>VFQT010000494.1_pt1 | contig 56838 bp, 56 predicted proteins | sample 3512381 | NCBI WGS metagenome assembly VFQT01 (sample SAMN10412376, study PRJNA504923) | tailings metagenome | isolation source: Relicate 2 Philex TSF3 active mining site | place: Philippines: Tuba, Benguet | collected 2017-08-29
AACGCAGCATTCCTCCGGGGAGTCAGGCCATGCAAAGACTGATCTGCGCAATTCTGTTGTTGGGTTTCGGGGTGTCGGCGTGGGCGCAGCAGTGGCCGACGCGGCCGATCCGGGTGCTGGTGGGGTTTGCGCCGGGCGGCACTTCGGATGTGTCGGCGCGGCTGACGGCGGAGATCGTGGCGAAGGAACTCGGCCAGCAGGTCATCGTCGAGAACCGGCCCGGCGGCGCCGGCAGCATTGCGCTGGAGACGCTGATCCGCAGCCCGAAGGACGGCTACACGCTGGTGGTGAATTCGGATTCGTCGTTTTACCAGCCGGTGCTCAATCCGTCGCTCGCCTATCGCGCCGAGCGTGACCTGCAGCCGGTGGCGATCCTCACCAACCAGCCCATCGTGATCGCGGTGCATCCGGCGCCGGGCTGGAATTCGATCGCCGATTTGCTGAAGGCGGCGCGCGCGCGGCCGGGCGAGATCGCCTATGCGCTGTCGTCGGCGACCGGCACGCAGGCGGTGGCGGCGGGGGTGTTTTTCAACGGCGTGAAGGTGAAGATGACCGGCGTGCCGTACAAGGGCGGCGGCCAGGCGGTGGTGGATCTGGTCAGCGGCCATGTGCCGGTGGCGGTGCTCGGCTCGGCGCCGCTGGCGCCGCAGGCAAAGGCGGGCCGGGTGAAACTGATCGCGGTGACCTCGGGCCAGCGCGCGAAGGCGCTGCCCGATGTGCCAACGCTGGCCGAACTCGGGTATCCGTTCATGAACATCTCGCAGTGGTTCGGCGCGGTGGCGCCGGCGGGCACGCCGGCCGATGTGGTGAAGCGCTTGTCGGCGGCCTACAACAAATCGCTCGCCGATCCGAAAACCGTGCAGCGCCTGTTCGATGCGGCGCTGGAAACGGTGGGCGGCACGCCGGAGGAGATGGCCAGACGCATGGCGTCGGAGACGCTGCTGTGGACGAAAGCGGCGAAAGAGGCCGGGCTCGGCGGCAAATAGGACTCAGAAAATACTTCAATAAAAACAAATACTTATGAGATGCCGCCGTCAGTGCGACGGCGCATGCGCATTGCCCTGGAATGACGGCCTCGCCTTGAGCCGGGCGGAGAGCTTCGCCAGCGCCGGGTGTGAGCTGCGCCATTCGATCTCGGGCAGCGCGTAGTCGAGGTAATCAAGGGCGTAGCCGGCGGCGATGTCGGCGAGGCTGAAGCTGGCGCCGCAACAAAACGGGTGGCCGCCGAGCTCGTGTTCCATGGCGTCTAGGCCGCGGTCGATTTTGAGGCGCTGCTTCGTGAACCATTCCGCGCTGCGCTGCTTCTCTTTGGGCTCGCGGTATTCGTGGTTGATGTTGACGGTGGCCTCGGTGATGCCGTCGCCCAGCGCCTCCCAGCGCCGCACTTCGATGCGCGCATCGAATTCGTCGGGGATCAGCTTCGGCCCTTCGCCGATGCCGTCGAGGTATTCGACGATGACGCTGGAGTCATACAGTGCGCGCCCGTCATCGCGCACCAGCACGGGAATCTTGCCCAGCGGATTGAACTGCGGCACCGGCGAATCCGGCGTCGAGGGCCGCGCGACGACGTATTCGTGGGCGATGTTCTTTTCGGCCAGCACGATGCGCACCTTGCGCACGAACGGGCTGCCCGGCGATCCCAGCAGTTTCATCAGCGTTCTCCTCGGCTGCGGGGATTCTAACCCCCGCCGCCGGCGGGCGCCGGGCGGGTCGTCTGTGGCGCGCGGGGGTATTGGCCGTACGCGGCGTACGGGGGTAGGATGTCCGGCCCCGGGCGCGCTGCGTCCGGTTCCGACCTGGAGGCAGCATGGAAACCCTCTACCGCTGGCGCGTGAAGGACAAGGACAAGTTCGGCAAGATGCGCTGGCGCCTGCTGCGCACGCCGATGACGGAAGAGACCGCGCGCTTCTGGGCCCGCAACAACCATGTCGTGCTCGAACGCATCGAGTGGCCGGGCGCGGTGAAGTACACGCTGCAGCTCGACCTGCCGCAGCCGTCTTCCGCAAAGACCGCGTCCTAAGCGCAATCCCGCAAGCCGCAGCGCCCGCGGTGCTGACTAGCGCTGCAGCGGGCTGACTTCGTCGAGGCCGACGCCGACCAGTTGCCCGAACAGGTCGGCGATGGTTTTGCGGTCGGCTTCGCGCAGCGGCGGCTGCAGGATGGCGCGGATGTTGGGTTCGATGTGGGCCGGGTTGCCGGTGCCGAACAGCGTGACGTGCGCGCCCGGCTCGTGGCGCGCGTAGCGGTAGGCGGCTTCGATGATGCTCTGCGCGCCGCCGTCCTGCAGCAGGAAATCCAGCGGCTGTTTCTTGTCGGCCAGCCATTTCGGCAGGCGGCCTTCGCGCACCAGCTCGCGGATGTCGTCCTGCAGGCGGCCGGGCACGCTGAAGATCGCGCGCACCGCGAACATCACCAGCGTGCCGATGTTCTTGTTGATCGCCGCCGGAAAGACATGCTGGCGCGCGTTCTGGCTGAGCATGTGGAAGGCCACCATCACCACGTCCCAGCAGTCATGCTCCAGCGCCTGTGCCAGCATTTCGTGGCGCGGGTCGCGGCCGGCGAATTCGGTGATGCCGAGGAAGCGGAACTTGCCCTTGTCCTTTTCGCGCAGCAGCGCCGGCACGATCTCTGTGTAGACGCGCGCGTATTCGTGCGGGCGCACGGTGTGCAGGCAGAACACGTCGACATGGTCGGTGCCGAGCGCGCGCAGCGAGTGGTCGAGCCCGGCGAGGATTTCCGGCACCGTGAACACCTTGCCGTCGAGCAGCGAGACCTTGTGCTTGGTCGAGATCACCACCGAGTCGCGCGCGCGGCCGCGGATCGCTGCGCCGACCGCGGGCTCGGTGCCGTAGTACTGCGCGGTGTCGATGAGGTTGACGCCCAAGTCGAGCGCGCGGCGCACGATGTCGCTGGCATGCGCTTCGCTGTGGCCGGCGGCGAGGCCGAGTTTGCTGCTGCCGCCACAGCCGAGTCCGGCGACGCTGACCTTGAGGCCGCTGCGGCCGAGGGTGGTGTATTCCATGAGGGTGCCGAGTGTATTACGGAAACATTAATATAAACAAATACTTATTAATCTGTCTGTGAAGTTATTGTGAGGACGCGCAGCCGATGCGCTGCCCCATTCAGGCCGCAGGCCAGATGCGCAGGCCCACCGCCGGCGAGTGGGGCGCGTGCTGCAGTTGCGGCACCACCCGGCCCATCCAGGTCTGCGGGTCGTCGCGCTGGGCTTCGTGCGGCGCGAAGTGTTGTTCGCGCGCCTGCAGCGAGGTGAATTCGTGGAGGATCGCGTGTTTGCAGGCACCGACCGTGGCCAGCAGCTTGCGCGCGCCGACGCAGCCCGGCAGCGTCGCCAGCAGCGGGAACCGCTCCTGGGCATACCAGCCGCCGAGGTCGTCCTCGACCTGCGGCGACGGCGCGTTGTAGCTGCCGATCTGGATCACCGCCGCGGTGGTGCCGCCGGGGCCGCGCGCGGCGGCGTCGGGGCCGTCGACGCGGGCTTCCTCGGCGAGGATGCAGGCCGCGGCGTTGAGGCGCATGGCCATGAAGCGCCGGGTGTCGGCGCTTTGCCGTTTGGCGAGCTGGCCGGGGCTGGGGTTGAGGAAGGTCTGTGTGCCTTCGCCGCCGAACAGCGCGACGAACCCCCTGCCGCGTCCGCCGTGTCCGAGGGCGTAATGCGCGGCCCAGCGGTAGCCGGGGCGCGCGAGTTTTTCTGGAATGTGGGCATTGTGGAACCAGTCCAGATACGCCGCGCGGTCATCCGCCGCGATGTCGTACCAGATGGCCCAGATGCCGCGATCGCTGCACTTGTCCATGATGTTGTCCATGCCGTGATGCACTGCCGGGGATTGTAAGGCAGCGCGGGCCGGGTTCAGGCTTTGCAACCGCGGCGTTTGGGGCTACAGTCAGCCGTCCACCGGCCCCAGGCATCCGTGCGCACGCATGTCCGATAATGATGTCCGTCAACGAAAAAAACAGCGCTAACAGCGGCGATCGCAGCACACCCGGCGGTTTCGGCGGCAATCTGCGCTTTCCGCGGGCCTCCACCATCCGCAAGGCGCTGGTGCTGCGCTTTGTCGGGCTGATCACCTTTTCGTTCGCGATCTTCTCGGCGGGGCTGTATTTCCTGGTGCTGGTGCCGGTGGCCGAGGAGACGGCAGCCGGGGAGCTCGCGCGCGCCGCGCAGAAGGTCGAGCTGCGCGTCACCGAAATCGTCAAGCAGACGGAGCAGATCGCGTGGATGTCGCGCGAGTGGGCGCGCTCGGGCGAGCTCGGCCCCGACAACGTGAAGAGCTTCAACCGCGTGTTCATGCCGATCCTGGGCAAGAGCGCCTCGCTCGGCTCGATCATCCTCGCCGATGACCGGGGCCGTGAGCTGATGCTGCTGGAATTGCCGAACGGGGAATGGCGCACCCGGATCACCGACAAGGCGGCCTGGGGCAAGCGCCAGAAGGTGATCATCTGGAAAAGCAGCGGCGAGCTGGTGCGCGAGGAATGGATCGAGAACGATTACGACCCGCGCAAGCGCCCCTGGCATGCCGGCGCGATGGCGCTGCAGGACGCGAATGCGGTGCACTGGACCGAGCCCTACATCTTTTTCACCACCAAGGACCCCGGCATCACCGCTTCGGTCCGGCTGCGCCTGCCGTCGGGCGAAACCCTGGTGTTCGGTTTCGACAACAACCTGATCGACCTCTCGCGAATCACTTCGGCGATTTCGGTGGCGGAGAACGGCCGCATGGCGCTGTTGACGATGGATGGCAGGTTCGTCGGTGTGCCGAAACATGACCAGGTTCGCGGCGATGCCGACATCCGGCGCTACGTGCTGAAGACGCCGGCCGAGTCGGGATTCCGCATGATTGCGACGGCCTGGGAAGCCTGGCAGCGCTCGGGACACGCCTACAACCAGCCGGTCCGGATCAAGAATGACGGCGGCGACTGGCTCGCCACCTTCGCGCCGCTGCGCTTCGGCAACCATGATTTCCTGATCGTTGCCGGCGCGCCGGTCACCGACTTCCTGCCGGAGTCGCTGCGGCGCGCGGTGATGTTGCTGGTCGCGCTGCTGGCCGGGGTGCTGGTGATCGGCGCCGTGTCCGCGCTGCTGATCGCGCGCCAGTTCAGCCGTCCGCTGGAAGATCTGGCCTTCGCGAGCGGGCGGCTGGCGAAGATGAACCTCGACGAACCGGTGCAGACGCAGTCTGCGCTGCAGGAGCTGCAGGGCCTGGCCGCGGCACAGGAACAGATGCGGGTGGCGCTGCGCGAATCAATGAGTTCGCTGGAGCGGACCAACCGCGAACTGGAGCAGCGCGTGGAGCAGCGCACGCGAGACCTTGCCGAGCGCGAGGCCTATTTCCGCGCGATCTTCGAGCATGCCGCGGTGGGCATCATCACCCGTGACACCAGCCGCCGCCTGATGGGGGTCAACAGCGCCTATGAGCGCATGCTGGGTTATGCCCGCGCCGAACTTGAGCAACTGGATGCCGCGCAGCTGATGTCGCCGGAGGACCTTGCGCGCGCCCGGGACTTGCAGGCGAAGCTGGTCGCGGGCGGGCTGACAAGCTTTTCGACGGAACGCAGCTACCGGCGCAAGGATGGCAGCACGCTGTGGGCCGACGTGATCAGCAGCGCGATCCGCGACGAGGCCGGGCGGCTGATCGCGACAGTGACCATGGTCAACGACATCACCGAGCGCAAGGCGGCGGAGCAGGCAATGCGGGAGGCGAAGGAGATCGCCGAGGAGGCGACACGGTCGAAGTCGATGTTCCTCGCCAACATGAGCCACGAGATCCGCACGCCGATGAATGCGATCATCGGCATGTCGCACCTGGCGCTGAAGACGGAGCTGACGCCGCGCCAGCGCGATTACCTGCAGAAAATCCACAATGCCGGCAACGCGCTGCTCGGCATCATCAACGACATCCTCGATTTCTCGAAAATCGAGGCCGGCAAGCTCGACATGGAGTCGGTGTCCTTCGACCTCGAGGAGGTGATGTCCGGCGTGTCGACAATGGTCGGTCAGAAGGTGTTCGACAAGGGGCTCGAGCTGCTGTTCGAGACCGGGCCCGACGTGCCGCAGCAGCTGGTGGGCGATCCGCTGCGCGTCGGGCAGATCCTGGTGAACCTGGTCAACAACGCGGTGAAGTTCACCGATCAGGGCGAAGTGCAGCTCAGGGTTTCACTGGCCGAGCGCCACGAGGGCAGGGTCAAGCTCAAGTTTGCCGTGCGCGATACCGGCATCGGCATGACGCCGGAGCAGTGTGCCCGCCTGTTTCAGGCCTTTACCCAGGCTGACGGTTCGACCACCCGCAAGTACGGCGGCACCGGCCTCGGCCTGACGATCTGCAAGCGGCTGACGGAAATGATGGGCGGCACGATCTGGGTCGAGAGCGAGGCGGGGCAGGGCAGCACCTTCAGCTTCACCGCCTGGTTTGGCCTCGGCACCGAAGGCCGGCGCCGAAAGGTGGTGCCGGAAGCCCTCAATGGCGCGCGGGTGCTGGTGGTGGATGACAATCCGGGCGCGCGCGAAGTGCTGGCGGAGCAGCTGTCGTCGCTGCCGTTTTCGGTGGACCAGGCGGGATCGGGCGCGGAGGCGATTGCTGCCGTGCGGGGCTCGGCAGCATCGCCGTACCGCATCGTGTTCATGGACTGGAAGATGCCGGGCATGACCGGCATCGAGGCCGCGCGCACGATCAAGGCGCTGCCTGAAGATCACGGCAAGCCGGCCATCATCATGGTCACCGCGTTCGGGCGCGACGATGTGCGCCAGGAGGCGGAAGAGGCGCATCTAGACGGCTTCCTGGTGAAGCCGGTCGGTGCATCGGCGCTGGTCGACACCATCATGCAGGTGTTCGTGCCGGAAGAGGTGCAGCGGTCCGGGCAGGCTGCGGCGCAGGCGCGCAGCCATGACCTGGGCGGCGCCCGGCTGCTGCTGGCCGAGGACAACGAGATCAATCAACAGATTGCGGTGGAGCTGCTGGAGGGCGCCGGGGCGCAGGTGGTGGTGGCGAACGACGGGCGCGAGGCGCTCGACACCTTCATGGCGGCACCCGCGGGCAGTTTCGACATAGTGCTGACCGACCTGCAGATGCCGGTGATGGACGGCTACGAGGTGGTGCGCCGCATCCGCGCCGATGCGGAGCGCGGCGGTGTGCCGGTGATCGCGATGACGGCGCATGCGATGGCGGAAGAGCGCGAGCGCTGCATGGCCGCCGGCATGAACGACCACATCACCAAGCCGATCGATCCCGATGCGATGTTCAGCACGCTGCAGCGCTGGCTGCCGCGGCGGGCGGCGGCAGCGCAGGCGGCTGCGGGCGCACCGGCACCGGCGGAACCGGCGTTGTCGATTCCCGGCATCGATTCGGCGGGCGGGCTGCGGCGGGTGGCGGGCAATCACGGACTCTACCGCCGGCTGCTCGAAAAATATGTCGAGGGCCAGGCGGACGCGGCGCAGGCATTGCGCGCGGCGCTCGCCGCAGGTGACCGCGCGACCGCCGAGCGCATCGCGCATACGGTGAAGGGCGTCTCCGGCAACATCGGCGCCGAGGCCCCGGCGCAGGCGGCGGCGGCGCTGGAGCAGGCGATCCGCGACGGCGGGGGAAACGACGCGCTGATCGCGGCGTTTGCCGATGCGGTTGCGGCCACGGTGGCGGCGATCCGCGGCGCGGCCGGCGGCGCGCCCACGGTGGAGTCCGCTGCGGCGGCCGAAGTGGATGCGGCCGCGGCCCAGGCGGCGATCACGCGCCTCGCCGCACTGCTGGCTGCGGCCGACGGCGACGCGGGCGACTGTTATGCGGAGCATGAAGCGCTGCTGCGCGGCGCGCTGGGCGCGGATGCGGCCGCGATCGGGCGCGCGATCAACGATTTCGATTTCGAAGCGGCACTGGCAAAGCTGCGCGCCGCCGCCGCATCCAGACAATACACTGCAGGGGAGGGTTGAACATGTCCGAAGCGCTGGATTTCACCGACAAGCGGTCCGTGCTGATCGTTGACGACACACCGGAGAACCTGACGCTGATGAACGGTCTGCTGAAGGACATCTACAAGACGAAAATCGCCAACAACGGCGAGCGTGCGCTGAAGATCGCGGCAACCCATCCGCTGCCCGACCTGATCCTGCTCGACATCATGATGCCCGGCATCGACGGTTATGAAGTGTGCCGGCAACTGAAGGCCGATCCGCTGACCGCGGAAATCCCGGTGATCTTCCTCACCGCCAAGACCCAGGTCGAGGACGAGCAGATGGGTTTCGATGTCGGCTGCGTCGATTACATCACCAAGCCGGTAAGCCCGCCGATCGTGCTGGCGCGGGTGAAGACGCATTTGCTGATGAAGGACGTGCGCGATTTCCTGAAGGACCAGAACAGCTTCCTCGAGAACGAGGTCGCGCGGCGCACGAAGGAGGTGCAGGTCATCCAGGATGTCACCATCATGGCGATGGCGTCGCTGGCGGAAACCCGCGACAACGAGACCGGCAACCACATCCGCCGCACCCAGCGTTACGTGAAGGTGCTGGCGGAGGCGCTGAAGGATCACGGCAAGTATTCGGCGTTCCTCTCCGACGCCAACATCGAGCTGCTCTACAAGTCGGCGCCGCTGCACGACATCGGCAAGGTCGGCATCCCCGACCACATCCTGCTCAAGCCGGGCAAGCTGACGCCGGAGGAGTTCGAGGTCATGAAGACCCACACTACGCTGGGGCGCGACGCGATACTGGCCGCGGAAAAGCTGCTCGACACGCCGAGTTCATTCCTCGAGGTTGCGCGCGAGATCGCCTACGGCCACCAGGAGAAATGGGATGGCAGCGGTTATCCGCAGGGATTGTCCGGCGAGCAGATCCCGGTGCCGGCGCGGCTGATGGCGGTGGCGGATGTCTACGATGCGCTGATCAGCGCGCGCCCGTACAAGAAGCCCTTCACCCACGAAGCGGCGGTGGAGCTGATCAGCAAGGGGGCGAACGCGCATTTCGATCCGGATGTGGTCGCCGTGTTCATGGCGCACGCCGAGGAATTTCGCGCGATCGCCGCCGAACTGCGCGACCAGGCCTAGGCGGGCCGGTCCGTGCATCGAAAAAATATCCAATTAAATCAATTACTTGCAAATTAGCACGGGAGGGCGGGATGGGCATGGGCAACACGCGGCATTGCTGCGATGAGGGTTTGGGTGAAGGTTTGATTTTCACCGGCTGCAGCATGACCAATACCGCCGCGATCCCTGCGGGCGGCCGCCGCCGCCAGGTTTTGGTCGGCGGCCAGCGCGTCAAGACCATCGACGTGCATGCGCACTGCGTGGTGAAGGAGGCGCTCGACCTGCTCGGGCTGAAGGTGGAAGACCAGCGCGGGCCGCATATCGAGGAAGTGGGTACCCGCCGCATCGGCGAAATGGACGAGCAGGGCATTGACATGGAAGCCCTGTCGATCAATCCCTTGTGGTACCGCGCGCCGCGCGACCTCGCCGCCGAAGTGATCCGCGTGCAGAACGAAAAGCTTGCCGACTGGTGCGGCACCTACCCCGACCGCTTTGTCGCCTTTGCTTCGGTGGCGCTGCAGCATCCGGACCTCGCCGTCGAGCAGCTGGTGCATGGCGTGAAGAAACTCGGATTGCGCGGCGCGGCGGTCGGTGCCAGCGTCGCGGGCAAGGAATTCTCCGACCCGGTGTTCCACCCGTTCTGGGCCAAGGCCGAGGAGCTGGGCGTGCTGATCTTCATCCACCCGCAGAGCACGCCGGAGCTGGAGCCGCGCTTCAAGGGCAACGGGTGGCTGTCGAACACCATCGGCAATCCGCTGGATACCACCATTGCGCTGTCGCACCTGATCTTCGAGGGCACGCTCGACCGCTTCCCCGGGCTGAAGATCTGCTCCGCGCACGGCGGCGGCTACCTGCCCTCGTATGCGCCGCGCTCCGACCAAAGCCTGCGCGTGGCGCCAGAAATGGACACCGGGGTGAAGCTGAAGAAAAAGCCGACCGAATACCTGCGCGACATGTACTACGACACGCTGGTCTTCACCGACGAGGCGCTGCGCCACCTCGCGCATGAGGTCGGCGTCGAGCGGCTGGTGATCGGCACCGACCATCCGATTCCGTGGCAGGCCGATTCGGTGAACCATATCCTAAATGCGCCGGGGTTCAGCGACGCCGAGAAGCGGATGATGCTCGGCGAGACCGCGGCGAAGCTGCTGGGCATTGCGCTTTGAGCCCGGACAAACCTGGAGGCCGGTGATGGAACGCAAAAACGCGGGTGATTTCCCCCCGGAGGTGATGAAGCTCTTTGACGGCTATGTGCATGGCCGGATCGACCGGCGCGAATTCCTCGACCGCGCGGCGCGCTTTGCGGTCGGCGCGTTTACGGCGACGGCGATGCTCGAGGCGCTGAAGCCCAACTTTGCCTGGGCGCAGCAGGTGGCGAAGGATGATCCGCGCATCCGCACCCGGTATCTTGAATACGACTCGCCGCAGGGCCACGGTCGCATGCGCGGTTACCTTGCGCAGCCGGCGAAGGCCACTGGCAGGCTGCCCGCGGTGCTGGTGATCCACGAGAACCGCGGGCTCAATCCCTATATTGAAGACGTGGCGAGGCGGCTGGCGACGGCGGATTTCGTGGCGTTTGCGCCGGATGCGCTGGCGCCGGTGGGCGGTTATCCCGGAGATGAAGATGCGGCGCGCAAATTGTTTGCCGCGCAGGATGCCGCAAAGCGCCTCGAAGACCTGTACCGGGCGGCGCAGGTGCTGAAGGCGCGCCCGGAGGCCGGCAGGGTCGGCGCGGTCGGTTTTTGTTTCGGCGGCTATGTCTGCAATTACCTCGCTACGCGCATGCCCGACCTGGCGGCCGCGGTGCCGTACTACGGCCGCCAGGTGCCGGCAGCCGAGGTGGCGAAGATCAGGGCACCGCTGCTGCTGCATTTCGCCAGCGACGACGAGAACGTCAACAAGACCTGGCCGTTATACGAGGCGGCGCTGAAGGCACACGGTGTTCGCTACACCGCGCACGTTTACCCTGGCACGCTGCACGGTTTCCACAACGACACCACGCCGCGTTACGACGAGGCGGCAGCGAAGCTGTCATGGCGGCGCACGCTGGATTTCTTCAACGCGCAGCTGCGCGGCTGAGGCCTGTCGCCCGCTGCTGTGTACGCGGCGCCGGCATGCTGGTGCTGGCGCTCGCTGTGGCCGGCGGGGGCGTGAAGGCGGCTGCGCCGGCCGATTACCCGGTGCGTCCGATACGCATCATCGTGGCCGGGCCGCCGGGCTCGGCCGACGAATTTTTTGCGCGTGTCATCGGCGATGCGCTGCGGGCCCAGTACAACGAGCGTGTGGTGATTGATCCGCGGCCCGGGGCCGGTGGCCTGATCGGCAACCTGCTGGTGTCGCAGGCCGGTGCAGATGGCTATACGCTGGGCATGGTCGGCGTGACGCGGTTGATCAATGCGCTGATGCGCGAGCAGCCGCCGTACCGGGCGCTGGCCGACATCACCGCGGTTGCCCACGTCGCGTCGATCACCAATGTGCTGGTCATCGCGCCGGACATTCCGCTGCGTACCGCCGCCGAATTCGTGCGTTACGCGCGGGTGCGGCCCGGCGACCTCAATTACGCCTCGCTGGGCATCGGCTCGGCTTCGCATCTTGCCGGCGAGGTGTTGTCGAGAGCGCTGGGCATTCGCGCAGTGCACGTGCCGTTTCGCACGGTGGTGCAGAGCGATGTCGAGATGGGGATGGGGCGTGTGCATTATGCTGTGCTGACGCTGCCGACGGTGCTGGCTCCGCTGAAGGAGGGGCGGCTGCGCGTGCTGGCCGCGATGACTCCTCAGCGCAACCCGACACTTCCGCAGGTGCCGGCGATCGGCGAAGTCGGGTTGCCCGATGCCCAGTTCGACAGCTGGTCGGGCATTGTCGCGCCGCGTGGCACGCTGCGGCGCATCGTCGAGCAGTTGCATGGCGACACCACGCGCGCGCTGCGCACGCCGGCGCTGCGCAAGCGCTTCATCAGTCAGGGCGCGGAGTCGGTTCCCGACAGCACGCCAGACGGCTTCATGCGCATGATGCAGGACGAATACATCCGCTACGAGGCGGTGATCCGCGAGGGCGGCATCAAGCCGGAGTGAAATCCGGTGCGACGATCAGCGGAGGCTAAAGGCCCCGCAGTGGCAGGGCCTGTTGCGCACGGCTAAGGCCGATCAGGCGCGATGCACCACCGGCGCGAGGTTGTTCTGGTCGATCATCACGTCGACGATCGCCGGCTTGCCGCTGGCCAGCGCGCGCCGGATCGCGGGTTCCAGGTCCTGCGGCCGGGTGACGTGCTCCCCGTGGGCGCCGAAGACTTTAGCCAGCGCGCCGAAATCCGGGTTTTTGTAGTCCACCGCGAAGTAGCGGCCGCCGAAGTGTTCGTTCTGGAAGGCGCGTTCGTTGCCCAGGCCCTGGTCGTTGAACACGACATAGACGACGGCGATGTTTTCGCGCACCGCGGTTTCGAGTTCGCCGATGTTGCACATTGCGCCCATGTCGCCCGAGGCGCAGAGCACCGGGCGATTGGGCTGGGCCAGCTTGGCGCCGATCGCGATCGGCAGCGAGCCGCCGACCGAGGCCCAGTCATCGATGCACATGAAGGAATTCGGCATGTAGCTCTTGAAGTAGCTGCGCACGTGCTTGCCGCCGTTGCCGGCATCGACGACGAGGATGCCGTCCTCCGGCAGCACCTTGCGGATGGTGTGGGCGACGAACTGGGGCTGGATCGGCTCCATGCCGGGCTTCAGCACCGCGGTGATTTCCTGTTCGTAGCCGGCGCGCGCTTTTGCGACGTCGACCCAGGGCGTGCGCGGCTTCGCCTTTGCGGCGCGTTCGGCGAGGCCGAGGATGAAACTCGGCGTGGAGCCGGCGACGCCCAGCGTCACCGGGAACACGATGCCGATCTGCCCGGGTGCCGCGGTGTGGTGAATGATCTTCGCGCTCTCGCTGAAGATGCCGTACTTGTACATCGTCGAGAACACGTCGAAATGCGCGCCGATGGCGACGATGACATCCGCTTTCGGCGCGTTGTTGTTGGCGCTGGAGAAGGCGTTGCGGCCCAGCGGTCCGAGCGACAGCGGGTGCGTGGAGGGAAAGGCGTCGGGGGAATATTGCAGGACAGCAACCGGAATGCCGGTGGCGGTGGCGAGCTGCTCCATCGCGGCGACCGCGTCCTCCTTCATCACGCCGCGGCCGACGACGAACAGCGGACGCTCGGCCTTGCTGATCATCGACCAGGCGGCGTCGATCTGCGCCGGGTCGCAGACCGCGGGCACGGTACTGCGGTAGGCGGCGGGCGCGATGGCTTCCGGCTTGACCGGCTGCAGCAGCACTTCGCTGGCGGCCTCGATGTGGGTGGGGCCCTGCGGTTCGGTCAGCGCGACGCGGAAGGCCTTGCGCACCGCTTCCTGGATTTTTTCGGGGTAGGGGATGCTGTAGGCCCACTTGGTGATGGGGCGCATGAACGGAATCTGGTCCATGTCCTGGGTGGCGTCGCGCTCGCGCATGACGCTTTCCTGCACGCCGGTGATGCTGATCACCGGCACGTTGCCCTTGAACGCGGCGGCGGTGGCGGTGACGATGTTGGTGACGCCCGGGCCTTCGGTAACGGTGACCACCGAGGGCTTGTTGGCGGCGCGGGCGAAGCCGTAGGCCATGAACGCGGCGCCCTGCTCGTGGCGGGTCAGGATGAAGCGGATCTGCGGTGTCGCGCGCAGTTCGTCGAGGATCGCCAGGTTCTGGGTGCCGGGAATGCCGAAGACATGGTCGATGCCTTCGCGCAGCAGGCCGTCGACCAGCGCGCGGGCGCCGGTGACGGTGCCGGCGGGGAGGGGTTTGCGTGCGGAGCTGTCCATACTGTGATTCCTTGTGCGATGCCGTTGCGGAGCCGCGATGGTAATCCAAAACCGCGGTGTTGCCGCAGCAGGAAGGCGTGCAGAAAGCGGCCAGCATGCGGTCGCTGCGGTTGCCAGCGTGCGGCTACGGTGCTCCAATGCGCGGATACAGCCGTACAGGACAAACCGGCACAGATGGAGGAGCCCAGATGTCAATTGCAAATGGTCTGACCGCCCTGGCGGTGCTGTTGGGCGTGATTGCGCCGGCGGCCGCAGCGCAGGATTTTCCGGCGCGCCCGGTGCGCATGGTGGTGCCCTATCCGCCGGGCGGCGCCAACGACATCGTCGCCCGGCTGGTGGCGCCGACGATGACGCAGCAGCTCGGCCAGAACGTGATCGTCGACAACCGCGGCGGCGGCAACACGCTGATCGGGTCCGAGATCGTCGCCCGCTCGGCCCCCAACGGCCATACGCTGCTGGTGGTGGCCGCCGGCCACGCGATCAATCCGGCGCTCTACCCGAAACTGCCCTTCGATGCGCAGCGCGACTTCGTGCCGGTGGCGCAGTTCGGCGACGGCGCCTATGTCTTTGTCGCGCATCCCGGCGCCGGGGTGTCGTCGAGCACCGAGCTGATCGCGCTGGCGAAGTCGAAGCCGGGCATGGTGTCGTATGCCTCGTCAAGCACCGGCAACCTGACCCACCTCGCCGCGGAGCTGTTCAATTCGATGGCCGGCATCAAGATGCTTCACGTGCCCTACAAGGGCGGCAATCCGGCGATGGCCGACCTGCTTGCCGGCCGGGTGCAGGTGTTTTTCTCGACCGTGGCGGTGGCGCGGCCGCACTTGCAGTCGGGCAGGATCAAAGGGCTCGGTGTGACCACCGGAAAGCGCACGCCGGCGCTGCCCAATGTGCCGACCATTGCCGAGTCCGGGCTGCCCGGTTACGCGGTCAGCGGCTGGTACGGACTGGTCGCGCCAAGGGGCACGCCGAAGACGGCGATCGACAAGCTGCATGCCGCGGTGCTGGCCGCGGTGCGCCAGCCCGACATCCGTGAAAAGCTGCTCGGGGTCGGCGTCGAGGCGACCGAGGTGTCGCCGGCGGATTTCGGCAAACTGATCGACAGCGACATCGCCAAGTGGAACAAGGTGGCGAAGCCGCTGGGCATCCGCATGGATTGAGCGTTCGCGATGCCGCAACAAAAAACCCCGCCGTGGCGGGGTTTTTTTGCGCGGCCTGCGCTTACGCGGCTTTCTGCAGCGCGCGCAGCTGTTTCGCGATGAAGGCCTTGACCATGTCGTGGGAGCGGTCGGCCGCCGGGCTCGGCACCGCGGTCCATTCGTGCTCGCAGCCTTCGAAGATTTCAAGCTGGCATTCACCGCCCGCGGCGCGGTAGGTCGCGGCGAACTTTTCCTGGATCGGCGGGATCACGTTGTCGTCGAGCCCGCCCTGCATGATCAGCATCGGCAGCAGCCTGACCTTTTCCCCGCGCTCGAGGATCGCCTGCGGGTTGCCTTCCTCGATCGAGCCCGGCGCGCTGAAGAAGGTGTCGGACTTCTTCATCATTTCCCTGTTGCCCTTTTTCTCGGCCTGGGCGCGGCGCGCCACCGGGTTGCTGATCGGCGAGCGCGTGGCGATGTAGGCGACGGTGGCGTCGAGTTGCGGCGCCTCGGGCAGCGGGATCGCCGCGTATTTGGGATCGTGCGGTTTCATGCCGATCAGTTGCGCGATGTGGCCGCCGCTGGAGCTGCCGAGCAGGCCCATGTTGGTGATGTCGCCGTTCCATTCCTTGGCCCGGTGCTTGAGCCAGCGGATGGCGTAATGCGCGTCCTGCACCGCGGCGGGATACGGCGCTTCGCTGGATATGCGCAGGTCGGGTGACACCACCAGCATGCCCGAGGCGGCGATGGCGCGCGCCATCGGCTCGTTGGCGTAGCGGTCCTTGCGGCTCCAGGCGCCGCCGTGCAGGTCGAGCAGCACCGGGAAGGGACCCGTACCCTGCGGCTGGTAGATGCGCGCGATCAGCGTGCGCGTTTCGGTCTTGCGCAGTTCGACTTCCCAGCATTTGACGGCGTACAGGCTGTCGGGGTTGTAGGGCACGGTCATGGCTTCTCCTCGGAACGGCTGCAGGTGGCGAAAAGGCCATATGATAAGCCTTCGCTTGCCGTTACCGCATCGGCGGCAGCGACCGCCGTTCCGATCCACGATGTGAAAGCGAAAGGAAACACGCCATGCTCTGGGTCATCTCCTGCACCGACAACCCCAACACCGCGGCCATCCGCGATTCGGTGCTGCAGCCGCACCGCGATTACCTCGGCAGCCAGAAGCACATCCTGGTGCTCGCCGGCGCGACGCAGAACGACGAGGGCACCGAGGCGACCGGCAGCCTGTTCGTGGTCAACGTCAACAGTCGCGCCGAGGCGAAGAAGTTCTCCGACGGCGATCCGTTCACGCAGAAGGGCGTGTTCAGGAGCATCACCATCACCCGCATGCGCAAGGGGCAGTGGAACCCGGGCGCGGCCGAGGGCGCCTGAGCCGGGCATGGCTGCGGCCAGCGACAGCAGCGAGGGCTTTTACGCCGGACTGCCGGTGATCACCGACTTCGAGGCGATCACCAGCGCCGCCAGCTATTGCGAACTGCCGGCCGACTGGCATGTCGCGTTCTGCGACGTGCGCAACTCGACCGCCGCGGTGGCCGCGGGCAAGTATCGCAACGTCAATTCCATCGGCGCCGCGGCGATCACCGCGGTGATCAACGCGGCCGGGGGCGTCGACATCCCGTTCAGTTTCGAGGGCGACGGCGCGGTGATCTGCGTGCCGCCGCGGCTGTTGGCCGCGACCCGCGCGGCGCTGGCGATGACCCGGGAGGTTGCGCGCGACGCCTTCGATCTCGACCTGCGCATCGCCACCGTGCCGGTCTCGGAGATTCCGCAGGGTTTCAGCGTGCGCGTCGCGCGTTACCGCGTGTCCGAACACTATGTGCAGGCGGTGTTCTCCGGTGGCGGCATCGCCTGCATCGACGGCATGGTCAAGGATCCGGCCACGGCCGCGCCCTACCTGATCGAGCCGGGCAGCGTCGAACCCCGGGGCAGTTTCGACGGCTTCGAATGCCGCTGGCAGGACATCCCGAGCCGACACGGCGAGACCGTGAGCCTGATGGTGCTGGCGCTGCACCACGAGCCGGAGCGTGCCGCCGCGGTATACCGCGAAGTGATCCGCAAGGTGCGCGAAGTCTACGGCGACGACGAGGCCTGCCATCCGGTATCGCTGCCGCAACTGGCGATGACACTCGACGGGAAGCTGCTGGGCGACGAGGCCGGCATCCGCACCGCGGCGGCCGGGCCGTGGGCGCGCTGGCGCTGGACCATGCGCACGCGGCTGATGGTCTGCATCGGCTGGCTGCTGATGCGTTTCGGCATCCGCACCGCGGCCACCGACTGGAGCCGTTACCGGGCGGATCTCGCGCGCAATTCGGACGTGCGCAAGTTTTCCGACATATACCGCCAGATCCTTTCCGGGACCTCCGGGCAGCGCCTCGCGCTGGATGGCTGGCTGCAGCAGAAATTCCGCCAGCGGCAGCTGCTCTACGGGCTGCATGTGACGGACCGCGCGCACATGACCTGCCTCGTGTTCGACTATTCCGGCCGCCACCTGCATTTCATCGACGGCGCCGACGGCGGCCTGTTCCTCGCGGCCAGGGCATTCAAGGACCGGGCGAACCAGTTCGTCAGTCGCACCGGCATTTGATGGTTCCGGAGCCTAGGGCATCTTCTGCAACACTTCCAGCAGTTCGTCGTTGGGCAGCAGGCCGCGCGGATCGCCCACCCTGGCGTAGCGGATCACGCCGGCCTTGTCGATGATGAACCACGCGCGCTTTGCGCGCAGATAGCCGGCGATGCGCTTCGCGTCGCCGGCGAGCGCCGGGTCGTCGTTGAGCGCGCCATAGGCGCGAGTCATCGCGCGGCGGGTATCGCTCAGCAGCGGAAACTGCAGTCCGAGTTTTTCGGCAAACACCGTGTTGGCGGCGTTGAAATCGACACTGATGCCCAGGACCTGGGCATTGGCGGCCTCGAACTTGGGAAGGTCAAGCTGGAAGGCCACGATTTCGGTCGTTCAGGTGTCGGTGAAGGCGGCGATGTAGAAAAACAGGACGATGTTCTTTTTGCCGAGGTAATCGCCCAGCGCCACGGGCTTGCCGGTTGTCGACATCAGGGAAAAATCCGGCGCCCTGTCGCCGGGTTTGAGTGACTGCGCCTGCAGGGGTGCGGCGAACAGCGCCGCAGCGCCGAGAATCGCCGCAGCGAGCCAGCGGTACGATGCAATGTTCCGGATCATCATGTTCTCCTGTGAGAGGTTTACCTGCCGCGCGCGAGGCTGCGCGCGTAGTTGCGCAGTTCGGCGCCGTCGAAGTCGACATGGCCGAGGCTGCGCGCCCGGATCATGCCCTTGGCGTCGACGACCACGGTGGACGGCACGCCGCGCACGCCGAATTCGCGGGCGACCGCCATGCTGCGGTCGATCAGGGCCGGCAGGGTGTAGCCGCCCCTCGCAAATACGGGCTTGACGGCGGCTTCTCCGGTGCCGTCGATGGAGATGGTGATGACCTGGATGCCATCCTTCTTGAGCTCGTCATGTGCCCTCTGCACGGAGGGCATTTCGCGGACGCAGCTCGTTCACCAGGATGCCCAGAAGCGGATCACCGTGACCTTGTTGCGCAGATCGGCGTCGCTGCCGCTGCTGCCGTTGAGGCCGGGCAGCTGGAACGCCGGTATCGGCGCGGGCGGGGTGACGGGCTGCAGGGCGGTGGCGCGCGCCGGTGACGCGGGCTGGAGTGACAGGATGGTGCCGAGCAGGGTGGCGGCCAGGGCAGCGGTCAGTCGCATGTAACCTCCGGGTGATGATCGCGCAAAGTTGCGCGCAAGGATTCTAGCCTGATCGAGGCGATGTCCCGCGCGCAATCGGTGCAGCTGCCGTTGCCCCCACGGAACGGCAGCTGCGGTTGTTTATCGCGGTTCGATGCCGGCGGCCTTGGCGATGTTGGCAAAACGCTTGACGTCGGCGCGGAACAGCTTGGCCCAGTCTTCCGGCGAATCGCCGTTGGGCTCGTAGCCGTTGTCGACGAAATGGGCGCGGACCCTGGGTTCCTGCAACGCCTTGTGCACGGCCTGCTGCAGCTTGCGCGCGAGCGGCATCGGCAGCTTTGCCGGGCCGAACATGGCGTGCCAGCCTGCGTCGGCGACATAACCGTTGACGGTTTCGCCGACAGTCGGGATGTCCGGCAGCGAAGACAGGCGTTTCGCGCCGGTGAACGCGATGGCGCGCACACGGCCCGCCTTGTGCTGGGGCACGCCGACCGAGCCCGCGGGGAAGTGGACCTGCACCTCGCCGCTGGCGACCGCGGCCACTGCCGGTCCGCCGCCCTTGTAGGGCACGTGAAGCATGTCGATTTTCGCCATGCTGTTGAGCAGCGCCCCGGCGAGATGCTGGCCGTTGCCGACGCCGGCGGTGCTGTAGCGCAATGGCTGTTTTTTCGCCGCCTCGATCAGTTCGGCGGTGTTCCTGACCGGCAGCTTGGGATGTACGACGACAAGGTAGCCGAGCCCGGTGGCGACGTTGGTGATGGGGGTGAAGTCGCGCAGGATGTCGAACGGCATTTTCTTGAGAATGGCCGGATTCACCGCGAAACCGAACGAGGTGTTGAGCACGGTGTAGCCGTCGGGCGTCGCGTTCTTGACGACATCGGCGCCGATCATGCCGTTGGCGCCGCCGCGGTTGTCGATCACAAACGTGGTGCCGATTTCGGTTTCGACCTGCCGGAACAGCACCCGCGAAAACACGTCGACGTTGCCGCCGGCCGGGAACGGCACGACCAGGCGGATCGGGCGGCTGGGGTATTGCTGAGCTGGTGCGTGGCCGGCGAACAGGATTGCAAGCAGGCCAAGCGTCATAGCGATGATGCGCTGCATGGGTTCTCCTCCGATGTAGTTGCCACACGGGTTGCGGCCTGCGCGGATTGTTGTATGCGCATTGCCGACGGGGCCATTCTAGAGGCAATGACCGGCCGGCGGGCAAGCAATTTCGCGGGGTGCGGGGATGGGATAATGGCGCCCCGCCCGGGGTATCCCGCCGGCGGCAGACCCGGAGAACAGGAAAACACCCGTGAACAGACCGACCGTGCTGGTGACCGCAGCCACCGTTTCCGACCTGGCGCAGGGCCTGCTGCGCGACGGCGGAGCCGATATCGCATTCATGCCTGGACAGACCGACGAGCCGGCGCTGATCGAGGCCCTGCAGCGCACCCGGGCCACGGCAGTTCTGCTGCGCGGTTCCCCGCCGCTGACGGAAAGGGTCATGGCGGCGGCACCCGACCTGAAGATCATCGCCAAGCACGGCGCCGGCGTCGATTCGGTCGACATTCCGGCGGCCACCCGCCACGGCATCGCGGTGATGGTGGCCGGGGGCGCCAACGCGGCCGCGGTCGCCGAACATGCGCTGGCGATGATGCTGGCGCTGACGCGCGAGCTGCCGCGCTTCGACCGCGAAACGCGGGCCGGGGGGTGGCGCGACCTCAACGAGTTCACGCGCGATTTCAGCCAGCGCGCCGTAGGCATCGTCGGCTACGGGCAGATCGGCGAACGCACCGCGCGGCTGGCACAGGCCTGCGGCGCGACGGTGCTGGTCCATACGCGCTCGGCGGTGACGCTGCCGCAGGGCATGTCGGCCGAACCGGACTTCGGGCGCCTGCTCGACCGCGTCGACATCCTCAGCCTGCACTGTCCGCTGACCGACAAGACCCGCGGCCTGCTCGGCCCGGCGCAGTTCGCGCGCATCAAGCCTGGCGCGCTGCTGGTCAATACCGCGCGCGGCCAGATGGTCGACGAGGCGGCGCTGGTCGCGGCCCTGCAATCCGGCCGGCTGGCGGGCGCGGCGCTCGATACCTTCGCGGTGGAGCCGCCGGATCCGGCGAATCCGCTGTTCGCGCTGCCCAATGTCATCGTCACTCCGCATGTCGCGGCGGCGACGACCGATGCGATGGTGCGCATGGGAACGATTGCCGCGAACAACATCATCCGCTGGCTGCGCGGTGAGGTTTACGACCGCCGCAACCTGCTCAACCCGGAGGTGCTGCTGGCTGCCTGAAAACCGCGCACGATGCGGACGCCTGATGGACGCGGCCGCGCAGTCAGGGTATTTGTCCTGTCCGGGCCAGCCCGGCATCCGCACTGGAGAACACATGAAAACGAGCACTGAGAAAATCGTGGCGAAACGGGAAGGGTCGACCGGCTTCCTGGTTTTCAACAATCCCGAACGCCGTAATGCGGTGTCGCTGGAGATGTGGCAGGCCGCGGGTGAAGTGCTTGCGGAATTCTCGAGGGACGACGCCGTACGCGTGATCGTGCTCGCCGGTGCGGGCGACAAGTCCTTCGTGGCCGGCGCCGACATTTCGAAGTTCGAGGACGAGCGCGCCAATGCCGAGGCGCAGGAGAAATACGCGAAAGTGTCCTCGGGCATGCGCGCGATCCTGCGCGGCACCGGCAAGCCGACCGTGGCGATGATCCGCGGCTATTGCATCGGCGGCGGCATGTCGCTGGCGCTGTCCTGCGACCTGCGCATCTGTTCGGACGACGCGCAGTTCGGCATTCCCGCGGCGCGGCTGGGCATCGGTTACGGCATGGAAGGTCTGCGCCGGCTGGTCGAACTGGTGGGGCCGTCGGTGGCCAAGGAATTCATTTTCACCGCGCGCCGCTACAACGCGGCGCAGGCGCTGCGCATTGGCATCGTCAACGAGGTGGTGCCGGCGGCAGATCTTGACATTACGGTGCGCGACTGGGCGCAGAAGATGGCTGAGAACGCACCGTTGTCGATCCTCACGGCCAAACGCGTGGTCGACGAGCTGATGAAGGATCCGGCAGACCGCGACGTCGCAATGTGCGAGCAGCTGGTCAGGGACTGCGGCGCCAGCGAGGATTTCATCGAAGGCCGGCGTGCCTTCATGGAAAAGCGCAAGCCGGTGTTCAAGGGGCGCTGACCAAGGCCACGGCATTCCCTTGGTCACATAATGGTTGTTCGCATTGTTACGCGGGCGACGTGATCCAGTTCACTTCCGGTTTCCGGTTTCGTATTGATAATGGAATTCAGGCATGGCGCGGGTTAGAGATGGCGCAGATGCTGATCAAGACGAGAACAGGAAAGGAATCGCGATGACGAAAATACCGTTTTCAGCAAGTGTCATGGCGGCGCTGTTTGCGTGGGGAGCCTTGCTGGCCGCGCCGGTGTATGCCGACAAGCCCTCTTGGGCCGGCGGCGGCAAAGGCGAGAGTGGGCGCGACAATGGCGCCCAGCGGGGCGGCAGCCATTTCAGCAACAGCCAGCAGGTGATTGTGCGCGACTACTATGTGCAGGAATTCCGTGGCGGCAAATGTCCGCCCGGACTGGCCAAGAAAAATAACGGCTGCATGCCGCCGGGCCAGGCGAAAAAATGGCATCGCGGCCGGCCGCTGCCGGCGGACGTCGCCTACTACGACCTGCCGCGCGATCTGGTGATCCGCCTTGGCGCACCACCGGCCGGCCACAAGTACGTGCGCGTAGCCACCGACATCCTGCTGATCGCAGTCGGCACATCGATCGTGGTCGACGCGATTACCGATCTCGGACGCCTGTAATCCCGGGCCGCAGCAGCGGACGATGCGGGCGCCTTGCCTGCTTTGTCGGTTTCCGGAGCCGGTGTATCGTTCGGATTTGATTCCGGTAAACCCATGCTCCAACGTACATTGCAGCGCGTGATTCCGGCGCAGGAGACGTCCGACGGCGCCGGCGTGAAACTCCGCCGCAGCATCGGCCAGTCTGCGCAGGCGCGGCTCGATCCGTTCCTGATGCTGGACGAGTTCGGTACCGACAACCCTCAGGATTACATCGCCGGTTTTCCGGCGCATCCGCACCGCGGTTTCGAGACCGTGACCTACATGCTCGACGGTCACATGCTGCACGAGGATCATCTCGGCAACCGCGGCGACCTGAAGAGCGGCGACGTGCAGTGGATGACCGCGGGTCGCGGCATCATCCATTCGGAAATGCCCCAGCAGACCGAAGGCCGCATGCGCGGCTTCCAGCTGTGGATCAACCTGCCGGCCGCGGAGAAAATGAAACCCGCGGCCTACCGCGACATTCCCGCCGCGGCGATCCCTTCCGCCGGACTGGGGGATGGCGGGCGGGTGAAGGTGATCGCCGGCACGCTGCGGATCGACGGGCGCGAGACGCCCGGACCGATGCAGGGGCTCAGCACGGAGCCGCTGTATTTCGATGTTGAACTCGTGCCGGGCGGTGGCTTCGGGCATGCGCTGCCACCGGGCCACAATGCATTTCTTTATCTGTATGAAGGCACGCTCGAGGTCGGTGCTGAGGCCCCGCGGGCGTTGCCGCTGCGCAGCGCCGGCGTGCTGTCCGCGGGCGATGCGCTGACGGTGCGTGCCGGTGCCGAGGGCGCGCGTTTCATCCTGTTTGCCGCGAAGCCGCTGGGCGAGCCGGTCGTGCAGTACGGGCCGTTCGTGATGAATACGCGCGCGGAAATCGAGCAGGCAATCGCCGACTATCAGGGCGGACGGCTCGCTGCCGGCTGAACGCGCAAAAAAAGCCGGCCCGCAGGCCGGCTTCGTGATCGGGCGGGTGCCTTACTGCGGCTGGATGCCGGCGATCTGCATCGCTTTCTTGTAGCGCGCGATTTCCTTCGGCAGCAGGTCGGGCAGCTGCGCGGCGGCCAGCGGCCAGGCTTCGGCGCCCTGGTTGCCGAGGAATTTCTTCATGTCAGCACTCGCCAGAATCTTGGTGATCGTGTCGTGCAGCAGCTTCAGGCGGTCCGCCGGCAGGCCGGCGGGTGCGAAGGTGCCCCACCACAGCTGGTACTCGTAGCCGGGCACCCCCTGCGAGGCGATGGTCGGCAGGTCCGGGAACAGCGGCGATTTCTCGAGGCTGGTGACGCCGAGGATGCGGATGCGGCCCGAATCACGCTGGGGCAGCAGCGCCGAGGAACTGGCAATGACAATTTCGACTTCACCCGAGGCGATTGCAGTGACGGCCAGCGAGATACCCTTGTAGGGCACGTGCTGCATCTTGATGCCCGCTGCTGCGGCAAACAGCGCACCGGAAAAATGGTTGTTGCCGCCGGTGCCCGAGGAACCGTAGTTGAACTTGTCCGGATTCTTTTTGGCCAGCTCAATCAGTTCCTTGATGTTCTTCGCCGGCACCGAGGGGTGCAGCGCGAACAGCATCGGCGCGCGCGCAGTCATGCCGACCGGGATGATGGCTTTGGCCGGATCGAAGGGCAGTTTGGCGCGAACTGCAGCAGTCGCCGGGTAGGAGGAGGTATGGCCGAGCAGGGTGTGGCCGTCGGGATCGGCCTTGGTCACCATCTCGGTGCCGATCATGCCGCTGGCGCCCGGGCGGTTGTCAACCACGACGTTGCGTCCGAATGCGGCGCCGAGGCGTGTGGCGATGGCGCGGCTCATCGCGTCGGCCGAGCCGCCTGGGGTGTAGGGCACGACCATCGTCAGGTTCTTCGACGGGTACGCGCCCTGGGCGAGCGCGGCCGGGGAAAGGGCCGCGGCTGAAGCGATCGCGATGGCGCCGGCTGAGACGGCAAATGGCAGTTTTTTCATTGGAACACTCCGTTGTTGGTTTGCGCGGTGGGGATTCCGCATTTTAATCCCAGGCCGGTGCGCGGCCGGCGGGATTGGCGATACGGCCGTCGGGCCGTGACAGCGCGTGGATGCGCGCCATCTCTTCGCCGGTCAGTCCAAAATCGAACACCTCGAGGTTCTGCGCGATGCGTTCCGGATTCGAAGAGCGCGGAATGGGTGCAATGTTGCCCTGTTGTACGAGCCAGCGCAATACGATCTGGGCGATGGTGCGGCCTTTTGTACGCGCGATGTCCGCCAGTACCGGGTCGCTGAACAGGCGGCCGCGGGCCAGGGGACAGTAGGCGGTGAAGATCAGGCCGTGGCGCCGGCACCAGTCGAGCACTTTCGACTGGTCCAGGTAGGGGTGGTATTCGGCCTGCAGCGTCGACAGGGGTTCGGGGCAGCAGCGCAGAGCCTCTTCCAGTAGCGCGATGTTGAAATTGGCGACGCCGATGTGCCGCGTGAGGCCGTCGCGCCGGGCTCTGGCGAGGGCGCCCATGGTTTCGGCGAGCGGCACGCCGTCCGTGCTCGGCCAGTGAACATGCAGCATGTCGACATAATCGACCTGCAGGTTCTTCAGGCTTTCTTCGACGGAACGCGCGAAGTCGGCGGCGCGCAGGTATTCGTGCGAGACCTTGGTGACCAGGAAAATCTCGCCGCGCGGCACGCCGGATGCGCGGATGCCGGCGCCCACGCCTTTTTCAGAACCGTATTTCCATGCGGTGTCGATATGGCGGTAGCCGAGTTTCAGCGCGGTGGCGACCAGGTCGCCGCAATTCCCCAACTGGGAAGTGCCGAAGCCGATCTGAGGCATGCGGCAGCCCTGGGCGGTGATGGCGGGCGTGTGGGCTTCAGTCATGGGGCAGGGGGCCGGCTGTCAACGAAAAAACGTAGAATACGCGTTTTGTGTTTTGCGGATACCCGAACGATCATGAACCAGTCCCCGCCTTTCCATCTGGCCTTTCCCGTTGATGATCTTGCCCGGGCCCGGGCTTTCTACGGCGGGCTGCTGGGCTGCCCGGAGGGCCGTTCGTCGCCCGAGTGGGTGGATTTCGATTTTTTCGGACACCAGATTGTCGCCCATCTGGCGCCCGGAGAAGTCGGCCACCGCAGCACCAGCGCCGTCGACGGTGACAACGTGCCGGTGCGCCATTTCGGCGTCGTGCTGTCGATGGCCGAGTGGAAAAAGCTGGCGGACAAGCTGACCGCGGCAGGCACCAGGTTCATCATCGAACCGCATGTCCGTTTCAAGGGCCAGGTCGGGGAACAGGCGACCATGTTCTTCCTCGATCCCTGCGGCAACGCGCTGGAATTCAAGGCTTTCGAGGACATGTCCCAGCTGTTCGCCCGCTAGGCACCAGCCCCCGGGCACGGTTGACCGCCCCGGCGATTGTTTCTACACTCATCGGCCCACGTTCTGGAACAACCATACTGGAGGAAAAAATGCGCAAACTTATCAATGCGTTGGCTGTGGCTGCGCTGGTTGCGGCACCGGCCTTTGCACAGGAAAAAGTCAATCTGTCGATCGGCACCGGCGGCACCGGCGGCGTGTATTACCCGCTCGGCGGCGGCATGGCCAATGTGCTGTCCAAATACGTGCCGGGCATGGCCGCAACCGCGGAGGTGACCGGCGGTTCGGTGGCCAACCTGCAGCTGATCGGCACCGGCAAGCCCTACATCGGACTGTCGATGTCCGACGCGGCGCTCGATGCCTTCCGTGGTGTCGACAAGTTCAAGGACAAGAAAGTCGAACTGCGCACGCTGGCGATCCTCTACCCGAACCGGATGCACGTGGTCAGCGTCGAGGGCGCCGGGGTCAACAGCATGAAGGATCTCAAGGGCAAGCGCGTGTCGACCGGTTCGCCGGGCAGCGCGACCGAAGTCATGGCCTTCCGCGTCATCGAAGCCGCCGGCCTCGACAAGGACAAGGACATGAAGCGCGAGCGCCTCGGTGTCGCCGAGTCCGTCAACGCGATCAAGGACAAGAAGATCGACGCCTTCTTCTGGGTCGGCGGCCTGCCCACCGCGGCGGTCACTGACCTCGCGGCCACGCCCGGCGTGAAGATCAAGATGATCGACCATGCCGAAACCGTGGGCCCGATGAACAAGAAGTACGGCAACCTGTATGTCGAGGACACCATTCCGAAGTCGACCTACAGCGGCATGGCGGCCGACAACAAGCAGGCGACCGTGATGAACATCCTGGTCACCCACGCCAACATGAGCGACCAGACCGCCTACAACATCGTCAAGGCGATTTTCGAGAAGCAGCCCGAACTCGTCGCGGTGCACAAGGAGGCTGCGAATATCAAGTTTGAAAACCAGAAGATCGCGGCTTCGCCGGTGCCTTTCCATCCCGGCGCGCTGAAGTATTTCAAGGAAAAAGGCGTCAAGATGCAGTAAGGCGGTCGCTGATCGCATTGCCGAAAACCCCGTCCCTGCGACGGGGTTTTTTTATGCCACGCGCCGGGCTGCGCGGAGTTCACATGTTATGATCCCCGGACAAAAATCCAGGAGGAGATGGACGCATGGCCGATAACACCACGCCGGCGGAAAACCTTGAAGGGATCAGCGAGGAGGCGCGCAAACGCGTCGAGGAACTGATCGAAGAGGAAGAGGGCGCGCACAACCGCTATCGCGGCGCGCTAGCGGTGTTCATGACAGCCTGCGCGGTGGTGATGTCGCTGTTCCACCTGTATTCCGCCGTCGAAATCGTACCCGCATACATCCTGCGCCCGATCCATGTTGCGTTCGCACTGGCGCTGGTGTTCCTGATGTTCCCCACCGCCAGGCGTTTCCGGCACCGCCTGATGTGGTGGGACGTCATTTTCGCGATCGCATCGATCGCGGTGGTGGCGTACATGCTGTATTACGGCGACGAGTTCGGCGACCGCGCGGTCACCCCGACGCTGATGGACCAGGTCTTCGGCGTCGGCCTGGTGCTGCTGATCCTCGAGGCCAACCGTCGCAGCTCGACCTGGATCCTGCCGTTCATCGTGCTGCTGTTCCTGGCCTATGCGCTGTTCGGCCCGTATCTGCCGCAGCCCTGGACGCACAAGGGCTATGACATCGCGCGCCTGACGGGTGCGCTGTACATGACGCTGGAGGGCATTTTCGGGGTGGCGGTGGACGTGTCGTCGACACTGATCATCCTGTTCACCATCTACGGCGCGTTCCTGCAGTATTCGGGGGCCGGCAAGTTCTTCATCGATTTCTCGTTTTCGGCGATGGGCGGCAAACCGTCGAGCGCCGGACGCGCGGTGGTGATGGGGTCGTTCCTGCTCGGCGGGCCTTCGGGTTCCGGGGTGGCGACCACAGTGACGCTCGGCGCCGTGGCCTATCCGCTGCTTTCGAAGTCCGGATACGGCAAGGAAGCGGCCGGCGGGCTGCTCGCGGCCGGCGGACTGGGCGCGATCATCTCGCCCCCGGTGCTCGGCGCCGCCGCCTTCCTGATCGCGGAATTCCTGAAGATCTCGTACCTCGACGTGATCCTGATGGCGACGATCCCGACGCTGCTGTTCTATCTCGGCATCTTTGTCATGGTGGAAATCGACGCGCGCAAGTTCAACATGCAGGTTGTCGCGCTGGAGAAACATCACCGCGCGGCGGCGCTGGCCAAGAAATACTGGTTCCATTTCGTGTCGCTGGTGGCCATCGTCGCTTTCATGATGCTCGGCTATTCGCCGGTGCTGTCTGTGTTCTGGGCGACCGTGGTGACCGCGTTGCTGTCTTTTTTCCAGCGGGACTGCGCGATCATCTCGTACGACTGGTTCCGCGGCCGCATGCCCTGGGTGAAGGGTTTCTGGGAGTCCGGTTTCATCAAGGCGCTGGAGGGCGGATCGGTCGGCGTGCTCGGCGTCGCGATGACCTGCGCATCGGCCGGCATCATCGTCGGCGTGGTGACACTGACCGGGCTGGGCCTTAAATTCAGCTCGATCGTGCTGAACTATGCCGATTCGGGCGCGCAGTCCCTGGTCAACCTGTGGACGATGCTGGGCGCGACCGATACCGCGAAGCTGTTGCACGACATGAAGCTGCTGCTGACGGCGTTCTATACCGCCCTGATCGTCTGGATCGTCGGCCTCGCGGTGCCGGTCACCGCCTCCTACATCATCTGCGCGGTGATCGCGGCGCCGGCGCTGATCAAGCTCGGCGTGCCGGATTTCGCCGCGCACATGTTCATTTTCTACTACGCGGTGCTGTCGGAAGTGTCGCCGCCGACTGCGCTGTCGCCGTTCGCCGCCGCCGCCATCACCGGCGGCGGGCCTTACCGCACCACGCTGCAAAGCTGGAAGTACTGCGCGCCGGCCTTCCTGGTGCCGTTCATGTTCGTGCTCGATCCTGCGGGTGCGGGTCTCCTGCTCGGCGGTTCGTTCAAGAATCTGGCCCAGGCCGACTGGGGTTCGGTGGCGGTGATTTCGGTGACGGCGATCATCGGCATCGTCGCGCTGGCCGGCGGGCTGCAGGGCTGGCTGATGCGCAAGACCACGCAGCCCGAACGCTGGATGCTGATCGTTGCCGGACTCGCGCTGGTGTACCCGACGACATTCTCCGATGTGCTCGGCCTGGTGCTGGTGACCGTGGTCGTCGTGCTGCAGAAGCTGCGGCACAGGGAGCCCGCGCCCGCGTGAGCGCCGGCCGAAACGCGCCGCCGGAAACGCGTTACGCAACGCCGTTCGCGGTGCTGGGTATCGTGACCGACGGCGCCGCGGTGACCGGCGTGCGCTACCTGCCTAGGCAGACTGCACAGCGCGCGCCGCATGACCGCGTGGCGGAGCGGGCGTGTCGCGAAATCGAGCGTTACCTCGCGGATCCCGCCTATTGTTTCGATCTGCCCTACCGGCTGGAGGGTACGCCGTTCCAGTGCCGGGTCTGGCGCGAGATCGAAAAACTTTTTCCATTAAAAACAATATCTTATGGAGATATTGCGCGCCGGATCGGCAGTGCAGCCCGGGCTGTCGGCGGCGCCTGCGGCTCAAACCCGGTGCCGCTGTTCGTACCCTGTCACCGCGTACTTGCGGCAGGGGGCGGCCTCGGCGGATTCATGGGCGGCAAGGATGATTTTCCATTGGGCGTGAAACGCTGGCTGCTGCGGCATGAAGGCATCATCCTTACAGCGCATTGACGAGTTCTGCGATGCGCTGTGGCTGGAGGACGGGCTGTCGCGCAACACGCTCGACAGCTACCGTCGCGACCTGCGCCAGTTTGCCGGCTGGCTGGAGACGAATTACGGCAGCGATCTGCTGGCTGCCGGCCAGGCGCAGATCCAGGATTACCTGGCGCACAAGTTCCGAACCAGGGCCCGTGCGTCATCGGCTGCGCGCCTGCTCTCCAGCCTGAAGCGTTTTTACCGCCATGCCGTCAGGCAGAACCGGATCACGGCCGATCCGACGCTGCGCATCGAAGCGCCGAAGCTGCCGCGCGCATTGCCGAAAACCCTGACCGAGTCGGATGTCGAGAGCCTGCTTGCAGCGCCTGCGGTGGATGAACCGCTCGGCCTGCGCGACCGCGCGATGCTCGAAGTGCTGTATGCCAGCGGGCTGCGCGTGTCGGAGCTGGTGACGCTGAAAGTGCCGCAGGTCAGCCGCGACATGGGCGTGGTGCGCGTGCTCGGCAAGGGTTCGAAGGAGCGGCTGGTGCCGCTCGGCGAGGAGGCGCTGGGCTGGCTCGAGCGTTACCTGCGCGAGTCACGGCCGGCACTTCTTGGGCAGCGGGTCAGCGATGCGCTGTTCGTCACCGCACGCGCGGCGGCAATGACCCGCCAGTCGTTCTGGCACCTGATCAAGCGCCATGCGCTGCAGGCCGGGCTCAACAAGCCGATCTCGCCGCACACGCTGCGCCACGCGTTTGCGACGCATCTGCTCAACCACGGCGCCGACCTGCGCGTGGTGCAACTGCTGCTCGGGCATTCCGACATTTCAACGACGCAGATCTATACCCACGTCGCGCGCGAGCGCATGAAGCAGCTGCACGCGAAGCATCATCCGCGGGGATGACGGGGCGTGTCAGGTTCTCTTGCCGCGCTCGATGGTGACGCCGAGTTTTCTGACGCCCGCGAGCGGCGACAGCTTGGCGATCGTGATGCGGAGCCACGGCGCCTTGAAATCGTCGAGGATCCGCTGCGCGATGGATTCGGCCGCGTGTTCGAGCAGCGCGAAATGCTGCTCGGCGAACAGCTTGCGGATGTCGGCAACGACCTCGGCGTAATCGATGGTGTCCTCGATGCGGTCGCTGTGCGCCGCGTGTTCGCCGCGCAGACCGATCTCGAGATCGAGCTGGATGGTTTGCGCCGCCTGCTTCTCCCGTTCGTAGATGCCGATGCGGGTGTCGATGCGCAGCTCGCTGATGAAGATGGTGTCCATGTGATGTGGGCGGTGTGCCGCGTTTGACTTGCGCTAGAATGGCCGGCGCCATTTTAGCCCAGAGGGAATCTTCTTGTTTTTGCTGATCACGGTCATCGCTGCTTATCTGCTCGGGTCGGTGTCCTTTGCAGTCGTCGTCAGCCGGTTCTACCGTCTGCCTGACCCCCGCGAATACGGATCCGGCAATCCCGGCGCCACCAACGTCCTGCGCAGCGGCCGCAAATCCGCCGCCGCGCTCACCCTGCTCGGCGATTGCGCCAAGGGCTGGCTGGCGGTGTACTGCGCGCAGCAATGGAACGGGGATGGCCGCGAGCTGGCGATGGCACTGGCCGCGCTGGCAGTGACGCTGGGTCACATGGTTCCGCTGTTTCACGGATTCAGGGGCGGCAAGGGCGTGGCCACGGCGCTGGGCGTGTTGCTCGGCCTGAACTGGATACTCGCACTGGGCACGCTGGCGACCTGGGTCACCATCGCTGTGTTTTTCCGCTACTCGTCGCTTGCTGCCCTGGTGTCGGCGCTGTTCGCGGGATTTTTTGCACTGATCCTGTTCAACCCCGCGCATCCATTCGTGTGGTCAGTGGCATTGATCGCGGCGTTGCTGATCTGGCGCCACCGCTCCAACATCCGCAACCTGCTGGCCGGCAGGGAGCGCAGGCTCGGCGAGCGGAACGACACCTGACCGGGCCTGCTCAGGCAGCCGACAGGCTGGCCAGCTCCCAGCGCGCGCGAATGGTGAAGCCCGGGCCGCTTTCGCGCAGGCCCCTGAGCAGGCGCTGCGCACCGGCGAACGCAATCATCGCGCCGTTGTCGGTGCAGAATTCCAGCGGCGGGTAATACACGGCATAACCCCGGCGCTTCGCCGCAGCGGAGAGCTGTTCACGCAACTGGCGGTTTGCGCCGACGCCTCCCGCCACCACCAAGCGCTCGAGTCCCGTGCGTTCAAGCGCGGCCAGCGCCTTGGCCACCAGCACGTCGGCAATGGCGGCCTGCAGTTCCGCGGCGAGGTCGGCGCGCCCCTGTTCGTCAGGCGCGTGGTTGCGCACGGCGGTCAGCACCGCGGTTTTCAGGCCGCTGAAGCTGAAGTCGAGGCTGTCACTGCGCAGCATCGGCCGCGGCAGCGGCTGGCGTCCGGCGCGGCCCTTTTCGGCCAGTGCGGCAATCGCCGGTCCGCCGGGATAACCCAGTCCAAGCAGCTTCGCGGACTTGTCGAAGGCCTCGCCGGCCGCATCATCGACGGTTTCGCCCAGCAGCGCGTATTGGCCGACGCCGTCCACCCGCATCAGCTGGGTATGGCCGCCGGAGACCAGCAATGCGATGAAGGGGAATTCCGGCGCCGGGCTGGCCAGCAGCGGCGACAGAAGGTGGCCTTCCAGGTGGTGCACGCCGATGGCCGGCTTGTCCAGCGCATGGGCGATGCTTGCGCCGATGCCGGCGCCGACCAGCAGCGCACCGGCGAGTCCCGGTCCCGCGGTATAGGCAACGCCGTCAATGCCGGACAGGCTCGCACCGGCCTGTGCCAGCACCTGCCGCGTCAGCGGCAGCACGCGGCGGATGTGGTCGCGCGAGGCGAGTTCCGGCACCACGCCGCCGTAGTCGGCATGCAGGGTGACCTGGGTATGCAGGGCGTGGGCAAGCAGGCCGCTCGCCGTGTCATACAGGGCGATGCCGGTTTCGTCGCAGGAGGTTTCGATGCCGAGAACGAGCACGACAGGATCAGCGGAAAACGGTGCAAAAGGGCATAAAGTTGCAGATTTCTGGCGCAAAACAGGCCGTTTATGCCAAAAAACGGCCGAAAAAGGCGGAATCGTGTCCGCGATCCTGCGGATCCGGGTCCGTCAGCCACCGAGGGCCGCGTACCTTTCAAAATCGCGGTCGGGATGGTTATAATACGCGTTTTTCCGCACACAGCCCCGAGGTTTCATGACCACCGTACGTGTCAAAGAAAACGAGCCGTTTGAAGTGGCCCTGCGCCGGTTCAAGCGCACTGTCGAAAAGACCGGTCTGCTGACCGAACTGCGCGCGCGCGAGTTCTACGAGAAGCCCACTTCCGAGCGCAAGCGCAAGCTTGCCGCCGCCGTGAAACGCACGCACAAGCGCCTGCGTTCACAGCTGCTTCCGCCGAAACTGTACTGACCGTTTCATCCGGGGTCGCTGAAGGGTGCAGGGGCACAGCCTCGCACCCTTTTGTCTTTTGTGCGACCTGCTAGTTCAAGGAGAGGGGCGATGACCCTGCGCGAACAGATCAACGATGACCTGAAGGCCGCGATGCGCGGCGGCGATGCCGTGCGCCGCGACACCATCCGCCTGCTGACGGCGGCGCTGAAACAGCGCGAAGTCGATGAACGCAAGGTGCTGACCGATGCCGATGTGCTCGCGGTGATCGAAAAAATGATCAAGCAGCGCCGCGATTCGATCAGCCAGTTCGAGCAGGGCGGGCGCCATGACCTGGCCGACAAGGAAAAGCAGGAACTGACCCTGCTGCAGGCCTACATGCCGCAGGCCATGGGCGAGGATGAACTGGCTGCGGCGATTGCGGCCGCGGTCGGTGAAACCGCCGCTGCGGGACCAGCCGACATGGGCAAGGTGATGGCGGTGCTGAAGCCGAAACTGGCGGGACGCGCCGACATGGGCAAGGTGTCAGCGGCGGTGAAGGCGCGCCTGTCCGGGCTGTAACCGGTTGTATTGAATGGCTTTCCCGGCAAGCCCGGGAAAGCGGTGCGGGAGGGGGCGGTGCTTGTGTCGAGGCGCCCCTATAATTCAGCGAACAAGTCCGGGGTGGCGCGCCGCCGCCCGTCGTGGAGTGGGGTCAACCGCAGCGCATGATTCCGCAATCGTTCATCCAGGATCTGCTGGGCCGCGTCGACATCGTCGAGGTGGTCGACCGCTACGTGAAGCTCAAGCGTACCGGTGCCAATTATGCCGCCTGCTGCCCGTTCCACACCGAGAAATCACCGTCGTTCACGGTCAGCCCGACCAAGCAGTTTTATCACTGCTTCGGCTGCGGCGCCCACGGCACCGCCATCGGCTTCCTGATGGAATACAGCGGCATGGGTTTTGTCGACGCGGTCAAGGATCTCGCACAAGGCGTTGGCATGCAGGTTCCGGAAGAACCGCGTTCCGAGCATGCACAACGCCGTGCTGAGGAGGCACCGGATCTTCACGCAGTGTTGTTACAAGCAGCTCAGTTTTACCGAAGCAAACTTAAAGATGCGCCACATGCTATCGAATATTTGAAGCGCCGAGGTTTGTCAGGTGAAATTGCCAAGCGTTTTGGTGTTGGTTATGCGCCGGATGGTTGGCAGAACCTCTCTTCGATATTTCCTGATTACAGTTCCAATAGTCTTGTTGCAGCAGGGTTGGTAATCGAGGCCGAAGGCGGCAAGAGATACGATCGTTTTCGCGACAGAATTATGTTTCCAATCGTTAATGAACGCGGAAACATTGTTGGTTTTGGTGGCCGTGTTGTTGAGAAAGGTGAGCCCAAATACCTGAATTCGCCAGAAACATCGATATTCGAAAAAGGACGAGAGCTTTATGGGCTCTATCAAGCCAGAAAAGCTATCAGGGATGCGGGTAAAGTTCTTGTGGTCGAAGGGTACATGGATGTAATAGGTTTGGCGCAATACGGGGTTGAGTTTGCGGTTGCTGCCTTGGGTACTGCTGCGACATCCGTTCACATTCAGAAGCTCCTGCGCATTACAGATGACGTAGTGTTCTGCTTTGACGGTGATGAGGCGGGGCGTCGGGCGGCTTGGCGAGCATTGGAAAACAGTTTGTCGCAAACGGCGGATGGGAAAAAGATTAGTTTTCTTTTTCTCCCTGACGGAGAGGACCCTGATACTTATGTCAGAAAGTGCGCGGAAGACGACGTTTGGAAATCTGTCCTCCTTTCGGATTTTTTGTTGGATGAACTTAAGAGCAACTCCGATCTGAACACCTCCGAAGGTCGTGCAAAATTATTGCAGCAGGCCAAACCTTTGGTAAAGCAAATTGCTGCTCCTATGTTGTCGCTGCTGATTCGCAAGGAATTGGCCCAGATTGTTGGGCTATCACAGCAAGAGATCGACGGGCAATTTGATATCAAAAATTTCTCTACGCCGACGCCTGTAAAACGCTCGGCGCCTGTGTCACAGTCGATTTTGCGAACGGTTATTGAGCTTGTGGTGATGGATATCCAACTTAGTAAACTGGTCGATCGTCAAGAGCTTGCTTTGGGCGTTGGTTTGCCGGCGATTGATCAAACGGAGTTGCAGTTTTTGGATGCGTTAGTGAGTGCTATTTCGGCAGGTGCAGGTGCCGTCAGCTTGGGTGAATTGTTCCGGGGTTCTGTTTATGAAGGTTTACTTCGTGAAGCCGAGGTTGGAGCGCTGCGTTGGCAGCAGCGAGGATTAAATGCCGAGGATTTTGACGCGGAATTTCGGGGCGCATGGCGCCAAGCTTTGGATCGGATCCGCAGAGCCCGAATTGCAGCGTTGTTGGATAAATCCCGGCGACAGGAGTTGAATGCCGAAGACCAGGCCCAATATCGCCTTTTACAACAAGCAGTTAGCGCTACGCCCGGCAAGTGAATCCGGGGTTGAATTAAAGTATAATGTATGGTTTTTCACCGAAACTTGTCCCGCGGAGCCTAACCCCATGGCCAAGCAATCCAAAGCAGCAAAATCCAAGGCAAAAAACGCCAGGGCAAAGCCAGTCAAGGCGAAAAGCGCATCGCGCGTGAAAGCGGCTGCGCTGAAGTCTGCCAAGGCCAAGTCCCGCCCCTCGGTAAAAGCAAAGGCCGCAAACAAGTCTCCGGTGCGGGCGGGGGTGAAGCGCACGGCGGCGAAAGCCGCGCCCAAGGTGGCCAAGCCGAAGGTCAAGGCGGCGCCAAAGCTTCCGGCAAAATCCAAAGCGACCCTGCGCAAGGAACAACAACGGCTGGCCAATTTCAAGGAAGTGGCCAAGCAGGCGCTGGCGAAGGTCAAGGCTGCCGCGCAGGGCCAGGACAAGGTTGCCCCTGCCATCGCCGCACCTGCGGCAAAACAGGCCGGAAAGCAGCGCCCGGTTCGGGGGCTGACCGCACGCGAGCGTGCGCTGGTCAAGGAATTCGAACGCCGTGAACTCTCCCCTGCAGATGCCGAGGCGCGCCGCCTGCGGCTGAAAAACCTGATCGTGCTCGGCAAGGAGCGCGGCTATCTGACCTACGCCGAGATCAACGATCACCTGCCGGATGACATGCTCGACGCCGAAGCGGTGGAGAACATCATCGGCATGATCAGCGACATGGGCATCCAGGTCTACGACGAGGCGCCGGATGCCGAGACGCTGCTGATGTCCGAAGCCGCGCCGGCGGTGACCGACGAGGATGCGGTCGAGGAGGCTGAGGCCGCGCTGACCACGGTGGATTCCGAGTTCGGTCGCACCACTGACCCGGTGCGCATGTACATGCGCGAAATGGGTTCGGTCGAGCTCCTGACCCGCGAAGGCGAGATTGAAATCGCCAAGCGGATCGAGGACGGGCTGCGCCACATGATCCTGGCGATTTCCGCATGCCCGACGACGATTGCCGAAATTCTCACGCTGGCCGAGAAGATCGAAAAGGACGAGATCCGCGTCGAGGAGGTGGTCGACGGTCTGGCCGACCTCGAGATGAAAGAGGCGATTGTTGAAGACGTCGCCGAGGACGAGGACGAGGACGCGGACGATGTGGAGGCCGCCGAGGACGAGGATGATGACGGTGCCGCGGGCGCCGCGCAGGCCGCCGCCGACCTGGCGCGCCTGAAAGAGGCTTCGCTCAAGCACTTTGCCGACATTCGAGGCAATTACCAGAAGATGATGCGCGCCCTGCAGAAGCACGGCTCGCGAGGCCGCCCGTATATCCAGGCGCGCGAGGCGATCTCCGAGGAATTGATGAAAATCCGTTTCTCGGCGAAGCAGATCGAGGCGCTGTGCGACGGCGTGCGCAAGCTGGTCGAGGAAGTGCGCACCAACGAGCGCACGATCATGGCGCTGTGCATCGACAAGGCGCGCATGCCGCGCCAGCATTTCATCAAGGAATTCCCCGGCAAGGAAACCAGCGCGCGCTGGATCCGCGGCGAAGTCGAGTCGGGCAAGCCCTGGAGTGAGGCGCTGTCGCGTTTTGAGCCGGCGGTAATCGAACAGCAGCAGAAGCTGTTGGATCTCCAGGGCCGGATCGGCATTCCGATCAAGGAACTGAAGGAAATCAACCGCCAGATGACCACCGGCGAGGCGCGGGCGCGCCGCGCAAAGCGCGAGATGACCGAGGCCAACCTGCGCCTGGTGATCTCGATCGCCAAGAAGTACACCAACCGCGGCCTGCAGTTCCTCGACCTGATCCAGGAAGGCAACATCGGCCTGATGAAGGCGGTGGACAAGTTCGAATACCGCCGCGGCTACAAGTTCTCGACCTACGCAACCTGGTGGATCCGCCAGGCGATCACGCGCTCGATCGCCGACCAGGCGCGCACGATCCGCATCCCCGTGCACATGATCGAGACCATCAACAAGATGAACCGCATTTCGCGGCAGATCCTGCAGGAAACCGGCTCCGAGCCGGATCCGGCGACGCTGGCCGAGAAAATGGAGATGCCCGAGGAGAAGATCCGCAAGATCCTCAAGATCTCCAAGGAGCCGATCTCGATGGAGACGCCGATCGGCGACGACGATGATTCCCATCTCGGCGATTTCATCGAGGACCAGTCGACGATGGCGCCGAGCGATGCCGCGGTTTATGGCAGCCTGCGCGACGTCACCGGCGACGTGCTCGACACGCTGACCCCGCGCGAAGCCAAGGTGCTGCGCATGCGTTTCGGCATCGAGATGAACACCGACCACACGCTGGAGGAGGTCGGCAAGCAGTTCGATGTCACGCGCGAACGCATCCGCCAGATCGAGGCGAAGGCGCTGCGCAAGCTGCGTCATCCTTCGCGTTCGGAGCGGCTGCGCAGCTTCCTCGACAACGAGAGCTGAGGATACGCGGCTGCCGAGAAAAAACAGCCCGGGATTCCCGGGCTGTTTTTTTGTCCGGCCTGCAGGCGGGGGCCTAGAAGGGTTTGCCGAGGTAGAAGTACAGGCTCTTGTTGCCGTCGGCGGCATGCCCGTAGCCGAGATAGGTCGGGCCGAGGGGCGTGTCCGCGGCGACGAACAGGCCGATCGAGTTCAGCCAGCCGTCCTGTGAACCAGGCAGCAGCGGGTTGCCGATGCGGGCGGCTTCCAGCGAGAAGCCGCCGTAGGCGCCTTCGAGCAGTGTCTGGCGCGTCAACCGGTGGTAGTACATCGCGCGGCCGAAGGTGAGGGTTTCGCCATACAACTGGCCGGTCTTGTAGCCCGACATCTGCATGAAACCGCCCCACTGGTACTGGTCGTAGACCGGGAGCGGATTGTCTCCGAACTTGCCGCCACCCTTTACGGCCAGATTGAACGTGTGGTTGCCAAATGAAAATGCGCTGGTGGCGTCGAATTCCCACCGGGTGTAAGGCAGGTCTGCACCCAGCGCGGTATTGGAGTCGTACACCTTGACGTTGCTGCTCCAGCCGCTGCGCGGGAAAATGGCGCTGTCAAGCCGGTCGAAGAACATGCGCAGCCGGTAGCCGCCGGCATTGATGTCGGGCCCGCCGGGGGCAAGGAACGCCGGACCGGTATCCAGTGAGGGATCGATCTTGCCGCCGACCACACCCAGCCGGATTTCGCCGTAGCGACGGAACTGCGTACCGATGTCGAATCCGATCTCGTCGGTCCGGAAGTCATAGCGCGCCAGACGGTTGTCACCGTTGTAGACCGAGGTCGAACGGCGCTCCAGCTTGATCTGCGGGGCGACGAAGAACTGGCCTGCTTCATCAAGTGGCTGGTAGAACTCGCTGGTCAGGCTGGTGGTGCGGCCGATCTGGAAATCGGTCCGCCACTCGGCGCCCAGCCTGTTGAGCCAGGTCTTGCGGTAGCTTGCGAGCAGGTTGAAAAAGGCATCGCCGCTGAAGTCGGTGGACAGCCCCAGGCCGAAGCGAAGGTAGTCCGGACCCCAGGATTTTTCGACGGCATCCACCGCCAGTATCCGGCGGCTGGGTTCCTCCAGGATGCTGTAGTTGACGTGTTCGAAGTGGCCGGTGCCGTAGAGGCGCCGCATGTCGCGGTCCAGCGTCTGCTGGTCGATCGGCTTGCCGGTCTCGGTGTCGAAGGCCGCCATCGCGTATTCCGGATTGACCCGCTTCAGCGTGTCGAATCGGATCGCGTCGACGGGGCGCGGATCTGGCACCACCGCGACCTGCTGGCGGCGGCGCAGTTCGGCAAACTCGGCGGCGGGCACGGAGAGCTCCGCCAGGCGTGCCGCGACCTTGCGCGCCGCCGCTTCGCCGAGCGGCGCGATCTTCGGCAGGTCGTCGAACGCGCCGGTCGAGTAGTCACTGAGATCCGGCGAAATCAGGATGTCGGAGGGTTTCAGCGAGGCGATCGCGGCCTGGACGTTCTGCTCGGTCAGGATGTTCAGCATCTGGCTGGTCACGCCGAGCAGCGAGGTCAGTTCTTCCCGTTTCAGCAGTGGCGTGCCGACATTGACCGCGATGATCACGTCCGCGCCCATTTTCCGCGCGGCATCGACCGGCAGGTTGCTGGTGAGCATGCCGTCGACCAGCATCATGCCGCCGAACTCGGCCGGCGCGACCGCGCCCGGCACCGACATGCTGGCCCGCATCACGTTGGCCAGCTCGCCGTCATGGAACACCACCTCCTTGCCGGTGACGAGGTCGGTGGCCACCGCGCGGTAGGGGATCGGCAGGCGGTCGAACTGGTGATAACCCTTGGCCTTGGCCAGCCGCCGCAACACGGTTTCCAGCTGCACGCCGGTGACGATGCCCTTGGGCAGGCGCAGCCCGGTGGTGGCGCCGAATTCGGGGCCGAAGAAGGGCTTGTAGTCTTCCTGCTTGCGCCGCACCGGCCGCTCCTCGCGTGGCGGGTTGTCCTTGAACAGCAATTCGGCGTTGATCTCGCGCAGAATCTCCTCCATCTCGGCCACCGAGCTGCCGCTCGCATAGCTGGCGCCGACCAGCGCTCCCATGCTGGTGCCGGCTATGCAGTGCACGGGTACGCGCAGTTCCTCCAGCACCTTGATCACCCCGACGTGCGCGGCGCCGCGGGCACCGCCCCCCGAGAGCACCAGGCAAATCTTGGGCCGTTTCGGCACTGCGCCTTCTGAGGCAGCGGGACCGCCGGCCTGTGCCTGCGCCAGGGTGTTGCTGAACAGGGCCGCGCATCCGATAAGGATGGCGGACAGGAGGGGATGCATGCGGGATCGGATTGTCATCGTGCCATCCATGGTCTGGCGATTGTCGGGTGCGTGACTAGTGCGGTCCTGCCGGCGCGATGCGGATGCGCCGTGAAAAGTCCCCGGCCTTGTCCGCCGCCTGCGCGCGCGCATTGACGTGGACATGGCGCTGCAGTTCCGGGAACGGCAGGCGGTTGTTGAGCATTCCGGATTCGTAGAGGTATTCCGGCACGTAACCGCTGGCAAGGATTTTCCAGTTGAACGGCAGGTGATCCGGGTTGACCCTCGAATGCAGCCAGATGTTGGTGGTGCAGTTGGTGGTCAGCGTGTTGTAGAATTCCGGGGACTTGTTCAAGCCATTGATTTTATTGATATATTCATCAAGCAGGCGACGGCCGTCATCGAGTGAACGGCCGCTCAGCCGATAAAGGTAGACATCCTCCGGCGGGTCTTTGCGGTAATTGGTGCGCAGCCGGATCACATCGCGCTCGTCGGCCACCACATAGAACAGCTCGTACTGGCGGAAAAAGCCCTTCAATGTGGAATAGCCTTCCCCGCGTTCCTTGCGCGCTTCGATCGAGATGGCCAGGTGGTCACCGCCGGCAAACGCGAAACTCACGAAGACATGCGCGATTGCCGGCCCCATCCAGTAGACCGCCACCAGATCCACGCCTTCAAGCCTGCGCAGGTCATAACTCCGGTCATACCAGGCGGGTGTGTAATCGAACTCGCTGCGGTAGTCGAAGTTGCGGTTGTTGTGCACCCGGATCATGTCGCCATAGCGTGTGACATGGGGCAGGCGCGACATGTCCGCCAGCCATTCGCGGTCGTTGGAGGGTTTGATGCCGCTCCACCAGGCCAGCAGCATTGCGAACAGCACCGCATGGATGCCGAGTGCCTGCCGGCGCCGGCGCGGCAGTGCCAGCATGATCAGGTTGGCAAGTGTTGTGCAGGCGAGGCCTGCCGCCAGCAGGGCATCGAAATGCCCTGCTTCCGGGGCGGTATACAGCAGCAGGAGTGCGCCCCAGATGCCGGATGCCGCAATCAGCAGTCCCAGCACAATCAAAGCCATCACCCTGGCGGTCCGGATCATTTTTGTTGCTGTCGCTCGGTCGTTTGAATGCTGCGGCAGGATGGCGGCACCCTGGCGGTCCAGCGTACCCATTAACAAATGGCTTTGCAATTGCGGGCAGGTGCCGGCATGCGTTTCCATGGCTTTGGCGCGCGGGGTAGACTGCGCATGGCCGTCCGCCTGTAACGCACGCTTGACTTCACCGGAAGGGACTCATGAACGAACCTCGTCGCGATCTTGCACGCACCACGCTGGGCGTGTTGTTCATTGGCGGTCTCATTTTTGCCTCATTCTGGGTCATGCGTCCTTTTCTGGCGCCGCTGATCTGGGCGACCATGATCGTCGTCGCCACCTGGCCCCTGATGCGCCGGCTCCAGAACCGTCTCTGGGACAGCCGCGGACTTGCGGTCACCGCGATGGTGCTGGCCCTGCTGCTGGTGTTCGTGGTGCCGCTGAGCCTGGCCATTGCCACCATCGCCGAGCATGCCGAGGACATCGTGGCCTTCGGCAAGAAGCTGCGTAACTTGGACCTGCCGCCGCCGCCCGCTTGGCTGGGCAGTCTGCCGCTGGTCGGGGAGCATGCCGTCGCCGTGTGGCAGAAAATCGGCGCGGAAAGCGCGCGTGATCTCGCCGCGCAGGCCGAGCCTTATGTCGGTTCGGCCACCCGATGGTTTCTGGCCGAGGTCGGCAATTTCGGCATGGTGTTCGTCCAGTTTCTGCTCACACTGATCCTGTCGGCGGTGCTGTATTCCGGCGGCGAAGCCTGGGCGGCATGGATGCTGCGCTTCGGCAAACGGCTGGCGGCCGCGCGCGGCGAGCAGTCGGTGATACTGGCCGGACAGGCGATCCGCGGGGTGGCCATGGGCGTGGTAATCACCGCGCTGGCGCAATCCATCCTCGGCGGGATCGGACTGGCGATTGCCGGAGTGCCCTTTGCGGCCGTACTGACTGCGGTGATGTTCATGCTGTGCATCGCCCAGCTCGGGCCGGTCCTGGTGCTGCTGCCGGCCGTGGGCTGGCTGTTCTGGAGCGACAGTACGGGGTGGGGCACTTTCCTGCTGGTATGGACGATCATTGTCGGCACCATCGACAATGTGTTGCGCCCCTTCCTGATCAAGCAGGGTGCCGACCTGCCGTTGCTGCTGATCTTTGCCGGGGTGATCGGCGGGCTGCTGTCGTTCGGCCTGGTCGGGATTTTCGTCGGGCCGGTGGTGCTGGCCGTGGCCTACACGCTGGTTGATGCCTGGGTGGCCGAAGGCCAGGGTGCAGATGCCGGAGGGCCGTGACCCTTCAGTCAGTGGCCAGTGCGTGCGCGGAGCCGGGCGACAATCCCGTCGATGATGAGTTGTGTTTCTTTCTGGCCGAGCGCATCCGCTGCCCGCTGCCTGACGTCGTAATGCATCATCAGCAGGCTGCGCATTTTGTTGAAGGCGGCTTCGCTGTAGGCTCCGCAGACCGTGGGGTCGTCATCGATGACGCGCTGGATGACGCCCGGCTGCAGCATGTCTACACCGCAGATCGACGCATATTTCGCGATCTCGTTGTCGATTTCCTCGATATGTTTCGACCACCGTTGGGTCCGGTAGCTGGGTTCGTCGGTCATGGTCAGTGCTCGGGTGCCGGTCTGGTTGAGGGGGCGCCTGGTGCACTTCAGCGCCGGGCAGCCGCAGGGCGCGCATGCCCGGAAAAAGGTTAATGGGTATCCCGGCCTCCTGCAACTGCCTGCGCCGCACGGGTGTTGATGCGGCCGCTTGACAAGCGCGGGCGATTGATTTCTCGTGTCATCCTGCGCCGTCCATCCGGCGCGGCAAAGGCCCTGCAGGCCAATGACAACATGCAAGGGCCGGTTCCGTTTCCGCACCATTTTTCAGGGGGAGTCCAACACATGAGGTTATCTTCCATGGTTTCGCTTGCCGCCGCGGCGTCAGCCCTGGCGTTTTCAGTGGTTTCCGCGCCGGTTCAGGCCGCCAGCCGCGCCGAACTCGATCGAGATGCCCATGCCGCGCTCGGCAAGCTCTATGCAAAGTATCCGGCGGCGAAGCAGCTGGCCGGCAAGGCCAAGGCCATTCTGGTATTTCCCAGCGTGATCAAGGCCGGACTGATGATCGGCGGGGAAACCGGCGATGGGGTGATGCTTGTCAAGGGCAAACCGTTCGCTTACTACAACACCTCGGGCGTGTCCTATGGTTTGCAGGCCGGCGCCCAGAAATACGGCTACGCACTGTTCATCATGAGCGAATCTGCGCTCAAGTCGCTGGAGACGGCTGAAGGGTTTGAAGTCGGCGTCGGCCCGAGTGTGGTGGTGATGGACGATGCCATGGCCAAGAAGACCTCGACCACGACCATCCACAAGGACATCTATGCCTATATTTTCTCGCAGCAGGGGCTGATGGCGGGACTTGGGGTGCAGGGCAACAAGCTGACCAGGCTCAAGGAATGACGTGCGCGGCACCGATGGGCAAACGGGGCTGATGTTTGCGCGTATGGTGCGCTTCGTCATATCCGGAACGATCCCGTTCTGTCCGCAATCCTTCAGCAACTTTCACGCTCCAGGGAGAACAACAATGCTCGGAACCATGAACCGCCTGGCCATGCCTGCGGCGATCGCCGCAATGACGGCCTTCACGCTGCCGGCCACCGCCGCCGACAAGACGCCGCAGAAAGCCACCGTCAAGGAGACCGTCAAGGTGACCGCTGCGGTCAAGGCGATCGATTACGACAAGCGGCTGATCACACTGCAGGGCAAGGACGGGCAGACCCTCACCGTCGAGGCCAGCCAGGACGTCAGGCGCTTCAAGGAAATCAAGACCGGTGACTCGGTTACCGTCGAGTACACCGAAGCGCTGGCCGCCGAACTGAAAAAGGCGGGCTCGCCTTCCGGTGTCGCCGTCAAGGAGGACGTCGCGCGCGCCAAGGCCGGGCAGGCGCCCGGTGTCAAGGGCACGCGCGAGGTGAAGGCCACTGTCACCATCGAAGTGCTGGACCTGAAGAACAATATCGTGACCTTCACCGGCCCGCAGGGCAACGTCAACATCGTGTCGGTGCGCAGGCCGCAGATGCGCGAGTTCATCAGGACGCTGAAGGTCGGTGACAAGGTCGATGTGACCTACACCGAGGCGGTTGCGGTTTCGGTTGAACCCGCGAAGAAGTAACCCGGCGCAGAACTGCCGCAGCGGCCGCGGTCGGGCAGCCCGTGGCCGTTTCCTTTTGGGGCCGGAGGATTTGCGCCGCCTGTGCTGGCGGCCAGGGGATGGCGGAATGTTAAAATCCGGCCTGTTTCAACTGGGGCCGGTTTCAGCACGGTCCACCGGTATACCGCATGCGTCCGGCTCTCCGAATCGGGAGGGCATTTTCCTGCAGCAGGGTCGTTAGCTCAGTCGGTTAGAGCAGGGGACTCATAATCCCTTGGTCGTTGGTTCGAGTCCAACACGACCCACCAGCAAGATTGCCGCATGCGCTGCCGGCAGCATGCCGCGCAGGGCGCGGAACCGCCTGGAGGAGCACAGCATGGCAGCACCCGTTTCAGCCGAAAATCCAGTCAAGACGATGATGCGCGCCGGGAAGGTGGCGCTGGGCATGAACGTGCGGCTGGCGCGCTCGGGTGACATCGCCCGCATCGCCAAGTCGAGCGGCCACGATTTCATTTTCATCGACATCCAGCATTCGCTGTTCAATCTGGAGACCATCGGTCATATTGCGCAGGCCGCGCTGGGCTGCGGCATCGCGCCCCTGGTGCGGGTGCGCAGCTGCGATGACCCGGATACCTCGCTGCTACTCGACAACGGCGTGACCGGCATCGTGTTTCCGGACATCAGCAGCGCCGACGAGGCGCGGCGTGCCGTCAATCGCGCGAAATTTCCGCCGATCGGCCGGCGTTCGGTGTCCGGGGGCTACGCGATTTTCGATTACCGTCCGATGTCCACCGCCGAGGCGGTGCCTGCGCTGCAGGAAAACACGCTGGTGGTGTGCATGATCGAAACCCGGGAGGGCGTCGAGAACATCGACGCCATTGCCGCGGTCGACGGCGTTGACGTGATCCACATCGGCGCCAATGATCTGCTGACCGCGCTGGGCAAGCCCGGCCGGTTCGGCGACCCCGAGGGGGCGGAGGCGATCGAAAAGGTCATTGCGTCTGCCGTAAGGCATGGGAAAATCGCCGGTGTCGGTGGTGACCGCAATCTCGCGCGCCAGATGGAATACATCCGGCGCGGAGCGCGCTTCATCACCACCAACAGCGAGATTGCGTTCATCATGGCCGAGGCCACCCGGGTCACCGCCGAATTGCGCAATGCGATGGAGGCCTAGCCCAAGGCGATTTATAATAAGTAATTGATTTAATTGATAAATATTAGGAGCAACATGTCTCGATACTTCAAACCGGCATTTGCCGGTGTGGTTGCCGCAGCGCTTGCGCTGCCCCTGTTCGCGCAGGCCGCGGAGGCCTATCCCAGCAAACCGGTGCGGCTGATCGTGCCGTTCCCGCCCGGCGGCAGCAATGACATCGTCGGCCGCCTTGTGGCCAATGACCTCAGCCCGTTGCTGGGGCAGCAGGTGGTGATCGACAATCGCGGCGGCGCCGGCGGCATGATCGGTTCCGAACTGGCCGCCAACAGCCAAGGCGACGGATACACGCTGCTGATTGCATCGGTGGCATTTGCCTACAACCCCTCGGTGTTCAAGTCGCGGATCAAGTTCGATCCGGAAAAATCCTTCGTTCCCGTTTCGCGTTTCGGCACCGGCCCCAGCGCGCTGACGGTCAACCCGAAGGTCGCGGTGAACACGACCAAGGACCTGATCGCGATGGCGAAAGCCAAACCCGGCTCGCTCAACTACGCGACCGCGGGCATCGGCAGCTTCCAGCACCTGAGCACCGAGATGTTCAGGCTCCAGGCCGGCATCAACATCGTGCACATCCCGTTCAAGGGCGGCGGCCCGGCGATGGCCGACGTGATTGCCGGCAACTCCCAGATCACCATGGGTTCGCTGCTGCAACTGATTCCGCATATCCAGGGGGGGCGGCTGAAGGTGCTCGCGGTTGGCGGCGCCAAGCGCAATGGCGCACTGCCCAACGTGCCCACCGTTGCCGAAAGCGGGGTCCCGGGATATGAGGCCAACAACTGGTGGGGCGTCCTTGCACCGGCGGGTACACCGCCTTCAGTCGTTCGCACGCTGGAGACAGCGGTTGGCAAGGTGCTTGCCGCTCCCGCGATGCAGAAAAAGTTTGCGTCCCAGGGTGCCGAGGTGGCGTACCTGGGTTCGGCGGCATATGCCAAGTTCATCAAGGCTGAAACCCTGAAGTGGTCCAAGGTGGTGCGCGAAGCCGGCATCAAAGCGGATTGAATTCCGGGGCGGCATGGCCGCCCTTTTTTCAGGAGACATCGAATGGCACACGTCATACGCATCCACCAGAACGGCGGTCCGGAGCAGATGCGCTGGGAGGAAGTCACTGTCGGCGACCCCGGCCCCGGCGAAGTCCGGGTCCGCAACACGGCGATCGGCCTCAATTACATCGACACCTACCATCGTTCCGGCCTCTACCCGCTGCCGTTGCCGCTGGTGCTGGGTTCCGAAGGCGCAGGCGTTGTGGAAGCGGTGGGACCGAAGGTCAAGGAGTTCAAGGTCGGCGACCGCGTGGCCTATGCGCAGCCGATCGGCGCCTATGCCGAAGTGCTGATCCGCCCGGTGGCGCGGCTGGTGAAGATCCCCGCCGGCATCAAGGATGAAACCGCGGCGGCGATGATGCTGAAAGGCATGACGGCCTGGTACCTGTGCCGCCGCACCTACCGCGTCAAAAAGGGCGACACCATCGTCGTGCACGCTGCAGCGGGCGGCGTCGGGCAGATCCTCTGCCAGTGGGCGAAGCACCTCGGCGCGACGGTCATCGGCACCGTCGGCAGTGACGAAAAGGTGGCGCTGGCGAAAAAGGTCGGCTGCAGGCACGTCGTAGTGATGTCGCGGGAGAAGCTGTCGGAACGCGTCAAGGCCATCACCAAGGGCAAGGGCGTCCCGGTGGTGTACGACGGCGTCGGCAAGGACACCTTCATGGAGTCGCTGGACTGCCTTGCGCCGCGCGGCCTGATGGCGAGCTTCGGCAATGCCTCCGGCGCGGTGTCCCCGGTCAACATCGGCATCCTGGCGCAGAAGGGCTCGCTGTACCTGACGCGCCCGACCCTGGTCAACTACACGGCCACGCGCGAGGACCTTCTGACCGCCGCGCGCGAGTTGTTCGCGGTGGTGAAGAAGGGCGCCGTGAAAATCACCATCAACCAGCGCTATCCGCTGCGCGAAGCCGCGCAGGCGCATCGTGACCTCGAGTCCCGCAAGACCACGGGCTCGACGGTGCTGCTGCCCTGAGGGGCGGTACGACGGCCGGATGCGCGTGATGCTGCGCCACATGAGCCGATTGCCCTGGCTGGCAATGCTGCTGGCCGCAGGCCAGGTGCAGGCGCAGGCGCCGGTGGAGGAGCGCGGCCAGGCGCTGTTGCAGGGGCAGTATCGCGCGGGTGTGGCGCTTCGTGAAATCGACCAGGCACGCTACGACGCCAAACTGGCCGAACAGGACGTGCTGAACGCGCGGGATGCCAACGCCGTCGCGCAGAAGGAGGCCGCATTCCGCAAGGGCGAACTCGATGCCGCCGAAAAGGCGCTGGCGGCAGCGCGGGCACGCCTGAAGGCCGCGCAGCAAGCCTACGACGACGCGCTGCGCAGCGTCGATGCACTGCCGCGGCAAGGCAAGGCGCCGGACGCGAAGAAGTAGCGCGCAGCCACTGGTCCGGCTTAGGCTCGGCGGCTGCTGGCGCCGCCGTCCACGGTGATGATGGTGCCCGTGGTATAGCCCGAGAGCGGCGAGCACAGAAAGGCGGCCAGGGCACCCAGTTCCTCGATGGTCGCCATGCGTCCGAACGGCGACTTGCTCACCAGTTCCTGCCAGCGGTCGGCATTTCCGAGTTCCTTCTCGGCGCGTTCGCGCAGCCGCTTGACCGCGCGGTCGGTGGCGGTGCCGCCAGGGTTCACGCCGACGACGCGCACCCCGAACTGCGGGCTTTCGGCACCCAGCGCGCGGGTGAATGCCATCAGTGCCGCATTGCCCATGCTGCCCGCGATGTAAGAGGCCACCGGCCGTTCGCCCGCCGCGCCGATGATATTGATGATGACGCCGCTTTTGCGCTCGCGCATGCGCGCATAGAGCTCCCGGGTGATGTCGATGAAGCCGAAGACCTTCAGGTCCCAGGAACGCTTCCAGGTGGCGTCGTCGAGCGTGTCGAGTGTGCCCTGCGGAATCGCGCCGGCGTTGTTGATCAGGAAATCGACGTCGGCGCATTCGCGGGCGAGCGCGACGGCGTTGGCATTTTCGGACAGGTCCAGCGCATGGCATTGCACCCGGACGCCGTGGCGGGCGGTGATCTGCTCGCGCGCCGCGGCCAGGTCGGCGGCGCTGCGCGCCGCGAGATGCAGGTGGCAGCCTTCCTGCGCAAGCATGGTCGCCACGCCGAGGCCGATGCCGCGCGAGCCGCCGGTGATCAGCGCCTGCTTGCCCTTGAGTCCGAGTTCCATGACCAGTCTCCTCTCCAGTGTCGCCGGCTGGCGACTGCGGCGATGTTAACACCGCGCGCCCGAGCCCTCCGGTCAACCGCAAATCCATGCCGGCGTTAATGTTGCACGACACGAAGGTTCGGGACGCGATGCGCATCCAGCGCGCCGACAACCAGTCCGTATTGGAGAATCCATGAGCACACTGCTGAAAACCCTGATCGCCGCCGGCCTCGCCGCCGCAACATTGAATGCCGCGGCGCAAACCGCGCCCGCGCCGGCCGCCCCGGCTGCCGCACCGGCACCCGCTGCTCCGGCTGCGCCTGCGAAGGCGGATGCGGTGAAGGCGGCGCCGGCCACTCCGGCAGCCCCCGCTGCCGCGACCAAGGCTGATGCCCCGAAGAAAGCGAAAAGCACATCGAAGAACAGTTCCAAAAAGAAAAAATCCAAGAGCAGCAAGAACAAGCCCAAGAAGGCCGAGTAATCGCCGGCGGCGGCCCGCAGGGGGCGCCGCTGACTTCAGGCTGAACAAGGCAGGCGCGATGCGCCTGCTTTTTTTATGCAATCGCCATGCTGCGAAGCAGTGGCGGAAGCCGTACAATGGGTCTCTCGCCATTGATAAAATAGTTCATATAAAACAATGACTTATATTGACTCTTCGAGTGGCGTCCCATACCCTGACGATAACGCGCGCTGGTGCGGCGATGGTGGTGCATATCTCAATCTGGCGCCGGGGCCGGGAATGCGCCGCGCCGGGATCCGCGAAGAAGACCGCTCGGTCTGGCGTTACGCGCAGGCGATTGCCGTCGACCGTCGTCATGCCGTGACGCTGGGGGAAGGTGGCACGCCGCTGCTCGCGCGCGAATGGAGCGGCGTACCGGTTCGTTTCAAGATCGAATTCATGATGCCCACCGGCTCGTTCAAGGATCGCGGCATGACGGTGATGGTGAGTTATCTGAAAAGCCGCGGCATTGACCATGTACTCGAGGATTCGTCGGGTAATGCCGGCGCGTCGCTGTCCGCTTATGCGGCTGCGGCCGGCATGCGCTGCCGCATCCTGGTGCCGGAGACGGCGTCGTATCCGAAGATCGCGCAAATCGCCGCCTGCGGCGCCGACGTGGTCACGGTGCGCGGCTCGCGCCAGGACGTTGCGGATGCGGCGCTGCGCATGAGCAGCGAGATTTTCTACGCCAGCCACAACTGGCAGCCGTTTTTCATCGAGGGCACGAAGACGCTGGCCTATGAACTCTGGGAGTCGCTGGGGTTCCGCGCGCCCGACAACGTGATCACGCCGCTGGGCTACGGCAGCAATGTGCTCGGGCTCGACCGCGGCTTCGATGAACTGCTGCGCAACGGCGAAATCGCGAAACGGCCGCGCATTTTCGGCGTGCAGGCCGCGAATTGCGCACCCTGCCATGCGGCCTGGAAATCCGGCGGCGAGGAGCCGGTGGCGGTCACGGTGTCACCGACGGTCGCCGAGGGCATTGCCTCGTCGCAACCGACGCGGCTGCGCGAAGTGCTGCGCGCGGTGCGCGGTTCGGGCGGCGCCATCGCTGCGGTCAGCGAGGATGAAATCGTCGCGGCGCTCGGCCGGCTTGCGCGCATGGGATTGTATGTCGAGCCGACCTGCGCCTCGGCCGCGGCAGGCCTGTCGCAGTGGATCGCCTCGGGTGCGATCCGCCGCGACGAAACCACCGTGGTGGTGCTCACCGGCAGCGGGCTGAAAAGCTCGGAACGCATCGGCCAGTTGCTGAAGCTGCAGCCGCGCACGATGTGATGGCGCGGGTCGGGCATTCCCGCATGATGGACGCCCTTGCCGCATTCTTGACACGGGGGATGCGGCGCGCCTAGATTCGGACCCTTCGTTTTCAAACACGCCGCGCGTTGCGCGCTTAGGGTCCGACATATGAAAATCACCGCCGTCAAAAGCTACGCCGTCCACCCGGGCTGGCGCAAGAATCTCATCTTCGTCAAGGTCGAAACCGATGCCGGCATCCACGGCTGGGGCGAGGCTTATTCGCAGTACGACCGCGACACCGCGGTGATGGCGCAGCTGAATGCGCTGGGGCCATACATGACCGGCCGCAGCCCCTTCGACATCAAGCATTTCACCCAATTCGCGTTCGACGATTACGCGGCACGCCGCGGCTCGGTCGAGCTGTTCTGCGCGATCAGCGGGATCGAGCAGGCGCTGTGGGACATCGTCGGCAAGGCGACGCAGCAGCCGGTCTACAACCTGCTCGGCGGCAAGTATCGCGAAAAAATCCGCGTCTATGCCAACGGCTGGAGCTACGGCATGAAGGAACCTGACGACTACGCGCGTGCCGCCGAAAAGGTCGTCAAGATGGGTTTCACCGCGATGAAGTTCGATCCGCTGCCGTCGCCGTGGCGCACCTACATCCCGAAGGAGCACGAAAAGCGCGCGATCCGCATCGTCAAGGCGATCCGCGATGCCGTCGGCCCCGATGTCGATCTGCTGCTCGAGCAGCACCGGCGCCTCGCGCCGATGCATGCGATCCGCCTCGACAAACAGTTGGCCGAATTCGACCTCTACTGGATGGAAGAGTCCTGCCAGGCCGAGTATCCGGACGAACTGGCGCAGATCCGCCGCGAGATCGGCATTCCGGTGGTGATCGGCGAGGCGACCTACACCAAGACCGGTTTCCGGCCACTGCTCGAGAAACGCTCGGCGGACATCTTGAATCCTGACGTTGCCTGTGTCGGCGGCATCCTCGAGCTGAAGGAAATCGCGGCGATGGCGGAGCCTTTCCTGGTCGCCATGTCACCGCACAACTACAACTCGACGCTGGTTGCGCTGGCGTCCACGGTGCACGCCTCGGCGACGATGCCCAACTTCATCATCACCGAGTATTTCCTCCCCTTCGTCGATTTCTGCGACAGGATCTCGCCGAACCAGCTGAAGCCGAAGAATGGCTACATCGACCTGCCGGTGGCGCCGGGTCTCGGGGTGGACGTCAACGAGGAAGAACTGAAGAAGCATCCCGCCAAGGTGTATCCGGCGCGCAAGCTGCGGCATCCTGCCGACGAGCCCGGCGGCATCTGAGTGACGGCCGGGGCTCAGTCCCCGGCGCGGAACACCACCGCGTTGCCTTCGATGTCGAGGCGCATGGCGAAAGCGCTGCTGCGCCTGCGCAGCGCGTCGAGTCCCGGCTGTTCCGCGGCAATGTCGCAGATCACCGTCTCGTTGGCCTCGTTGTGGCGCACGAATTCGAACGAGGCGCGCACGCAGTCGCGGCCGTCGAGCTCGACCCTCGCCAGCATGCCCAGCCAGTCGCCGTGCCTGAGCCCGCCGTGTCCGGTGTGGAAGGAAAAACTGCCGAGGCCGTAGTACACCGGTTTGCCCCTGTAGATTTCGACCGGCAGCGAGTAGTGCGGTCCATGGCCGATCACGATGTCGGCGCCGGCATCCACCGCCGCATGGGCGATCTCGGTCATGTAGTCGAGCACCTCTTCCTTGAAGCCCCAGTGCTGTGAGGCGACCAGCACGTCCACGCGGCCGCGCAGCGCCCTGATCTCGTCGGCATACTCGGACAGGTATTTCGGATCTGCCCAGGTCACGATCAGCGGCGGCACGCCGGGGCGGTTGGCCGGCGGAATGTCGCGGCTGATCCGGTGCAGCGGCAACTGATAGGCGGTGTGGCCGCGCAGCGCCGCCACCCCGGCGCTGTGCTCGCCGGCCTCGTGGTTGGTCGGCCAGTAGACCGAGGTGCGCTGCAGGAATCCGTAGCGCACGCCGTCGCGTTCGACGATCACTGGTGCGCGCGCCTGGCGTCGGTCTAGCCCGGCGCCGGTCGACGGGATGCCGAGTTTCTGCAGTTCTGCCAGCGACGAGCGGATTGCCGCGACGCCGTAGTTGACGTTGTTGGCATTGCCCACGGCGTGAAAACCGGCGATCTGCAGCGCGCGTCCGGCCGCGGGGTCGGCGTAGAAGCCTTCCTCGCCGGCAGAGACATCATCCACGGGTTTGTAGAGGCAGCATTCGAGGTTGCCGAACAGCATGTCGGCTGCGCCCAGCGACTTCGCCACACGCCTGAAGGGTATTGCGGGGTCGGCAACGTTCATCAGATTGATGTCGCCGGTGAACAGCATCGTTTTGCGGGCCACGGATATTCCTCTGTTGAAAAAAGCGCGCCGTCCGCGCGACGGCTGAAGCCGAAGGCGTACCGGCGCTTGCAGTGGTTTCTCTCTTTATCATGACCGGCCTCAACACAGGTGGCCGCGGCCAGGTAGTGGAGCCGGTGATTCGTGAACCATGTCACAGGCGTTGCCGGGATTGCGCTTCGATTAAGAAATTTTCAACAATTGGAACATAAAATGTATATTGCGGAGCAGCAAAAATGTCTTGACAGAGGGGAGCGTCATGGCAAAATGGGAACCGTGTTGGGTGTCTTCTACAGGCATCGGCACATATCCTCCAAAACCTCCTCCTTTGGTGGAACTTCAGCGCAACCCCCCGGGGTTGCGCTTTTTTTGCCTCGTTATTGTTGCGCCGCAATATATCAGCAAAACATTAGATAGCGTGCACTAGCTTCGGTCAATTGAATTGATGCTGTCTTGGACACCAGCCGGCTGCAGTATCCGGCCGCTTTGCTGCCCTTGCCCGGCCGTTCCGGGCCACCGCCGACGCAAGGGGGTCAGAGGGCCGTTTGGTATACTTGGAACGCAGCAAATTCTGACAGCTTGTCCCCGGAACAACCGTCGTCGCGCCGGCGTCATCTGCACGACGTAAATTCCCGACTGGTCCACTGCGCTGAGTGCGCCGGACTCGCGTTTTACCCCAATCGTGAGTTTATTGACTGCGGTCAAGGCTGCGGCGGAGTTCGCTGTAATAGATTGGCGTCCCTGCGGAGCCGGGGGATGCTTTCCATCCAATAGCGCCAAACACGCGGAACGGAAAATGAAAATCCACGAATATCAGGCAAAAGAAATCCTGCGCAAATACGGTGTGACCACGCCGCGCGGGATCCCCTGCTTTACCGTTGATGAGGCTGTCGCGGCGGCCGACAAGCTCGGCGGCAAGGTCTGGGTGGTGAAAGCCCAGATCCACGCCGGCGGTCGCGGCAAGGGCGGCGGTGTCAAGGTGGCCAAGTCCCCCGCCGAGGTCAAAACCTACGCATCCTCCATCCTCGGCATGCAGCTGAAGACCCACCAGACCGGCCCCGAAGGCCAGAAGGTGCGCCGCCTGCTGATTGAGGAAGGCGCGGACATCAAGAAGGAGCTGTATGTCGGCCTGGTGATCGATCGCGGCAGCCAGCGCGCGGTGCTGATGGCGTCCAGCGAGGGCGGCATGGACATCGAGGAAGTGGCCGCGCATACCCCGGAGAAAATCCACAAGGTCGTGATCGACCCGGTCAAGGGGCTGGCCGATGCCGACGCCGACGACGTGGCGCGCAAGATCGGCGTGCCCGATGCTTCCGTACCGCAGGCGCGTGTGATCCTGCAGGCGCTGTACAAGGCCTTCGACGACACCGACGCCTCGCTGGCCGAAATCAACCCGATGATCCTGACCGGCGACGGCAAGGTGGTTGCGCTCGACGCCAAGATCGATTTCGACAACAACGCGCTGTTCCGCCATCCTGACATCGTTGCGCTGCGCGATCTGGACGAGGAAGACCCCGCGGAAGTCGAGGCTTCCAAGCACGACCTCAATTACATCCAGCTCGACGGCAACATCGGCTGCCTGGTCAACGGCGCCGGACTCGCGATGGCGTCGATGGACATCATCAAGCTCTACGGCGGCCAGCCCGCCAACTTCCTCGACGTCGGCGGCAGCGCCACGGCGGAGAAGGTCACCGAGGCCTTCAAGATCATGCTGCGCAATCCCGAGCTGAAGGCGATCCTGGTCAACATTTTCGGCGGCATCATGAAATGCGACGTGATCGCGCAGGGCGTGGTTGCAGCAGCGCGCCAGGTCAGCCTCAGCGTGCCGCTGGTCGTGCGCCTTGAGGGCACCAACGTCGAACTCGGCAAGAAGATCCTCGCCGATTCCGGGCTGCCGATCATTTCCGCGAACAACATGGCTGATGCCGCGCAGAAGGTTGTTGCCGCGGCGAAGGGGAAACACTGATGTCCATCCTGATCGACAAGAACACGCGGGTGATGACCCAGGGCATCACCGGCAAGACCGGCATGTTCCACACCAAGACCGGCAAGGAATACGCCAACGGCAAGAACTGCTATGTTGCCGGCGTCACGCCGAAGAAGGGCGGGCAGAGCTACGAAGGCATTCCGATCTTCAATTCGGTGCGCGAGGCCAGGGACGCCACCGGCGCCAATGTGTCGGTGATTTACGTGCCGCCGCCCTTTGCCGCCGCGGCGATCGAAGAGGCGGTTGATGCCGACCTCGACCTGGTGATCTGCATCACCGAGGGCATTCCGGTGCGCGACATGGTGCGCCTGAAGTACAAGATGCAGCAGAACAACAGCAGGACCATCCTGGTCGGCCCGAACTGCCCTGGCGTGATCACGCCGGACGAGATCAAAATCGGCATCATGCCGGGTCATATCCACAAGAAGGGGCCGATCGGAGTGGTGTCGCGCTCCGGCACGCTGACCTATGAAGCGGTCGGCCAGCTGATGGAGCTGGGTCTGGGCCAGTCCTCCTGCGTCGGCATCGGTGGCGACCCGGTCAATGGTCTCAAGCACATCGACGTCATGAAAATGTTCAATGACGATCCCCAGACCGAAGCGGTGATCATGGTCGGCGAGATCGGCGGCTCCAACGAGGAGGAATGCGCGCGCTGGATCAAGGCCAACATGAAGAAGCCGGTGGTCGGATTCATCGCCGGCGTCACCGCTCCGCCCGGAAAGCGCATGGGCCATGCCGGTGCGATCATTTCCGGCGGCAAGGGAACGGCCGAGGAAAAACTGTCGGTGATGGAGGAGTGCGGCATCCGCACGACGAAAAATCCGGCGGAGATGGGCAAGCTGCTCAAGTCGGTGCTGAAGTAATCGCAACATCCGGCCCCGCCGCGGCGGGGCCGGATGCATGGTTTGCCGGAGGAGGCGACATTTTGGAAGGTGGCATCGGGAAACGCGGCAAACGTGCACGGGGCGCACCCAAGGGGCGCACCGTGGAATCCGGCGCACTTGCCGAGGTACTGGCCCTGCTGGATGCGGCCCAGCGCAAGACCGGGGTCGATCCGCGCCGCCGCGATCTGCTGATCGAAAACCTGCACCTGATCCAGGACCGGTTCGGCCACATTCCTGCAGCGCACCTCGTGGCGCTGGCGCGGGAAATGAAGCTTGCGATGACGGAAGTCTACGAGGTCGCGACCTTCTATCACCATTTCGACGTGATCAAGGAAGGTGAACAGGCGCCGCCGCCGCTGACCGTGCGCGTCTGCGATTCGCTGTCCTGCGAACTGTCCGGCTCCAATGAACTGATCAAGGGCCTCAGGCAATCTCTGGGGGACAAGGTGCGCGTGATCCCGGCGCCCTGCGTCGGCCGTTGCGAGCAGGCGCCGGTGGCCGTGGTCGGCCAGAATCCGGTGGCGCAGGCGACGGTGGGCAAGGTCAAACCGCTGGTGGCCGCCAACAAGGACAAATGCGCGGTCGGCAAATACGTGTCCTATGCCGAATACCGCAGGAACGGCGGTTATGACATCGCGATCGAATGCCTCAATGGCATGCGTGATGCCGAATCGCTGATCAAGACCATGGAGAACTCGGGTCTGCGCGGTCTGGGCGGCGCGGGATTCCCCTCGGGTCGCAAGTGGCGCATCGTGCGTGGTGAAAAAGGACCGCGGGTGATGGCGGTCAATATCGACGAAGGCGAGCCGGGAACCTTCAAGGACCGGCATTACCTGGAGCGCGATCCCCACCGTTTTCTCGAGGGTGTGATCATCGCGGCGTGGACCGTGCAGATTTCCGAGGTCTACATCTATCTTCGCGACGAATACGCCGGTGTGAGGGCGATTCTCGAAAAGGAAATCAAGGCGCTGCAGGCGGATCCGCCGTGCCCGCTGCCGCCGATCTTCCTGCGCCGCGGCGCGGGCGCCTATATCTGCGGCGAAGAGTCCGCGATGATCGAGTCGATCGAGGGCAAGCGCGGCATGCCGCGGCTGCGCCCGCCCTATGTGGCGCAGGTCGGCCTGTTCGG
>VFQT010000496.1_pt1 | contig 56657 bp, 50 predicted proteins | sample 3512381 | NCBI WGS metagenome assembly VFQT01 (sample SAMN10412376, study PRJNA504923) | tailings metagenome | isolation source: Relicate 2 Philex TSF3 active mining site | place: Philippines: Tuba, Benguet | collected 2017-08-29
GCTGCCGGTTTCGGTATGGGGCCATTCTTTCCAGCCTTTTATTTAGCGGCCGCATCAGTTCCAGGCGTTGCTCCATCTGTCGGAATCGCACGAACTGGCATCATTGCAATCGGCGCCTATTTTGCTGGACCTACCATTATCGGTGGCATTGCAGAGGTAACTTCTCTGCCCATCGCATTTGCCTTTCCAGTTCTTCTGATGTTTGGCGCGGCCTATCAATCACGCTTTATTAAAGTCAAACGATTGAGCCACGAAAACTAAAGCCAGGTCTGCGCAATCGTAAAGATAGAGATTGCTAGCAAAAGATAAGCAAAACTTTTCCGCAGGATATCTGGATCTGTCTTGGTTGAGTGATGCGATGCTAACTGAGCAATAAGTACAGCAGATCCTCCAATGAAAATTGGGATATGCCATTCAACTGCGCCCCACAGGGCATGGTGACCAATGAACGATATGAATGAGTTAAGTGCGATGATTAGCAGCGATGTACCCGCTGCAATAGGCGCTGGGGTACCGAAGAAGAGAACTAGAACTGGGATAGCCAAGAAGCCGCCGCCGATTCCAAATAATCCGGTGATGGTTCCAATCGCCAATGAGATAACAATCAAAATTGGAATAGGCATGCGTATGTGTTCACTAAATTTTGGATTACGGAGCATAGATAAACCCGCCAGAATCAAAACTAGAGCAAAGCCAGTTGTGATAAATGAATCAGGAAGGTCATCTGCAATTGTGGCAAAGCCAAAGTTGGTTATGAGACCGAGTCCAACAATTACTAGGGCATCGCGATAGAGGATGTGACCTTTACGCGCCTTTGGAATTGCACCTGATAGAGCTGCCAGGAAAACAATGGCCAGCGCCGCCGTGGTTGCGCTTTTGGCATCAAAACCGAATCCATACATCAGGATTGGTACCGAAAGCATGGCTCCGCCTGCACCGACAAAACCCAGAACTGCACCGATTGCGCTGCCGGCTATGAGAGCACCAATAATCTCCACTTGGCAATTGTGTCAGGATAAAAAGTAAAGCCCCCCGATTTCTCGAGGGGCTTTACTGACTAGCTATTTTTACTTGAAGAAGCTGAGGGTTCCAACACTTGGACCAAAGTCAGCAAGGGTTCCACTTGCGATAAGTGCGAAGAGGATAAGGGATGCACCAGCGAGTGAGAGATCTTTGTTAAATGCGATCTGCTCATTCATCTTTGCTGTTGCATCTGTCTCTTTCCAGAAGTTGTGGAAGATAAATGCAGCGAGGATAAGTGTGATTGCGAGGAAGAGGGCTCCAAGATCAACCCAGAAGCCAGCGATGATGTAGACGCCGCCGAGGAGGAAGAGCAGGCCAGAGATAAGAACGCCGAACTTTGCTGCTGGGAGCTTCTTGTACTTGGCATAGCCAGTCATTGCTTCAAGCTTGGCAAAGTGGGCGATGCCTGAGGTAACGAAGAGCGCTCCGAAGAGGATGCGTCCGATGATAAGAATTGCGTCCAATTGTTTCTCCTATGGGTAGGGGGTAGATACAAGGCTGAGAGTAGGTGAAAGTAGTTGAAATTTCAACTATCTACGCTCACAACACGCGGGGAGTTGCCCTTGTCAGACCTCTGGCGTACTTTTCGAACATCTGTTCGAATATCCACAAGCACCCAGGGGAAGTAGCAAGAATGTCAGCCGAAGGAACCTCAGTAGAAAGAGCGTCAACAGCACCTCAAGTAATACCAGCGCACGAAGTTCTCGCCGATGGTGGTCTTACCCCCATTGAATTTACTTTCCGAGGCAAACGCTTTCGTATCCACGCCATTCTCTCTCGTTGGTGCGAGGCAGGTGGTTGGTGGAACCGCATCAGCGATGGCAAGTTCCGTCCCGACGATCAAGCGCGCTCTCTCTGGAAAGTTGAAGCAGCTCCCATTGGAGCTCTTGCCACATTTGAACTCGAACGCGATGAAGCAACAGGGCAGTGGCTTATTAGGTCGCTTTAACGTATGAGCTTTATTCATCTTCGAGTAGCAAGTGCATACTCTTTTAAATACGGAACCACACAACCACGCGATCTTGTTGCACGCGCATCAGAGCTAGAGATGCCAGCGCTCGCTCTCACCGACCGTGATGGCTTAGCTGGTGCGATTCGTTTTACCGCTGCCGCTGTAAAGCATGGGATAGCGCCCATCATCGGGGTTAATCTCGCCATCCGATTGGGCGATACATCTGGCGCGTTGCCACGCGTGACCGTTTTAGCACATGGTGATGGTGGCTGGCGTTCTTTAGTACGTCTCATCACTGGATTGCAGATGAATAGCCCAGATCGCACTCCAATTCTGACCCCCGAGCTTCTTGAAAAATTTAGTAGCTACACCTCACAGTTACATCTATTGCATGGCCCCGAATCACCTGTATCGCAAGCGCTGATAACGCATCGCTTTGATGCAGCACTTACTATCTTTAATCAGACACGTGATCTCTTTGCTGACCATGCCATTGAATGCGTTTCTCACTTAGTACCTGGCAGCGGTCCACGCTCTACAGCTCATGCTGCTCGCTCTCTTATCTTTGCGCGCGATAATGATATTGATGCTGTTCTTACCAATGCGGTACGTATGTGTCATCGTGACGATGGACCAGTAGCTGATGTTCTTGATTGCGCTCGCCAATTGGTGCCGTTACATCCACGCCATGTTGAACGACGTAACGCTGAAGGTTATTTAAAGAGTAGTGACGAGATGATTTCACTTGCCGCTGAAATTGCGCACGCAGCCGGCGAACGTACTCCACGTGCACTTCTGACAACAACTAGACAATGGGCCGAACGCGCTGTCTTATCACCACAACGTGACATTGGCTTAGGTGGTATCCATCTACCCGAACCACATATTGTCGGAGCTGATTCAGCTGCCGGTATGCGCACCTTGTTACGTGCACGCTCTGAAGCAGGTCTTAATTGGCGTTACAGCGATAGCGCCACAATGAGACAGGCACGAGCACGGCTTGATGATGAACTCGCCATCGTTGCAACTCTGGGCTACGAGTCATACTTCTTAACAGTTGCAGATATCACCGATATGGCACGAGCAGCTGATATTCGTGTGGCAGCGCGTGGCAGTGGTGCAGGCTCTTTAATCTGCCATCTACTCGGAATATCTGGCGTTGATCCAATGCAACACGGTCTCTTAATGGAACGTTTCTGTTCGCCACTGCGTCGCGCACTTCCTGATATTGATATCGATGTTGAATCTGCACGTCGCCTTGAAATCTATGAGATGGTCTTTAAAAGATATGGCGCACCTGACTGGACTCAAGCCGGTTTAATCTCACGTTGCGCCACTGTTGCGATGGTCGATACCTACAGAGCGCGTCATGCTATTCGTGATGCCGGCGCGGCCTTGGGCATGCCGGCGATGGAGATTGATCTTCTTGCAAAATCGATGCCACATATTCGCGCTGGCAATATTGAAGCTGCACTCTCTTCTCTTCCAGAGTTGAAGAACCTCAACACCTCTGCTCCTTTAACGCGTGCAACTATTGCGCTAGCTGCGCGCCTTGATGGCCTTCCTCGCCATTTAGCGATGCACCCCTGTGCCATGGTTCTATCCGATGCAACTTTTCTTGATCGCGCACCTGTGCAATTTAACGCTAGTGGCTTTCCTATGGTTGAGTTTGATAAAGATGATGTTGAAGATATCGGCCTTCTTAAACTCGATATTTTAGGTGTGCGAATGCAATCTACAATCGCACATGCCATCAACGAGATTAAACGAATCGAAGGCGAAGATATTGATATTGATCGAATTCGACTTGATGATGAAGATACATATTCTTTAATTCAATCAACGCGCACCTTAGGTATTTTTCAAGTAGAAAGCCCAGGGCAACGTGAACTAGTAGGAAAATTGGAACCGCGCACTTTTAGCGATTTGATTATCGATATCTCACTCTTTCGCCCTGGACCGGTCAAGAGCGACATGATTCGCCCTTTTCTCAACGCTCGCCATGGTTGGAACCCAGCACAAATCATCCATCCTGATCTGCTACCAATCCTGTCTGAAACCGAAGGCGTTGTTGTCTTTCACGAACAGGTCATATCTATTATCTCGGTGATGACTGGCATCTCACTTGCTGCAGCTGACGAAAAGCGTAGAGCGCTCGGAGACAAGGCGGGACAGCAAGAAGTCTGCGATTGGTTCTTTCCCGCGGCGTTAGAACGTGGGTATGAGTTAAAGGTAATTACTGAAATCTGGGATGTGCTTCGCGCCTTTGCCTCTTTTGGTTTTTGCAAAGCACACGCTGCTGCCTTTGCTCTACCTACCTACCAGTCAGCATGGCTTAAGACCCATCACCCAGCAGCATTTATGGCAGGGGTTCTCACTCATGACCCTGGTATGTATCCCAAACGACTCATGCTCGATGAAGTACGTCAGATGGGTGTGGGTATCGCTCCGCTTGATATCAATAAATCATCAGCCGAGTATCGCGTCGAACGTACCCTCGATGGCGATGCTGTGCGTATCGCGCTTTCGTGCGTTGCTGGAATCTCTGAAAAAGAAATTACTTCGATTATCCAAGGTCAGCCATATATTGATCTTGCTGATTTTTATCGTCGCTCGGGAGCAGCTGTACCTGTTATTGAAAATTTAATTATGACCGGTGCGTTTGATGCAATTCATCCCAATCAGCGCGATCTCTTGCTGCACTTAACTGACCTACAAAAATCACCAGTAGCGCATCTACCTGGTTCACAACTCACCTTTGGATTTGCACCCCCTGCTTTAGAGAGCAGTGGGCTGCGGCCGCTTAATACAGGTGAAAAAGTCTCCAGCGAAATCGCTCGTCTGGGTATGGATGTGACAGAACATATGCTCTCTTTCTATGCCCCATTTCTCAATGCTATTGGCGCGACAAAATCTTCTGACTTACTTTCGCAGCGTTCAGGCGCTGAAGTGCTTGTAGCTGGTGTCAAAGTTGCGCTACAGACACCACCAGTGCGTTCAGGACGTCGCGTCATCTTCTTGACTCTCGACGATGGCTATGGGTGCAGTGATTCAACCTTCTTTCCAGATGCACAAGTTGATTACGCATCAACGCTCTATTCGACATCGCTTCTTTTAGTGCGTGGCCAGACTCGCCGTACTGGTGCACGAGGCATCTCTATTCGCGGGGTAGCGGTATGGGACCTAAGGCTTGCCTACGAAAAATGGCAGAGCCAAATAGGCAAAAAAAGAAACCAAGAAGATAGTGTGGCGATATGACGGTGATTCTCCATGTCGATATGGATGCCTTCTATGCCTCGGTAGCAGAACTCGATCACCCCGAATATAAAGGCAAAGCTCTTGTTGTAGGCGCTGGCACTCGTGGGGTAGTGCTCTCTGCCAATTACGAGGCTCGCAAATTTGGAATTCGCGCGGCTATGCCCGTGGGTCGCGCTAAACGTATGGCGCCGCACGCAATCTTCATTGCCCCCGAACATCATCGCTACTCCGAAATTTCAGCTCGAGTGATGGCAATTTTTCATTCATATACACCATTAGTTGAGCCGATTTCACTTGATGAAGCATTTCTTGATGTCACAGGATCGCAGAAACTCTTTGGCACAGGTCGTGAAATAGCCACCAAGATTCGAGCGCAAGTAGAGAAAGAAGAAGGAATTACCTGCTCAGTGGGAATCTCGCAATCTAAGTTCATTGCCAAATTAGCTTCGCAACACTGTAAACCAAATGGGATGCTCGAGATTCATCCAGATCGCGTACTTGAATTTCTCCATCCTTTACCAGTACGGGCTATCTGGGGAGTTGGACCCAAGACGGCAGAGTCACTCGAACGTTTAGGCCTTCACACAGTTTCAGATATTGCACATACTCCGCGCTCCACACTTATCCGTGCTCTTGGAGATGCAACCGGTGAGTCGCTCTACGAATTAGCTTGGGGGCGAGATTATCGGGACGTAATTCCTGATGAACCTGAGAAGAGCATTGGTAATGAGGAAACCTTTAGCGAGGATCTCGATAACCCCGAAGAAATCTTGCGCGAATTTCTGCGCATGACAGAGAAAGCAACTGCCCGATTGCGAGAGCGCTCTCTCTTTGCAAAGACAATAAGTATCAAAATAAAGTTTGCCGATTTTTCTTCATTGACTCGTTCAAAAACGCTACCAATCGGGATTGATAACACACACGATACCTACGAAGTCGTAAAGAACCTCTACCGTGCACTGAACAATGAAGGAGCGCGCATTCGCCTCGTTGGGGTTTCACTCTCTCAATTACAGGAGGCTGCACCCGTACAGCTCGAACTTGGGGCGAGAGAGCGCGGCTGGCGGGATGCAGATAGCGCAATTGATCGCGCCAAAGCGCGCTTTGGCCGGGGCAGCGTTCGTCCGGGCAGGCTAATTCGCCCCTCCGATTCCGACGAAGGCGATTAACCAAGGCAAAAAGTGGCGTTGTGAGAGCATCTGTTCTATTGTGTGAATATGTCGCTCTCAGATCGTGAACGTCGCCTCTTGGCAGAGATGGAAGCAGCTCTTGCCACAGATGACCCACGTCTTGAGTCTCGTTTGACCGGAAGCACCCTCACTCCAACCAAACCACGCCTGCTCCTTGGCTCACTTTCGATTCTTGCCGGAATCGCCCTTCTCTTTACCGGCTTGATTTCAAAGACCACCCCGCTGGGAGTCGCTGGATTTCTCGTTGCCTTGACCGGACTTTTATTAGTTCTCCGTTCACTCTCCTCTGTCTCACTGCGCGCTCCAAAGGGGCCACGAACCTCACTCTCGCAGCGGCTGGAAGATCGTTGGAATAGGCGTGATTTTGACCAGCAGTAGTTAACTAAGGAGCACCGCACAGCCCTGACCAACCGGTCGGGGCTTTTTTCATTCCCGCAGATCGGCCAGTGGGGTGAAAGATGGGAAATAATGGGGAAAGGTGGTTGAAAAAGGAGGAAAGTGGTGTAAAGTGGGGAATTGAGCGAGGAATTCACGCTCACAGGGCCACTTGGGGAAGGAGGCGCGAAGAATGTTTCTCGGTACCCACGAACCGCGCCTGGATGAAAAAGGCCGCCTCATCCTTCCCGCCAAATTCCGCGATGAGCTATCTGCAGGCCTTGTCATTACCAAAGGTCAAGAACGTTGTCTCTACGTCTTTCCATCATCTGAATTTGCAACGATTACTGAAACTCTGCGACAGGCGCCAGTTACTGCAAAGAGCGCTCGCGATTACCAGCGCGTGATGTTTGCTGGCGCGCACGATGAAATTCCTGACCGTCAAGGTCGAGTCACCATCCCACAAGGTCTTCGCACATATGCAGGCCTTGAAAAAGAGTGCGTTGTTATCGGCGCAAATACCCGCGTCGAAATCTGGGATAGCGCGGCATGGAGCGAGTACCTCGCTGATCGCGAAAAAAGTTTTGCTGATGTCTCTGAGGAGGTATTTCCGGGACTTTTTTAAGACATCAGCAAAAAACATTTTAAAAAAAATTACATAGAGCGCTCATTTGTGGCCACCGCCGACCTTTCCTTGCTTGTTAGGCCGGCAGCGACGTCCCTTCCCCGGCGTCGCTTTCGAAATAGATCCGTCGGCCGGCGGTGACCAGAGATGAGCGCTCCCATATTGGGAATTCGATGAGAGAGAAGAAGGCGTTAAGAATGGGGGAGAAGATGCAGCACATCTCAGTGATGCGCGATCGTTGCGTAGAACTTCTTGCCCCAGCAATTAATTCAACTCTTCAACCGATAATCGTTGATGCGACGCTAGGTTTGGGAGGGCATACCGAAGCTCTTCTCTCTCGTTTCGACAATCTCACAGTAATTGGAATAGATAGGGATAAGAGCGCGTTAGAAAAAGCAACAACTCGTCTTGCTCAATTTGGTGATCGAGTAAAAACCGCTCATTGTGTCTTTGATGAGATCACAGAAGTAGTTCATAGCTTTGGTTTTACACAGATTAATGGTGCTCTCTTTGATTTGGGTGTCTCTTCAATGCAACTTGATGAGGCCGATCGTGGCTTCTCTTATTCTCATGATGCACCACTTGATATGCGCATGGATCAAAGCCGCGGAATAACTGCCGCTGAAATTGTGAATACTTACGAACCAGGAAAGCTGGTACGCATCCTAAGAACGTATGGTGAGGAAAAATTTGCCACTCGAATTGTAGAAAACATTGTTAAGGCTCGCGCCATTGCTCCACTCAACTCGACAAAAGAACTTTCACATTTAATTAAGGAAAGCATTCCCGCAGCGACTCGTCGCACCGGTGGTAATCCAGCAAAACGTACTTTTCAAGCTCTTCGTATTGAGGCAAATGACGAATTAGGGGCTATCTCCAGAGCAATCCCGCAAGCGCTTGATTTACTCATGGTGCATGGCCGCCTGGTAGTGATGTCTTTCCAATCTTTAGAAGACCGGATCGTGAAAGAAATTTTTGTGGAAGTTTCTTCCTCTAAGAGTCCCCGGAATCTTCCGATCGAGCTACCTGAGTATGCAGCGAAGTTTTCTCTGGTTACTCGCTCGAGCGAGGTTCCATCCCAAAGCGAATTGGATGAGAATCCACGAGCTGCATCCGTGCGTCTGCGTGCCATCGAGAGAGTGGCTGCATAATGGTTCAAGCAACTGCCCGCACATTGCACTCAGCGCTACCTTCAGCTAAATCACGATTTACTCCTCTTGCCGAACGTACTGCCGAAATCATCTCTGGAATATTCCCGGATACCAATTCAGGAGCCCGCGCCACACATAGATACTTTGCTACCTTCTTGACAGTCGTCAGCGCCGCAGGATTTCTCGTATTGCTCGGGATAAATACTTTGCTGGCACAAGATGCTTTCACTCTTGCCAATCTAAAAGTTGAAGCCAAGCAGGTCGCAGATCAACGTGATGCAATCAATCGTGCAATTGACTCTTACGAAGCGCCTGAGAATCTCGCGGCAGCTGCGATAGCTCTGGGGATGCGCCCTTCAGAGACGCCTGTCTTTCTCAATCTCGAACCAACGAGGAACGTGACAAATGGGTGATTTATTACTTTCCAAGTCACGTATTAAGGTACTTGTCATACTGGTATTTATAGTTTTTGTGGTTCTTGCGTTGCAGCTTATCCGCGTTCAAGTTGTTCAAGCTGGTGATTATCAGCGAAAAGCTGCCAATGAAATGCAATTGACCCGATCAATACCTGCTCCTAGGGGTGAAATTACAGATATTAATGGAGTCGCCTTCGCGCGCAGTGTTTCAGCAATATCAATCGTTGTTGATCAAACTCAGATAACTGATCCAGCGAGAGTAGCTAATTTTGTGGCACCTATCCTGGGCCTACCTGCTGCTCAAATTCAAGAAGATATCACTGGAACTCGTCGCTATTCGATGGTTCTTAAGCACGGACGACCTGCTCTATGGGATCGACTTACAGAAGCGATTTATGAGTACAACAAGAGTTTGGATAAGAAAGAGTTAGATAAGCGCATCATTGGATTTTTTCCGGAACGCTCCTTTATCCGAGAATATCCTTCTGGTTCACTGATTTCATCACTTGTTGGTTTTGTCCGCGATGATGGAATCGGCGCGACAGGGCTGGAATCCAGCCTCAACTCAGTTATCACTGGAACAGACGGCCGCTACTCATATGCAAATGGGTACGGTGCTGAGATACCGGGATCACAACAGGAAATTGTTGCTGCAAAAGCCGGCACAACTGTTCGGCTTACCATTGATCGCGATGTGCAATGGGTGGCAGCTAAGGCAATTTCAGAAGCGGTTAAGAATTCAGCGGCGGCAAGTGGAACGGTAATTGTGATGGATCCTCGGACTGGAGAAATTGTTGCTCACGCAACTGCTCCCACCTTTAATCCAAACAATACAAAGAATGTAGCTCTCAATTTGATGCGCAATCCATCTGTCCAAGATGTCTATGAACCAGGTTCAACCGGGAAAGTCATGACTCTTGCTGCAGCGCTAGAAGAAAACACTGTCTCTCCAGATACAGTTTTTGCAGTTCCATACAAACTAAAGCGTGGCGGCTCAACCTTTCATGATCACGACAAGCATCCCGTGCAACATCTGACAACATCAGGAATTTTGGCAGTCTCTAGTAACACTGGAACAATTAAGGTGGGAGAAACCCTCAGCAATGACAGGCTCCACTCTTATCTGACAAAGTTTGGAATCGGTACCAAGACAGGATCAGGGCTACCTGGTGAATCTGCAGGAATCTTGCCGAAAGTTGCTGATTGGTCTGGCACAACAGCACCAACAGTTGCATTTGGACAAGGTTATTCAGTCACGGCGATGCAAGCCACTTCAGTCTTTGCCACTATTGCAAATAATGGCGTGCGCGTTTCTCCCACAGTGATTGCGGGAACGCAGGATGCTTCTGGTCATTACACACCAAGTTCAAATAGATCAACGACCCGAGTTATTAGTGAAGATACAGCTCGCAAGCTGCGATTGATGATGGAGACTGTTGTGACCCCAACGGGAACAGCTCCAACAGCGGCGATTGCTGGCTATCGAGTAGCGGGCAAAACTGGAACTGCTTGGCGTTACAACGATAAGACCGGTGCATACAGCGGCTACACCGCTTCGTTTATTGGATTCGCACCTGCTGATGCGCCTCGTTATGTCATTAGCGTGACCATTCAAGATCCTCGTAATGGATATTACGGAGGCGTGCTGGGTGGGCCAGTCTTTAAAAAGGTTATGACATTTGTCTTGCAGAGCAAACACGTTGCTCCTACCGGAACCAAAGTAGTACCAGTTGCTCTCAACCAACGAGATTTAACTCGTATGAAAGCAACACAAGTCAAGGCAGAACAACCTGGAGTGAAGCAACCGTGATTCGTCCGCTTGCAAATTTCTCTGAGAGTCTAAGTCACGCAGCGTCATTGGTTGGAAGCAGTTCGCCTGTTGCGGATATCATTTTTTCAGGAGTGAGTCATAACCATGCAGATGTAGAACCAGGGGATCTCTTTGTAGCGATTGCCGGCGCTACGGTTCATGGTGCAACATTTATCAATCAAGCACGCGCTCGAGGTGCAATCGCTGTAGTGACCGACTCCGAGGGTGCGCAGATAAATTCATCTCTTCCGGCGCTGATTGTGGCTGATGTTCGTAAAGCCGGAGCACAGATTGCAGCTTCACTCTATAGATATCCGACTCGCGACATGACAAGCATCGCAATCACTGGGACGAATGGGAAAACGACAGTTTCAACCCTGCTCTACCAAATTTTTCAAGCGGTAGGCCGTGAGACTGGATTGATAGGAACGGTTGAAACACGCATTGGCTCTGAACGTCTATCGAGTGCACGCACGACGCCAGAGGCGCCCGAGTTACAAGCTCTCGCAGCCACCATGCGAGAACGCCATGTTCGCAATTTAGTGATGGAAGCTTCCAGCCACGCTCTGGCCATGGGACGCATCAAGGGCTCTCATTTTGCTTATGTTGCATTTACAAATTTGAGTCAAGATCATTTGGATTTTCATAAGGATATGGAGGCATATTTTCAGGCTAAAGCAGCGCTGTTTACGGATGAGTACGCTGATATGGCCTTCATCAACATTGATTCTGTTTATGGAGAAAGGTTAGCGAAAGAAACGACACTCTTAACAAAGACAATCTCTCGCGATAATCCAAAGGCTGAGTGGCATTTCACCGAAGTAATCCCTACTCGAAGCGGGGCAGAGTTTTCAATGCGCGGCACAGGCGGAATCCTGATTGAGTCAAAAACAAGACTGCATGGCAGTTACAACGCTGATAACCTGCTTTTGGCAGCAGCACTTGCCTACGAGTGCGGTGTTGATCCAATTGAAATCGCTGCAGTGATTCCACAACTTACTGGTGCATCCGGACGACTCGAACAGATTGATCTCGGACAGCCATACAAGGCCTTTGTTGATTATGCGCACACTCCTGATGCGGTTGCGCAAGTGCTTTCTGCTGCACGTGAATTTACTGAAGGAAAAATCATCGCCGTGCTTGGTTGTGGTGGAGATAGAGATCGCGCTAAGCGACCATTGATGGGAGCAGAGCTAGCGCAGGGAGCTGATATAGCAATTTTCACTAGCGATAATCCTCGCTCTGAAAATCCCGACGCGATTCTTCATGAAATGATTTCTTCCATAGATGTTAAATCCCCATCCGCGACAATCGCAGACCGAGAGGAAGCTATTCTGAAAGCGATTTCGTTGGCCGAAAAAGGCGACACAGTATTAATACTTGGCAAGGGCCATGAGCATGGGCAAGAGATTGCTGGAGTTGTACACCCATTTGAAGATCGACTCGTCCTGGCGCAAGCGATAGAAGCTCGTAGATGATTAATTTAAAGGCCTCAGAGATTGCTGACATTGTTCATGGAACACTTCAGGGCGAAGATGTGAGTGTTTTTGCAAACCCCATTATTGACTCTCGTTCTGCCGCCCCTGGTTCACTCTTTGTGGCAATCAAAGGTGAGCGGGTAGATGGACATGATTATGTGAGTGATGCCCAATCACATGGTGCAGTACTTACGATTGCAGAAAGACCGGTCGCTGGTGCGCATATCTTGGTAAGTGACAGCATAAAAGCACTTTCCGATTTAGCTCAACAGGTCAGAAATCGATTACAGAATTTAACCGTTATAGGAATCACTGGTTCGCAAGGGAAGACTACAACGAAAGAATTGCTCAGTTCAGTTTTGGCAAATGTTGCTCCCACGGTTGCTCCCCAAGGAAATTACAATAACGAGATTGGTGTGCCACTGACTTTGTTACAGTGTGACGAAAACACCCGTTACTGCATCGTAGAGATGGGGGCGCGGCATTCCGGTGACATCGCACATCTTTGCGATATTGCTTCCCCGAATATTGGCGTTGTGCTGCGCGTTGGAAAAGCCCATCTCGGAGAATTTGGTTCACAGGAAGCTATTGCGAAGACAAAATCAGAGCTCATCTCATCGCTACCTCCAAGCGCTGTTGCCATTCTTGGACAGTACGACCAATTCACGCCAAAAATGTCTGCGCTCCACGAGGGACGAGTTGTCACTTTTGGAGAAGGCGCTCATTGCGAAATTCGCGCAGCAGATGTGGAAATCCGTGAAGGTCGTGCGCACTTTGATTTGGTTACCCCGGATGGACGCACTGCTGTAGGACTTCGCATTGTGGGGCTACATCAAGTTGCCAACGCTCTTGCGGTAGCGGCAGTGGCATCGGTGTTAGGGCTCACCTTGGATCAAATAGCTAGTGGATTATCTACCGCTGAATCCATGGCTAAGTGGCGCATGGAAATTTCAGAATTGGATTCACTGGTTCTCATCAACGATTCCTATAACGCTAGCCCTGAATCAATGTTGGCAGCTCTGCAAACCTTGGTGCATTTTGCACAGGAACGTGGCGGTGAAGCGTGGGCATTTCTTGGAAAAATGCATGAACTCGGCGAGTCATCTGAGCAAGACCACGCGGCAATTGGCACCCTTGCCTCAGAGTTAGGCATTGATCACCTAGTCTGCGTGGCCGCGCCTGAATACGCGGGGGCACTATCAAGTAAGAGCGCGACGACTGTGCATCAATGTGTCAACAAAGAACAGGCTGTGGAGCTGGTCGCAAATATGAATAAAGGAGATGTCGTGTTGGTAAAGGCATCTCGCTCCGAGAAATTGGAAGAGTTGGCGCAGATGATTGCTCAATCGTGGAGAACACGAGTTCAGGGGATGGTGGAAAACGAGTGAAGCTAATCCTCATAGCAGGGGCGCTTGCGCTTCTCTTGTCTCTCTTCGGAACTCCGGCGCTCATTAAGGTTTTAGCTCGACGCGGATACGGGCAATTTATTCGTGATGATGGTCCATCAACACATCACACTAAACGAGGCACCCCGACGATGGGTGGAATCATCATTATCTTTGCCACCGTCGTCTCATACCTCTTGGCTCATCTGCTGACACAGAAAGCGGTCACGGTATCTGCGCTCTTAATCATTGGGCTTGTACTCGGATTGGGTTTTGTTGGTTTTCTCGATGATTACCTCAAAGTTTCTCGCCAGAATTCGCGCGGAATTAGCGGTAAACAGAAAATCATGGGTCAAGTCTTCTTCGCTGCAACATTTGGTTACTTAGGCTTGCAATTTCCAGATGCAGATGGTCTTACCCCTATTTCTCAAAATCTCTCAACCGTGCGCGATACCGGAATTACTCTTGCAACAGCTCTCGTCATTATTTGGATTGCATTTATGGTCACGGCAACGAGTAATGGCGTGAACCTCACCGATGGACTCGATGGTCTTGCAACAGGCGCCTCTGTTATGACTTTCCTGGCTTTTGTCTTAATTGGCGTATGGGAGTTTGGGCAAAGTTGCGCAGTGAGTGTCTCGCCTAACTGTTACAACGTTCGTGATCCGCTAGACCTGGCAGTGCTAGCAGCAGCTTTTGCTGGATCATGCACTGGTTTCCTCTGGTGGAACGCTTCTCCTGCAAAAATTTTCATGGGAGATACTGGCTCACTCGCACTTGGCGGCGCACTTGCCGGACTAGCAGCATCTCTACGAGTAGAGCTTTTGCTCATTCCTCTCGGTGGCCTCTTTGTCATCATTACTCTTTCAGTGGCGCTGCAAGTAATCTTCTTCCGTCTTACCGGAGGTAAACGCCTCTTCAAAATGGCGCCATTGCAACATCACTTTGAATTGATGGGCTGGGGAGAAGTCACCATTGTGCTTCGCTTCTGGATTATCGCTGGCCTTTGTGTAGCGCTCGGATTAGGTTTGTTCTACACCGATTGGGTTGCAAGTTAGAGCCCTCATGGCACAGGAACTCTATAAAAATTTAGCTGGGCTGCGAATCTGCGTTGCTGGAGCAGGAGTCACAGGTTTGGCAGTTGCGCGTAGCCTCGTTCGGCGAGGCGTCGAAGTCACGCTCATTGATGAGAAGATATCTAGTAACGAAAGCTTTTCAGTCAGTCATCCTGATGCTATCTCTCTCTCAGACTTTGATCGACTTTTGATTTCACCAGGTTGGAAAGAGAACCATCCTGTCATCATGGCTGCTCGTGCTGCACAAGTACCTATCATCAATGAAATTGATTATGCCTGGAGTGTGAAAAAACCAGCACAGAAATGGATCAGCCTTACCGGAACCAATGGAAAAACTTCAACGGTCGAATTAACTGCACAAATGCTGCGGGCAGGCGGCGTAAGTGCAATCGCCTGCGGAAATGTCGGCACGACCGTCATTGATTCGGTGGAGTCATCTGAAGATTACCAATTTCTAGTCCTCGAACTCTCCTCCTTTCAACTCCATTGGATGGAAGATGCAGCCTTCACTGCTGCGGCAATTCTTAATATTGCACAAGATCACATTGATTGGCATGGCACTTTTGATGCATATGCAGACGATAAAGTGTCAATTCTTGATCGGGCTACGACAGCGATCCTTAATGGCGAAGATGGAGAAATTGTTTCGCGAGTTGCACATTGGCAGGGTCAAAAAGTTTTCTTCACCCTAGATACACCCGGTCCGGGCGAACTAGGAATTGTCGAGGAGTTGTTGGTTGACCGTGCCTTTGTTCCAAATCCGCAAGAAGCTGCGATGATCGCCGAATTGATCGAGGTACAACCCACGGTCCCGCATAGCGTTTCAAATGCCTTGGCAGCATCCGGTTTAGCGCTCTCCGCGGGTGTTTCGCATGAGGCAATTCGCTCTGCTATTGCGGCATTTACCCCGGGTCGTCATCGCATCGAAAAAGTTTTGGAAAAGAATGGCATTAACTGGATTGATGATTCCAAAGCAACAAATCCTCACGCAGCTAGCGCATCCATCATGTCTGCACTCTCGGTTGTATGGATCGCAGGGGGTCTAGCTAAAGGAGCGGTCATGGGGGAGCTAGTAGAGCGAATTAAGGCTCGCGTTCGAATTGCGATACTGATTGGAGAAGATCGCGATCTGATTGCGAATGAACTTCGACACCGCGCTCCACATATTCAGATTGAATTAGTTAACTCTCCAGCTGGATACTCCAAGGGCGGAGCAGATAATTCATTGATGGAAGAAGTTGTACGAGTGGCTCACGCCAAGGCCATCTCCGGAGACACAGTTCTATTAGCTCCTGCATGTGCTTCTATGGATCAATTTCTCTCGTACTCTGATCGAGGAGATAGATTCAAAAGAGCGGTAGAGAAGGTGGTCCGAGATGGCAATTAAGGCTGAGCAAAAGTTTCTAGCCAGACCAGTGAGCCATTTCTACATGTTGATTGGAAGCACAGCTGCGCTTACATTCTTGGGCATCATTATGGTCTTCTCCGCATCAACCATTCATGCACTCGATACTAAAGGCAGCGCTACATCAATTGTTTTGCGCCAACTTCTCTTTGTGATTGTCTCTCTACCGATAGCTGCATATTTGACTAAGTTAACGGTGCCACATTGGAACTTACTCGCGCGCTTTGGATTCACAATTTCAATAGCCACACTTGGTACCCTGCTCATCCCTGGTGTTGGCAAAACGGTCAAGGGAAATACCAACTGGATAGATTTGAAAATTATTGATATTCAACCGAGCGAATTTGCCAAGTTCTTAATGATTCTCTGGGCAAGCCGTCTCTTAGCTAAAAAAGAAATTGCCGGGCGATTTAATTTCAATATCTTTGCGTTATTGGCGCCTGGGTTTCTTATTGTCATGGTCTTGGTAATGGCTGGGCGTGATCTCGGTACAACTTCAGTAATCGCCGCTATTTTGGCAGGTTTGCTCTTCGTCTCTGGCATCCAACTTCGAATTCTAGGTTGGGCTACTGCCTTTGCAGCTATCGCTTTGGCTGGCTTGATTGCAACATCCGACTATCGTGCGCAGAGATTTTTAGTATTTCTCAACCCATTTGCCCCAGAAGATTACAAATTAGCTGGCTGGCAACCAGCGCATAGTTTGCTTGGATTAGCTACTGGAGGTCTCTTCGGAGTTGGCCTCGGTGGAAGTAGACAGAAGTGGGGAAATCTCCCAGATGCTCATACTGACTTTATCTTCTCTGTAATTGGCGAAGAACTTGGACTGGTTGGAACGTTGGCAGTTCTTGGATTGCTGGCAACTCTGATTTATTCAATATTTAGAATCGCACTCCGCGCCAAAGAGCCGATGATTCGATATGCGTGCTCAGGTATTGCGTGCTGGTTTATGGCTCAATCCTTCCTCAATATTGGTTCTGCAACCAGCCTTCTGCCCGTCGTTGGCGTCACTCTTCCTTTAGTTTCCTACGGCGGATCTGCTCTCGTGGCTTCACTGTGTGCCATTGGATTCGTGGCAGGAGCAGCGTTGCGAGATCCAGAGGTACGTAAAGTAATTGTTAAGAAAGAGCGCACATGACTCGCATCATCTTTGCAGGCGGAGGGACTGCTGGCCATATCGAGCCTGCGCTGGCAGTAGCTCGAAAATGGAAGTTGCAGAATAGCGATTGTGAAATTATTTTTTTAGGAACTAAAACTGGTTTAGAAAACACTCTCGTTCCCGCAGCAGGTTTTCCTCTTTCTTATATATCGAAAGTTGTGGTTCCAAGACGCCTATCGCTACAACTTCTCACAATCCCATTCTCGCTTCTTCGTGCAATTGCACAATCTCATCGAGTGATTTCTCGAGCAGATCTTGTTATTGGTTTTGGGGGATATGTCTCTGCCCCTGCCTATCTCGCTGCGGCGCTGGCGCGAAGACCATTTGTCATTCATGAAGCCAATGCGCGACCAGGTTTAGCCAATAGATTGGGTGCGCTTTTCACACCCTATAAGGCAGTCTCTCACCCAGTTGCGCGTGGTTCGCTCAAAGAAGCGCTACTCACGGGGCTTCCCTTGAAAGAAAACATCGCTGCCGCATTTACACGAGCACAAAGTGATTGGAGTAGCGCTCGTCAATCGGCCAAGCGCTCTCTAGGGTTCGATGAGAATCTACCCTTGGTCTTCATCTTTGGGGGATCACAAGGTTCAACTGCAATCAATCAGGTGATTGCAGCCTGCGAAAAATCCATCACATCCGCAGATGTAAATATTCTTCATGGAGTAGGAGCGCGCGCTCAACTTCCGCAATCTCATCAACGCTATCAAGCAGTTCAATACATCACCGATATGGCAACTGCCTACCTCGCCGCAGATCTGATCATCGCTCGAAGTGGTGCAGTTACATGCGCCGAGGTCAATACCTTGGGACGGTTTGCTCTTTTCATTCCTCTCCCAATCGGAAACGGAGAACAAACCCTGAATGCTGCCTCACTTGTCGAGCAAGGCCGAGCAGAAGTAATCTCTCAAGAAACATTTACCGCAGAATGGCTACGCCATAATCTCAAGCGACTTCTAACTCTGAGCCAAGCGTCAACCATTTCTGGTTCAACTCAAGATATCGAAGCGAGCGATAAAATTGTGGCGCTCATGAATCACGCGCTCTCTGGAGGTAGGTAGGTGCAGACCTTGCAGGGGAAGAAAGTTCACTTTATTGGCATTGGTGGCGCAGGCATGAGCGGGCTGGCGCGAATCGCTCTCTCAGATGGAATTTCGGTCAGTGGTTCAGATGCAAAAGATTCTTCAGTGCTCACAGCGCTCACCGCCTTAGGAGCGCGCGTTGCTGCACATCATGAAGCTGCAAATGTGGAAGGCGCAGACGTTGTTATCTATTCAACAGCCATTTCAGCAACCAACCCAGAGATGGCATATGCAGTCGAGAGATCCATCCCAATTCTGACTCGCGCTCAAGCCCTTGCTCTTCTCATGAAAGGTTCGCGCAGTATTGCGGTAGCTGGCACCCATGGAAAGACAACGACATCATCGATGATGACTGTTGCGCTACAAGCATGTGGAAAAGATCCCTCTTTTGCAATTGGTGGCACTCTCACCGCCTCAGGTTCTAATGCCCATCGCGGCACCGGTGATTTATTCGTTGCAGAAGCCGATGAATCTGATGGTTCATTTATTGAGTACCGTCCACATGCTGCGATAGTGACAAATATCGAGCATGATCATGTTGATTTCTTTCACACGCCAGAGCAAGTGACAGAAGTCTTCAAGAGCTTTGCCGCCACCATTTCTCCTGATGGATATTTGGTCTACTGTTCTGATGACACAGGGTCTAAAAATCTAGGCCAGACACATAAGACCTGCACTTCGATTTCATATGGAACATCAGAGGGGGCAGATCTCACTCTTGATCAGATTGTGCTCAAGCCCATGGAATCTAGTGCGCGGGTTATGTGGAAGGGCCGGGTTGTCGGTTCTCTCGAACTTAAGGTTCCCGGTCACCACAATCTCCTCAATGCAGCAGCGTGTATTGCGATGGGCTTAGCCTTACAACTTCCGGTTCAGCAGTTGCTAGATGGGCTTCGCAACTTCCGGGGCGCTGGGCGTCGATTTGAATTGAAGGCGACCGAACATGGCATCCGAATCATTGATGATTACGGGCACCACCCAACTGAAATTCGGGTAACGCTGGAAGCAGCTCGTAGATATGCCGGAGATGGTCGAGTCCTCGTCATTTTCCAACCACATCGCTATTCTCGAACTCAAGCATTCCTTAATGACTTCGCAACATCCTTGGATTTAGCAGACGATGTAACTTTGCTAGAAATTTATGCAGCCAGCGAGAAACCTATTCACGGTGTTACTTCAGAACTTATTGCAATGAAGATGAAGCATGGACATTATCTGCCAAATTTCATTCAGGCATCTGATCGCATTATCGAAATGGCTCAACCAGGCGATGTCATCATCACCTTAGGAGCGGGGGATGTAAATTCATTAGCTCCTATCATTGCTGAAGGATTGCAGCGTCGCTTTGCGTAAGATCAATAGATTTTCTTTATTCGTAACGGTAGTGATTCTTGTTTTTGTCGCGCTTACCTATCTACTTGCATGGTCTAATGTGTTTACAGTTTCATCCCTAGAAATTAAGGGAGCCCCAACTTCTTCGAGTGCAAAAAGCATCGAACAGGCTGTCAATTTGCGTAGTGGGGAGAAACTGGCACGGGTTGAGCCTCGTGCGATTGGCCATCGCATCTCTGAAATTGATTGGGTAGAGCGCGTTGAGGTTTCGCGTGATTGGATCTCCGGAGTGGTGACGGTGACGATCACTCCGCGAACGCCAACGGCCTTCTATAACAATAAGGTGATAGATGCCTCTGGCATGGTCTTCACACTCCCTGGTTTCAGTGGCGCCACCTTGCCGAGGGTCACAGCTTCCAGCCCATCCCTAGGTGTTGTGGCGATTAATCTCTTCCAGAACCTGCCTGATTCTATGAAGGCAGATGTAGTAAGTCTGGCTGCATATAACGAATCCAACTTCTCGCTGAAAGTTATTCGGGATCAACGGCAGTTGCAGATTTTGTGGGGAGCAAACGAGCAAAATGATTTGAAATTGCAGGTAATTGATGCACTGCTAGCTCTTCCTGAAAATAAAAAGATTCGCCGTATCGATGTGAGTGCACCACATGCACCAATCGTTAAATAACTTTCTTTCCAATAAAAATTAGTTCGTGGCGGTCTTTGATTACCGCCACTATTGCGCATACGTTGCCGCCATTAAAGAGAGTGGAAATGTAATTCTCAAGTTGAGGTTTACAGTTCTAAAGGGGGACTCACGTGGCTGCACCACAGAATTACTTAGCTGTCATCAAAGTCGTTGGAATTGGCGGCGGCGGAGTAAATGCAATCAATCGCATGATTGATGTCGGATTAAAAGGCGTCGAGTTCATCGCAATCAACACAGATGCACAACATTTATTAATGAGTGATGCAGATGTGAAGTTAGATATTGGTCGCGCATCAACAAAAGGTTTAGGCGCCGGTGCTGCTCCAGAAAAAGGTCGACAAGCCGCAATTGATCACACCGAAGAGATTGAAGAAATTCTGCGCGGTGCAGATATGGTTTTTGTAACTGCAGGTGAAGGTGGAGGTACTGGTACAGGAGGAGCGCCTATCGTTGCCAAGATTGCACGCGATCTAGGCGCTCTTACAATCGGTGTCGTTACTAAGCCGTTTTCATTTGAAGGAAAGATTCGTTCCCGTCAGGCAGAAGAGGGAATCGAACTTCTTCGCGAACAGGTTGATACGCTCATAGTTATCCCTAACGATCGCCTCCTTGCCATCTCTGATCGCGCAATTACTGCAGTAGATGCCTTCAAGAGTGCGGATCAAGTTCTTCTTTCAGGTGTTCAAGGAATTACAGAGATCATTACACAACCTGGGTTGATTAACCTTGACTTTGCTGATGTAAAGACTGTGATGACCGATGCGGGTTCTGCACTGATGGGAATCGGTTCAGCGCGAGGCGAGAACCGCGCAACCCGTGCTGCAGAACTTGCCATTTCTAGCCCGCTTCTCGAAGCATCAATCGATGGAGCTATGGGAGTGCTTCTCTCGGTAGCGGGTGGTTCTGATCTAGGTCTCTTCGAAATCAATGAGGCTTGCGAACTCGTACAAGCTGCTGCCCATCCAGATGCACGTATTATCTTTGGAACGACGATTGATGACGCTCTTGGAGACGAAGTGCGAATCACAGTGATTGCTGCTGGATTTGCCGGAGGCGAGCCAACGAAGGTTGAGATGCCGGTAATTAACGCCAGTACATTAGGTGGCGTCGCTGACCCGATCCCATCAAATGATCCTCTCTCCGTTGCGCTGGATCTTGATGCTGCACCTGCACGTAAGCGCATTACCTTCGAAGAATTGGTTTCAGAGGATGAAATTGATGTTCCAGACTTCATGAAGTAAATGAAGTATCGATTTACCAATCGCACCGGTGGAGTAAGCACCGGTGCGTTTTCTTCTCTCAACTTAGCGTTCCATGTGGGTGACAATCCGGAGGATGTGGCGGCAAATAGGAGCGTCTTACGTAAAGAAGTCGGACCTCATCAATACATGGATCAAGTTCATGGTAATCGAACCATGATTGTTGAAGCTCTCACCGATGAACCCTTAACTGCTGATGCGCTTGTCACCGGGATTCCCGGAGTAGGGCTTGCAGTAATGGTTGCAGATTGCATTCCACTTCTTCTCACTTCACCCGTTGCAGTTGCTGCGGTACATGTGGGTAGAAAAGGGCTTATGAATGGCGTAGCCCTGAGCGCCATAGCAGCAATGCGCACAATAGGTGCATCTGCCATCACAGCTATCGTGGGTCCCTCAATTTGCGGTACCTGCTATGAAGTATCTGAAGAGATATTTAGAGAGGTAACTGCGGTACATCCCACAGCTGCCGCAACGACACGTACAGGTTCGTTTTCTCTCAATCTGCCGCTTGCATTAGAGAGCGTTCTGCAGAAAGAAGGAATCTCGGTCATCTCTGAAAATCGATGTACTGTCGAGAATTCGGATCTCTTCTCATATCGCCGCGATGGGATTACAGGGCGCCAAGTAGGAACAATCTCTCTATGACAAGGCGAGATGATTTAGCAGCAAATTTAGCCGCAGTCCAAAAACGTATTCATCGTCCAGATGTCACTTTGATAGTAGTAACAAAGACATATCCAGTCAGTGACGTCGAAATTCTGAAAGATTTGGGAGTTGAAAATTTCGGTGAAAATCGCAGCGAAGAAGGTGTCATTAAGGCAGCAGCTGTTCCTGCGACATGGCATTTTCAGGGTGGGATTCAGAGTCGCAAAATTAAAGAGATAGTCACTTGGGCGCACGCGATTCATTCACTCGACCGCGCAGAGCATGCCCAGAAACTGTCAGAGCGGAGTGAGAGACCTCTAGACGTTTTCCTTCAGCTATCACTCGATGGAGACCCTTCGCGAGGGGGAGTCATAGAGTCAGAGCTCTCTTCGTTAGCCTCTTTTGTTATCACTCAGCCGAAACTCTCTCTCGTTGGGCTCATGTGCGTTCCGCCAGTAGATGCAAATCCAGTTGAGGCATTTGCAAAGGTTTACTCTGTTCACCAACGTTTTTTGCATGAATTTCCAAATGCGCAATCACTTTCCACGGGAATGTCGGCTGATTTTGAAGTGGCGATTGACCATGGTGCGACACATATCCGGGTAGGCAGTTCAATCCTCGGCTCTCGCACCCACCGCTAGTAACCTAGGGGTCATGTCAGCACTCAATAAAATGATGGGCTTCCTGGGTCTAGTCGATACAGATGAAGAGGCTGCCGCAGCACAAGCCCCAGCTCGTACCGCGATCGCCCGACCAACGCGTGATCGCACGGGCGTCACTGTTTTAGGTTCATCGCCAGTGGTTGCAACACCTACTCAACCTGCTCTTATTGAGGATTCATCCTCATACAACATTATTACCTTGCAACCTCGCTCTTACTCCGAAGCTCGCAAAGTTGGTGAGTACTATCGTGAGGGCAATCCGGTCATTATTAATCTTGATGACATGGAAGAAGGAGAGCGCAAGCGGCTTGTTGACTTTGCTAGCGGACTCGTATTCGGACTTCATGGTCGAATTGAAAGAATTAGCCTCAAAGTTTTCTTGCTCTCACCAGCAAATGTGAATGTAAGTAACGAGGATAAGACCGCAGCTCAAGCTAGTTTCTTTAACCAGAGCTGATTTAATCGATGCTTGAATCCGTTCTAGTCCAACTTATCGGACTCTTTAAATTGGCGCTCTTCGCTCGCATCATCATCGATTATGTGCGCATGTTCGCCCGCAATTGGCGCCCGAACTCATTTATGTTGGCAGTTTTTGAAATTGTTTATTCGATTACTGATCGACCAATGCGCTACGTGCAACGCTTTGTTCCACCGCTACGAATTGGTGGCGTCGCACTCGACCTATCATTTATCGTTCTCCTCATCGCAGCTAATCTCGCTCAGACTGCAATACGCATCATTCTCTAATTTACTTACTGAGTTTGACGCCTACTCCAAGTTCGTTATCTTCCTGAACAACGGCTGTGTCATGCTCGAAAGAGGTTGCCAGCACTTCATCCGAAATATGTGATGCGGCCTGTCGAATAGTTTCAAGAAGCTCTGCTGGAGCGTTCCAGCGCACCTGAATTCGGTCCGAAATTTCAAAGCCATCACTCTTACGTCTTTCTTGAATGAGGCGAATGACTTCACGAATCGTGCCAGCGGCAATAAGTTCGGGGGAGAGGGTTAAATCCAGAGCCACGCTCTCACCATCATGGCTTGCGACCATCCAGCCACTCTTCGGTACTTCGGTGACCACTAAATCAGCAAGTTCAATCTCAAAAGAACCAAGAGTCGTAGCACCGCGTGTACGAAGCTCTTTTACAAGTGGCATCGGCTCTGCCGCCGCAATCAACTTGGCAACATCTTGCACTGCTTTCCCGTACTTTGCGCCAAGAGACTTGAAGTTGGCCTTTATTGAAACATTTACCAAGTCACCATCAGCGCTTGCGATATCTTGCAGATCGATCACATTGAGTTCGTCCGAGATTTGAGCTTTCATATCACTAGGAAGTTCTGACCAACCTTGTGCGGAAATGAGTGCCCGCTGTAGAGGTTGGCGAATTTTGATACCTGATTCTGCTCGCGCCGAACGACCAAGTTCAACAACGCGACGTGTCATTGCCACTTGCTGGTTAAGTTTTCCATCAATGAGCGAGCTTTGTGCAATCGGAAAATCATTCAGATGTACAGATGCGGCGGCATTCTTATCGGCCACACGTACCATAGATTGCCACGTATGTTCTGCAATAAAAGGAACCATGGGAGCCAGCAATTGCGTAAGGGTTACGAGACATTCGTGCAAAGTTGCAAGTGCAGCGACATCTGCATCCCAGAAGCGTCTACGTGATCTGCGGACATACCAATTGGAGAGGTCATCAATGAAACGCGCCAACTCTTTACCCGCGGTCTGAGAATCGAATTCTGCATACGCTCTATCCACTGAGCCAATTAAGGTGTTGAGTTCGCTTAATATCCAACGATCCATGATTGAGCGCTCTGAATATGCTGGGCTTTGTGAGAGCTCAAAATTTGAAGCTTGAGCGTAGAGAGTATGGAAAGAAATTGTGTTCCAGTAGGTAAGCAAAGTTTTGCGGACTACATCTGAAATTGCATCGTGGCCCACACGACGCGCAGACCAGGGAGAACCAGCTGCCAGCATGTACCAGCGGACGGCATCTGCGCCATGTTGATCCATAAGTGACATAGGTTCTAAAACATTTCCTAGGTGCTTACTCATCTTGCGGCCATCTTTATCGAGAATATGGCCAAGGCAGAGAACGCTCTTGTAAGAGCTCTTATCAAAGACCAACGTTCCGATTGTCATCAAGGTGTAGAACCACCCACGAGTCTGATCGATAGCTTCGCAGATAAAGTCAGCAGGATAGGCCGCCTCAAACTTCTCTTTGGATCCAGGTTTGTGCGGATATCCCCACTGGGCAAATGGCATTGCACCAGAGTCATACCAGCAGTCAATGACTTCAGGAACACGTGTCATTGTTGATGAGCATTCATTGCAAGCAAAGGTCACATCATCGACATATGGTCGATGAGGATCAAGCCCACTTAATTCTTGACCTGCTAGCTCGCCCAATTCCTTGAGCGAGTCGACGCACACTTCGTGCTTATTTTCGCAACGCCAGATCGGAAGAGGGGTTCCCCAGAATCTGTTTCGAGAAAGCGCCCAGTCGATATTGTTATTGAGCCAATCGCCATATCTTCCAGTTTTGATTGTTTCTGGGTGCCAGTCAGTTGCTTGATTTTCGCGGATGAGTTCATCTTTTATTGAAGTAGTGCGGATGTACCACGATGGTTGCGCATAATAAATAAGTGCGGTGTGACAGCGCCAGCAATGTGGGTATGGATGCTCGTAGGGGACATGCTTGTACAACGCTCCCGATGCTTTCAACTCTTTGACAAGTGGTTTATCGGCCTCTTTAAAGAAGGTTCCACCAACGACTGGTACATCTGGCAAAAATTTTCCATCGGGGGAGATTGGATTAACGACCGGCAATCCATATGAGCGACAAACCTGTAAATCGTCTGCACCAAATGCAGGCGACTGGTGTACTAGCCCGGTTCCATCTTCAGTAGTCACATAGTTTGCCAATACAACAAAATGTGAATCTGGAATCTCAATGTAATCGAAGGGCCGCTTATATGTCACTCTCTCCAGTGCGGCGCCCTTTAGAGTCTTAAGAATTGTGTGCTCGCCCGCAACAGCAGAGAGCAAGGGCTGAGCAACTACTAATATCTCGGAGCTGTCTTCGATTACTGTCTTAACGACAACATAATCCACTTCTGGGTGCGCGGCAATTGCTGTATTTGACACTAAAGTCCAAGGAGTAGTGGTCCAAACCAGAAGAGATGCACCCAACTGCGCGAGTTCACCCGAGGTTATCGGGAATCGAACATATACGGATGGATCTATTACCGTCTCATATCCTTGAGCTAATTCGTGATCAGAGAGCCCGGTACCACAGCGTGGACAATATGGTGCAACGCGATGATCTTGAACCAGCAAACCTTTTTTCCAAATTTCTTTAAGGCTCCACCAAACGCTCTCGACATATTCAGGGGCCATAGTCCAATACGCTTGATCAAAATCAACCCAGAAGCCCATGCGTTCAGTCATTGCGGTAAATGCATCTACGTGACGTGTTACAGATTCACGGCACTTATCATTAAACGCTGCGATTCCATATTTTTCGATATCGCCTTTACCTGAAAACCCCAACTCTTTCTCGACGGCAATTTCAACAGGAAGTCCGTGGCAATCCCAGCCAGCTTTGCGTGTGACGTACTTACCTTTCATTGTTTGATAACGAGGGAATACATCTTTAAATACGCGCGCTTCAATGTGATGAGTACCGGGCATGCCATTTGCCGTCGGTGGACCTTCATAAAAAGTCCAAGGAGTTCCGGTAGCACGAGCCTTTGTGCTCTCTTCAAAGATGATGTTTTCGCGCCAGAAATTTAGAATTGAGCGTTCCATCGCGGGCAGATCGATCTGCGCGTTGAGAGCGCGAAATGGCGTTGTCATAAAAAAATCCCCCAAGTTTCAAGAGCTAGCGCATCAAGAAGAACTTGGAGGGACGAACCCAAACGCTGAGTTCGCGGTACCACCCGCCTTGCCCCTGTGTGGGGGCCACTTACTTTCCCAAAAGCTTTCGGCCAGTTCTACCCCGCGGATTGCGGATCTTCTGGCGTGCTCCGAAGGTGATGGCCTCATCAACGCACATTTCCTGCTGGGTCCTACGGTGCCCAGTCTAAACCATGCGTGGCGAAAGTTGGTTACGAGAGGAAAAACGCATAGGGTGCGCGGCGTGCCAGGAAAAAAGGTTGTGAAGAAAGCGGCGAAAAAAGCGCCTGCCAAGAAAGCAGCTGCCAAAAAATCAGTAGCAAAGAAAGTTCCTGCGAAGAAGGTTGCTAAAAAGGCTCCCGCGAAAAAAGCGCCTGCCAAGAAAGCAGTAGCGAAGAAAGCTCCAGTTAAAAAGGCAGCAGCCAAAAAATCTATTCCAGTTAAGAAGGCTCCGGGTCGACCTTTTCCTTCCAAAGTAGGAAAGACAACTCTTACCGTTGATGAAAAGTCACAGACTGTCTCAGTGGCAACTGTTGTTGCTCCTACAGCAGCGCCCGTTATCGAAGAGCGACGTTTGGTCATGCCACCACCTCCTCGTCCCAATAAAAGTGGAAAGAAGGCTGCACCACTCAAGCCAATAAAGGCGGCCCCTACTCCTGTTACAGCTTCCAGTGATGAAGCTCCATGGACTGCAGCAGAACTCAAGGCAATTCGCGCAGAGATTGCAGCTGATTTAGAGCGACTTCGCGCAGAACTTGTCAGCGTTGAGGCGGAGATGGATGAACTCATCGCTGAATCTGGTGAAGGTGCCGGAGATGATCAAGCTGATTCAGGTACAAAAACTTTTGAACGCGAGCATGAGATGTCCTTGGTAATCAATGCTCGAGATATGGTCTTACAAACAGAACGCGCACTCGAGCGCATTGATTCCAAAAATTATGGAATGTGCGAAGACTGTGGTTCACCAATTGGCAAAGCCCGTCTGCAAGTATTTCCGCGGGCAACCCTTTGCATGATTTGCAAACAGAAAGAAGAGCGGCGCTAACGTGCGCCCCAACTTTGCCGTTAGCAAGACTCTTACGATTTGGCTTACCGCATGGACAATTTGGCTCTTTGATTACACTACAAAAAGTTGGGCGCTGACTTCATTCTCCGCTAACCCACAACCGGTCATCGGAGATTTCCTCCGTTTTACGCTTGTCAAAAATCCTGGTGCAGCATTTAGCATTGCAAGTGGATTTACGATCCTCTTCTCATTACTTGCAGTTGTAGTCATAGCAACCATCATCAGATTTGCGTCACGGATAGTCTCGCGCGGATGGCTCACCTGTGCTGGACTTTTGCTAGGGGGAGTTCTTGGAAATCTCACCGATAGAATTTTTCGTGAGCCAGGTTTCTTTCTTGGTCATGTGATTGATTGGATTCAGATTCCTCACTGGCCCGTCTTTAATATTGCAGATATCGCTATATCTACCGCTGCCTTTATCGCCTTTCTCCAGACAGTGCGAAATGTTCCTCCAGTAGCACGGGTACAGTAAGTACTTATGACACGAGAATTGCGCACCTTGAGTGTTCCTGAGGGGGTTGCAGGAGAACGCATCGACAGCGCACTCACTCGTGTCTTAGGTTTATCGCGAACTGCCATCGTCAAACTCTTGGAGGATGGAGACATCACTACAAACAATCAAGCGATGCAGAAGTCGGATCGAGTTGTCGCTGGTCAAGTAATTGAAGTATTAATGCCAGCCCAAGTAAATCAAGACCCAATTCCGCTGACACCACTCGAGGGACTCACTGTCGTGTATAACGATGATGACATTGTCGTGATCGATAAACCAGTTGGTTGCGCAGCACACCCCAGCCCAGGCTGGATGGGCCCAACTGTTGTAGGGGCGCTCATGGCAGCGGGCTACACAATTACAACTTCAGGGCCAGCAGAACGCGCCGGAATTGTTCATCGCCTCGATGTAGGAACCTCAGGTTTGATGATTGTGGCAAAGACCGACGCTGCATATTTGAAATTGAAGGAGATGTTTCGTAACCATGAAATTGAAAAAACATACCACGCGCTAATTCAGGGACATATGGATCCCGCAACGGGAACGATTGATGCTCCAATTGATCGCCACCCAAAGGAAGACCACCGTTTTGCAGTTGTTGCATCCGGGAAAGAGAGCATTACCCATTATGAGGTTATCGAGTATTACCGTTCTGTTTCGTTAGTCAAAGTAGAACTCGAAACTGGGCGAACACACCAAATTCGTGTCCACTTCTCAGCACTGGGGCATCCACTCGTCGGAGACACTACTTACGGGGCTGATCCTGTTCTAGGTAAAAAAATGGGGATGTCTCGACCATGGCTACATGCCATTGAATTGCGATTTAACCACCCAATCAGCGCGCTCCCATTAATTCTGCGCGCTCCATATCCACCTGACCTTCAGACTTCTTTGGCGTTGCTATCCGAGGCGGTGCTTCCTTAGGCGCTAATGTTGCGCCACCATGTCATCTGAAGATCTTTCAGCTTCACGGGCATCGACGAACGACTCGTTTGTACATTTACACGTACATACTGAGTACTCGATGCTCGATGGCGCCGCGCGCGTTGGGGATCTAGTCAAAGAAGTTGCACGTTTATCCATGCCGGCAATTGCAATGACCGATCATGGCAATGTTTTTGGTGCATTTGATTTCTACAAACAAGCGACAAAAGCCGGCGTAAAACCGATTATTGGTATTGAAGCCTACGTCGCTCCAGAATCACGTTTTGATAAGAAGCGGGTCCAGTGGGCTGATGGCGGAGAAGATGATGTCTCAGGTGGTGGTGCTTATACACACATGACAATCCTTGCCGAAAATAACAAAGGATTAGCAAACCTCTTTCGACTCTCTTCATTAGCCTCACTGGAAGGTTATTACTACAAGCCCCGCATGGACCGGGAATTGCTTTCACGATACTCCGAAGGTTTGATCGCAACCACTGGCTGTCCCGGTGGAGAAATTCAAACTCGTTTGCGAATGGGAAACTATCGCGAGGCGCTTCGGGCGGCAAGTGATTACAGAGATATCTTCGGTGCAAACAATTTCTTTCTTGAAATCATGGATCACGATATCGATGTAGAAAATCGAATAAAGTCAGATCTTCTCAAGCTTGGAAAAGAGCTAAAGCTTCCGTTATTGGCAACAAATGATTTGCACTACACATTTCATGAAGATGCAGCAGCCCATGCCGCATTGCTCTGCGTGCAGTCGGGAACAACGCTGGCAGATCCTAAGCGCTTCAAATTTGATAATGATGAGTTTTACCTGAAAACGGCTGCTCAGATGCGTGAGCTATTTAAGGAACTTCCAGAAAGCTGCGATAACACCTTACTCATCGCAGAGCGCTGCAATGTGAAATTACGCGAGAACGAAAACCTCCTGCCTGCATTTCCAGTTCCTGCTGGTGAAACGGAAGATACTTGGCTCAGAAAAGAATCAGTTAGAGGTTTACTCGAAAAGATGGGCGAGCGCGCCACCGAGGAGTATCGAACTCGACTTCACTACGAATTAGATGTGATGGCAAATATGGGATTTCCTGGTTACTTCCTTGTGGTTGCAGACTTAGTCAGCCATGCTAAAAAGGTTGGAATCCGTGTTGGGCCAGGTCGTGGATCTGCTGCAGGATCTCTTGTTGCTTATTCGCTAGGAATTACAGGACTCGATCCTATTGAACACGGTCTTCTCTTTGAGCGGTTCTTAAATCCAGAACGAATTTCCATGCCAGATATTGATCTTGATTTCGACGAACGTCGCCGTTCCGAGATGATCAGATATGCAACTGAAAAATACGGAGAAGATCGAGTTGCTCAGATTATTACCTACGGCACCATCAAATCGAAACAGTCACTAAAGGATGCCACTCGAGTTCTTGGATATCCATATGCAGTTGGAGAAAAATTAACAAAGGCGTTACCTCCCTCAGTCATGGGTAAAGACATCACCCTCTCTGGCATTTTCGATAATAAAGATGCGCGTTATGGTGAGGCAGGCGAATTTCGACAGCTCTACGAAAGTGATCCTGATTCCAAACGAGTAGTTGACGTCGCAAAAGGGCTCGAAGGTTTGAAGCGGCAATGGGGAGTCCATGCCGCTGGCGTCATTCTCTCCCGAGAACCGCTCCTAGATGTCATCCCTATTCATCGCCGTGAAGCTGATGGAGCAATCATTACTCAATTTGATATGGGGGCATGTGAATCTACAGGACTGCTCAAAATGGACTTTCTGGGCCTACGCAATCTGTCAGTACTTGATGATGCACTGCTTAACATCAAGAGAAATCAAGGAATCGATGTAGTACTAGAAGAGTTGCCTTTACATGATGCAAAAACTTTTGAATTACTTTCAAGAGGCGACACTTTGGGCGTTTTCCAACTTGATGGCGGACCAATGCGCGCCTTACTTCGAAGCATGGCACCAGATTCATTTGCAGATATCTCGGCTGTGATCGCCCTTTATCGTCCAGGTCCAATGGGTGAGAACGCTCATAACAACTATGCCGATCGTAAAAATGGACGCAAACCAGTTGAACCGATCCATCCCGAGCTTTCCCAACCACTTCAAGAAATTCTTGGAGATACCTATGGGTTGATTGTCTATCAAGAGCAAGTGATGGCTATCGCCCAAAAAGTTGCTGGATTTACATTAGGTCGTGCAGATTTATTGCGCAAAGCGATGGGAAAGAAGAATAAAGAGATTCTCGATAAGGAATATATTCCCTTCGAGGCAGGTATGAAAGAGAATGGCTTTTCAGTGGGAGCTATCAAACGGCTCTGGGAAGTTTTGATCCCTTTCTCCGACTACGCATTTAACCGCGCACATAGTGCAGGTTACGGAGTTGTCTCCTTCTGGACTGCTTATCTGAAAGCTAATTACCCCACAGAATATATGGCTGCCCTATTGACGAGCGTGAGAGATGACAAAGATAAATCCGCGCTTTATCTTTCAGAGTGCCGACGCATGGGAATCAAGGTTCTTCCTCCAGATGTCAACGAATCAGATGCCGAATACACCCCTCGTGGCACTGATATTCGTTTTGGTTTAGCTGCAATCCGCAACGTAGGTGAGGGTGTCGTAGCCTCGATTAAATCAGCCCGAGAAGGAAAAGGTACTTTTCTATCTTTTGGAGATTTTCTGGCCAAAGTTGATGCCAATGTGTGCAACAAAAAAACTATCGAATCTTTGGTGAAAGCTGGAGCATTCGACTCTCTCTCGCACCCACGTAAAGGTCTAATGGCGATTCATCTTGAGGCTATCGACTCTGTCATTGAAACAAAACGTGCTGAGGCTATTGGTCAGTTCGATCTCTTTGGGGGAGATGCCATCTCGCAAGTTGCTGGAGTAGAAATTGAAATTCCAAATAGCGAGTGGGATAAATCGACGCTCTTAACATTTGAACGCGAGATGCTCGGACTTTATGTCTCTGATCACCCGCTTTTAGGTGTTGAACATGTTCTGCGTTCTCATACTGATATGTCAATCTCTGAACTTCTCGAGGATGGACCGCAAGATGGCGTTGTCACCATTGGTGGTTTGATTACAGGTATTCAACGAAAGGTTTCACGCCAAGGGGCTTCTTGGGCAGTTGTTAATGTAGAAGATTTAGAAGGTGCTATCGAAGTTCTCTTCTTCTCCAACACCTATAATCAATATGCACTCTCACTCACCGAAGATCGAGTGGTCGTAGTTCGAGGACGTTTCTCTCGTACTGACGAACAAGTTCGATTTACCGCTCTTGAAATGAAGATGCCCGACATCAGCGCAACTCCTACTGGACCACTGTTGATCTCTCTTCCAGCGGCTCAGGTCACACCGCCAGTGGTAGAAAGAATGAAAGAAATTTTGCGCTCTCATCCTGGCAAACGCGAAGTCCATTTACAGGTAATTGATCAGCAAAAATCTACAACTTTGAAGATTGATGCCCTGGTCACATCCTCGCCAAGTTTGAGCGCAGATCTGAAGGCAATCTTGGGTCCGGATTGTCTTGTCCGAATCTAGATTCCTGAGCCTGCGCTAAATCAACTCTCATTACATTCCGCCTGCAAAGTAGAATACAGAGGTGATTCGCACTGTCGACCTTAGAGGGAAGTCCCTTGATAAAGCTGGCTATCAAGAGCTTCTCCCACGAGCCACGCTAGATGTTGAATCTGCTATGAAAACAATTGCCCCGATATTGCAGCGAGTGAAGAATGGCACCGAAGCGGATCTCATCGCTCTCGCTCAAGAATTTGATGGAGTAACGCCTGCTGCGATACGAGTGCCGCAAGATCAACTGAACAAAGCTTTAGCTGAATTAGATCCGAAGATTCGGGCAGCTCTTGAAAAGTCGGCAGCGCGAATCCGGAAAGTGCATGAAGATCAACGTCGCGCAGTAACAACGACTTCAGTGGTTGATGGTGGAACAGTCACAGAGCGCTGGATTCCAGTAGATCGGGTGGGACTTTATGTTCCAGGAGGTCGCGCCGTCTATCCAAGTAGCGTGATGATGAATGTAATTCCTGCGCAAATTGCGAAAGTGAGAAGCATCGCGGTTGCATCACCGCCCCAAAAAGAATTTGGTGGGCTTCCACACCCCACAATCTTGGCCACATGTGCTCTGCTCGGAGTGACAGAGGTGTACGCGGTCGGGGGAGCTCAAGCTATTGCGCTCTTCGGTTATGGCATGAAAAATCTCTGCGAGAAATGCGACTTAGTTACCGGCCCTGGCAACATTTATGTTGCTGCCGCTAAACGAGCCTTGCGCGGAATCATTGGAATAGATTCCGAGGCAGGACCCACAGAAATTGCCATTTTGGCCGATGAGACAGCTTTAGCTGCGGATGTAGCTGCAGATTTAATGAGCCAAGCTGAGCATGATGTGATTGCAGCTGCTGTTTTAGTCACAACTTCACCACAATTAGCTTCGGATGTAGTTTTGGAATTGAACAAAAGAGTTCCACACACCAAACACTCTGATCGAATAAGAACCGCGCTCACTGGTGTGCAGTCGGCGATTGCAATAGTTGAATCGATACAACAGGGAATCGATGTCGTTAATGCTTACGCAGCCGAACATCTGGAGATCCAAACTGCCAATTCACGTACAGATGCCGAGCTAATCAGAAATGCGGGAGCAGTATTTATAGGTCGATTTTCTCCTGTCTCGCTGGGAGATTATTCGGCAGGTTCTAATCACGTACTCCCAACAGGTGGTTGTGCTTGCCACAGTAGTGGGCTTTCAGTGCAAACATTCTTACGAGGATTGCATTTTGTGGAATATGACAAAGCTGCATTTACTGAAATCCTCGAAACAGTGGTAACGCTAGCGAATTCAGAGGATTTGCCTGCACATGGGGAAGCTATGACCGTGCGATTGGAAAATCTATGAACCAATGGCCATCGTGGTTGCCTCTGCGATCTGATCTACGCGAACTTTCTGCCTATGGCGCTCCACAAGTTCCGGCAGACGCCGTGATGAATACAAATGAGAATCCCTATCCACTATCGAAGGAACTCTCTTTTGCTATTTCTGAAAGGACTCTTGCTGTTGCAAAAAATCTCAACCGCTATCCAGATCGCGATGCAAAGGTTTTACGACAAAAATTAGCTCAGTTCATCAACAGACTCTCTGGAACTGATTTTTCAGAGGCAAATATCTGGGCAGCTAATGGAAGCAATGAAATTATTCAATCATTATTTATGGCCTTCGGCAGCGGGTCAGCAATTGGCTTTACTCCTTCATATTCAATGCATCCACTTATCGCTCGAGTCATTGGTGTTCCTTGGATAAATGGCACCCGCAGTGCAGATTTCTCATTAGATTTCGAATCTGCTCTCTCTCAGATTCAGCGCGAGAAACCAGCCCTTGCCTTTATCACAACTCCGAATAACCCCACCGGCTCAGCTATTGCAATTGAAGAGCTTGAAAAACTCGCAAAACTGACTTCTGGGCTTTTGGTGATTGATGAAGCGTACGCGGAATTTTCTGAAGAAACATCCGCCGTAACACTGATTAATAAGTACCCGCATGTTGTTGTAATTCGCACCATGAGTAAAGCTTTTGCATTTGCCGGCGCACGAGTGGGTTATTTAGTTGCAGATCCGGCCGTGATAGATGCGATGTACTTAGTACGACTTCCTTATCATTTGAGCGCCTTGACCCAGGCAGCGGGTGAAGTAGCCCTTGATTATCAAGATGAGTTGTTAGCCAACGTCGACCTACTTCGTGCTGATCGTGAGCATCTATCTCGAGCGCTCCAAGAGCTGGGCCTCCAAGTTGTGCCAAGTTCAGCCAATTTTCTCCTCTTTGGAGGTTTCACTCAACCAGCGGCCGAGCTTTGGAAGCGGATGCTGGAAAGAGGTGTTCTCATCAGAGATGTGGGATTATTGGGTTACTTGCGAGTGACCATTGGCAATGAGGCCGACAATAAGAAATTTATCGATTCACTATCGGCTTGCCTGGGAGAAAAATGAGCAGAACCGCACGCGTTGAACGCACAACGAAAGAATCCAGCGTATTTGTAGAGCTCAATCTTGATGGATCTGGTGAAATCTCTGTCGAAACAGGGGTGCCTTTCTTTGACCATATGTTAAGCCAACTTGGTAAGCACTCAGGATTTAATCTGACTGTAAAGACAGTAGGTGATGTGGATGTCGATTCACATCACACTGTTGAAGATACATCTCTTGCTTTTGGACAAGCTCTTCGGGAGGCTCTTGGAGATAAATCAGGTATTCGCCGCTTTGGTGATGCCATGGTGCCTTTGGATGAAGTTCTCGTTCAAGCTGCTGTCGATCTTTCAGGTCGACCATATTTGGTGCATCGTCAACCAGAGATTGTTGAATTGATTGGCACCTTCGACACCACTCTCGGTAAGCATATTTGGGAGTCCATCGTTGCAGAGGCGCGCATAGCGCTTCATGTCCGTGTGCTTGAAGGACGCAATGCTCACCACGTTTTTGAGGCGCAATTTAAAGCAGTTGCTCGTGCGCTCAAGGATGCAGTTTCGCTCGATAGTCGAGTTTCCGGAATTCCTTCCACTAAGGGATCTCTCTAAGTTTCGTGATTGCAATTCTTGATTATGGTTCGGGAAATTTACGGTCGGCGCAACGTGCCTTTGAGAATACCGGGCGAGAAGTTGTCATCACCTCGGATTTTGATCTTGCACTCAATGCAGATGGACTAGTTGTTCCGGGTGTAGGTGCATTTGCAGCTTGCATGGAGGGTCTTAGAGCAGTGCGCGGCGAAGTCATAGTCCGCGAAAGAGTTGCTGCTGGTCGACCAACTTTGGGGATATGTGTGGGAATGCAGATTCTCTTTTCTCAAGGAGTTGAGCACGGAAACCACTCAGGAGTAGGAATATGGAATGCCAAGGTAGAAAAATTGAACGCTCCGATTCTTCCGCACATGGGTTGGAACACAGTAAATGTTGCTGCACAATCACAGTTGTTGAAAGGCCTTGAAACGCAATCTTTCTACTTTGTTCACTCGTATGCAGTAAAGCAAGTGAACGCTCCCATTGTGTCGACTGCTCATCATGGTGAGGATTTCATTGCCGCCATTGAAGATGGAGTTGTAAGTGCGACACAGTTTCATCCCGAAAAATCTGGCGAAGCAGGTTTACAACTAATACAGAATTGGGTGGATACGTTATGAGTTATCTAGAGCTTCTCCCTGCGGTCGATGTGAAAGATGGCAGGGCCGTTCGCCTGGTTCAAGGCGAGCTCGCTGCTGAGACTGCTTACGGAAATCCACTCGAAGTCGCTCTGGATTTTCAAGCAGCGGGCGCGGAATGGCTACATCTAGTAGATCTTGATGCTGCCTTTGGCCGAGGCTCAAATAGCGCTCTTCTAGCAGATGTCGTTCGTAAGGTTGATATCAAAGTTGAACTTTCTGGTGGAATTCGTGACGATGAATCTTTGCAACGTGCGCTAGCAACAGGGTGTACCCGAATAAATCTGGGAACTGCGGCGTTGGAGAACCCAGAGTGGACTTCGAAAGTTATTGCAGAGTACGGAGATCGCATCGCAGTTGGACTTGATGTGCGAGGCCATGTCCTAGCTGCGCGAGGGTGGACCAAAGAGGGGGGAGATCTCTTCGAAACAATTGAGCGACTCGAACGCGATGGATGTGCTCGATATGTTGTTACTGACGTTACGAAGGACGGAACTTTGCAGGGTCCTAATCTGCACTTACTTAAGGAAGTTTGCGCTGTTACGAAGAAGCCAGTGATCGCATCTGGAGGGATTTCTTCACTTGCAGATATCGCAGCGTTAGCATCACTGCACAATTCAGGTGTTGAAGGAGCGATTGTTGGTAAAGCTCTCTACGCCAGAGCATTTACATTGCAAGAAGCTTTGGAGTTAACAAAGAGATGAGTCTTTCAGTTCGCATCATTCCATGTCTTGATGTCACTGATGGTCGAGTCGTGAAAGGAGTTAATTTCACGGATCTGCAAGATGCCGGGGATCCAGTTGAAATGGCTGCACTCTATGGGCGTGAAGGCGCTGACGAACTTACCTTTTTAGATATTTCTGCCAGTCTTGCTGGACGTGAGACTACTCTCGATATTGTACGTAAAACTGCCGAGCAAGTTTTCATCCCACTGACAGTGGGTGGCGGCATTCGCACCGTAGATGATGTCAATCGATTATTGCGCGCCGGAGCAGATAAAGTTTCGATAAATACAGCAGCCCTGGCACGACCCGAACTTATCTCCGAGATTGCTGATCGATTCGGCTCACAAGTTCTTGTTCTCTCTGTAGATGCTAGACGCGCACGTACTGAATCTGGATTTGAAGTGACAACGCATGGTGGAAGCCAGAGTGCAGGAGTTGATGCCCTAGCGTGGGTCGAGCAGGCATGCGAACTCGGAGTCGGTGAAATTCTGCTCAACTCAATGGATGCAGATGGCACACGCGCTGGATATGACATTGGAATGATCTCTGCGGTGCGCGCGGTTTCACGTGTTCCTCTTATCGCCAGCGGTGGTGCGGGAACGCTGGATGATTTCGCTGCAGCTTTAGCCGCTGGTGCCGATGCGCTGCTAGCGGCTAGCGTCTTTCATTTCGGTATTCATCGCATCCCAGATGTTAAGCGTTATCTTGGTGGTCATAATTATTCAGTTCGCAACGTGGTTGCTTCTTAAGGCAGAATACCGACCATGAGCACGCAACTTCCTGATTCAATACGTGCGTTACTCAAGGATCCAAATACGCTAATTCCTGCGATTGCCCAAGATGCTAGCTCTGGCCAAATTCTTATGTTGGCCTACATGAATACAGAATCGCTCGCCTTGACAATCGAAACTGGAAAGGCAACATACTGGTCACGTAGTCGAAATGAACTGTGGCAGAAGGGTGCAACCTCTGGAAACACTCAGATGGTTCACTCAATTTCGATTGATTGCGATGGAGATGCGCTACTCCTTCAAGTGGAACAGAACGGACCTGCCTGTCATACCGGAGAACAATCCTGTTTTCACCGAAGTGTGGGGACTTCGCAATGAAGTTAACGGAATTTCAAGGCTTTGCCCAAAATCACAATGTAATTCCAGTTCATCGCAAACTTCTGGCTGATGGTGAAACCCCACTCAATGTCTACAAAAAGTTAGCTAAGAATTTACCAGGCACATTTTTATTGGAATCTGCTGAGCATGGGGGAGTGTGGTCGCGTTACTCATTTATTGGGGCGCGCAGTCAGACCACGCTTACCGAGAAGGATGGCGTTGCGGTCTGGTTGGGAAAACCTCCTGCAGGGGTTCCCACCAATATGAACCCATTGGCGGCGCTTCGAACCTCAGTATCGCATTTGAAATCTCCAAAAATCGCCGGCCTTCCTACTCTTACAGGAGGACTCGTTGGATACATGGGTTATGACTGTGTAAGAAGTCTAGAGCGATTACCCGAACTCTCTGAGAAAGATATTGCGCTTCCCGAAATCGCCTTCATGCTGACAAGCGATTTGGCAGTCATGGATCATGCCGAGGGAACTATTACCTTAATTGCCAATGCCATTAACTGGGATGGTTCTGATGAGCGCATAGATGAGTCATATGCAGATGCAGTTTCACGCTTAGATCGAATGCAGAATGAGCTACTTATGCCATTGGCCGGTGATGTCACCACTATTCCGAGCAAAAGGGCTCCTGAATTTTCGCGCAATATGTCAGCTGATGAGTTCATGGCAAAAGTTGAGATTGCTAAGGAAGAAATTCGAGCTGGAGAAGCATTTCAAATCGTACTTTCGCAACGTTTCTCAGCTACGTGCACTGCAGATGCGCTCGATGTGTACCGCATGCTGCGACTTAATAATCCCAGCCCGTATATGTATCTCTTCCGCTTTGAAGATGGAATTGAAATTGTAGGTTCAAGTCCAGAGGCTCTCGTGAAAGTAACCGGAAATGAAGTAATGGTGCACCCAATCGCGGGTACCCGAAAACGCTCTTCTTCAGTCGAGGAAGATATTCGCCTCGGAGAAGAATTACTCGCTGACCCGAAAGAGCGTGCTGAACATTTGATGTTGGTTGATTTAGGGCGTAACGATTTGGGACGAGTATGCACTCCCGGATCTGTCGAAGTAATCGACTTCATGCATATCGAACGGTATTCACATGTGATGCACATTGTTTCAACGGTTATCGGCACATTGGATCCTTCATCCACCCCCATCGATGCACTTTTCTCTGTCTTTCCTGCAGGAACGCTCTCAGGGGCTCCAAAACCAAGAGCGATGGAGATTATCGAATCACTCGAGCCAACCCGACGTGGCCTTTATGGTGGAGCAATCGGCTACTTTGATTTCACTGGAAATATTGATGCGTGCATCGCAATCCGAACTGCGCTCCTATATAAAGGTGTTGCTTACGTACAAGCAGGAGCAGGTTTAGTGGCAGATTCTGATCCAGCTTCCGAAAATGAAGAGACGCTCAATAAAGCTGCTGCAGTTCTCGGAGCCATCGCAGCCGCACAAGAATTGCAGAATCCATGAAGCTAGCCATCTCTCTCTTCTTGGTTTCAGTCATTGCAATTTCAATCAGCAGAAAAATTCGACTTTCGGCTCGCTACGAACGGCAGCCTCGAGAACTCAACACGTGGAGCGCTCTGGACCAAGGTATTGATCCAACCGAGGAGCAGAAATGAGCGTTCTGGACTCCATCATTGAAGGAGTGCGCGAGGATTTAGCGCAGCGACGAGGACCGCTAGGCGAACTTCACCAACGCATTGAGGCGCAACCGGCAGCTTTAGATGCCTACCAATTTCTCTCTCGCGACTCCATGAATGTAATAGCTGAAGTTAAACGTGCATCTCCATCAAAAGGGGCGCTGGCACAAATTTCTGATCCGGCAGCTCTTGCGGAAAAGTATCAAGAGGCAGGGGCCGCGGCGGTAAGTGTTCTCACAGAGCAACGTCGATTTGGAGGCTCTCTTGCAGATCTTGATGCCGTTCGTACGCGCATCAATATCCCTGTCTTGCGTAAAGACTTTATGGTTGATGAGTATCAATTCCTCGAAGCGCGAGCACACGGCGCCGACATCATTCTTCTTATTGTTGCTGCTCTTTCAAAGAGTCAGCTCAAAGATTTTTATGATTTAGCAACCGAACTTGGAATGTCAGCGTTAATTGAAGTACATACGGCAGATGAGTTAGAAAGAGCTATGGATATCTCTCCTCGTATGGTTGGTGTTAATTCTCGTAATCTCAAAACCCTTGAAGTGAATTCTCGCGTTTTTCAAGAACTCATCCCAACCATTCCAGATGCAGTAATTCGAGTAGCCGAATCGGGAATATCTACTCGCTCCGATGTCATTGCGGCACAGAGCGCTGGCGCAACTGCAATTCTGGTTGGAGAATCCCTCGTAAAGTCAGGAGACCCAGTTTCTGCAATGCGCGAACTACTGGGTCACGGGTAGGCTTTCGGTATGACAACCCTTGATGAAATTGCTGGTCACTTTGGTCAGTATGGTGGACGCTTCGTGCCGGAAGCCCTCATCGGTGCCCTCGAGGAACTCGACGCCGCCCGTATCAAGGCGCAGACTGATCCCACATTTATCGCTGAATTAGCAGAACTTCATCGCACCTACACCGGTAGACCAAGCATCATTACCGAAGCGAAGCGCTTTGCCGAACATGCAGGTGGTGCTCGCATTCTGCTCAAACGAGAAGATCTCAATCACACTGGCAGCCATAAGATAAATAATGTTTTAGGTCAAGCGCTTCTCACCAAGCGCATGGGCAAGAAGCGCATCATCGCTGAAACTGGCGCAGGACAACATGGCGTTGCTTCTGCAACGGCTGCTGCACTCATGGGTCTTGAATGCGTTGTTTATATGGGCGAAGAAGATACAAAACGTCAGGCGCTCAATGTGGCGCGCATGAAATTACTAGGCGCAGAAGTAATTCCTGTAACTTCAGGTTCACGCACCCTCAAAGATGCAATTAATGAAGCGATGCGCGATTGGGTTACCAATGTTGAGACCACACACTACCTCTTGGGTACTGTGGCAGGCCCGCACCCTTTTCCATCTATGGTGCGAGATTTTCATAAAATTATTGGCGAAGAATCGCGCGAACAAGTTTTAGCGCTGACAGGAAAACTACCCACCGCAGTTCTAGCGTGCGTCGGGGGAGGATCGAATGCAATCGGCATCTTCCATCGCTTTATCTCTGATCCGCAAGTTCGTCTTATTGGTCTAGAAGCAGCAGGTGATGGCGTAGAAACTGGACGCCATGCAGCCACTATTACTGGAGGAAGTCCAGGTGTTCTCCACGGCAACCGAACCTATGTTCTGCAAGATGAGAATGGTCAAACCATCGAATCGCATTCAATTTCAGCAGGCTTAGATTATCCAGGCGTTGGCCCCGAACATGCCTACCTTCACGATATTGGACGAGCCGAGTACCGCGCAATTACTGATGCGCAAGCGATGCATGCATTTGCCCTACTATCAAAAACTGAAGGAATTATTCCTGCGATCGAAACAGCTCATGCGCTTGCTGGTGCACTTCAAATTGGCAATGAACTCGGTCCTGAAGCGATTTTGCTTATTAATCTCTCCGGACGTGGCGACAAAGATGTTCACACTGCAGCGCAGTACTTTGGAATCCCACTGTAGATGTCAACTCCGCTTGATGACCTCTTTGTAAAGGTTCGCGCCGAAAATCGTGCTGCCCTCATTGCATATATCCCGGCTGGCTTTCCCACCATCGCAGGATGCAAAAAAGTTATCCAAGCATTTATCGAGGGCGGAGTCGATGCTATTGAAATTGGATTTCCCTATAGCGATCCTGTGATGGATGGACCAACTATTCAGGCTGCTGCAGATCAATCTCTTTCGCAAGGTACCAAGGCAGCAGATGTCTTTGATGCACTCAAAGTTGCTACAGATTCTGGAGTACCAGCGGTCGTAATGACATATTGGAATCCCATTGAAAAGTATGGTGTTGAGAATTTTGCAGAATCTATTGCATCTCACGGTGGTTCAGGAGTAATCACTCCAGATCTCACGATTGAAGAGTCAGGGCGCTGGAAGTCCGCCGTTGAAACTCATGAGATTAACCCTATTTACGTTGTCGCACCCAGCACATCTGCAGAGCGTCTGCCTCAAGTAACCGCACGTTGTGGTGGATTTATTTATGCTGCAAGTCTCATGGGGGTAACTGGTGCACGCGCTACAGTCTCATCAGGAGCCGCTGATTTGGTGCATCGCATTAGAGAAACTACAGAACTTCCTGTGGCAGTTGGATTAGGCGTCTCAACTCGCGAACAAGCTAAAGCCGTTGCAGGATATGCAGATGGAGTCATCGTCGGATCGGCATTTATTAAGGCTATACAGGGCGCTGCAAATGAAGACGAAGGGCTTAAAGCTGTGAAAGAGTTAGCCGTGCAACTTTCCTTAGGAGTACGAGAAGGTCGATGAAAAAGCTTCAGCCATGGTTCGGTCTTGCCGCGCGCCTCATTCTCGGCGGTACTCTGATTGCTGCTGGCTATTTGAAATTTGATGAACTTGATAAATCGCAGATGGCGGTACGCGCCTATGAATTACTCCCGATTCCTCTAGCTAATTTCCTTGGAATTTTTCTTCCTTTCTTTGAAATGGCTGTTGGAATTCTGCTTGTACTTGGCGCAGGGGTTCGGATTAGTGCAGCCCTTAGCGCGCTCTTGATGGTCGCCTTTATGATCGGAATCTCCCAAGCTTGGGCGCGCGGCTTATCTATCGATTGCGGTTGTTTTGGTGGAGGTGGTCAGGTCGCGCCGGGCGAAGCTGATTATGTAACTCCATTATTGCGCGACACAGGTTTAGCGCTGCTAGCCAATTACCTAACGTTCTTCCCACGCACTAAATTTGGTCTGGATAAATCACCAGAGCCTGCACTTCAACTAGGAGAAAACCCTCATGAGTAAACAACCAGGTAAAGATAACTTCACTCGAAACCTTGTTATTGCAGTTGTGGTGGGTGTCCTACTCATCATGTTGGTGCCAACTCTGTTATCAAAGCAGACTGATTCATCAGCAAGCATCCCAGCGAGCGTCTCTGCCGACCGTGACTATGGAATTGTCTTTAATGATGAACTCACTGGTGTACCAGTTATCGACATCTACGAAGATTTCCAATGTCCTGTCTGTGCTCAATTTGAGCAGCTCAATGGGGATTACATCGAATCCTTGATTGCCGATAAGAAGGCGACCGTTGTTTATCACACCCTCTCATTCTTAGGCGCTGAGTCAGTGGGTGCAGCAAACGCAGCTGCATGCGCTGCGGATGAAGGTAAGTTCTTTGATTACCATCGACTCCTGTATATGAATCAAAAGGCTGAGAATTCAGGTGCGTGGACAAATAGCGTCTTCGTAAATGTCGGACAGACCGCTGGAATTACCAGCCAGAAATTTAGTAGTTGTGTAAATAATGGCGATTACCTCGGCTGGGTAACTAACGTTGCTGCTGCGGGTGCAAAGGCAAATGTCAATGCAACTCCTACAGTCTTCATTAACGGTAAAGAGATAGATCGCAACGGCGAATATTTTGATGCTGCTAAGTTCAAAGCTGCTGTAGAGCGCGGATAAAAGAGTGCGCGCCTTTCCAACTCCGAGCACTTCGGCGGTTGAGTTAGGTCCCTTTACTATTCATTTCTACGCACTCTGCATCATTGCAGGAGTAGCGATAGCGATCTACGTTAGTAACCGTCGATTTGTTGCGGCATTTCCTCATGCGGTAAACGTTGTGGGCGATATCGCAATTGTTGCGGTACCAAGTGGCGTCATCGGTGGACGTCTCTATCATGTAGCCACCACACCTGAACAGTATTTTGGTGACAACGCAAATTTCCTCGATATATTTAAAATCTGGAATGGTGGATTAGGGATCTGGGGAGCGATCAGCGCAGGTGCTCTCGGGGCATATATCTCTTACCGAAAAATATCCAAAAGAATTGAACTGCCCAGCTTTTCACACTTTGCCGATGCAGTAGCTCCAGGATTGCTCTTGGCGCAAGCAGTTGGACGATTCGGTAATTGGTTCAACGGTGAGCTATTTGGCAGACCACTAGATACATCATGGGCGCTAGAGATTCCAGAGAATAAGAGACCATCTGGGTATGAAAGTTTTGACACTTTTCATCCCACTTTTGCCTACGAAGCGATAGCGACTACGGCTCTTGCAATTATTCTGATTGCTTTGGGAACACGTTTGCGCGCCGGTTCTATTTTTTCTCTCTATGTGGCGGGATATTCACTCGCGCGCTTTTTTATAGAAGGTATACGCATAGATCAAGCGCACCAATGGGGTGGGCTTCGTCTCAATCAGTATGTTTCACTCACCTTATTCACTCTGGCAAGCGTTGCCTTTCTGCGATTGCGCCGTCCGGACAGGTAGTCTTGTGGTGTGGCTTTAGAAGATGTCTATCAACGTAATCTCCACCATCGCACACATCGCGCCGGCTGGTTACGCGCTGCCGTGCTGGGCGCCAACGATGGTTTGGTCTCAACTGCCAGCTTGATGATTGGCGTTGCAACTGCGCGTGTGGGTGAGCAAGGTTTATTGGTCACTGCAGGAGCTGCAGGTATTGCAGCTGGAGCAATGTCTATGGCTGTTGGTGAGTACGTATCAGTTCGCTCACAGAACGATATTGAAGAATCAGATCGCCTTCTCGAAATTGAACATTTGGCTATCGACCCTGAAGGCGAACTAGAAGAATTGATTCAGATTTATATTGAGCGAGGTCTCTCACGCGATTTGGCAGTGCAAGTGGCGCAGGCAATGCACCGCAAAGATCCGCTAGAAGCACATCTGCGTGATGAATTAGGTCAGCATCCACACACTAAGGCGCGCCCAATGCAGGCAGCGATTGCATCTGCGCTGAGCTTTACTGCAGGCGGAGTCATCCCATTCCTAGGAGCCTTCGCCCCTTCCTTCGGTAAAGCTGCCTGGAGCATCATCGCCTTCACCATCGTGGGGCTGATATTTACTGGGGTATTGAGCGCAAAAACTGCTGGCTCTACCTTGCTCAAGCCAACGCTTCGTGTAATCGCAGGTGGATGTCTAGGCATGCTTATCACTGCCGGAATTGGGCAGGCGCTGCATATAAGTGGCATCTAAACCGACTAGGTTGCTACTCTTTCCCCACAGAATTTGGTAGACCACTCTTTACCAAACCTTCTCGGGCCAAGGTTGTCCCTTTTGATTGCTCAATAAAGGACAACGGGTTATGGCACTTCCATCGAATTATCCCGCACAACAGGGTCTCTACGATCCTGCAAACGAACATGATGCATGCGGCGTTGCGATGGTGGCCACCCTTAATAAAGTTGCGACACATGAAATTGTTGAAAAGGCGCTGACTGCTCTTCGCAATCTTGAACATCGCGGAGCATCAGGTGCAGAACCAGACAGCGGTGATGGAGCAGGAATCCTCATTCGTATCCCTAATGATTTTTATCAGGCTGTAACTTCCTTCTCGCTTCCTGCGGCCAATCACTATGCAACAGGAATTGCATTTATCGCACCAGGGGCCGAGGTAAAGAGTGAAATTGCTCGGATTGCAGCAGAAGAAGGTCTCACGGTTCTGGGATGGCGCGAACTTCCTATCAATTCGACATCACTTGGTAAGACAGCGCTCTCTGTCATGCCTAAATTTGAACAGCTCTTCGTTGCTGGAATTAACAATGAATCTGGGATAGCTCTTGATCGCTTAGCTTTTGCTCTTCGCAAGAGGGCAGAACATTCTCTCGACCTTTACTTCCCGTCACTTTCTTCGCAGACAATCGTTTACAAGGGCATGCTCACAACTGGTCAACTAGAAGAGTTCTTCCCTGATCTCAGCGATGAGCGAGTGGTATCTCCACTGGCGCTAGTTCATTCACGTTTTTCTACAAATACCTTCCCGTCGTGGCCATTAGCTCACCCGTATCGATTTATCGCTCACAATGGTGAAATCAATACCGTTAAGGGAAATCGCAATTGGATGCGCGCCCGCGAATCTCTGCTCGCCAGTGACCACATCGGGGGCGACCTAAAGCGGTTATTCCCAATAGTCGAGATGTCAGGCTCAGACTCTGCATCTTTCGATGAAGTTCTTGAACTCTTGTATTTAGGTGGGCGTTCACTCCCACATGCAGTTCTGATGATGATCCCTGAAGCTTGGGAAAATCATGCAACGATGCCACAACAACGTCGTGATTTTTATGCATTCCATGCCTCTCTTATGGAACCTTGGGATGGTCCAGCTTGTGTGACATTTACTGATGGACATCAAGTAGGCGCAGTTCTCGACCGCAATGGTCTTCGACCTTCACGTTTTTGGGTTACAGATGATGGCCTTGTCGTTCTTGCATCAGAGGTAGGAGTTTTAGATTTCCCTGCTGAAAAGATTGTGCGTAAAGGCAGATTGCAACCAGGAAAGATGTTCCTTGTTGATATCGAAGCTGGGCGCATTATTGAAGATGATGAGATAAAAGATTCACTCGCTGCAGCTGCACCTTATGGACAGTGGCTAAAAGAAGGAATGATCAAACTCTCCGATCTTCCATCTCGCGAACATATTGTGTATCCCCACAAATCTGTGATTCGGCGCCAAAAGGCCTTTGGTTACACCGAAGAAGAAATCAAAATAATTATCACCCCTATGGCAAAAAATGGTGGTGAGGCGCTCGGCTCAATGGGTACCGATACTCCTATCGCAGCACTTTCGCAGAAGCCACGCCTTCTCTTTGATTACTTCACGCAGCTATTTGCACAAGTAACCAACCCGCCGCTAGATGCCATTCGCGAAGAACTTGTTACGAGCTTGGGTGGCTCGATTGGACCAGAGCACAATCTGCTCGATCCTGGCCCAGAGTCATGTAAGCAGATTTCACTCGCGTTCCCCGTGATCGATAATGATGAATTAGCAAAGATTATTCACGTCAACGCCGATGATGATTATCCGGGACTTGAGGCGTATGTAGTTCGCGGACTCTTTCCGGTATCCGGAGATGGCAACACACTTCGTACTCGCTTAGAAGAAATTAAGCGAGAAGTCTCTGATGCCATCGCCCAAGGCGCGCGCATCATTGTGCTATCCGATCGCGATGGAGATGCAGAAGATTGCCCAATTCCATCGCTGCTACTGACCGCGGCTGTTCACCACCATCTCATTCGCGAAAAGACTCGTACAAAGGTGGGTCTCGTCGTTGAAGCAGGAGATGTACGCGAAGTACACCATGTCGCTCTATTAATTGGTTACGGAGCAGCCGCAGTGAATCCATACCTTGTCATGGAAACGGCTGAAGATTTAGTAAATCAAGGGGTCATCACTGGAATTACGCCAGAGAAGGCAGTGCGCAATGTAATTAAGAGCTTGGGTAAAGGCGTTCTCAAAGTAATGTCGAAGATGGGAATTTCCACCATTGCTTCGTATACCGGTGCTCAAGTCTTTGAAGCAATTGGTCTTGCTCAAGAAGTCGTGGATGAGTTCTTCGTTGGAACAACATCTCGTCTTGGGGGAGTAGATCTTGATGTAATCGCAGAAGAAACCATTAAGCGCCACCACTTTGCTTATCCCGTCGGAGGCGAAATTCCTGGCGCTAAGCGTTTGGCCGTCGGAGGCGAATATCAATGGCGTCGCGATGGAGAACCGCATCTATTTAATCCCGAGACGGTCTTTGCGTTGCAGCATTCAACTCGCAATAAACGTTATGACATCTTCAAGAGATACACCACCAAGGTCAATGATCAGAGCAAAACTTTGATGACTCTGCGTGGACTCTTTCAGTTTAAGGAGGGTGAGCGCGCGCCAATTTCGATTGATGAAGTTGAACCAATCTCCGAGATTGTGAAGCGATTCTCAACGGGTGCGATGTCCTACGGATCTGTCTCGCAAGAAGTTCATGAAACTCTCGCGATTGCAATGAATCGACTTGGCGGAAAATCAAATACCGGTGAAGGCGGAGAAGATCCTGCTCGCTTCATCCCACTGCCTAATGGCGATTCTAAAAAGTCTGCTATCAAGCAAGTTGCCTCCGGTCGTTTTGGCGTCACCAGTAACTACCTCATCAATGCCACAGATATTCAGATCAAAATCGCACAAGGCGCTAAGCCGGGTGAAGGTGGCCAACTTCCTGGTAACAAGGTCTATCCCTGGGTAGCCAAGGCGCGTTATTCAACTCCGGGCGTAGGTTTGATCTCACCGCCTCCACATCACGATATCTACTCGATTGAGGATCTTGCGCAACTTATCCATGATTTAAAAAATGCCAACAAAGATGCGCGTATTCACGTGAAGTTGGTAGCAGAAGTTGGAGTAGGAACAGTTGCAGCTGGAGTTTCAAAAGCTCATGCCGACGTTGTTCTCATCTCTGGCCACGACGGAGGAACAGGAGCTTCACCTTTGACCTCCCTCAAACATGCAGGTGCACCGTGGGAACTTGGTCTTGCTGAAACTCAGCAAACACTTCTTCTCAACGGATTACGCGATCGCATCGTTGTACAGGCTGATGGTCAATTAAAGACGGGGCGCGATGTAGTTATTGCAGCACTTCTTGGCGCAGAGGAATATGGATTTGCTACTGCACCACTCGTTGTTTCCGGTTGCATCATGATGCGCGTTTGCCATCTTGATACCTGCCCAGTGGGTGTTGCTACGCAAAATCCTGAACTGCGTAAGAAATTCACTGGAAAGCCTGAATTTGTCGAAACTTTCTTTGAGTACATTGCTGAAGAAGTTCGTGAAATTTTGGCATCACTTGGTTTCCGCACTTTGCAAGAAGCAATCGGCCGCGTTGAATATCTTGATACTAAGGCTGCAGTAGATCACTGGAAGGCCAGTGGTCTTGATCTGTCACCACTGTTGGTTCGCCCAGATGTTGATTCACCTCTTTATCGCACGACATCGCAAGATCATGGTCTTGCGGCGGCGCTCGATAACACCTTGATTGATCTGGCTAAGCCGGCTCTTGAGAAGAGAGAAGAGGTAAGGATTGAACTTCCTGTCAGAAACGTGAATCGCACAGTTGGCACAATGCTTGGCGCTGAAATTACACGTCGCTATGGTGCGCAAGGATTGCCAGTTGGCACGATCGACGTATCTCTGCATGGCTCTGCCGGTCAATCGTTGGGAGCCTTTATTCCGCAAGGTCTCACCATTCGGCTCTACGGAGATTCCAATGATTATGTTGGCAAGGGAATATCTGGAGGTCGCGTCATTGTCCGTCCTGATGAGAAAGCACAATTTGCTTCTGAGAAAAATGTGATCGCGGGAAATGTCATTGGCTACGGTGCAACTTCTGGCGAGATATTTATTCGCGGACTAGTAGGAGAGCGATTCTGTGTCCGCAACTCAGGAGCAACAGCCGTTGTTGAGGGCGTCGGAGATCATGCACTTGAATATATGACGGGTGGAACTGCGGTCATTCTTGGAAAAACTGGTCGAAACATCGCAGCAGGAATGTCTGGGGGACGAGCTTTTGTTCTCGATCTTGACTCAGCCATCGTTAATACCGAAATGGTTGATGTTCTAGCTGTTCCTGCTGATCAACGCGAAACTCTTCGTGCAATCGTCTCGACTTTCCATGTCGAAACGGGCTCTGAAATAGCTGCACACCTTCTTAAGAATTGGGACGCCGAAGTGGCGCGCTTCTCATTAATTATGCCGCGTGACTATGCCCGAGTTCTTGCAGCAATCGAGAAGGCAACTCGTGAAGGTCTACCGGTTGATGAATATGTCATGGAGGTTGCAGCAAATGGCTGATCCAAAGGGATTTATGACCACACCGCGCGAGACTCCAAAGCGCAGACCCGTGGATATTCGAATCAAAGACTGGAAAGAAGTCTACGAGCCTCAGTCATTTGAGCATTTACAAAAGCAGGCAAGTCGATGCATGGATTGTGGAATCCCCTTCTGTCACTCTGGCTGTCCGCTCGGAAACTTAATTCCAGAATGGAACGATCTCATTTGGCGCGGCGATAAAGCCGAAGCAATTGACCGCTTACATGCGACCAACAATTTCCCTGAATTTACTGGTCGCCTCTGTCCTGCTCCATGTGAAACTGCCTGCGTTGTAGGAATCAACCGAGATGCAGTCACTATCAAGCAGGTGGAACTTCGCACTATTGAAGAGGCTTTTGATGCCAACAATGTGAAGCCACTTGCTCCAGAGCGCTTGACTGGCAAGACAGTTGCAGTCATTGGCTCAGGTCCTGCAGGACTTGCTGCTGCCCAACAACTCACTCGCGCTGGTCACACAGTGGCTGTATATGACCGCGCAGAAAAAATAGGTGGGTTGCTTCGCTACGGAATTCCTGAATTTAAGATGGAGAAGCACATTCTGGATCGTCGCTTGGCGCAGATGGAGCAAGAAGGAACACGTTTTCGCCCAGGGGTTAATGTAGGTGTTGAACTTACTGGTTCAGATCTTCGCGCGAAGTACGATGCGATTGTTCTTGCAGTTGGAGCTACGCAATGGCGCGATCTACCAATTCCAGGTCGCGAAAATCAAGGTATTTATCAAGCAATGGAATTTCTTCCTTGGGGTAATAAGCAAGCTCTCGGCGAAGTTACCGAACCCGCAATTAACGTAGCAGGAAAACATGTCATCATTTTGGGTGGCGGGGATACGGGTGCAGATTGTCTAGGAACATCCATTCGCCAAGGCGCTGCCAGTGTTACTCAATTAGAAATCATGCCGCGTCCAACTAATGAACGACCATCATCGCAACCTTGGCCAACCTATCCAATGATTTATCGCGTATCGAGTGCTCATGAAGAGCTTGATAATCGTGTTTTCTCCGTAAGTACTCAAGAATTTATTGGTGACGGCAACGGTAATCTCAAGGCGCTTAAAATTGTTGAAACAAAGTTTGAAAACGGAAAATTTGAACCTGTTCCAGGGACAGAGAAAGAACTTCCTGCCGACTTTGTATTTTTAGCGATGGGCTTCACAGGTCCTGAAAAATCTGCGCTACTCGATCAACTTGAAGTAAAGCTAGATGAACGAGGCAATATCGCGCGTGATGCTAACTTCCAAAGTAGCGAGGAAGGCATTTTTGTTGCTGGCGATGCCGGTCGTGGACAATCCCTTATCGTTTGGGCGATTGCCGAAGGTCGCTCTGCAGCTGCCGCAGTAGACCGATATCTCACTGGTGAGACACAACTTCCCGAACCAATCGAACCCACAACTAGACCTTTGATGGTTTAGAACTCGTTAGTACGTACTTTCTTTAGATAAGGTAGGCATATGCGCCGCGCGAAAATAGTTTGCACACTTGGTCCTGCAGTTGAATCCCCAGAAAAGGTTCGCGAACTCATCGCCGCGGGTATGAATATGGCCCGCCTTAACCTTTCGCACGGGTCGTACGAAGAGCATCAGGGACGTCTCGATCGCGTTCGTGCGGCAGCAAATGAAGCTGAGAAAGCTGTAGCGATCTTGGTTGATTTACAAGGTCCAAAGATTCGATTAGCCCGATTTGAAAATGGTCCTCACGAACTCGCACGTGGTGACATTTTCACAATTACAACTGATGAAGTCCCTGGTACCAAAGAGCGCGTTGGTACTACCTACAAAGGGCTTCCGGGGGATTGCAAAGCAGGAGATCGCATCCTGATAGATGATGGCAAGGTAACCGTTGAGGTTGTTGAAGTTAAGGGCAACGATGTCGTTACAAGATGCATTGAACCTGGATTTGTCAGCAACAATAAAGGAATAAATTTGCCAGGCGTTGCCGTTTCTGTTCCGGCGATGTCAGAGAAAGATGAAGATGATTTGCGATGGGGACTTCGTGCTGGCGCAGACTTCATCGCACTTTCCTTTGTTCGCAACGCTGCAGATATCAAAGATGTCCATGCCATCATGGATGAAGTTGGAATTCACGTTCCGGTCATTGCAAAAATTGAGAAACCTCAAGCTGTCGCAAACTTGGTCGAGATCGTAGAAGCCTTTGATGGAATTATGGTGGCGCGAGGTGATTTGGGCGTAGAACTACCCATCGAAGATGTTCCGATGGTACAAAAGCGTTGCGTAGAGCTCGCTCGCGATGCAGCAAAGCCTGTCATTGTTGCTACTCAAATGTTGGATTCCATGATTACCAACTCCAGCCCTACTCGCGCTGAAGCAACAGATTGCGCCAATGCTGTTCTCGATGGCGCTGATGCGTTGATGCTCTCTGGCGAAACTTCTGTCGGTGAATTCGCTATCGAAGCGGTAAAGACAATGGCTCGCATTATCGAACGCACCGAAGAATTGGGCCTTGAACGCATTCGTCCGTTGATGAATTCTCCTCGCACCAAGGGTGGAGCAATCACCAAAGCGGCCTCTGAAGTAGGCGCAACGGTCGGCGCAAAATTCTTGGTGACATTTACACAATCTGGTGATTCTGCGCGAAGAATTAGCCGATTGCGATCACCGATTCCAATTTTGGCAATCACTCCAGAAGAAGGCACCTATAACCGATTGGCGCTCTCTTGGGGAGTAGAACCGCTCGTTACTCCCATGGTCAAGCACACCGATGAAATGGTGTTGCAAGCAGACAAGATGTTGCTCGATGGAAAGCGCGCCACTGAGGGTGAACTTGTCATGATTGTTGCTGGTTCTCCGCCTGGAATTCCCGGATCAACTAATGCCATGCGTGTTCACAAAGTTGGTGATGCCGTTAACGGCGTTGTTGCCGCTTATCGCTAGCGCCGTAACTCCCTTTTTCTAAATTCCCACGGGTGCCTTAGGATTGAGCCACGCCTCGGTACTCCAACGGTAGAGAGGGCAGTCTCAAACACTGCATAGTGTCGGTTCGAATCCGACTCGGGGCACATGAGCAAAGAAGCTTCAGAACAGGTGGCGCCAAGCCCTGTTCGAATCTTGGTTGCTGAAGATGAAGCTCTCATCCGAATGGATCTCGTCGAGATGTTGCAAGAGGCGGGATATCACGTAGTTGCTCAGGCGACAAATGGTGAAGAAGCGATTGCCTTAGCGCATGAACATCAACCAGATCTTGCGATTCTCGATGTCAAGATGCCCGTATTAGATGGAATCTCTGCAGCTGAAAAAATTATTTCAATTTCACCCGTTTTAATGCTTACTGCTTTTAGTCAAAGAGAGTTAGTGGATCGCGCCCGCGATGCCGGAGTAATGGCATATGTTGTTAAGCCATTTACAATCGGCGATCTTGTACCCGCAATTGAGATTGCTATCAGCAGACATACCCAGATGCGATCGCTCGCTGAGGAAGTAGCAGATTTGCATGAGCGTTTAGAGACTCGAAAAATTATTGATAGGGCCAAAGGGATTTTGATGAAGGCTCTCAATCTCTCAGAACCAGAGGCCTTTACCTGGATTCAGAGGGCTGCCATGGACCGACGGCTGACCATGAAAGAGGTCGCAAATGCCGTTATTTCCCCTGAGGCAGCCCTCGATAAATAGCTCGCCCTACCTCGATTTCGTAATCAAAAAGTAACCTGCCAAGCGAAGAAAAGGGGCCGTTTGCCTTGTCTCAACTGCAGGTTGAGCATTACGCTTCTCGCCTCCCTGTCCCGGGACAAGTAAAAAAACAGGAAGGCAATACATGAATAAGAAGATCGTAAGCGGTCTTGCTATTGCTGCTGCAACAACTCTCGCCCTTGGCGTAGTTGTTTCATCACCAGCGAGCGCAGCTGCTAAGAAATCTGTAACTCTCGCATTCCAGGGCCCACTAACAGGTCCTGATGCACAGCTCGGTCAGGATCAATATCCTGGCGCAGAGTGGGCTATTGCGCTTTATAACGCAAAGAACCCTGCTGTAAAGATCAACCTCATCAAGGCTGACTCACAGTGCGATGGAACAGTTGCTGCAAACATTGCACCAGGTGTTGCTGCTAACAAGGCGGTCATCGGTGTTATCGGAACATCATGTTCAGGTGAAGCACGTAACTCATTCCCTGCATACAAGGCAGCAGGTTTGACCATGGTTGCTCCATCAGCATCAGCTGTATCACTCACAGATCCAAAGGCTCCAGACCGTGGCTTCCCAGTATTCCACCGCGTTGTAGCTCACGATGGATTCCAGGCACCTGCACTAGTTCGCTATGCAACTAAGGGTGTTTCATCACCAAAGATCTACCTCGTTGACGACCAGACCACCTACGGTGCAGGTCTCATCAAGTATGCAATGGCACCAGCAAAGAAGATCGGTGTCGCTGGTACAGATTCAGTTCCACGCGGAACTGCTGACTGGACCTCAGTTGCATCAAAGGTGAAGGCTTCAGGAGCTAACGTTGTTATCTACGGTGGATACACCGCAGAAGCAGCTAAGTTCTTCAAGGCACTTCGCGATGGTGGATACACAGGAATTCTTGCAGCTGGAGACGGTGTAAACACATCAGACTTCCCAGATCTAGCAGGTAAGGCAGCTGAAGGCGTTCGCCTCACAGCAGCTGACGTTCCATTCGATTCACTTCTCACAAAGGATGAACTAGCTTCATTCCAGAAGATCACAGGCGTAAAGGTCCCAGGCCTCTACTCTGCAACTGCTTACAACGCAGCAAAGGTCTTCATCACATGTATTGAACAGGGCAAGCTAACCCGCCCAGCAATTCAGTCATGCGTGAACAACACAACCTTTACAGGTGCAGGTGGTTCAAAGATTAAGTTCAACCGTTATGGTGACATCATCGGTGGAGCTGACGTCGGTGGATACCTCGTCAAGGACGGAAAGATTATCTACGACGCAATCGCCTAATAAGCGCTGCTTGTAGAAATACTTTCAATATGTAGTAAGGCGTGGCCACTTCTGCAGTAATGCGGAGGTGGCCACGCTTCATAACATTCACTCAGTTCGCATAGATCGGTTGATATGAATTTTTCAGTTATTACGACTCAGTTCTGGTCTTTGGTTCTTCAAGGACTTGCACTCGGGCTCATCTACTCTCTTGTTGCTCTGGGCTACACAATGGTCTACGGAGTACTCAGACTTATTAACTTTGCAAATTCCGAGGTTTTTATGCTCGGAACATTTGCCGTTCTGTGGATTGAAATCAATCTGCTCGGCCACCCAGTAACAGCCAAACCACTTGCTGGCTTTGAATTGGTATACACCTTAGTGATTGCACTTGTCGGATCAATGATTGCTTGCGCAGTTCTTGCAGTAATTGTTGAACTGGTGGCATATAGACGTCTACGTGCGCGCGGGGCAAGTCGACTCGCATCTCTTATTTCTGCGATTGGTGTCTCCATCTTCCTTATGGAAACCATGCGCATGTTTACAGAGTCTCGCCCACAAACAGCACCGCGCCTTCTCGAAAAGTGGAGCTTTGGTGAAATCGCCGGTGCAAATTTTCGCATCGATACTATGATGGCCATAATTGCCCCAATATTCATTTTCGTCATTCTTGACCAATTCGTAAACCGATCACGTCTTGGTAAGGCTATTCGTGCGGTGTCAATGTCTGAAGAGAATGCCAAGTTAATGGGTATCAACATCAACCGTGTTATCTCACTGACCTTTCTCATCGGTGGACTTACCACCGGTGCGGCAGCATTTCTCTACACAACTGTTTACGAGAACACGGTATTTAACGTAGGTTTTAATATGGGAATTGCGGCCTTTACCGCAGCCGTTCTCGGAGGAATCGGAAATCTACGTGGTGCTTTTTATGGCGGTCTAGCACTTGGCATGATGGAGCAATTTGCTTCGGCGGTGCTCGGATCGCAATGGAAGGCAGTGACTGTTTTCGTAGTCTTGGTACTTATCCTTCTATTCAAACCAAATGGCCTCTTCGGTGAGGCAGTTCAGCAGACGAGGACATGATGAGCGCGTTAAAAAACTTTAACCTTCGCGATAAAGGTGCTGAAATCTGGGTAGGGTGGAACCGCCAGGTTCGTACACTTTTTGTACTTGCCGTAATCGTTCTGATTGGGCTGCTCCCATTCGCTCCTACATGGGGGCCAACCAGCTTCCTGAATACACCAATAACCTCATTTGAAAACGTTCTCGTTTATCCCGTGGGAATGTTCGTCTTGATGGCGTTAGGTCTTAATATCGTTGTTGGTAAGTCAGGTCTTCTTGATCTTGGTTATATCGCCTTCTTTGCTATCGGTGCTTACAGTCAAGCGATACTTTCCACGCTCTACGGCTGGAATACTTGGCAAGCACTGCCTGTTGGAATTGGGTTGGCGATGATTTCGGGTGTGATTTTGGGTCTACCAGCTCTGCGAGTGCGTGGAGACTATCTCGCCATCATCACACTCGGTTTTGGTGAGATCGTACGTATCGTTGCTCTCAATGTCACAGTTACAGGTGGACCTAACGGTATTGCTGG
>VFQT010000497.1_pt1 | contig 56650 bp, 56 predicted proteins | sample 3512381 | NCBI WGS metagenome assembly VFQT01 (sample SAMN10412376, study PRJNA504923) | tailings metagenome | isolation source: Relicate 2 Philex TSF3 active mining site | place: Philippines: Tuba, Benguet | collected 2017-08-29
GGAACGCCCGGTGGAAGCCGACGGTGTCGGAGAGGGCGCCGAGCACGAACGGTGCGATAGCGATCGCGATGCTCGAGAAGACCGATGCCAGGGCGCTCGTCCGATCGGTCATGCCGCCGGAGGCGTGCACTGCACGCGAGACGCTGAGTGGCCAGTGGACGCCGATGCCTAGCCCGGTGATGAACAGGCCGATGAGGATGATCGGCCCGAGATCAGTCAGCCACGCGACAGCGAATCCGATGAGAGCCACGACGACAGAAATGCGCAGCACGCGGTCGATGGTCCAGTGCTCGGCCAGTCGGGAGCCGACGAACCGACCGATGGCCATGCCGCCGGTCACGGTTGCGAGGGAAGCCGCAGCTGCAGCGGGTCCGTAGGACGCCCGCTCGCGTAGCAGGTCGGCGCTCCACAGGACCATCGAGAACTCGGTGCCGAGAAAGCACATGATCAGGGCGAAGCTCCAGTACACGCGCCTGGGCAGGTGGGCGGCGCGATCTCTCGCGTGCTTCTCCTCCCCCGGTGCACCGAACTGAAGCGTTCTCCGGCCACGGGCGATCTCGACGATGACCAGACCCACGGCGACGACGAGAACGCCGGCGCGCCAGCCGAGGAAGGTGGCGGCGCCCGCACCGACGGCCAGAGGTGCGACGAGTCCGCTGATTGACGCGATCGCGTTGGCCTCGGTGAGCGAGGCGGGTCCTGCGCTGCCCTGATGGCTCAGCAGGAAGGCGTTGACCGAGATGACGATGAACGTGCTGGCGAAGCCGGCCAGGAAGGCGGCACTCAGAGTCACGGCGTACGGTGCCGAGGGCCACGTGTAGACGACGACGGCGAGGATGCCGCCGATCGAAGCCAGACGGAGGACGACGCCGCGTCCGAGCCGCTCGATGAGGCGGAAGGCAATGATGCCGGCGAGGATGCCGGACACAGCAAGCGCGCTACCGTGCAGCGCTGCCTCCGCCCGGCTGGTGCCCTGATCATCCCGCACGAGCGCGACAGTGGCGCCGAAGGCGTACAGGAACCACGCCGACATCGACAGCTGGCCGTAGCTCAGCCACGTGAGCCCGTCGCGCACGGGGCGAGCACCCGTGGTGGGTGCCCCGAGGGTCATGACAACTGCGCGATGACGTGGTCGATGCAGCGGGTCAGTGCCCGGACATCGTCGGGATCCACAGCGGGGAACACGGCGATGCGGAGCTGGTTGCGGCCCAACTTCCGGTAGGGCTCGGTGTCGACGATGCCGTTGAGGCGCAGGGCCTTGGTGATGGCCGTGGCGTCGATCGACTCGTCGATGTCGATCGTGGCGACGACGCCGGAACGCAGGGCCGGATCCGTGACGAACGGGGTGGCCACGGGGCTGGCCTCCGCCCAGTCGTAGATCACGCTGGAGGACTCCGAGGTGCGTGCCACGCACCAGTCGAGACCGCCGTTGGCGTTGAACCAGTCGACCTGCTCGGCCATCAGGTAGATGGTCGCGAGAGCCGGGGTGTTGTAGGTCTGGTCCTGCCGGGAGTTGTCGATGGCCGTCTGCAGGTCGAGGAAGTCCGGGATCCAGCGTCCGGACTCCTTGATCTGCGCTGCGCGCGCGATGGCCGCGGGCGACATGAGGGCGAACCACAGTCCGCCGTCGGAGCCGAAGCTCTTCTGCGGGGCGAAGTAGTAGGTGTCGAAGTCGGCCGCGTTCACGGCTAGGCCTCCGGCTCCGCTGGTCGCGTCGATGATGACGAGGGAGTCGGCGTCGGCCCCGGCGACCCGGTAGGGGGTCACGGCCACGCCGGTCGACGTCTCGTTGTGCGGGGTGCAGTAGGCGTCGACGCCGGCCTCGGCCGCGAAGACGGGTGCCGAGCCCGGATCGGCCTTGATGATGGTGGGATCGCCCAGGTGCGGCGCGGCCTTGGCGCCGCTGGCGAACTTGGCCCCGAACTCTCCGAAGGTCAGGAACTGGGCGCGGTCGCGGATCAGGCCGAACGAGGCGACGTCCCAGAAGGCCGTGGACCCGCCGTTGCCGAGCACGACCTCGTACCCGTCAGGAAGGGAGAACAGGCTGGACAGCCCGGCTCGCAGCCGGCCGACCTGCGACTTCACTGTCTTCTGGCGATGCGAGGTGCCCAGGTAGCTCTGCCACACCGTCGCCAGTGCGTCGACCTGCTCCTTGCGGACCTTCGAAGGTCCGGCGCCGAACCGACCGTCGGCGGGCAGGAGGTCGGCAGGGATGCGGATGTCTTCGGGATTGGCAGCCACGGGTTCTCCAGGGTCGGGGGCCTACGTCCAAACCCTAGTGCGCTGACGGGACAGGTCAGGACGAGGGCGTGTAGCCCGTCGGCGCCACCATCGTCGCGTCCCAGCCGGGCACCTGGTCGGGGCGGCGGGGCCCGGCTCCGACGTACTTCGCCGAGGGGCGAATCAGACGTCCGGTGCGCTTCTGCTCGAGGATGTGCGCGCTCCAGCCTGCGAGACGGGCGCACGTGAACATCGACGTGAACATGGGAGCCGGGACCTCGGCGAAGTCGAGCACGATCGCCGCCCAGAACTCGACGTTGGTCTCAAGGACACGGTCGGGACGTCGCTCCCGCAGCTCCTGCAGGGCCGCCGCCTCGAGAGCCTCGGCGACCTCGTAGCGCGGAGCGTCGAGTTCAGCGGCGGTGCGTCGCAGGACGCGGGCGCGCGGATCCTCCGCGCGGTAGACGCGGTGGCCGAAGCCCATGAGGCGCTCGTTGCGGTCGAGCACGCCCTTGACGTAGGCAGTGGCGTCGCCCGTGCGCTCGACCTCCTCGATCATGCCGAGCACGCGGGACGGGGCGCCACCGTGCAGTGGCCCGCTGATGGCGCCGACCGCGCCGGAGATCGAAGCGGCGACGTCAGCACCCGTGGATGCGATCACGCGGGCGGTGAAGGTGGAGGCGTTCATCCCGTGCTCGGCGGCAGAGACGAAGTACGCATCCACGGCCTGGACGTGGCGTGGGTCGGGCTCGCCGCGCCAGCGCCGCATGAACCGCTCGACGATGGTGCTGGCCTCGTCGATGTGGCTTTGCGGGACCATCGGCACTCCGATGCCGCGGGCCGACTGCGCCACGAAGGACAGCGCCATGACGGACACGTGCGCGAGATTCTCCCGCGCGGTGTCGTCATCGATGTCGAGCAGGGGGCGAAGACCCCAGGCGGGGGCGAGCATGGCGATCGCGGACTGCACGTCGACGCGGACGTCACCCGAGTGGATCGGGATGGGGAAGGGCTCGGCGGGCGGCAGGCCCGGGTTGAACTCGTTGTCGACGAGCAGGCCCCACACGTTGCCGAAGCTGACCTTGCCGACGAGCTCCTCGATGTCGACGCCTCGGTAGCGCAGCGCGCTGCCGTCACGGTCGGGCTCGGCGATCTGGGTCTCGAAGGCGACGACGCCCTCCAGGCCGGGGACGAAGTCGGACATGGAGCTCCTCGTGCGAACAGTCGTGCTCGATGGATGGTGGGGACGATTCAACATGCACCCGGATTTCGTGGTGTGATCGGGGCATGAGTCAGTGGACCCCGCCCCCCGAGGACTCTCCGGCTCGCCTGGCCGACCTGCGGGTCTCCTACGACGCCGGGACTCTCGAGGAGGCCGACCTCGCCTCAACGCCACTGGCGCAGTTCCGTCGCTGGTTCGACGAGGCCCTGCGCGTCGGACTGCCGGAACCCAACGCGATGATCGTCGCCACGGCCAGCGCCGACGCCCAGCCCTCGGCCCGCACCGTCCTGCTGAAGGACGTCGACTCCCGCGGATTCGTCTTCTACACCAACTACGGATCCCGCAAGAGCGGCGAGCTCGGCGCCAATCCCGGAATCTCGTGCGTGTTCCCGTGGTTCGCGATGCACCGGCAGGTGGTCGTCGTCGGTCGGGTGACGCGGGTGTCGCGCGACGAGGCCGCGGAGTACTTCTCCAGCCGTCCGCATGGCTCGCGCCTCGGCGCCTGGGCGAGCCGCCAGTCCACCGTCATCGACGGTCGAGCATCGATAGAGGCCGAGTACGCGCGCCTGGCCGCGGAGTACCCCGAGGGCTCGGAGGTTCCGCTGCCGGCGTTCTGGGGTGGATGGCTCGTGCATCCGGCGAGCGTGGAGTTCTGGCAGGGTCGTGAATCACGGCTGCATGACCGACTGCGCTTCGTCGCTCGGCATGAGGGTGCGGCGCTTGACGACGAGTCGGGCTGGGACGTCGAGCGCCTGTCGCCGTAGGCGCGGCGTCCCCCGGGTCGCACCACGTCCGGGCTACGAGACGCCGAGCACGTTCAGGTCGAACGCGCGGGCGGCGTCGGCTTGTCGTCGATCGAACGTGATGAAGGCATCGGCCGTCGCCAGGACGGCAGTGGCGATGTGCAGGGAGTCCAGGGTGCGCACGCCCGTCGATGCGGCGATCGTGGACGCGAGGTCGGTCATCTGCTCGTCGAGCTCGAGCACGATCAGCCGACGCCAGTCATCGGCGAAGCCCGTCTGTGCGGTGGCGCGCTCGATCACACTGTCGATGAAGGAGAGCCCGCGCATGACCTCGACGCGCAGGACCCGGCACGCGACGATGCCCGATGCCCTGGCTACCAGCTCGTTCGCCTCATCGGATCGAGGCTCGGACAGGTAGCGCGACAGGAAGACGCTGCTGTCGATGCAGGCGAGCATCAGTCCCCGCGATCCTCGTCGAGGATCGCCTGCACCGACCGACTCGCATGCGCCGGAGCCACCGGCATGAGGCGCGTGGCGCGCGCCGGAGCCGTCGCGCGACCGTCACGGATCAACTGGCGCAGGGCCGGAGGGAGGTCGTCCCTGTCTTCCGTCGGGGGCGGGGTCAGGACGGCGACGGGCACACCCCTGTCGGTCACGACGATCAGATGGCCGTCATGGGCGGCCTTGACGTAGCGGGAGAGGTTCGCCTTGAGCTCCCGGATCCCGACCTTCATGTAGTCACATTAGGTGCGATTTCGTGACTACGTCAATGCTGGAGGGGGTGCTGTCACTAGCCTCGGCATCTGCCGCGACGACGCTGCCATCCGCACGGAGCAGGTCCGCGGTTCGAGGAGGGAAGCTGCGTGGCCCGACTGTTCGCCGACCTGACCCCCCTGCGGGTCAGTGCCCCCTACCGGCGACTTTGGGCTGCCCTCGGCATCAGCAACGTCGGCCAGCAGATGGCGGCCGTCGCCGTCGGCCTGCAGGTCTGGGACATCACGCAGTCCAGCTTCATGGTCGGCCTCGTCGGCCTGGCGCAGTTGATCCCCCTGGTGGCCTTCGGGCTCTACGGCGGGACGCTGTCGGATGCGTTCGACCGGCGCACCGTGGGCTTCGTCTCGGCCGTCGGGATGTGGACGGCCTCGGCCCTGCTGCTCGTGCAGGCGCTCGCCGGATGGGACAACGTCTACTTCCTCTATCTCGTCGTGGGCGTGGGCTCGGCCTTCTTCGCCGTGGGCAACCCGGCACGGCAGGCGATCATCCCCCGGCTGATCGAGCCGGAGCTGCTGCCGTCCGCCAATGCGCTGGGCATGATCACCTGGAACCTCGGGTTCACCCTCGGCCCCGTCCTCGGCGGCCTGGTCGTTGCGGCGACGGGCACCGTCACTTCCGCGTACGCCATCGACGTCGTCGCGTTCGCGCTACTCGCCTGGGCGATGTTCCGGCTGCCGAAGCTGCCGCCGATCGTGGAGTCCGGCGGTGAGCGACCGCGAGCCGGCTGGGCGTCGGTGCGGCAGGGCTTCGAGTTCCTCCGCGGCAAGCGCAACCTGCAGATGACCTTCTACCAGGACATCGTCGCGATGGTTTTCGGCATGCCGCGCGCGCTCTTCCCCGCGATCGCCGCGCAGTGGTACGGCGGCACGACGGCGCAGATCGCGCTCGTGCTCGGCCTGCTGTCTGCGGCCCCTGCAGCAGGTGCCCTGCTCTCGGGGGTGTTCTCCGGGTGGCTGGCGCACGTGCGCTGGCAGGGCCGGGCCATCGTCGTGTCGATCGTCGTGTGGGGTGCGGCCATCGCCGCCTTCGGCCTGGTGCGGACACTGTGGATCGCGCTGGTGCTGCTCGCGATCGCGGGTGCCGCCGACAACGTCTCCGCCGTCTTCCGCACGACGATCCTGCAGGCGGCGACGCCGGACGAGTACCGCGGCCGACTGCAGGGCGTCTTCACAGTGGTGGTGGCGGGCGGACCCCGTCTCGGCGACGTCGAGGCGGGCACGGTGGCCGCGATCGGGGGCGAGGCGTTCTCGGTCGTGTCGGGCGGGGTGCTGTGCATCGCGGGAGCCCTGGGCCTCGTGGCGAAGGACCGCAGCTTCCTGCGGTATGACGCGCGGCACCCGGTGCCGTAGGACCGCGCGGCTGGGCGTTCGAGACCTTGTCGACGCCGCGATCAGGCCTGTACGCTGTTCGCACACATATTCGCAATGCGAACAAGGTGACGTGCAGTCACGCCGAGGAGCACCGAATGCCGTTCTTCCGTTCGATCACCGACGCGCGCGAGCAGCTGGCCCGCACCGGCTACATCGTCGACGAGTCCCTCGCGACAGTGGTGTACCTGGGCGATGCCCTGGGCAAGCCGATCATGCTCGAGGGACCGGCGGGAACGGGGAAGACCGAACTCGCGAAGGCCGTCGCTGAAGCCACGGGAGCGACGCTCGTCAGGCTCCAGTGCTACGAGGGCCTCGACGAAGCGCGTGCACTCTACGAGTGGAACTACCGGAAGCAGCTCCTGCGCATCCAGGCTGCTCAGGGTGACGAGCAGTCGCAGGACTGGGACGACCTGCACGGCGACATCTTCAGCGAGGAGTTCCTGCTGTCACGGCCGCTGCTCACGGCCATCAGGCAGCAGGCGCCCACAGTGCTCCTGATCGATGAGACCGACAAGGCCGATGTCGAGGTCGAGGGCCTGCTGCTCGAGGTGCTGAGCGAGTTCCAGGTCACCGTCCCCGAACTGGGCACGATCACGGCCACGCACAGGCCCTTCGTGGTGCTGACATCGAATGCCACCCGGGAGCTCTCAGAGGCACTCAAGCGCCGATGCCTCTACGCCCATGTCGACTATCCCGACGCGGTCCGGGAGCGCGCCATCGTCATGTCGCGCGTGCCGGAGACCACGGATCTGCTGGCCACCGAACTGGTCCGCTCCGTGCGTGCCATGCGCACGATGGAGCTTCGGAAGGCTCCGAGCATCGCGGAGACGATCGACTGGGCACGCGCGATGCAGGTCCTGGGTGTCACAGAGCTCACCGATGCGGTTGTCGAGCAGACGCTCGGCGTGGTGCTCAAGCACCAGAGCGACCGGCATCGCGTCACCGAGCAACTCGGCCTGAAGGGGGCATCGTGACGGAGGCGTTTCTCATCGGCGGAGTGCGCACGCCTGTAGGGCGATACGGAGGCGCACTTGCCGAGGTCAGGGCCGACGATCTTGCGGCTCTCGTCGTCGGCGAGGCTGTCCGACGCACGGGAGTAGATCCGGACCGCATCGACGACGTGGTCATGGGTGCCGCCAACCAGGCGGGGGACGACAACCGGAACGTGGCTCGCATGGCCGTTCTCCTCTGCGGTCTACCTGACTCGGTGCCGGGATACACCGTCAACCGTCTCTGTGCATCAGGCCTGCAGGCGGTCGCATCGGCCGCGCAGGCGATCCGGTCCGGTGGCATGTCCCTCGCGGTGGCCGGTGGGGCCGAGTCGATGACGCGGGCGCCCTGGGTCATGTCCAAGCCGACATCGGCCTGGGCCAAGCCCACCGAGGTCTTCGACACCGCACTGGGCTGGCGCCTCGTCAATCCGCGCATGCCTGCCATCGATGGCGGTGAGGCGACACTCACGCTGGGGGAGTGCACGGAGAAGCTGGCTGGGGTGCACGGCATCACCCGCGAAGCGGCTGATGAGTACGCCCTGCGGTCTCAGACGCTCACCGCTGCGGCATGGGAGCGGGGCGACCACGACGCCGACATCGTGCCCGTAACCACCAAGGCCGGCGATGTCTCGGTCGATGAGACCGTCCGCGGTGGAACCACCCCCGAGTCGCTGGCCAAGCTCAGGCCCGCCTTCACGTCGGACGGGGTCTCCACGGCCGGAAACTCCTCCCCCCTGTCGGACGGAGCCTCGGCGCTCGTCGTGGCGAACGACGATGCCGTGAACCAGCAGGGCCTGGTTCCGCGCGCTCGAATCGTGAGCTACGCCGTTGCCGGTGTCGCTCCCAGCCTCTTCGGGGCGGGCCCGGTGCCGGCGATCCAGAAGGCGCTGGCCATGGCGGGGCTGAGTCTTGATGACATGGACGCCGTCGACATCAATGAGGCCTTCGCCGCCCAGGTTCTGGCGTGCGAGAAGCAGCTCGGGGTCGATCGTGAACGCCTCAACCCGGCCGGTGGGGCCATCGCCCTGGGGCATCCGCTGGGATCGAGCGGCTCGAGGATCCTCATCACCATGCTCGGCCATCTGGAGCGCACGGGTGGCCGGCACGGGGTCGCATCGCTGTGCATCGGTGTCGGCCAGGGTGCGGCGATGGTGATCGAGAGAGTCTGACCCCGACCCCCGATCACACGATCTGGGTGACGGCGGCGATCAGTTGCCGGATGGTCGCCACTTCGAAGAAGTCCGTGCAGTGGTTGCCGTACTCGGTGGCGCACGAATCCAGCGTGTCCCACTCGTGACGGGGCTCCGGATTCAACCAGTACAGGCGGCGTGCGCGGTGCTGCAGCTCCGCCATCTCACGTACCGCCGACTCGCGACCGTGGGATCGCGTGTCTCCCGCGATGATCATCGTCGTCTTCGCAGTGACGCTGTCACCCCAGGTGTCGATGAAGGAGGAGAGGACGCGGCGGTAGTCGCTTCGACCGTCCTTGACGACGAGGCCCCGGCGGCCGAGCAGTTGACGTGGGTCCAGGACTCCGGGAGATCCGGCGAGGATGTCCGTGATCTCCACGATCCCGTCGACGAAGACGAAGGACCTCACCCGGCGGAACTCCTGGTGGACGGCGTGAAGGAGGGTCAGGGTGAAGGGGGCGAACTCGGCCGTCGAGCCGGAGACGTCGCAGAGCACGACAAGGTCGGGCTTGGTGGGCCGACGGCGGCGCAGCACGGGAGTCACCGGCACACCGCCGGTACCCATGGAAGCACGGATCGTGCGTCGCATGTCCAGGCCTGACAGGCCTCGGCGACGCCTGTTGCCGAGGCGGGTGGCGAGTCGACGGGCGAGCGGACGCATCGCCTGTCGCATGGCTGCCAGCTCGTCCGGGCCGGCGAGGAGGAGAGGCCTGTCCTCTGGATCCTCCAGGCTCTGCCGGTGATCGACGCCGACGTCGCGCAGGCGGCCGGAGACGAGGTCCTCCATGCGGGCCTTCATGGACTCGAGCATGGCGCTCGCCTCCGCGGCATCGACGGCTCGGTCGTATGACGACTCGGCGTCACCCTGCTCCAGGTATCTGCGGTACATGTTGGCGACGTTCATCCGTCGCAGCGCCCGCTGGGTGTGGTGGCGCGGAGACGAGGTGTGCTTGTCCGTGCCGGCGTATCGCTCGACGGCCTCGTCGAGCAACTCGTCGATCTGCGCGATCTCGCCTTCCCGCATGGCCCGGACGAGATCGTCCATGAGCTGCTCGTCGCCTGCTTCCGAAGCGCCGCCGGAAACGCCGGCCTCCGCACGGGTCGTGCGCTGGGGTCGTGGGAACACCGCCGTGAAGGACCTCTCGAAGAGGACCTCGTGCGAGGTGTCCTTGACCAGCGTCGCCTTCAGAGCTGCGCGGACGTCCGTCCTCGAATCGATGCTCACGGCCGTCAGGGCGGCAGCGGCGTCGAGGGCCTCACTCGTGGATACGGCCAGCCCACCTGCACGCAGGCGCTGCACCAGGTCGAGCAGCGCCGCCGGCACCCCCTCGATCGGCGGGATGGTTGCGATCGCCACCGCCACAGCCTAGCCTTGCGTGCGCGTGACGAACAAGTGTTCGTAATATGAACTTCGCTGAGTGAGGAAAGCCCTTGAGCGAGACCCTGCTCGACCTGGCGGTCATGGTGCGCCCGGACGCTGACGCCGAGGAATGCGAACTGATGGCGCGCCTGGCAGGGCGCCTCGGCTATGTCGCCGTGCACGTGCCCACGGATGTGGATCGCGTCCTCGGGGACGAGGACCGCCAGCGACTCGTGGACGCAGCCGAGCCCGCCATGCTCGTCGTCGACGATCAGGTCGACACCATCGGAATCGTCCGGCGCAATGATCCCGGGCTCGTGCGTCAGGCGCGCGAGGAACTCGACCGGCTCGAAGACCGACGCCCGCTCATCGTCGCGGTGCCCGTCTCGATCGGTCGCACGCACAACGAGGCCGTGGCGCGTGCTTCACGTGACTCCCGCTTCGTCGGAGACGGGCATCCGAGCAACAGCGGCATCTTCGGCACCTTCGAGCAGGCACAGGTGCAGGTGCTCGAACTCGCCCGCGCGGGGGCGGAGGTGCTCCTCGTGGCGCTGCCGCACGAGCAGGACATCGCCGACCTGCTCGCACAGGTGAGGGCCCTCGTCGTCGGAGCCACGCCCGCGCTTTTCGACCGCTGACGGGGGAGGCCTAGATCTAGAACTGGCGACCGGCCAGGTCCTGATCGATCTCCTGCGCGCACTCGAGCAGGTTCGGGAGGAACTGGCTGCGCAGCACCTCGAGGGTCACCCGGGTCACATGGGCGGACGTGTTGATGGCCGCGACGACGCGACCGCTGGCATCGTGCACCGGTACCGCGATGGACCGGACACCGTCCTCGAGCTCCTGATCGAGCAGGCACCATCCCTGATCCCGGACTCGTTGCAGCTCGTCACGCAGTTGCCCTGGGTCGGTGATCGTGCGATGAGACCTCGCCAGCAGTTCAGTGTTGGCGAGGTAGTCGTCGATGTCCGAGGGCGCCAGTGCCCCTAGCAGGACGCGACCCATGGACGTGCAGTAGGCCGGCAGGCGGGCGCCCACCGACAGTCCGACCGTCATGATGCGATTCGTCGACGCCCGCGCCACATAGACGATGTCCTCGCCGTCGAGAACCGATGCCGAGCACGACTCCCGCTGACGTTCGGCGAGCCTCTCCAAGTGGTCCTGCGCAATCTCGGAGAGCCCGAAGGAGGACAGGTAGGCGTAGCCCAGCTGCAGGACGCTCGGCCGGAGTGCGAACATCCGACCGTCTGACGAGACGTAGCCCAGGGACTCCAGGGTGATCAGGAAACGCCGGGCCGCCGCCCGGGTCATGCCGGTCTCGCGAGCCACCTCGGACAGGGTCAGGCGGGGGCGGTCCTGAGAGAAGGCTCGGATGACGGCCAGTCCCCTCGCGAGGGACTGGACGAACTCCGCGGGACGGTCGTCGCTGGTGGCCATCCCCGGAGGGTACCAACAAGGTACGCATAGCGAACAGGTGATCGTCATCCGTACAACTTTTCGGTAACACCTCTTGACGCCTTACGCGGCAGGGAGCACGATACGTTCACTCAGCGAACTTATGTTCGCAATGCGCACGCAGGAGGAATAGAATGGGGAATCCGACCAAGGGCGGCGGGCTCGAGCGCTCCTCGTACACGACCGTGTTCGGCTCGCTGGATGACTACGAGAAGGGCGGCGTCGAACTCGTCAACGACGATGCCCGACACTACGCCTTCTCCAACGTCTTCGACGTGGCCTCCAAGAGCAGGCCCTGGGAGAAGGTTGCGGTCGCCAAGAACTTCGAGTACGTGCTTGAGGTCGTCCGGGCCGAGGGCACCTCGGAGTGGCGCACGGCGGCACACGACGAGTTCGCGGTGTGCATGGACGGCCGCGTGACCGTCGAACTGGTCAAGCCCGCATCCTCGTCCCTGCCCGATGACGCGGAGGGGTCGATCGCGCTCGACGGCGAACCCGTCGGCGACCGCATGGGTCGGATTCACCTGACCCGCGGCCACCAGGCACTGCTCCCGGCCGGATGTGTCTACCGCTTCTCCGCCGAGCACCCCAGCGTCCTGATGATGCAGACCATCGCCGGTCCCGACACCCAGTACCGCTGGGCCGAGATCTGCCAGACCGTCTGAGGCGAAAGGAAACCAACAGACATGACGATCACCGAGACCGGCGTCGCGCGGTCGGACGAGCCCAACTCCGAGGGCTATCACACCTTCCAGCTGGGCGAGTTCGCCTTCCGGCGTGACGAGTACTTCGTGTACATCAGCTGGCCCACCGGCCAGCACATCATGAGCGTGGACTCGTTCCTGCGCGCCATGCAGCGCGACGTCGCGTGGGACTTCTTCTACGGAATCGTGAACTTCGACGGCGTCTTCGGCACCGTGAACCACTACGGGACTGTCGACATCTTCGCTGGTCGCTACAACGACTCCTACCGCAAGGCGGAGCTCGACTACAGCGAGAATCACGAGACGCCCACCATTCGGGAGACGTTCAAGGCGATCCTCGCCGACTGGACGAACGAGACGTTCGATCCCTTCGCCTCGCCGCACGAGACGGGTGCTGCATGGGGAATCAAGAACGGCGAGAACTTGGGCGCTGTCACGAGGCGCCGCGTCGCAGCCCGTCGGATGGTCAGCGTGCCGGGTGACGAGCAGATCCGCACGGACGACTCCGGGTTCCCCGTCAACCGGCACTTCCTGGACGTCGACCAGAGCGAGCCGGTGATCGAGGCCGAACCCGGCTTCGAGGGTGAGGTCGTCGCATTCAACCTGTTCGCGTACCTGTCACGCTCGGACGTGACGTGGAACCCCTCGGTGGTGAGCGCGTGCCGGGACTCCCTCTTCTGCCCCACCACGGAGGAGTACATCCTGCCGATCATCCACGGCAACGATCGCGTCGAGTGGTTCGTCCAGCTGTCGGACCAGATCACGTGGGAGGTCGAGGATCGCGACACCGGAGCCGTCCGTGCGCGCGTCGTCATGAAGGCGGGCGATGTCTGCGCGATGCCGGCGGACATCCGTCACCAGGGCTACTCACCCAAGCGATCCATGCTCCTGGTATGGGAGAACAACTCGAGCAAGGTGCCGGAACTGATCGCGAGCGGCCAGGCGCCCACCTACCCGGTCGACTTCTGACCTCGGTCGCTGTCCGGTCGGCTCGAGCCGGCCGGACAGCTCCGCTCCGTGAATGGATGGATCATGCAGACCAAGCTCTTCATCGACGGTGAGTTCGTCGACTCGCTCGACGGTGCGACGATCGATGTCCTGGACCCGCACGACGGCTCGCTGCTCGGGCAGGTTGCGGAGGCCAAGGCGGCCGACATCGATCGGGCCGTGGCTGCTGCGTCGGCAGCGAGCCACGGATGGGCCAGGATGGGCGCTGCTGACCGCGGGCGACTCCTGCTGAGGCTGGCCGACGCGATCGAGGCCGACGCCGAGGCCCTCGCCCTCCTCGAGACCCGCGACACAGGCCACCCGCTTCGCGACACCCGCAACCTCGACGTCCCGCGCACGGCGGCGACCTTCCGCTACTTCGGCGGCATGGCCGACAAGCTGCAGGGGTCGGTCGTGCCGGTCGAACCGGGCTTCCTCGACTACGTCGTACCCGAGCCGCTCGGCGTTGTGGGTCAGATCGTCCCGTGGAATTTCCCGGTGATGTTCTGCAGCTGGAAGATGGGCCCTGCGCTCGCGGCCGGCAACACCATCGTCATGAAGCCCGCGGAGATCACGCCCATGAGCGCGCTTCGCATCGCCGAGCTCGTCCAGGAGGTCGGCTTCCCCGCCGGGGTGGTCAACATCCTCCCCGGCTACGGCGCAACGGCCGGTCAGCGCATCGTCTCCCATCCCGGAATCGCCAAGGTGTCCTTCACGGGCAGCACCGCGGTCGGGAGGGGTGTGGCGCGAGGCGCCGCTGACACGCTCAAGCGGGTCCATCTGGAGCTGGGCGGCAAGGGCGCCAACATCGTCTTCGAGGACGCCAACATCCCTGCGGCCGTGGGTGGAACCGCCTTCGGCATCTTCCACAACCAGGGCCAGGCCTGCATCGCGGCGTCGCGCCTCATCATCCACGAGTCCGTCGCCGAAGATTTCCTGGAGCGCTTCACCGCACTCGCTCGCAGCATCCGCGTCGGGGATCCCAAGGACCCAGCCACAGAGATGGGGCCCCTCACCTCGACTCTGCATCGTGATCGTGTGCTGTCCTACATCGCCACGGCCATCGAGGACGGCGGCGAGATCCTCACCGGCGGCAAGGTTCCTGACGATCCGGCGCTGGCAGGCGGATGCTACGTCGAGCCCACGGTCGTGGCAGTGGACCCCAAGGCTCGCGTCGCATGCGAGGAGGTGTTCGGCCCCTTCATGACGGTCCACACCTTCAGCACGGATGAGGAGGCCCTGAGGATCGCCAACTCGGTCGACTACGGCCTGGGTGGCGGACTCTGGACCAACAACCTGAGCAGGGCACACAGGGTCGCTCGTGAACTGCGAGCGGGCATGGTCTGGATCAACTCGTACAAGCGGGTGAATCCCGGCTCGCCCTTCGGTGGCGTGGGGGCCTCCGGCTACGGCCGGGAGATGGGCTTCGAGGCCATGCGCGAGTACACCGAGCCCAAGGCGATCTGGGTGAACGTGGACGCCAACCTGCCGCCGTTCTATCCGAGGGGCTGATCATGGCCGAACTCCTCAGCCTTAGGGATGCCGTTGCGGCCAACGTCCGCGATGGCGACACCGTCGCCCTCGAGGGCTTCACTCATCTGATTCCCTACGCCGCGGGCCACGAGATCATGCGCCAGGGAAGGCGTGATCTCACGCTCGTCCGCATGACGCCCGACGTGCTGTACGACCAAATGATCGGGGCCGGCTGCGCCCGCAAGCTCGTATTCTCCTGGGGAGGAAACCCCGGAGTCGGCTCCCTCCACCGGTTCAGGGAAGCCGTCGAGAAGGGCTGGCCGCGGCCCCTGGCGATCGAGGAGCACAGCCATGCGGGCATGGCAGCCCGGTATGTCGCTGGGGCCAGCGGTCTTCCGTTCGGAGTGCTTCGCGGGTATGTGGGAACGGATCTCGCCGAGCATACGGAGACGATTGCGGCCATCACCTGTCCCTTCACGGGCGAGCAGTTGACCGCCGTCCCCGCACTCAGGCCGGACGTCGGTGTGATTCACGCTCAGCAGGCCGACCGAGCAGGCAACGTCGGCCTGTGGGGCATCCAGGGCGTCCAGAAGGAGGTCATACTCGCCTCGCATCGAAGCATCATCACGGTCGAGGAGATCGTGGACGACCTCGATCCTAGGGTGACCGTGACGCTTCCATCGTGGGTCGTGGATGCGATCGCAGTGGTACCGACGGGTGCGCATCCCTCCTACGCACACGGCTACTACGAGCGTGACAACGCGTTCTACCGGGCCTGGGACGACATCAGCCGCGAGCATGGGTCCTTCGAGGCCTGGCTGGAGCAGCACGTCATGAGCACCAGCGACTTCTCAGAGCACCTTCGACTTCTCGAGGTCACGCCATGACAGCGCTCGCAGGACACGTCGAACTCTCGGCGACGACCGACGAGATCATGACCGTCGTCGCGTCTCGGGAGCTCAGGGACGGAGTGGTGTGCTTCGTTGGGATCGGCCTGCCGAGCACCGCGGCGAACCTTGCCCGGCACATGCACGCCCCCAATGCCGTCCTCATCTACGAGTCGGGAACCATCGGTGCCAAGCCGACCAAGCCGCCGCTGTCCATCGGCGATGGCGAACTGGCTGACACCGCCGACACCGTCGTGTCAGTGCCCGAGATCTTCTCCTACTGGCTGCAGGCAGGTCGGGTCGACGTCGGCTTCCTGGGTGCGGCCCAGTTGGACCGCTACGGCAACATCAACACGACCGTCGTCGGGGACTACGGCCATCCCAAGGTGCGGCTTCCCGGAGCGGGTGGTGCCCCCGAGATCGCGGCCAGTGCCCGAGAGACCTTGATCCTCCTGAGGCAGACGCCGCGCGCCTTCGTCGATCACCTGGACTTCCGCACCAGCGTCGGCAACTACCTCGGGGGAGACTCCCGATCCTCGCTCGGCATGACGGGAGCCGGCCCCACCGTCATCATCTCCGATATCGGCGTGCTCCGGCCTGAGCCCGATTCGGGCGAGTTCGTGCTCACTGCACTCCACCCCGGACGCACGGTGGACGAGGCCGTGGCGGCGACGGGCTGGCCCCTCCGGGTGTCCAGCGAGTTGTACTTCACGGAGCCGCCCACGGCCGAGGAACTCCGGACGCTGCGTGCTCTCACGGGACCGGCGACGTGATCGACTCCTTCGTTCACGACGTGCCCGCCTGTCGGGTGGTCTTCGGTGCGGGCTCGCTCGATCAGGTCGAGTCCGAGGTTGCCCGCCTGGGCGGCGAACGGGTGATGCTGGTCGCCGGTGGACCCGAGGCAGCACTTGCCCAGCCGCTAGAGCGCATGCTCGACGGGAAGATCGTCGCGCGCTTCGCGGACGTGACGATGCACGTGCCCGTTGATGTCGCCAGCGCTGCTGAGGTGCTGGCGCGCGCCAATGATGTGGATCTGCTCCTGAGCTTCGGCGGTGGGTCGGCAACGGGTACTGCCAAGGCCGTGGCCCTCGGTACCGGCCTGCCGATCCTTGCGGTGCCGACGACGTATGCGGGCTCGGAGATGACCTCGATCTGGGGTCTGACCGAAGGCCAGCGCAAGACGACCGGTCGGGATCCCCGGGTGCTTCCGAAGACCGTCGTCTACGACCCGGAGCTCACGGTGGGCCTTCCTGCCGACCTGTCAGCCGCAAGCGGAATGAACGCGATGGCGCACCTGGTTGAGGCCCTCTACGACCCTGCCGTCTCGCCCGTCAGCTTCCTCCAGGCCGAAGAGGGTGTACGTGCGCTGGCATCGGCGCTGCCTAGGGTCGTCGCAGACCCGGGGGATCTCAGCGCCCGCGGCGAGGCCCTCTACGGAGCGTGGCTGGCCGGCTGGGCGCTGGGCACCACGGGCATGGGAGTCCACCACAAGATCTGCCACGTCCTCGGTGGTGCGTACAACCTGCCCCATGCCCCCATGCACTCGGCTGTCCTGTCCCATGCCACAGCGTTCAACGAGGATCACGCACCCCGAGCCATGGAGGCCATACGGCGTGCTCTTGGCTCGGCGGGCATCGATGCGCCCTCTGCCGCTGCCGGGATCTACAACCTCGAGACCATCATCGGTGCTCCTACCGCACTGGCCGAGGTGGGCATGAACCGCGAGGACCTCGACGAGGCAGCGCGCCTTGTCGTCGAGGCTCGCCCCACGAATCCCCGTCCGGTGGATATGGACGGTGTGCGTGCGCTGCTTCTGGCTGCGTACGAAGGCACGTTGCCGAGAGTTGCGGCTGTCTGACCGGTCCGAGACGGACCACAACATCCCAGAGAAGGAGTGCACATGAAGATCGCACGGTCAATGAGGGTTGTCGCCGCCATAGCGGCTTCAGCCCTGCTGGTGACGGCCTGTGGCCAGAGCCTCGACGAGGAACCGGCAGGCAGCGACGATAGCGCCGCTGCCAGTGCCGAAGCGTCCCCCGCCGAGGAGGCTCCCGCTGCAGAGGCTCCTGGGGAGGAGGCTGCCGCGGACGCAGCCGCACCCACGGGAACCCTGAAGATCGGGTTCGTGTCACCGCAGACGGGCCCCCTTGCTGGCTTCGGCGAGGCGGATCAGTACGCGATCGACACCATGACGCAGTACTTCGCCGACAACCCCATCGTCGCCGGGGACAACTCCTACAACGTGGAGATCATCGTCAAGGACGCCCAGAGCGATTCCAAGCGCGCTGGTGAGGTCGCTGCGGAGCTCATCAACACGGACGGCGTCGACATCGTGATGGCGCAGGGGACCCCTGACATCGTCAATCCGGTTGCCGATCAGTGCGAGGCGAACGCGACTCCCTGCATCACCACGGTTGCCCCCTGGCAGCCGTACTTCATCGGTCGCGGTGGCGTTCCGGGGGAGACCTCCTTCAACTGGACGTACCACTTCTTCTGGGGTCTCGAGGATGTCGCCGGCACCTACGTCGACATGTGGAACCAGCTCGACACCAACAAGAAGGTCGGCGGGCTCTTCCCGAACGACCCGGACGGCCAGGCCTGGGGCGACAACTTCCCGGCCCTGACCGAGGCTGATGGCTACACCATCAACAACCCTGGTCTGTACCCGAACGGGACACAGGACTTCTCCGCGCAGATCTCGTCGTACAAGAAGAACGATGACCAGATCCTCACGGGCGTCCCGATCCCACCGGACTTCACCACCTTCTGGAAGCAGGCCAAGCAGCAGGGCTACAACCCGAAGATCGCGACCATCGGAAAGGCGCTGCTCTTCCCCGCCTCGATCGAGGCACTCGGAGAGATCGGCAACAACCTCGGCACCGAGGTCTGGTGGACGCCCACCTACCCGTTCAGCTCCTCGCTGACGGGACAGACGGCAGCTGAGTTGGCGCAGTCCTACACGGATGCCACGGGCAAGCAGTGGACTCAGCCGCTGGGGTTCGCCGAGGCTCTGTTCGAGGTCGCGGCTGCAGCCGTGACCGCTGCGGGCGGCTCAGACAAGCAGGCCATCGCTGATGCCATGAAGACGCTCAAGGTCAGCACGATCGTCGGTGACCTCGACTGGTCTGCAGGCCCGGTGCCGAACGTGGCCAAGACGCCCCTGACGGGCGGTCAGTGGCGTGCGAGCGAGGGTGGGGCATTCCCGTTCGACCTGGTCATCGTGTCGAACAAGCTCTACCCGATCATCCCGACCGGTGGTTCTGTCGAAGCGATGAACTAGCCCGCAGCCGGGGTCGGCGGAGGAAGCCTCCGCCGACCCCGCTCCTCCGGCGAAGGAAGGCATGCATGGCACCGATACTCGAGGTCAGGGACCTGTCGAAGCGCTTCGGCAAGGTCGTCACGGCCGATGAGGTCTCCTTCTCTGTCGAGCAGGGGTCGGCCCTTGGTGTCGTCGGTCCGAACGGTGCCGGCAAGTCGACTCTGCTGTCGCTCATCAGCGGTGTCCTCCCCATGGACGGCGGCACGATCATGTTCGACGGCCGCGACATCACGGGCACGTCGGCCGGAGTCCGCAGTGAGCTGGGGATCGCGAGGTCCTTCCAGATCCCCCGACCCTTCGTCGACATGACGGTCTTCGAGAACGTGTACGTGGGAGCTGCCTTCGGCGGAAGGAGCAAGGGCCAGGCCGGGTACACGGCGGCGGCCGAGGCCCTCGAGATCGCTGGCCTTGCCCACGTGAGCAACGTGCCGGCCGGCCAGCTGCGACTCCTGGACCGCAAACGGCTCGAACTGGCGAGGGCACTGGCGACGCGACCCCGCCTCATCCTGCTGGACGAGATCGCAGGAGGACTGACCGAGAAGGAGCTCCCTCCGCTCATCGACATGATCCGTGGACTCCGCGACTCCGGTGTGACGGTCATCTGGATCGAGCACATCGTGCATGCCCTGCTCGCGGTGGTGGACGAACTCATGTGCCTGGCATTCGGTCGCATCCTGGCGGCCGGTGACCCCCAGCAGGTCATGCGGAGCCCGGAGGTCATCGAGGTCTACCTCGGATCCACCTTCGAGATCGACCAGGCGTCATGAACCTCCTGGACATCAAGGGCCTGGACGTTCACTACGGAGACTTCCAGGCCATCTACTCACTCGAACTGAGCGTCGCCGAGGGAGAGACTCTGGCCGTCATCGGTGCGAACGGTGCCGGCAAGTCGACGCTCATGAAGGCGATCGCGGGGCTCCTGCAGCCCTCGGGCGGGACAGTGGAGTTCGACGGCGACGACATTGGTGAGATGCCGGCCTATCGGAGGGTGGGGCTGGGGATCGCGCTGACGCCCGAGGGCCGCAGGATCTTCCGGAGCCTGACGGTGGAGGAGAACCTCCTCGTGGGGGCTCATGCGAAGCGGCCTGGACCCTGGAACCTCTCGGCGGTCTACGACGCATTCCCCCTGGTGGCCGACCGGCGTGACCGGCTCGGCGTCAACCTCTCCGGGGGCGAGCAGCAGGCGGCTGCCATCGGACGAGCGCTCATGAGCAATCCTCGCCTCCTTCTCCTCGACGAGGTCTCACTCGGTCTCGCACCCGTGGTCGTCGAGCAGATCTACGCGGCCCTGCCGACGATCACCGCTGCAGGAACGACGGTCCTGGTCGTCGAGCAGGACGTCAACCAGGCGCTAAAGGTCGCCGACCGGGTCCAGTGCCTGCTCGAGGGGCGCACCGTCCTCGAAGGCACCCCGTCGTCCCTCACACGCGAGCAGGTCGCTAAGGCCTACTTCGGGATATAGGGGAGGTCTCATGCAGTGGGTCAACGCCGTCATCCAGGGAATCCTGCTCGGCGGCCTGTACGCGCTCCTTGCCGCTGGACTGTCGCTCATGTTCGGGGTCATGCGGATCGTGAACCTCGCGCACGGCACCCTTGCCATCGCCGCCGCCTACATCGGCCTGATCTTCGTCGAGAACGTCGGGATTCCTCCCTTTCTGGCGATCGTCGCCGTCATTCCCATCATGGCGATCGTCGGCTACCTGCTTCAGTGGGGGCTCCTGAATCGCGCCCTGTCCAAGGGTGGCCTCGCGCCGCTGCTGGTCACCTTCGGCCTTGCCGTGGTGCTGACGCAGCTGCTGCAGGAGTGGTTCACCGCCGACACCCAGTCGATCCAGATCGGGGCACTGGGCACGGACAGTATCCAGCTGAGTGATGACATCTACATCGGCGTCTTCCCGCTCATGACCTTCGTCGTCGGGGTCCTCGTTATCGTGGGTCTCCAGATCTTCATCTCCAAGGCTCCCCTGGGCCGTGCCATGCGTGCGACAAGCGATGACGTCGAGACCGTGACGCTCATGGGTATCGACAATCGCCGGGTCTACGCGCTCTCCACCTCCCTGGCCCTGGCTACCGTCGGCCTTGCTGGGATGTTCATCGGAATGCGAACCCAGTTCTCGCCCACGTTCGGGGACGCGATGCTCATCTTCGCCTTCGAGGCCGTCATCATCGGCGGCCTCGGATCCCTGTGGGGGACCCTCGCCGGAGGCATGGTCCTCGGCATCGCCCAGACCATCGGCGCCCAGATCAACCCGTCCTATGGCGTCCTGTTCGGCCACCTCGTCTTCCTCGCGATCCTTGCGTTCAGACCCAGTGGCCTGCTACCCAAGGCGGTGACCGCATGAGCATCTCCACGCCGACATCGACGGGCAGTGATGGCCGGATCCCGGTCAAGGTGACCCGCGCCACCCGCTCTTCGTGGGTCGGCCTTGCCGTGACCATCCCGGTTCTGGCGATCCTGGCCGCTGGTCCCTACCTCATCGACAGAGGCATGCAGCAGTCCCTGGTGACCCTCTTCGCGCTGATCCTCCTGGGGACCATGTGGAACCTTCTTGCCGGGTACGGGGGAATGGTCTCCATCGGGCAGCAGGCCTACATCGGTATCGGTGCCTACGGGCTGATCTACATCTCGGACACCATCGGAGTGGACCCGTTCCTGGCCGTGCCGATCGCCGTGCTGATCGCGGGGATCATGTCCTTCGCCATCTCGTTCCTGGCGTTCCGCCTCGCCGGTGGCTACTTCGCCATCGGCACCTGGGTCATCGCTGAGGTACTGCGCCTGATCACGATGCAGATTCCGGGTCTGGGGGGAGGCTCGGGAATCTCGCTCGGCGCCCTGAGTGAGCTCTCGCCGGGGCGGCGCATCGCCTACGTGTACTGGCTCTCCCTGGTGGCTGTCGTCCTGGCGGTGGCCGTGACCTACTGGATCATGCGCACTCGGCTGGGACTCGGATTCACGGCGATCCGCGACGACTCGGTGGCGGCAGCGTCCCTGGGTGTGCGCGTCACGCGATCGAAGCGACTCGTCTTCGTCATCGCGGCCATGGGTGCGGCGCTGGCAGGGGGGATGATCGCGGCCAACACGCTTCGGGTCACGCCTGACTCCGTCTTCTCGGTCAGCTTCTCCGCCTTCATGATCTTCATCGTGGTCATCGGTGGGATCGGCACCATCGAGGGGCCGATCGTCGGCGCCATCGTCTTCTTCGCTCTCCAGCAGTGGCTCTCCGACCTCGGGGCGTGGTACCTGGTCATCATCGGAATCGTCGCCATCGTCATCACCCTCTTCCTCCCCAAGGGCTTGTGGGGGCTCATCTCGGGCAATGGGCGGATCCGGCTGTTCCCCGTGGGCTACCGACTGGAGTCACCGTTGGAGCGCTTCTCCCTCTCGTTTCGAGCCGACCAGGACAAGGAGCAGTGATGGATCGAGTTTCCGAGGACGCGTTAACGGCTGAGGTAGTCGCCCGACTCGAGGCAACGCCCGATCCTCGGCTGCGTGACGTGATGCAGTCTTTCATCCGGCACCTGCATGCCTTCGCGAGGGAGGTGCGCCTGACGGACGAGGAGTGGCTCGCCGGGATCCGTTTCCTCACGGCCACCGGGCACATGTGCGACGACGTCCGACAGGAGTTCATCCTCCTGTCGGACACGCTCGGACTGTCGTCGCTGGTCGACGTCATCAACCACTCCGATGATGCGGGGATTGCAACGGAGCCCACGATCCTGGGGCCCTTCTACGTCGCCGAATCCCCGTGGCGCGAGTTCGGGGAGTCCATGGTCGAGTACGACGACGGGGGCGAGGCGGCGATCCTGCGGGGAGTCGTCCGGGATGAGACGGGCTCGCCCATCGCTGGTGCGGTCGTGGACCTTTGGCAGAACGCCGCGACAGGGTTCTATGCAGTCCAGCAGCCTGGCGTCCAGCCGACCACGAATCTGCGGGGGCGCTACCGGACGGACGATGAGGGTCGTTACGAGGCGCGCACGGTGCGTCCCGTTCCCTATCCGATCCCGAACGATGGTCCCGTTGGCCAGCTTCTTCGGGACACGGGGCGTCACGAGTGGCGCGCGGCGCACATCCACGTGAAGGCATCGGCAGATGGCTACGTGCCGCTCACGTCGCACGTCTTCGATCGGCGCAGCGACTACCTTGACTCCGACACTGTCTTCGGAGTCAAGGACTCCCTGATCGCGGACTTCGTGCCCGGATCCGATGGGGTCCTAGTGTGCGAGCACGACATTGTGCTGGCCAGGGCCTGAGCGGGGGCTGAACCTGCAGGTCTCACCAGCGGTCGGCAGGATTGGGCCGTGAGCAGTGCGACGTGGACGCCAGATCCGACCACGGACACCCGCATGGACCAGTTCCGCCGGGTCGCTGAGGAGCGCGCAGGCACGCCCCTGAACTCCACCGTCGACCTGCACCGGTGGTCGCTGCACGACCCGGACGCGTTCTGGTCGCTGGTGTGGGAGTCGTTCGGCGTCGTGGGCGATCGCGGCGACCGTGCGTATGTGCCGACGCTTCTGCCTGAGGCCAGTTTCTTCCCCGGTGGGCACGTCAACCTCGCGGAGAACCTGCTGGCTCCGTGGGCGCAAACGGACGAGCCGGCCGCGGTGTGCTGTGGTGCCGATGGCGAGGCGGTAGTCGTCCGGGAGTCGGTGAGCGGTCGAGAACTCGTGCGCCGGGTCGCCGCAGTGGCGGCCTTCCTCCGGGACTCCGGAGTCGTGGCGGGCGATCGAGTCGCCCTGGTGATGCCGGTCGGGATCGACGCGCTCGCCTGCACGCTCGGAGCTCTCGCGATGGGGGCGATCGTGAGCACCGTCTCCCCGGAGTTCGGCGCCCCCGCCATCCTCGACCGTCTCGGCCAGCTCGAGCCCGCGGCCCTGATCGCCGTCACGTCGTATCCCTGGATGGGGCGGCGCATCGACCGGGCCGACGCGATCGCCGACGTCGTCGCGTCGCTTCCCTCGCTTCGGGTCACGGTGGTGGACGACGTCGCGTCGCTCTACGACCGCGACGCGGCTGCCGAGTACGCGGTCGTCGGATTCGACCACCCGGCCTACGTCCTGTTCTCGTCGGGCACGACGGGCCGCCCCAAGTGCCTGGTGCATCGCGGCGGTGGCGTTCTCGTCAAGCACCTCGTCGAGATCGGCCTGCATGCCGACGTCCGTGCGGGTGATCGCATGCTGTTCTACACGACCACCAGCTGGATGATGTGGAACTGGCTGATCTCGACCCTGGCCCTCGGCGCGTCGATCGTGCTGTGGGAGGAGGCGCCGACCCACCCGCACCCCGACGCCCTGTTCGAGGCCGCCCGCCTGACGGGCACGACCCACCTCGGCCTGAGCGCCCGACTGCTCGACCACCTGCGCACGGAGGACGTCGCGCTGTCGTCGTACTCCTCGGGCACCGCGCTGCGTCAGGTGCTGGTCACCGGCTCGCCGCTGTCAGTGCCCACTGCGGAGTGGCTGGCCGAGCAGCTCGGCCCGCGGGTGATGATCAACCCGATCTCCGGCGGCACGGACCTGGTCGGGGTGTTCGTCGGCGGCGATCCGACCCGGCCGTTCCGGGCGGGGGAGATGACCGGCCCCTCCCTGGGGGTGGCGGTCGACGTCTTCACCGACGAGGGTCGGCCTGCCGCTGACGACGAGCCGGGGGAGCTGGTCTGCACGATGCCGTTCCCGACCGTCCCCGTCGGGATCTGGGGCGACGACACTGGGGAGCGCCTGAACGCGACCTACTTCGGCCGGTGGCCGGGGGTGTGGGTGCACGGCGACCGTGCCGTGCGCAGCGTCCACGGCGGCATCGCCATCCTCGGTCGATCCGATGCCACCCTGAACGTCGGGGGTGTGCGCATCGGCACGGCCGAGATCTACTCGGCCCTGGCGGAGGTGCCGGAGGTCGTGGACGCCCTGGCCTTCGGCCAGGAGTGGCAGGGCGACACCCGCATCGTGCTGCTGGTGGTGCTCGACGATGCCGGGTCCGGGCTGACGGCGGACCAGGAGCAGCGGATCCGTGCCGAGATCCGCGGCCGGTGCTCCCCGCGGCACGTGCCCGCGGTGATCGTGGCCGTGCCGGACCTGCCGCGCACGCGCACGGGCAAGATCTCCGAGCTCGCGGTGCGGGAGGCTGTCCACGGCCGTCCGGTGCCGGGTCGTGCGGCCCTGGCCAACCCCGAGGTGCTCGACACCCTCGTCCCCCTCATCCCCTCTCCCCCCGTTTCTCCCGCTTAGCGGGACAAACGGGGGGAGAGGGGGCTTCTGGGGGCTCTTGAGCCCCGGTTCTCCCAAGCTCGAACGGTATGGGGGACAAACGGGGCTCTGGGCCCGGTATGGGGCCGCGTGAGCCCCGTTTCTCCCGCTAAGCGGGAGAAACGGGGAGGGGTCAGCAGATGCGGGGGAGCTGCTCCGCGAGGGGGAGGTCGACCACGCGGGTGCCGCCGATCCCGGTCTTGGCGACGACCACACCGGGGTGCTCCGCTCGCACGGTGCCGATCCGGGTCGCCCCGGTGCCCAGCGGGTGTGCCTGCAGGACCTCCAGCGCCCTGTCCGCGTCCTCCTCGCCGACGAACGCGACGAGCCGGCCCTCGTTCGCGACGAACAGCGGGTCCAGGCCGAGGAAACTGCAGGCCGCCCGCACGTCGTCAGGCACAGGCACCGATCGCTCGACGATCTCCATGCCCAGCCCGCTGGACTTCGCGATTTCGTTCAAGGACGCAGCCACGCCGCCGCGCGTGGGATCGCGCATCATCCGCACGTCGACGTGGGCGTCGAGCAGGGCCGCGACGAGTCCATTGAGCGGGGCGGTGTCGGAGACGATGTCGGATCCGAACTCCAGGCCGTCACGCACGCTCATGACGGCGACGCCGTGCAGGCCGATGGACCCGGAGACGATGATGGCGTCGCCGGGGGTGATCCGGTGGGGGCCGAGGTCGACTCCGGTCGGGATGATGCCCACGCCCGCGGTGTTGATGTAGATGCCGTCACCGCTGCCGGCGTCGACGACCTTGGTGTCGCCGGTCACGATCGACACCCCCGCTTCGCGCGCGGAGCGGCCCATGGTGCCGACGATGATCCCGAGCTCGTCGATCGGCATGCCCTCCTCGAGGACGAAGCCGACGGACAGGGCGAGGGGGCGCGCGCCTGTGACCGCGAGGTCGTTGATCGTTCCGTTGACGGCGAGGTCGCCGACGTTGCCGCCGGGGAAGAAGCGCGGCCGCACGACGTAGGAGTCGGTGCTGAAAGCGATGCGACCCTCCGGGACGGCCAGCACCGCTGCGTCCCCGAGCTGGGCGAGAACGGAGGCGTGCTCGGTGCCGCCGAATGCGGGGATGAACAGGTGCTCGATCAGCTCGCTCGACAGACGTCCGCCACCGCCGTGGCCCATCACGATCGTGGGGTAGTCGCGCAGGGGAAGCGGGCAGGACCAGTTCTCGAGGTCCAGCGGTTCGGTCATGCGCTCACCGGCACGTCGATCCGTCGGAACTGGTAGTACGCAGCGCATGCCCCCTCGCTGGACACCATGGGCGCGCCCAGGGGATTGCGGGGAGTGCACTCCTTGCCGAAGGCGGAGCACTCGTTCGGCTTGATCAGGCCCTGGAGCACCTCGCCGCTGCGGCACAGTGGCGACTCCTCCGCGTGGATGTCCGTGACCTGGAACCGCAGCTCGGCGTCGAAGTCGGCGTAGGCATCCGACAGGCGCCAGCCGGACTGCGGGATGGTGCCGATTCCGCGCCAGGCGCGATCGCAGGTGGTGAAGACATCGCGCACCACGGCCTGCGCGGCCGGGTTGCCTGCCGGCTGCACGGCGCGCGGGTAGGCGTTCTCAAGATCGGCGCGTCCCTCCTCGAGCTGCAGGAGGACCTTGCGGATGCCCTCGAGGACGTCGAGGGGCTCGAACCCCGTGACGACGATCGGGACGCCGTACTCGGCTACCAGCGGCTCGTACTCCGACATTCCCATCACGGTGCAGACGTGACCGGCGGCGAGGAAGCCCTGCACTCGGCGGCTGGGGGAGTCCATGATCGCACGAATGGCCGGTGGTACGAGCACGTGCGAGACGAGCAGCGAGAAGTTGGTGACGCCCAGTTGCTTCGCCATCGTCACCGTCATGGCATTGGCCGGTGCCGTGGTCTCGAACCCGATGCCGAAGAACACGACCTGCTTGTCGGGATTCTCCTGCGCGATGCGCACCGCGTCGAGTGGCGAATAGACGATGCGGATGTCGCCACCAGCGCTCTTGATCCGGAACAGGTCGGTGGACGAGCCTGGCACGCGCACCATGTCGCCGAACGAGCAGAAGATGACGTCAGGGCGGGCTGCGATGGCCAGGGCCCGGTCGATCGTCTCCAGCGGGGTGACGCAGACCGGGCACCCGGGCCCGTGGATGAGCTCGACGCCCTCGGGGAGCAGCTGGTCGATGCCGTTGCGGATGATCGTGTGGGTCTGGCCTCCGCAGACCTCCATGATCGCCCAGGGGCGGGTGACCGTGCGCGCGATGTCGTCGAGCAGGGCCGCTGCGGCGACGGGGTCGGAGAACTCGTCGAGGTACTTCATCGCACGTCGATCGTCGGGTTCAACTCCTCATCGAGCAGGCCGACGCTCTTGAACAGCTCGAGGGTCTCGAGGGCGGACTTCTCATCGAGCTTGGTCAGGGCGAACCCGACGTGGACGATCGTGTAGTCGCCGACGGTGACGTCAGGGACGTAGGCCAGGCAGACCTCCTTGCGGACGCCGCCGAAGTCCACGGTGGCCATGCGGGCCCCATCGCGGTCCCAGATCTCCTCGACTCGTCCGGGCACTCCCAGGCACATGTCAGAAACTCCCTCTCGCTGCTCCGCCGGCTGCCGCCACGGCCACCTGACCCAGGGCCAGGCCGCCGTCGTTCGGCGGCACGAGCCGATGGGTCAGGACCGTGAATCCGTCGTGTCCAAGAGTGCCCTGACACAGGCCCGAAAGCACGGTGTTTGCGAAGACTCCCCCGGTGAGGCCGACCGTGCCCACGCCGGTGCGTGCCCGCACGATCCGAGCCGAGCGGAGGACGGCCTCGGCGAGGGACTCGTGGAAGGCCAGGGCCGCCTGAGCACGGGCGCCCTCCCGGGCGGCCCGGACCCCTGCCCGCAGGGCCGGAGCGGGGTCGATGAGGACCGCATCGGGGGTCTCGACCACGTCCATGGACCACCCGGCCGACTCTCCGGACCAGCCGGCTGCGAGCGACTCGAGCTCGATGGCGGCCTGGCCCTCGTAGTCGACGCTCTGACGCACTCCCAGGAGGGAGGCGACGGCATCGAAGAGGCGTCCCATGCTGGTCGTCGGCGTGCACCCCGATCCCGTCGCCAGCATGCGCTGGACGTTGGCCACCTCGTGCGCCTCGGCCTCGGCTGACAGCTCCGGGGGCACCGGGATCCCGGCGGCATGCAGGTGAGCGAGCGCGGTGCGCAGTGGACGTCGCACCGCGGCGTCTCCGCCGGGAAGGGGCACGGGGCGCAGGTGTCCGACGCGCGTCGCCTCGGCGTAGGAGCCCAGGAGGATCTCCCCGCCCCAGATCGTGCCGTCGGTGCCGTACCCCGTGCCGTCGAACGCCATGCCGATGACGGGCTCGTCCGACGGCCACGCGTGCTCGGCCAGCAGGGACGCGAGGTGGGCGTGATGGTGCTGGACCTCGAGGTGGGCGATGCCGAGGCGGTCGGCCTCCTGGGCCGCCCAGCGGCGCGACAGGTACGCCGGATGACGGTCGCTGACGATCCACTCGGGCGACACCCGCTGCAGCGACGCCATCGCCTCCGCCGTGCGCCCGAGCAGCGCGAGCGTCTCGAGGTTGGCGGTGTCGCCGATGTGCTGGCTCAGCCATGCGTGGCGCCCCTGCGCCACGGCGAGGGCGGTCTTCAGCTCCCCTCCCACGGCCAGCATGGGTGGTGCGGTGACGGGGAGCGTGATCGGCATTGGTGCGTAGCCGCGCGAGCGCCGGACCGGCTGCGTGCCCGTCGGGGTGGCGCGCACGACGGAGTCGTCGCAGGAGAGGTGGATCCGTCGGTTGTGGTGCACGAGCAGGTCGGCGATGTGCGCCAGGCGCTCCTGTGACTCGGATTCGGTCGTGCAGATCGGCTCGTCCGCGACGTTGCCGCTGGTCATGACGAGGACGGACGGTGCTCCCGCATCGAACAGCAGGTGGTGCAGGGGCGCGTAGGGGAGCATGACGCCGAGGTACCCGTTGCCGGGTGCTGCCGAGTGCTGCAGGGGCTCGTCGCGTGACGGTGCCAGGACGATGGGTCGCTGGGGCGAGCCGAGCAGGTCGCGGGCCTCCGGAGAGAGATCGGCGATCTCGGCTGCCGCCGCGATCGACGGCACCATCAGTGCGAAGGGCTTGTCGCCGCGGCCCTTGCGCTCGCGCAGGCGGCGCACGGCGTCAGGATTGCGTGCGTCGCACGCGAGGTGGTAGCCGCCGATGCCCTTGATCGCGACGATCTGTCCGGACGCCAGGGCCTGGGCGATGACGGCGACGTCGACGCTCATGCGCGGCCCGCAAGCCGGGCAGCACGTGGGCTGCGCGTGGAACCGCCGCGACGTCGTGTCGTCGTACTCCGCCTCGCACGCCTCGCACAGCGGGAAGTCGGCCATGGTGGTGCCGGGCCGGTCGTATGGCAGGCGCTCGACGATCGTGAACCGTGGTCCGCAGTTCGTGCATGCGATGAACGGATAGCCGAACCGGCGGTCGAGCGGATCGCGCAGCTCCGTCAGGCAGTCGTCGCACACCGCGGTATCAGGCGGGATCGAGGTGGTGCCGACGGCCTCGGTGCTGGGCGCGATCACGAAGGTCGCGGCGCTTCCGGGTGGAAGGTCGCGCACGACGACGTCCTCGACGGCAGCCATCGGTGGACCCTCGTGAAGCCAGGACAGCAGCCGCTCGATCGACTCCGGCTCGCCCTGGGCATCGACGAAGACCCCTGCGCTGTCATTGCCCACATGGCCCACGAGTCCGAGCTCGCTCGCGCGGGCATGCACGAACGGACGGAAGCCGACGCCCTGAACCACCCCGGTCACGCGTACCTCCACGTGACGGTCCACCGCTCAGTTCACCTGCCACACGACGATGCGGTTGTTGCCGGAGTCGGCGATGGCCAGCAGGTCGCCCGACAGGGTCATCCCGTATGGCCAGCACAGTGAGTCGTCCTCCACCGACTGCCAGCGGTTCTCGCCGTTGGCGTCCATGTCGGGCTGGGCGAGCACGGTGTCGGCGGGCACGCCTGCACCCGATCGGGGCCAACCGTGCCACTCCAGGATGCGGTTGTTCGAGGTGTCGGCCACGAACAGCCGCGCGGAGTCGCTGCACACGGCGTAGGGGAACCGCATGCGCTGGGCGCCCTGCGGCCGAAGCTTGAACTCATCGATCGCGCCGAGGTCCTGCTGCCCGAGCACGACGTCGGCAGGGCGCTCGCCGTGCAGCGGCGGCGGGCACCAGCCCAGCACGCGGTGATCGCCGGCATCGGCGATGTAGAGGGCGGAGGCGTCGCCGGTGACAGCGTGCGGCCATCGGAAGGATGTGCCGTCGACGCCCGACCCACGGTTGTCCTCGCGAAGCGACCCGTCGTCCTGGCCGAGCAGGATGTCAGCGGGCTGTCCGGGCTCCGGCAGGTGCGCGCCGCGCCAGCCGAGGACGCGGCGGTTGCCCGTGTCGGCGATCCAGAACACATCGGCCACGATCCCGACGTTGAACGGCCAGTAGAGCGTCGACAGCGAGGGCTCCCCGCCCTGGTTGGCCTCGACGCTCGTGGCATCGGGCTGGCCGATGACGGAGTCCGCGGCGCGGAAGTTCTCGGTGGGAATCGCGTCCCAGGCGAGAATGCGGTGGTTCCAGGCGTCTGCGACCACGAGGCGGCCGTCGATCACCACCACGCCGGTCGGCAGGTGCAGTCCACGGCGGGTGTCGGTGCCGCCGGCGTTGGGTCCCTCCGACCAGAAGTCCGGCTGCCCCAGCACCACGTCAGCAGGGGCTCCGTCCTCCTCCGGCCACGAGTGCCAGATCAGGACGCGGTGATTCCCTGTGTCGCACGCGATGACCCGCGTGCCGTCGGTCCAGACCCCACGAGGGGCGTACATCGTCGACGGAGTGGGCGACGCGTCCGGGAGCATGAGGCGCCCGGGTGACGCACCGCCGAGGCGCAGCAGGGGTCGGGCCTCGGCGCCGACCGAGGACCACTGGACAGCCTGCTTCACGCAGGCCCGATCTTGAGCGTGTCGAGGCTGATGAAGGTGCTGCTCGACTGGTCCTTGACCTCCTCGACTCCCTTCAGGCCGGGCACCCGCTGCATGATCACGCCCATGATCTCGTCCTTGACCTGCTGGTCCGGGGCGCTGCACCCCTTGGCGAACCGCACGTAGGCGACGTCGTCGGTGACCGACTCGACCTCCATCTCGATGGAACTGGTGACGAGATAGGGGCGGATCTGCTCCACCACGCGCAGGACGTCGATCGCCCGGTCGGTGCGGATCAGGCCGTGCGAGACGAACAGGGCCATCACTGCCGGCATCTCGACGGCCTCGTACAGCAGCTCGCCTCCGCGTGGGTCCTCGCGCAGCAGCTGCACGAGCGAGATGAGCCCCACCTTGTTGAACTCGGTGATGGCCTCGATGGTCTGCTTGAGCAGGTCGTTGGCGACGGGATCGAGGTGGCTGACCCGATCCCGCAGCTCGTCGATGTGACGGGCGAGATCCTCGAAGGTCTGGGGGCTGTCCGTGCCGGGCGATGGCGCTGTGGTCGTTGACATGGCGGCTCCTACGAGTAGATCTGCTGGCGCTGGATGAGTTGCATGGTCATGGTCGTCAGGACGTCGGCGAAGGCCGCCTCTGCGAGGCGGCCGACAACCTCGGCGAGTGGGCCGCCCGCATCCGCTGGGACGGTGCGCTTCTCGAGGGCCTCGAGGACGAAGCAGCGACCGGCTGTGCTGTCGAGCAGGTTCTCCTCGAAGAAGGAGCGCACGAACTCCGCCCGGAACACGCCCTCCCCGTCGGGGTCCTCCTGCAGGCGCGCGAGAGCGGCGTCGGGACCTCCACAGCGGTGGATGGTGCGCTCGGCGAAGTTGCCCGTGGCCTCCTGGAGGAGGAGCTCGAACTGCTGGCGCAGGTACAGCTCCATCAGACCGTCCCTCCCGTCCTGCCGGCTGCGGCCTCAGCCTGCGCAAGGCTGTCCAGCACCTCGTCGACGCTGGCTGCGGCCTCGGAGTCGCCGCCGGCCTCGAACATGCCTCGCGCGCGCGTGAGGCGCTCGCGGGCGTCGGAGAACACACCGAGGTGCCCGAGGGCGTTGCCCTGGTTCGCGAGGATGCGGGCGTACCCGAGCGGGTCGACCGCCGGGTCCCGGTACTGGAGCACCTCCTCGTAGAGCTGCACGGCCTCGTCGAGGTTCTGCTCCTGATGCACGCTCGGCAGGTACTGCAGGGCGTTGGCGAGGTTGAGCTGCGTGCTGGCCCACGCCACCGGATGGGTCTCGGGCGTGAAGACGCGCAGGGCCGACCGCAGCGAGTTCACGGCGACGCCCACCCGGATGCGGTCGCCCTGGTCGCTCATCGGCATGACGAGGTACGCGAGGGCGAGGTGCTGGTTGATGGTCGCGAACATCTCCGGGTGAGTGTCCTCGCGGAAGATCTTGGACGCCTCAGTTAGGTCGGCGACGACAGCGAGGAGTGCACCGCGATCGGTGCCGGCGAGCTGCTGGCGGGCCAGGCCGCGGCAGACCTGGAGCTCGGCGCGCAAGTCGCGCGAGGCCTCGAGCGGCAGCTGCTGGAGCGCGCGGTCGGCCTCGGTGTTGGCCGAGCGCGGGTCGTCGAGCTGATCGCGCAGGAGTTCGGCCCGGGTCAGGCGCAGCGAGGCGGCCAGGACCGGGGCCCCGGCGCTGTGAGCGGCGTCGGCGGCTGCGGCCAGTTCGGTGCTGGCTCGCATGTAGTCGCCCACCTCCATCGCCGCGGAGGCGCGCGCGCTGCCGACGAGTGCCGCGATCTCACCGGTCGCCGCGTCGACGGCGGGAGGCTCGTCGATCTCGCCGACGCTGAAGCGAGCCACGTCGATCAGGGCTCTCAACTCGCCCGTCGAGTCCTCCGCGAGGGCGGCCCAGACGCCGTCGCCACCGACGAGAACGGCGCGGTTGTAGCGGCTGATGAGGTCGTCTCCGGCGACAAGCCCGGCCGCCTGTTCCGCCTCACCTTCCAGCGCCAGGCGAGCGAACTCCGCCGCTGCAGGCCATTCGTCGATCTCGCCTCCGCGTGCCAGGGCGGCGCACAGGGCGTCGGTTCCCGCTGGCAGCAGAAGGAGGCCCGCAGGCCAGGGGAGCGCTCCGAGTGGCTGGGGTCGGGGTACTGCGTCAAGACCGGTGCTGGCGGTCACGTCTCTCCTTGGGTCGGATGCTGCAGGGTGAAGGTCAGGGGGGCCGCCGGTGGCAGACGGCTGGGGCCCTGCGGCACGGTGATGCACCGTCGGGCGTTGCGCTCGAAGATCCGCGCCGCGTGAAGCGCCCGTCGCTCGTCGTGGTGCTCGCTCACGCGTCGGCGCACGGCACCCGACGCGAGCAGCACGTCGACGTACACCACCCAGCGGCCGCGCTCCTCGACCACGAGGCAGTCGGCCGCGAGCGCCTCCTCCACGGCAGGGAAGGCCGGAGGCGTCCAGGACGGGTGGAAGTCAGCTGAGGGCATCGAGGGCACCTCCTGTCACGTCGGCCACGATCGCCTCGGCGATCCGATCAACAGAGGCTTGCACAGCGGGGGTGAGCGCGTCGCCGTGTTGGAAGGATTCACCCTCCACGAGGTACACGGTGATGTCGTCGGGGTACTCGTCCTTGAGCAGCCAGGTTGCGAATCCGAGTGCCTGGTCCCATCGGAAGGAGTGCAGGTTTCCCTGGGGTGGTCGCAGGTCGGTGAGCTCGCTGCCCGGCACCCGATGCACCGTGCCCGGGGGCACGCCCACGCGGGAGGCGTCCACGATGATCACCTTGGGCACGCCGCGCATGGCGAATGCGATGTCCATCCCGGCGGTGCCCCCGTCGATGAGCCGGACGCCCTCGGGCAGGTCACGGCCCGCCAGCATGCGCACGAGGACCGGCCCGACGGCATCGTCCCCGCGCAGCAGGTTCCCGCACCCCACGATGAGGGTGTGCGTGGGCGGAGGCGTGAGCATCTAAATCCTCGGTCAGGTTCGCGAGTCAGCGCCGGCGGCACCGGATCGCAGGGGGGTGTGAGACTCGGGACCCCGGCGCAGGCGCCGGGGTCCCGAGGTCGGTCGTGCAGGTGGGGGATCAGCCGCCACCCATCTGGAACTTCGCGAGCTGCCTGCCGGTCTTGCCGTCGTAGGCGTGCACGGTGCACACCAGGCAGGAGTCGAAGCTGTGTGCCACCTGTGCCAGCTCCACGGGGAAGTCCGGGTTCTGGATCGGCGACCCGACGAAGCACTTCTCCATCGGGCCGAGGTTCTCGCTGCCGTCGCGCGGGCCGATGTTCCACGCGGTCGGGGTGACCACCTGGTAGTTGGCGATCTTGCCGTCCTCGATCACGACCCAGTCCGACAGCGCACCGCGGGCGGCCTCCGTAGAGCCGAAGCCCTTGCCCGACTGCGGCTCGGCGGGCTTGGTGTAGAAGTCGGCGTGGAGATCGAGCTCGCCCAGCCACTTCTTGACACTCGCGTAGTACTTCGGCGCCTCGTGCATGCGGGCCAGGACGCGGGTCATGACGTTCGGTCCCGAGTTCTGGATCATGTCGAACACGAAGGGATCGAAGTCCTGGTGCGGAGCCGCATCAGGACGGTTGGCCATCATCTGGCGGGCCAGGGGCCCGACCTCGAGCGGCACGTAGCCCATGCCCGGCACGTCGTACCGCGGGGCCTTGGCCCAGGTGTACTTGCCCTGCGCCGCGCCGTCCGCGGGATCGATCGGGTCGGTCACGCCCTCCCACGGGTGGCGTGAGCCGGTGCCGCGGAAGAACGAGTGGGTGATGTCCTCCGTGACCCGCGCCTGGTCGAAGTCGTAGTACTGACCGTTGGCGTAGATGCCCGAGCGGGAGCCCAGGGCAGCGTTGCGCCCCTCGACCGTCGGGTTCTGGTAGAGCTCCGGATCGAGGAAGGTGCCGGTGGCGAGGAAGTTGCCGTAGCCCTGTCCGTACTTGTCGAGGCCGATCTCCACGCACCAGCGGTAGAAGAACGCGAGATCGCTGTTGTGCTGCGACTCGTTCTCGTCCATCCAGGCGAGGAAGTCCTGCCAGGTCCTGATCTGCATGTAGCGCTCGACTGAGCACCCCAGCCACTCACCCTCGAGCCACTCGCGTGCCCAGTGGTCGAGAATCGCGTACGAGCGGGTGACGTCCGACAGGGTCGGAGCGCACATCACGCCGCCGGGGATCATGAAGGACGAGTGCGGCCACTGCCCGCCGAAGATCGCGTAGACCTCCACCGGGAGCTGTGACATCGTCACGCCCTTCTGGTACGACGTCCCGACGTATGGGGCGAAGCGGCGGGCCGCCTCCTCGTACGACGGGGCGTTCGCGTACTGGGCGGCCGTGAGATCCGGGCCCATGATCGCGTAGAAGTACCGCGGGATCGACTGCAGCGTCTCGCAGGCCTGGGCGATGTTGCGCACCCGGGTCGCGTTCGGCGGCACGTAGGTCGCCCATGCGGTGTCGATCGCGTAGCAGGCCTTGTACAGGTGGCTGCCGCCGCAGATGCCGCAGATGCGCGGGGTCATGATGAGCCCGGCCTGCGGATCCTTGCCCTTGAGGATGATCTCGAAGCCGCGGAACATTGCGGCCTCGGTCCATGCATCCGTCACGACGCCGTCGGTGATGGTCACCTTGACGTCGAGGTCGCCCTCGACCTGCCCCAGCGGGCTGACGTGGAGGTCCATTGTGGTCATGTTCTTCCTTCTCCTGTGATGTCAGCGGGTTGGTGTCAGGTTCGTCAGACGACGAACATGTCTTCCTTGGACCACTTCGGTGCAACCGCACGCGAGAGTCCGGCGAGAGCCATGTAGGAGCCGGCGTCCATGCCATCCGGCTCGTCCTTGGGGATGACCCCGGCGATCTTCTGGGTCTTGAAGACCGTGCCCTGCTCGAGGTCGCCGAACGGGTAGCCCGGCTCGGTGCACCCGGTGCAGGGATGGCCGGCGCGGGTCTTGGACGACTGCCGGTTCCACAGGATCCGGTTGCAGGGGGAGTGGGTCATGGGGCCCCGGCAGCCGAACTCGTAGAACAGGCAGCCCGTGCGCATGCCCTGGCCGAAGCTCGGCGGATCCTGCTTGTAGTTGTAGAACTGCACGCGAGTGCAGCCGGTCTGCGTGTACGACGTGAAGAACGTCGCCGGACGCTGCAGGTCGTCGAGGGCGAGGTCGCCGACGCGGCCGGCGGCGAGTGCCACGATGATCTGCGAGATCCAGTCGGGGTGCGCCGGGCATCCGGGGATGTTGATCACCGGCAGGCCGAGGCGGCTGACGAATCCGGCGCCGAGGTGGCCGCCGCGCTCGCCACCGCGATCGAACTGCAGTCCGCGGCTCTCCGACGGGTTGGGCGGCACGGCCGGGAGGCCGCCCCATGACGCGCAGTCGCCGATCGCGACCACGATGCCCGCCTTCGGCGCGATGTCATCGACCCAGTCCTTCATGGGGCGGCCGGCGAACATGTCGAAGCGCCCTGTTCCGTTGGGCCCCTCGATGACCGTCCCTTCGAAGACGAAGATGTCGATCTCCTTCTCCCCCTTGGCGTACGACCAGAAGAGGTCCTGGGCCACCTTGCCGATCTCCATGGACAGCGTCGGGTGGTACACGATCTCCAGGCCGTAGTCGACGATGAGGTCGACGACGGACGGCTCAGCGGCGTTGATGAACGACATGGTGTTGCCGCTGCATGCGCCGCCCTGGAACCAGAGCACAGATGTCACGGTGCCTCCTGCAGTAGGGGTGATGGTGTCAACAGAATGCTGAGCAATTCGTCGACGCCATCACTGCTTCGTGATGACGTCTCGACGACCGGGGCCGTCGGGTTCACTGCGCGGATCGCGTCCATCGCTGCACGGCGATCCCATTCCACAGCGGCCGCGATGTCCGTCTTCGTGATGACGACGACGTCGGCCGAGTGGAACAGCTGTGGGTACTTCATCGGCTTGTCCTCACCCTCGGTGACGCTGAGCAGCGCCACACGGGTGTCCTCCCCGAGGTCGTACGCCGTGGGGCATACGAGGTTGCCGACGTTCTCGATGACGAGCATGTCGAGGTCTGGGAGGGCCCAGCCCTCGAGGTGCGTCATGACCATGTCGCCCTCTAGGTGGCACATGCCCTCGGTGATGATCTGGCGCACGGGTGCCCCGCTGCGCGCGAGGCGCTGGGCGTCATTGTCCGTGGCGCAGTCGCCGACGAGGGCCGCGGCTGCGACGCCCTGGGCGACGGCCCGGGTGAGGACGGCCTCGAGGAGTGCGGTCTTCCCCGTGCCCGGGCTCGACACCCAGTTGCTCACGCGGACGCCGGCCTCGGTGTACGACTGGCGCAGCGCAGCGGCCAGGAGGTCGTTCTTCTCGAGGATGCCTGTGCGGAGGTCGACGATGCGCGCCGTCATGGGGCGGCTCCGGCCGTGACGGCGTCCTCGACGGTGATGGAGACGATCTCGAGCTCCTTGCCCTTCACGACGTTCCCGCACGGGACGTCGCACGAGGGGCACCGGAAGTCGCGCGCGGAATCCAGGGTCTGCTCTCCGCAGGCCGGGCAGTCGACCACGATCGGGCCCCGCTCGATCACCAGCGCGGCATCGGCAAGTGGAGTGCCCTCCGCGGCCACGTCGTAGGCGAACTCCAGCGCCTGGGGAACCACACCGGAGAGACCGCCGATGAGCAGGCGGACCTCCGTCACCCGCGGGGCGGGGTTCGGAAGTCCGTCCGTGACGGTCGCCACGATGGCGTGGGCGACGGAGAGCTCGTGCACGCAGGACCTACTTGCCGCTCGACGTGCGGGATCCGAAGGCCTTGGCCAGCTCGATGACGAAGGCGAGGGTCTGCTGGACCTGGGGGTCCTTGAGCTGCCGGTTCAGGGCGAGGAGCCCGCCCACGGACGCCTGCCTGCCCTGGGTGGCCTTCTCGGCCTGCACCGCCGCCTCGCCGAGGGAGCCGATGACCCGCACGACCTCCGGGTCGAGGATGGCGGAGTCGAGCAGTGCGGCCACGGAGTCGGCGCGCGCGGCGAGGGTCTCGGTCACGGGAGCGAGCTTGGACAGCGAGCGGATCGCGGGCAGCACCTCGGCCAGCCCGCCTCCCTCGCCACCCTCGGCCTCGCGAAGCTGGATGAGGGAGGCGTTGATGTTGTCCATCAGCTCCGGCCCGCGCTGGAGCAGGCCTGAGCCCATCGCGGCGAGGGCCGCGAGCGTCGGGGCGTTGGCCACGAGGACGGCCAGGGACTGGCGGATCTCCGGATCGGCCAGCATGGCGTCAAGGGCATCCGTGCGGGCAGGAACGTCGGCCAAGGACACATCTACCTCCGCAAAAGGGGGAACCCCCGCAGTGGCTCGGGGGTACGTAGGGCAGATCGTGACATGCGTCACGCGCCGATGCGGGACTTTCGGAGAAAGTTCTGTCCCCAGCGCTTGTCCCCCATCCCTCAACGGCCACCACCCCTGTTTCTCCCGCTCAGCGGGAGAAACAGGGGTGGTGGCGGGCTCCGCACGGGCTACACCCCCGTTTGTCCCGCTAAGCGGGACAAACGGGGGTGTAGGGGGCTTCTGGGGGCTCTTGAGCCCCGGTTCTCCCAAGCTCGAACGGTATGGGGGACAAACGGGGCTCTGGGCCCGGTATGGGGCCGCATGAGCCCCGTTTCTCCCGCTAAGCGGGAGAAACGGGGGTAGTCAGCGGGAGGGGCGGTCGCGCAGGGCCTCGACCACGACGTCGTCGACGCTCACGCCGCGGCGCTTGGCCTCCTGGCGGACCGCCTTGCGCAGCGACTTGGGCAGGGTGATCTCCAGCGTCACCTGCTTGTCCTTGTCGGGCATGCCGACGGAGTCCGCGGTCGAGGAGCGGCCGGAGAGCCACGCGGGATCGGGTCCGTGTCCGGCGTCCACCGGCGTGCTCGGGTGCAGGTCGGCGTCGGGGGCCTTGCGCAGGCCAGCGCGGGAGGCCTCGGGGGGCGTCATGACAGGTACCTGCGGATGGACACGCGCGGCACCGCCCGGGCCTGGCGCTTGCGCGGCAGCAGCGAGTCGAGCAGGTCGTCCATGATGTCGGCCGTCTCCCGCGACCCGGGGGAGTTCCATGAGTGCAGGGGGCTCACGGCCCGCTGCGACTGCGGGATGGCCGAGCAGGCGGGGATGGGCGGGTCGTAGACCAGGGATCCGTGGGCCTCACCGAGGCGCTGCAGGTTCAGCAGGTGCTCGCGGTCGTGCGGATCGAACCGGTTGACGACGATGGCCGCGGCCCGCAGCGCGGGGTTGGTGGTGGCGGCGATGACGTCGACGGCCTCGAGGGCCTCCGTCGCCCCGTGCAGGGAGAAGTGGCTGGGTTCGGTGACGACGACGGCGAGGTCGGCCGTGCTCAGCGCGTTGCGGGTGAGCTCGCCCAGCGACGGCGGGCAGTCGATCAGCACGAGCTCGTACTCCCTGGGCACGGTGGCCAGGGACGTGCGCAGCCGCAGGGCCGAGTTGCGACCCTGGCTGACGTTGCGGTGCTCCAGGCTCCGCTCGGAGGGCAGGACGTCGATGCGGGGATCCCACCCGCTGGCGACGATGGCGTCGGCCGCCACGCCCGGTCGCGCGTCGGCGAGTACGTCGCTGGTGGTGAACACGGCCCCGGCCGGGTCCAGGGCCATGGTGGCGTTGGCCTGCGGATCGAGGTCGATCACCAGCGTGCGCATGCCGCGGTCCCAGGCCGAGCTGGCCAGTCCCAGCGCCACCGTCGTCTTCCCCACGCCGCCCTTCATGGACAGCACGGCGATGACGGTCATGCCGTCATCCTGTCATCGGCGCGGACGCGGGCACCGCAGGCGCGAGCGTCCGGCCCCCGGGGATCCGGTCAGGCACCCTTGATCGACGCGAAGTCCGCTAGCGCGACGTCGCGCTCGGCCGCGTGGTCGACGATGGGCTCCGGATACCCGTGCAGGTAGCCGTCGAGCGCCTTCCACGGCTCGTGCACCGACTTGCCGGGCAGGTGGCGCAGCTCCGGCACGTAGCGTCGGACGTAGTCGCCGTCCGGATCGAACTTCACTCCCTGGAGGACGGGATTGAACACGCGGTAGAACGGCGAGGCGTCAGTGCCGCATCCGGCGGTCCACTGCCATCCGTGCGCGTTGCTCGCGAGGTCACCGTCGCGCAGCCACCGCATGAACTCCGCGGCTCCGCGCTGCCATGGAAGGTGGAGGTCCTTGACGAGGAAGCTCGCCACCACCATGCGCACGCGGTTGTGCATCCACCCCTCGACGCGCAGCTGCCGCATGCCGGCGTCCACGAACGGGTATCCCGTCCGCCCTTCGCTCCATGCGGCCAGCAGTGCGGTGGCGTCCTTGCCGGACGTCCACGGCATCGCCGTGTCGAACCGGGAGTCGAGCGAGCGGCGCGCACTGTCCGGGTACTGCGCGAGCACGTCGGCGTAGAACTCACGCCAGGCCAGCTCCTTGCTGAACACCTGGTCGTCCGGCCCGAGGTCGGCGAGCATCGAACGCGGATGGATCTCGCCCCACTTCAGGTGATGGCCCATCGCGCTGGTGCCCGCGAGGTCAGCACGGTTGCGCAGGTCGGCGTACTCGGCGAGCCCGGTCGCCCGGAACTGCGCCCACCTGTCCCACGCGGCCTGCTCGCCGGCCGGCGGCAGTTCCAGACCGCCGAGATCCGGGCGCGCAGGACGACCCTGGCACGGGATCGGCTCCCACCACTCGACGTCGGCGGGCACCTCACCAGCGGGCTGTCGCCACCCATGACGCACCCACGCACGCCAGAACGGGGTGTAGACGCGGTACGAGGTGCCGTCATCCTTGGTGACGCGTCCGGGGGCCACGGCGTACGGCGAGCCCGTGCGCACCAGCGGCACCGGCAGTGCCGCCTCGACCGCCCGGTCGCGCTCGGCGCCGTACGGCCCGAAGTCGGCCGCGATGTGGACGCTGGTGGCGCCCGACGCCGCCACCACCTCCGGCAGCACCGTGCGCGGATCCCCGTGCCGGATCGTCAGGTGTCGATCGATGCTCGCCCCGAGACTGTTCAGCGAGTCGACGAGGTACGCCTGTCGCACCGCACCGGCGGGCTCCCACAGGCCGGGGTCGACGACGAACAGCGCCACGACGCGTCCGTCACCGGTGGCGCGGGCCTCCTCGACGGCTGCCAGGAGGGCAGGATTGTCACGCAGTCGCAGGTCCCGGCGGAACCACATCACGGTGGGCACGCTCGCAGGCTAGGCACTAGGTTCAACGTGGGCAAACCGGGCTCGAAGGCGTGGGAGGCGGAGCGGTGAGCGACCTGATCGACACCACCGAGATGTACCTGCGCACCATCTTCGAGCTCGAGGAGGAAGGCGTGCGCCCCATGCGCGCGCGCATCGCCGAGCGCCTTCACCAGAGCGGCCCGACGGTGTCGCAGACAGTGGCGCGGATGGAGCGCGACGGCCTCCTGCTCGTCGGGCCAGACCGCCAGCTCGAGCTGACCCCGCTGGGCAGGTCGATCGCCACGCGCGTGATGCGCAAGCACCGGCTGGCCGAGTGCATGCTCGTGCAGCTCCTGCAGATGCCGTGGGAGGAGGTGCACGCCGAAGCCTGTCGGTGGGAGCACGTGATGAGCGAGTCCGTCGAGCGCCGCCTCCTGGAGGTGCTCGACCACCCGACGGTGTCTCCCTACGGCAACCCGATCCCCGGGCTCGAGGAACTCGATGCCCACACCTACGCGTCACCGGTGGACCTGGATCGCATGGTCCCGCTGAGCGAGGCCTGTCGCGACGATGTCTCCCGCGTCGTCATCCGGCGCATCGCCGAGCCGATCCAGGACGACGCGGAGGTCATGACCCGCATGCACCGCATCGGCGTGACCCCGGGTGCGTCGGTGAAGGTGCACCGCTCACCCGGCGGCGTCATGATCGGAAGTGCAGGGGAGTACTCCGAGCTCTCGGACGACGTCGCGGTGCACGTGCTGGTCGAGACGGCGACCTGATCCTCACGCAGGGACGGCTGGTCGACCTGACCCTGTGTCGGGCCTCAGTCCTCCGGGCTGATCTGGATCACGACCGCCTTCGGCTCGGTGAAGAACTCGCGGCTGAAGTTGCCTCCCTCGCGGCCGACGCCAGAGTCGCCGACACCGCCGAACGGAGCGCGCAGATCGCGGATGAAGAAGCAGTTCACCCACACGGTGCCGGCGTTGAGCTTCGCGGCCACGCGATGGGCGCGCGAGAGGTTCTCCGTGAAGACCATCGCATTGAGGCCGTAGCGCGTGTCATTCGCCAGGGCCACCGCCTCGGCCTCGGTGTCGAACTTCGTCGCGACGGTGACGGGTCCGAAGATCTCCTCCTTGACCACGCGTGCATCGCCCGGGGCGTCGACGATGATCGTCGGGTTCACGCCCCAGCCATCGCCGAGACCACCGGTGAGGATGCGTCCGCCGCCCAGGGCTTCACTGCCGAGGTAGCTCGAGACCTTGGTGAAGTGCTCGTGACTGGCCAGGGCTGGCGAGAACTGCGTGGTCGCGTCCTTCGGGTCGCCGATGACGAGTGCCTCGGCGGCCGCCTTGTAGCGCGCCATGAACGCGTCGTAGATCCCGCTCTGCACATACAGGCGGCTGCCTGCGAGGCAGACCTGACCGGCGTTGCGGAAGATCGCCTCCACGGCCCAGTGCACCGCGTTGTCGAGGTCGGCGTCGTCGAAGATGACGTTGGCGCCCTTGCCGCCGAGCTCGAGGCTGACAGGGGTGAGGTTGCGGGCGGCGACTGCGCTGATGACCTTGCCCGTGCCGGACTCCCCGGTGAACGTGATGCGGTCGACGTCGGGATTCTCCGTGAGCGCCGACCCGGCGGAGTCCGGACCGTAGCCGTGCACGATGTTGAGCACCCCGGGCGGGAAGCCCGCCTCGATGGCGAGCCGCCCGAGGATCGCCGCTGACACGGGGGTGTCCTCCGCCGGCTTCCAGACGACGGTGTTGCCCCAGGCAAGAGCGGGCATGACCTTCCAGGTGCCGAGCATGAGCGGGAAGTTCCAGGGCGAGATGGCGACGACGACGCCGACCGGCTCCCATCGGCTGTACGCGTGGTGACCGGAGTCCATGGGGTAGGCGTCGGCCATCGACTGGCGGGCGTGATCGGCGAAGAAGCGCACGTTCAGGATCGATCGCGTGACGTCGTGCTGCGACTGCGTGATCGGCTTGGCCATGTCGCGGGTGTCGGCCATGGCGAGCTCGTCGCGATGCTCCTCCATCAGGTCGGCGAGTCGGTGCATGAGCTGCTGCCGCTTCTCGAACCCCATGCGCGGCCAGGGCCCGTGGTCGAAGGCTGCCCGCGCTGCAGCGACAGCGCGATCAGCATCGGCCTTGCCTCCGCAGGCGATGGTGGCCCACTGCTCCTGCGTGTAGGGATCGATGTCGGGCATCGTCGCGCCGTCGACCGACGGCACCTCAACGCCGTCGATGATGTGGCCGTAGAAGTCCATGGGCGTCCTTTCGTCTCTCGCGAGGCTAGGCACCCGACACGCTAGTGACCCCGGGCAGTTCCTGAGGCCGGAACGACAGGTCGAGCCGCGGTTCCGCCCGGGTCGGTCAGCTCCGCCCCGCCATCTGCGCCGACAGGCGCTTGGCGGCCGCCTGCACCAGCCGGGCCTGGCGGTCGGGGTGATCGCCCAGGTCGTCCACGTCGCCGGTGATCGAGATCGCCGCGATCGCGATGCCGTGCCCATCCAGTACCGGGGCGGCGACCGAAGCGAGGGAGTCCATCAGCTCGCCGCGTGACGTGGCGTAGCCCAGGCGCCGGACGTGGGCGAGTTCGGCCCTGAATGCCGACTCCGAGTCGAGGGTCTGCGCGGTGAACACGGGAAAGCCCGCGGTGATGCGCGCGAGGGCCCCTTCAGGGTCGTAGGCGCAGATCGCCTTGCCCGACGACGTCGCGTGCAGCGGCCATCGGCGGCGGTACTCGCCCATGGCCTTCATGCCCCGCAGGGTGGCGAGCCGGTCGAGGAAGAAGGAGTCGGCTCCGTCGCGGATCGACAGGTGCACTGTCCAGCCGCTCACCTCGCGCAGGTGCTCCAGCAGGGCCTTCGACTGCCGCCTGAGTTCGACCCGCTCGAGCGCCAGCTGCCCGAGCTCGAACAGGTGCAGGCCGAGTCGGTAGCGGCCGCTCTCGGTGTTCTGCTCGACGAGGCCGCGCGACGCTAGGGTCGTCAGGAGTCGGTGAGCGGTGCTCTTGGCTACGCCCAGCCGCCGAGCCACGTCGGTGACGCCCAGCTCCTCATCCTCGAGGAAGCAGTCGAGCACGGCGAGGGCCGAGGCCACGGACTTCAGTCCGCCGACTACCTCGCGATCACTCAAGCGCCCGCCCACTCATCGGTCCGTGCCTACGACAGACCGGCCGAGAGCGGAGCCCGGTCGAATCCCGGCCGCAGCGGCATGCCCGAGCTGCCGCCAGGGCCCAGCTTCACCCCGAGCATCTGGTGCAGCTCGATCTGGTTGATGTCGAAGCCCAGGCGCGAGGCGGCCATGTACAGACGCCACACTCGTGCGGTGCCGAGGCTCGACTCTGCGACAGCGGCGTCCCAGTTCGACTCGAGGTTCTCGCACCAGTGCTTGAGGGTCAGGGCGTAGTGCTCGCGGAGGTTCTCCTCATGTCGGATCTCGAACCCCGCCGTGTTCATCGCCGTCATCACCTGCGACGGCCCGGACAGCTCACCGTCGGGGAAGACGTAGCGGTTGATGAAGGACTTGCGGAAGTGCGTCTGCCAGCCGTCGTTGGGCCGGGTGATCGTGTGGTTGAGCATGCGGCCCTCGGGACGCAGCTTGCCGTAGAGGAAGGAGAAGTAGGACGGGTAGTTCGCCCGCCCGATGTGCTCGGTGAGGCCGATGGACGACACGGCGTCGAAGCCGGACTCGGGCACGTCGCGGTAGTCGCTGAAGCGGATCTGCGCGACGTGCTCCAGGCCGGCATCGGCGATCGCCTGCTGGCCCCACAGCGCCTGCTGCTCGGAGAGCGTGACACCGATGGCGGTGACCCCGTAGTTCTTGACCGCGTGCAGGACCATGCCGCCCCAGCCGCAGCCCACGTCGAGCAGGCGCATGCCCGGCTTCAGCCCGAGCTTGCGGCACACGAGGTCGAACTTCTCCTCCTGCGCCGTCTCGAGCGAGGCATCAGCGGTGGGGAACACCGCGCACGTGTAGGCCATCGAGGGTCCGAGCACGTAGGTGTAGAAGCGGTTGCTGACGTCGTAGTGATGGTGGATGGCCTCGGCATCACGGTTCTTGGAGTGGCGGCGTCCGCCGAGGCGGCGCTCCTGCGGCGGAGGCGCTGGGCGCTTGACGGCGAACGGCGCGAACGCGCGGGCGAGGTCGAGCTTGTCGCGCCACGTCAGGTGGTCGAGGGGGAGCGGATACAGCTTCGACAGCGCGGTGTAGGCGTCACCGATGATCTCGAGGTCGCCGGTGACGTAGGCCCGGGCCAGGCCCAGCTGGCTGGGTGCACTGGCGAAGTACTCGACGGCCCGGGGGCTGCGCACCTCCAGGGTCACCTCCGCGTCATCCGGCCCGGCGCTGGACCCGTCGTAGGCGCGGAAGCCCACACCTCTCTCGGCGGGCACGATCATCGAGAAAGCGTCGGCCAGCTTCATGACCGCTCCACCACCTTCGCGTAGAGATCCTTCAGGCGCGACTGAGGATCGTACTTCCCCTTCAGCTGCGTGTACTCCGATCCGCCATAGATCGACCAGAAGGTCTCGCGGTCGTAGAAGGCGGTGGAGTACAGCGACTTGCGGCCGTCGAGGGCGGTGACAACCTCCTCGATCCGTCGGTTGACGGTGCCGTCGGCGGGGGAGACCCCGTCGGGCAGGGCGACGGTCGACCAGAAGCCCACGTTGACGTAGAGCACCTCCGGGTCGAACTCGTACAGCGGCCACCGGGCATCCAGGTCGCGCTGCTTGAGCGGGCACACCCACACCGGCTGGATCCCGACCTCGCGATGGAAGAACTCCAGGAACTCGGGCAGCCGGTCGACGGGCACCTCGATGTCCTGCACGACAGCCTCGCGGACGGGACGACCGCGCTTACGGGCGACGCGATTGGAGAGGTCGTGCCTGCGCTCGATGGCCACGAGCTTCCAGTAGACGTCGCTGCGCAGCTTCGACTTCGGCCACAGTCGGCGCACGGCCGACTTCTGGGCACCGAACGCGCGCGAGCACCAGAACCAGTCGGTGTCCCAGCGCCACAGGTAGTCGTGGATGGTGAGCGCGTCGACGGCCTTGCGCTGGATCGACCGGTAGTAGATGTCCATGCCGGTGTAGTCACTGACGCCGACGCCCACCGGGGGCTCGTCGACCATCGTCCCGATCGTCAGGTACTGCTCGTCGGCGGAGAACACGGTGCCGTCGAGGAAGTCGACCTGGCGTGACTCGAACGTGCGCGCGGCGCTGATCTCCTCGATTGCGGCCGTCATGGCCTCGGCGGTGCTGAAGCGCACGTGGCGCAGCAGCACGTATGGCTGCACGGGCTCGAGCTCGATCTTCAGGCGCAGGGCGTAGCCGAGGGAGCCGTACGAGTTGGGGAATCCGTAGAACAGGTCGCGGTGCGGATCGTCCGCGTCGCCCGAGACGGTGATGATCTCCCCGGCACCCGTCAGGATGTCCATGTCGATGACGGACTCATGCGGAGTGCCGCTGCGAAAGCTCGCACTCTCGATGCCCAGACCGGTGACGGCGCCGCCGAGGGTGATCGTGCGCAGCTGCGGAACGCACATCGGCATCAGCCCGTAGGGGAGTGTCGCGTCGACGAGGTGCTCGTACGTGGTCATGCCCAGCACCTCGGCGGTGCGGGTCACCGGGTCGACGTGGAGGACGCCATCGAAGGCCGCGACGTCAAGGCCGGTGCCAGCGGTGTCACGCGGCCGGAAGAGGTTCGACGTGCGCTTGGCCAGCCGCACCGGCGAGCCCGGGGGGATGGCTCGGTACTCGCGGAGAAGCCCCTCCCGGAGGTGGGCATAGCGCTCCCGCCACGGGGCCTCGGACGAGACGGCAGTCACGGAGAGGAGGCTAGACCCGGGCCCGGGCGCATCACCCGCTGCCCCTGAGCGACAATGAGGGCATGCGACCGATCAGTGCCCGAGGCTGGTTCGGCCCCCTGATCGGCGGGGCGGCCTTCCTCGTGACCCTTGGGTTCCTGGGTCCCATCGCCCTGGTGGGTGACATGGCCCTGCGCTACGCCGAGATGGAGCAGCTGGTCACCCGGGTCGAGGCCTCTGAGGCCGAGATGGTCCTCGTGCAGGAAGAGATCGAGGCCATCACGGACGACTACGAGAGCCTGCCGGAGCCCGACGACGCCGACCGCGCCGAGCTCGTCGGCCGGCTGGCCGATGCCGCTGCCTATGGCCAGGAGGCCATTGCTGAGGCGGGCGCGGTGGTGGCGGGGGACTCCTACCTGCCCTGGCACACATCGATCGTCGAGGCGCAGCGCGACTATCTCGCCCACAACCAGGCGTGGCAGGACTACCTGGAGGCCGCCGCGATCGATCCCGGGGAGCTCACGATGACCCAGGACGACATCAACACCACGTTCGTCGACGCCGAGACCTCGATGCGGGCGGCGCTCCCTCCGTTGGCGAGCCCGGAGCTGCGCCAGCGCGTGGACCTGATCTTCGCCGAGCCCGAGAGCGAGGGGGGGCAGGCAGCGTGAAGCCGGTCTTCCTCGGTCATGGCGCCCCACCCCTGCTGGACGACCCGGTGTGGGTGCCCGAGCTGGAGGCGTGGGCCGGGCGCATCGGTCGCCCGACCGGAATCCTGATCGTCTCCGCGCACTGGGAGTCAGCCCCGGCCATGCTCTCGGCGGCCGAGGCGGGCACCCCGCTGGTGTACGACTTCGGCGGGTTCGCCCCGCACTACTACGAGATGACGTACCCGACCCCCGATGCCGCGGCCCTGGCTCGCCTCGTCACGTCGGTGTTTCCCGACGACTCCCCGGTGCTGCAGCACCGGAACCGCGGGCTCGACCACGGGGCCTGGGTGCCGCTGAAGGTCATGTACCCCGAGGCGGACATCCCGGTGCTCCAGCTGTCGCTGCCGACCACGGACCCGGAGCGGCTCCTGCAGATGGGGTCATGGCTGCGCCCTCTGCGCGACCACGGCGTGCTCATCATCGGCTCCGGATTCCTCACCCACGGCCTGCCCTTCCTGACCGAGTGGCGGATCGACGCAACCCCACCGGGCTGGAGCGTGGACTTCGACCTGTGGGCGGCCGAGGCTCTCGAGCGCGGTGACGTCGAGACGCTCATGGCCTTCCGAGACCGGGCGCCGGGAATGCCGTACGCGCACCCCACGGTCGAGCACCTGACGCCGCTGTTCGTCGCTCTCGGCGCGGCCACCGATCCGGAGGCGTCGCCCATCACGGAGGTCGACGGCTACTTCATGGGCCTGGCCAAGAGGTCCTTCACCTTCTCCTGAGCGTCGCTTCCCCGAGCAGGGAACACGAACGGCCCGGCTGACAGCGGTTAGGCTCCCCGCGATGGACGAGACGTTCGCAACCCTGGCCATGGCGGGGCTGATCGCCGTGGGTCTGGGTGTCTTCCTCCGCCAGCGCGGATGGGGTATCGCCATTCCACTGGTCGTCGTCGGCGCCGTGGTCGGCGCCCTGCCCGTGGGTCCGGATGCGATCCCCGAGCCGGAGATCGTCCTTGTCGCGATCCTCGCACCGCTGGTGTTCGGCGAGGCTCTCGGCTCATCCTTCCTCGACCTGCGCCGGGTCAGCCGACCGGTGCTCTTCCTTGCGATCGGCCTCGTGATCGCCACGACGCTGGTGGTCGGCGTGGCCGCGTCGGCCGCTGTCGCGATGCCGATCTCCATGGCCTGTGCACTCGGTGCGGTGCTCGCCCCGACGGACGCGGTCGCGGTGAGCACGGTCGCGCGACGTGCCGGACTGCCGCGAAGGCTCGTGTCGATCCTCGAGGGCGAGAGTCTGGTCAACGACGGCACCGGGCTCACGGCCCTGCGGGTGGCGCTCGTCGCTGCCTCCGTCGGCTCGGTCACCCTCGTCGACGTCGCCACCGGCTTCAGCGTGGCTGTGCTCGTGGGTGTGGGTGTGGGTCTGGCGGGCGGGCTGTTCGTCGGCTGGGTACTCGGCCGGGCTCGTGACCTGGTCTCGGCGAATGCGCTGACGCTTGTCGCTCCGTTCGCGCTGTACCTGCTCGCGGAGCAGTGGGAGGGCTCCGGGATCCTCGCCGTCGTGGTGGCGGCGCTCGTCATCGCGAACCGGCAGAACTCCGATCCCGGTCATGCCGGGCGCGTGCAGAGCGTGAACCTGTGGAAGCACCTGACCTTCGTGCTGCAGTGCGTGGCCTTCTTCTTCGTCGGTCTCGAGCTGCCGGAGGTGCTGCAAAGGCTTCCCGGCGATGCATGGAGTTCGCTGGCCATCCTGGTGCCCCTTGTCCTGGTACTGCTGATCGTCGTGCGCACGGTCTTCGTGTTCGGCATGGTGGGCGTCGCACATGCGCGTTCCCGGGCTCCACAGCAGGCCTTTCGCGGCGCCATCATCCTGTCGTGGGCAGGAGCGCGGGGTCCCGTCTCGGGACTCGCGGTCTTCTCGATCCCGATCACGTTCGCCAGCGGCGAGATCGTGCCCTTCCGTGATGTCATCCTCGCCACGACCTTCATCGTCATCGTCATCACGCTGCTGCTGTCGCTGACGATGGCACCCGTCGCGCGGGCACTCGGTATCGGCAAGGACGACGACGCCGAACTCCTGCGTCGGGTGGATGTGAGACTCGCGAGGGCTGCGCTCGACCGCCTGAACGCCATCGAGGTGGAGGCGGCCGACATGGGCAAGCCGCTGGCCCATGATGTCTCTGCGCGTCTGCGTGCCGAGGCCGAGCACCGCCTGGAGCACGCTGGCGAGGCGACCGATCGCCTGATCGGTGCGGACATCCGGGTCCGGCAGATGGTCGAGACGGCTCGGGCGATGATCCGCGCGGAGCAGGAGGAGCTGATCGCCATCCGCGATGCGGAGGGCCTCCCCGATGCCCTCGTACGTCCGCTGATGCGGCAGCTCGACGTCCGCGACCAGGCCCTCGCCTCCCAGCGCCACTGACCCGACCCCCCGTTTCTCCCGCTAAGCGGGACAAACGGGACTCAACGGCGCCCGGGGTCTGCCTTCAGCCCCGTTTCTCCCACGCATGACGGGGGACTGTGACGTCGGGCACGGGACTCTCCCCCACGTTGGGCTGGGACAAACGGGGCTTTGGCTGGGGCTCCGGGGTTGTGAACCCCCGACTGTCCCGCTTAGCGGGAGAAACGGGCGCTGGAGGGGTGGGGGAGGCGGTGGGAGAGGATGTCGTGCATGACGACTCCCGAGACCGGGCCCCGTGACGAATCTGCCACCACAGCCACCCCGCTGCTGGACGCCTGGCGCCGGGCCAGGGACTCGGGGATGCGGCCGATGCAGATCCCCGGCCACAAGATGCGCTACCTCCACGACGCCCCGGGATGGGCCGCCGACCTCGTCGGCGACACCGTGCGCGACGACATCGCGCTGCAGGGGGAGGTCGACGACAACGCCTTCACCAACGACTGGCTCGGCCAGGCCGAGCGGCTCTGGACCGCGCACGTCGGAGCCGACCACTGCCGCTTCCTCGTCGGAGGGTCGTCCCAGGGCAACATCGCGGCGATCGGCACCGTCGCCGACCAGGACGTGCCGATAGCCATCGACCGCACCGCCCATCGCAGCAGCCAGGCCGCGCTCGTGATCAGCGGGGCCGTGCCGCGGTGGATCTACCCGCGAATCCACCCCGAGTTCCACCTGCCGATCGGGATGCCGGTGTCGGCGATCACCGACGTGACCGAGCCGGTCACGGGCTTCTTCGTCACCTCGCCCAGCTATGTCGGCACCCTGTCCGACATCGCCGGCCTCGCGAAGGCCGCGCACGAGCACGGTCAGCCGCTGGTGGTCGACCAGGCGTGGGGCGCCCATCTGGACTTCATGCCGGGTCGCGGAGCCATCAGCCAGGGTGCCGACATGGAAGTGACCAGCATCCACAAGGCCCTGACCGGCTACTCGCAGACGGCCGTCCTGGCGGTGCGCGAGGGTCGCGGCTTCGTGCACCGCTCTGTCGTGAACCGATGGGTCGACCTCACCGGGACCACGTCGCCGTCGGGCACCCTGCTGGCCTCGATCGATGCGACGCGCGCGGCGATGGCGCGCGACGGACGGCAGCGCCTCGATCTGCTGTGTGAGGCGGTCAGCAAGGCGCGTTCACGGCTGGCGCGCGTGACCGGACTCATCGTGGTCGACGACGGCAACGCGGGTTGCCCGGTCGACCCCCTGAAACTCACGCTCCTGCTGCCCGGCACCGGGGTCGACGGCACCGCTCTCGGCCACGCCCTGCACGACCTCGGTCACGGTGCCGAGATCGCCGATCGCGACTCGCTCGTGTGCACCGCGACGGTGTCCGACGAGCCGGAGTGGATCGTGCAGTTCGCCGACCTGCTCGCGGGGATGATCGACCGGATGCGCGGGGAGCCACGCGCCATGACTCCTCTGGCGGTGTGGCAGGTGACGCCCGACGTCGTCGTCACCCCGCGCGTGGCGTTCTTCTCTGAGCGGCGTCGCATCCCCCTGCGGGACGCCGCAGGGGAGGTCAGCGCGGAGCAGTTCTGCCCGTATCCGCCCGGGGTTCCGCTGCTCGCGCCGGGGGAACGCGTCACGGAAGAGGCCATCGAGGCGATCATCGCGGCCGCCCGGGTCGGCCGCGTGGCCTACAACAGCGACCCGACGATGGAGACGATCGAGGTCATTGACGCGATCTGACGCGCCTGAGCGCGAGGATGGCGTCATGCCCCTGGACTCCGTGTTCGATGCCGCCGCGGTCGCCGTTTCCATGAAGGCGCTACCGTCCGACAAGTGCCCGGACGGCAGCGTGAGCACGGGCAGCAGCGTGCTCGCGCGCACCGATGCGTACGAGGTGGGCGTGTGGGTGCATGAGGCGGGTCGCTCGACCGACGTCGAGACCGACGAGGTCTTCGTGGTGATCTCCGGACGCGGGCGTGTGATTCTCGACGACGGCACGGTGCTCACCCTCGCGCCGGGCACTGTCGGTGTGCTCTACGCCGGCACGCGAACCACGTGGGAGATCCACGAGCCGCTGCGCAAGGTCTGGATCGTCGAGCGCTAGGCCGCCGCTACGGCATCCAGCTCCGCCATCGTGGCATCGTCGAGGACGAGGTCACGGCTGGCGCAGTTCTCCTCAAGGTGGGCCAGCGACCCGGTGCCCGGGATGGGCAGGGTGACGGCGGAGTGCTGGATGAGCCACGCGAGCGCCACCTGCCCCGCAGTAGCACCGACGCGCTCGGCGATGCTCGCAACGAGGGCCGACTGCTCCTCGCGATTGCGGCCACCGAGCGGGAACCACGGAATGAATCCGATGTCGTGTGCCTCGCAGTGCTGAAGCAGGGCCTCGGCGCTGCGGTCGGCGACGTTGTAGAGGTTCTGCACGGTGGTCACGGGGAAGTGGCGCTCGGCGGCGAGGACGTCGGCGACGGTCACCTCTGACAGGCCGACGTGGCGGATGAGTCCCTCGCGCTGCATGTCGGCGATGGCGCCGAACTGGTCGTCGAGAGGCACCTGCGGGTCGATACGGTGGAGTTGCCACAGGTCGATGCGGTCGACGCCGAGACGGCGAAGCGACATGAGCACGCACTGCCGGAGGTACGCCGGTCGTCCTACCGGCTCCCACTGGTCCGGACCCTGGCGCGTCAGGGCGCCCTTCGTGGCGATGATGACGTCCCCGTAGGGGTGGAGAGCCTCGCGGATGAGATCCTCGCTCACGTCGGGCCCGTAGGCGTCGGCCGTGTCGATGAAGTCGATGCCGAGGTCGACCGCTCGACGCAGGACGGCGATGGCGGTGTCGTGATCGGCCGGTGGCCCCCAGATGCCGGGGCCGGTGATGCGCATGGCCCCGAATCCAAGGCGCTGCACGGTCAGGGGATCGGTGGACCGGGCGGCGATGGTGAACGTCGTCATGACCCCATTCAAGCGTGCTGCCCTGGGCATGGCACCCTGCGGGCGTGGACGAGGTGCAGATCGCGCAGGCGATACTCGACAGCCACCACGACCGTGTCGGGGTCGAACTCCTCGAGCGGAGCGGTGATCCGGCCGAGGATGCGCGGCGCCTGCGGGACCTCGAGGCGATCGTGCTGAGCCATGACGGGGGCGCTGACCCTGCCTTCGTGTACGCCAACCATGCGGCTGCTGCGCTGTGGCGCATGTCCATCGAGGACCTCGTCGGGATGCCGTCGCGGCTCTCGGCGCCACCGGAGCAGCGGGAGTCGCGCGCCACGATGCTGGCGGACGCGGCCTCGTCCGGGGTCCTGCATGGCTACGCAGGAGAGCGCGTCGCCAGCGATGGCACCCGCTTCGTCATCGCGGGGGCGACGCTGTGGACGGTCGACGGCTACCCGGATCGACCGGGCCAGGCAGTCGTCTTCCGCGACTGGCGCGCGGTGGACGACTGAATCCTCGGACCACTCTGCGGCCGGAGATCAGATGACGTAGTCGGGGCCATCGGCCAGTCCGTGCTCGGACAGCAGCCCGGCGACAGCGGGGTAGTGGTGGTCGGCGACCTGCTGAGCGAATCCCCAGAACGCCTCGATACCGGGCCAGGCGGAGATGTCGTCGTCGGTGAAGCGCAGGAAGTGAAGGTGGCGCACGGCATGGCATGTCGAGGGCAGGGATTCCAGATCCTGCGGGGTTCCGGTCCAGGAGGCCTCGACAACGGCGCCATCCGGGAGCACGTGCGCGAAGGTGAGCACGAGCCTGTCGCCCTCCGCCCGCCACGAGGTCGAGTGCGACAGCGCATCGGCATGCATGCCGAAACCGGCTCGCACCGGGTCAGCGCCTGGAGGCAGATCCTCCAGATCGACGCGCAGCGACACCACGCCGCTGGAGCGGGCGCTCAGGGTCAGGTGCTCCAGCACGATCTGCATGGGTGCAGTCTGCAATAGGGGGCTGCCGTCAGTTCAGGCAGTCGACAGCGCCGGTGCCCAATGGGTTCTCGGTGGCATCGACTTTGTAGCCGATGCAGGCTGGCAGCTGTGCACCGTCGACGATGCCACCGGGTTCACCGAACCTCGCCTGCAGCTGGGCCACGGCACCCGGGGTGAAGATCGTGGGCGCACCCATGGCCTGCCCTACGTTCATATGGAAGTGCAGGTGAGTGCCACTTGTGAGTCCCGGTGGCACATACAGGTATCCCAGCACGTCCCCCTTCTTCACTCGTTGCCCCTGCTTGACCGTGATGAAGCGCGAGTAGAAGCCTGAGTAAGGCTCCATCACAAAAGGCTCGAGGGAGTAGTTGAGCGTGATGTCGTCGCGGCCCTCGTGCCCGATGGCGAGGTTCAGTCCGTAAGCCTGGTGGCTGCCCATCTGGCGCAGGGGCTCGACGGCGGTGACGACGCCGTCGGACACCGCGCGCACGGCGGGGTAGGCCGTGGGGTCGAGCTGGGTGGCGAAGGGGCCCAGGCCTGTGAAGTTCACATGCATGCCCTTGTGCGGCATGTGAGAGCGCGCACCGAGGAAGGGTGCTACCGAGTACGCCTGCGAGATGTCGATGGGAAGGACGTCCGAGCGGTTCGCTGCGAGGGTCTTGAGATCAGGAAGTCCCGCTGTCGTGCTGCTGCCACTGTCGGCTCCGCTCGTGCTGCTGGAGCCGACAGAGGCACCGGTCCCCTGCACGACCCGCCACACCTTCTTGCGCCCCTTGCCTACGCAGACCAGTTCGACGCCTTTGACCCGAACGCGCTCCCCGGCCTTCGCGCACGCACCACCGACCTTCGGTGCCGGCGCAGCCGTCGTGGGAAAGGCCAGGAGGCCGACGGCCAGGACGGCCGCGACAACTGCAGCCGCGGGGATGGCGAGAAGGCGCGTCCGTGGAGGCATCACGCCGACGTGGCCACGACCACGACAGCGTCACCTGCCGAGACGGTGAATGAGGTGTCCTTGGCGGGATTGAGCCGGATGCCCTTGCCGAGGGCTCCCGCTGTGCCCGAGAGGCTTGCGGCACGCACGCCGATCGGGGTCACGCCCCAGTCTCGCGCCGCCTCGATGATCGAGCGGAACGTCGTGGTGCCGGTCGGCACATAACGCTCTATCGGGTGCAGGGTGATGACGGAGCCGGCGGAGTCGAACAGATCGCGGAAAACGGGAGCGAGGTCGGGGCTCTCGCTCAGCTGGGCGATCAGCAGGCCGATGAGTCGCTGGCTGACGATGAAGTCGCTGTTGTCGGCGGGTGCGGTGAGCTCGACGTCGTTGGGGTCGACGAGTTCGGCAACAATGTTCTCGGACGACTCACCCTGGGCGAGGTGACCGCGCACATGAAGCAGGGCCAGCATCGTGCGGGCGTCGGCCTCGTCGGCCGGGAATGAGCCCTTCTCGCTCAGCAGCAGGATGTGGTCGTACGGGCCGTTGTCGAGAACGCCCACGACGTCGGCCCGGCTGATCGGGCTTCCCGGGTGGATCGTGAGTGACTGTCGCTGCAGCGACATTGCGGTGGCGATCGCCTCGATGGCCTCCGCTGTCTCGTCCACGAGCAGGTGGATCTCCGACTCGGGTGCCACGTGCACGTCGATCTCCCGCGCGATGAGCGGCGCCAGCGGGCTCCAGCCGATGATGAGCGTCCGCTCACGGGCCGGGGCCAGGGGCTGCCAGGTGCGATCGTCGGCGGGCGTCCACGGTGCCGGTGCGCAGTCGAGCGAGAATTTGGAGTCGTCCTCGGCGACGGCGATGAGACGGTCACCCTCGCGCAGGACGGTGCTGGTGGGTGGCCCGACGTGGGTGCCGTCGGCATTGCGCAGGCCGATCACCGTCGCAGTGCTGCTGGCCAGCAGTGCCTGCCCGTACGTCTGGCCGATCCACGGCCCGGTGACGTCGATCGCGTACAGCTCGTCACCCTCGAAGTCGAGAAATTCCTCGTAGATGCCGCCGAGCCCCGGGGAGCGGGACACCTGGGCGCCGATACGGGCGATCACCTCAGTGGAGGTGATCGTGAGAAGTCGGTCACCGACGGCGTCGCTGAGCGCTTCAGCCGTGTCGTCGTCCTCGAGCTCCGCGACGATCGGTGCAGACGAATCTGCGGGTATGCATCGCGACACCGCGAGCACGGACTTGACCACCTGGGCGTCGGAGCCGTCCTGCGGACGCAGGACGATGACCGACTTCGCCTCGGCAGGATTGCCCTGCTCGAGGTCGGCGATGCGGGTCGGGTTGCCGCTGCGCACGACGAGGCGCGACGTCTTCATGTCGGGCACCTCGGCGCGCAGCTCGTCCGAGACTTCGACCACGTCATCCGGGGTCAGCACCACGATGGCTCGGTCGCGCTCGCTGCTGTTCGCCTCCACGAGTTCCGCGATCACTGCCGCGAGCTTGTCATTGCGTCCGACGATCAGGGTGTGGCCGGACTCGATGACCTGCGAGCGGCCACGACGCAGGCTCTCGACACGGGAGTCGATGGCCGAAGAGACCAAGCCGATGATGGCGGCGGCGAGGAAGATGCCGACGATGGTGACAACGAGCATGACGAGCCGGAAGGGCAGGCCCTCGTCGCCGGAGAAGGTGCCGGGATCGAGGGAGCGCGTCAGCGCGTACCAGACGCCCTCGGGGAAGGTCGTGGACTCACCGGCCGGCCCGATGCCGGTGATGATGAGGAAGACGGCGATGACGAGCATGAAGGCGAGGGCCAGCAGGCCCAGCCAGGCGAGCACCCCCCAGATGCCCTTGGCGAGGGTGTTGTCGAAGCGGTAGCGCAGGCGCTGGCGGAGGGTGAAGGTACGCGGCAT
>VFQT010000498.1_pt1 | contig 56556 bp, 55 predicted proteins | sample 3512381 | NCBI WGS metagenome assembly VFQT01 (sample SAMN10412376, study PRJNA504923) | tailings metagenome | isolation source: Relicate 2 Philex TSF3 active mining site | place: Philippines: Tuba, Benguet | collected 2017-08-29
CCAGCGTCAAAATTATTTTTTACCGAGCAAACTAGAAGCTTACCAACGTTGTATTTTGTTGCTAGATCGCATTTCACCTGCAAATTTAACCTTGCGCACCTTGCAAGTCACTCAAAATGCCCGCACCCAACAGACGCTTTTAATAAAAACGGTTCGTGACGAATTTGAGCACAACATTGCCCAGCAACTCTTCATTTCTCCTATGGGCTGGCAAATGCTTGTTCAGGCCAAAGAAGAAGTAACGAGGGTTATAAATATGGCTGCCAATACCTTAGAAGCAGAGGCAAGCGCCACTGATTTAGCAGCAAAAATTTTAGAAATAGCGGCGCAAGTAACGCCGTTTCCGACAGAGATTTGTCGTGCTTATTTACAAGAAGAATTTCAAAGATTTAGCGCTTAATTAAGCGTCTTTGGAACCTTTCTTAAGTCTCTCATTGACTACAGCAACGAGCATTGGCAATAAAGAAAGACCAATAATTCCAAAGATGACGGTCTCAAAATTTTGCCTTACGATGCTTAAGTTACCGAAAAAGTAACCCAAAAGTGTTAAGCCCACAACCCACAGACATCCTCCAAAGACATTGTATTTAAAGAAAATCGGGTAGCGCATATTTGCCAAGCCTGCCGTAAAGGGTGCAAAAGTGCGCACTATCGGGACAAAACGCGCAATGATGATCGTTTTGGAACCATGCTTTTCAAAAAACGCTTGTGTTTGTTCAAGGTGCTTGTCTTTGAGTAACTGATAGCGGCCAATTTTCATTTTAGCTAATTGCTGACCGTATTTTTGACCAATCCAAAAATTGAGTGCATCACCTAAAATAGCTGCAGCGATGAGCAATGCAAGCACCACAAATAAATTCAATTGTGCTAATTCATTGTCTATTTGAACGCCAGCGCAAAATGAACCAGCGGCAAAAAGAAGAGAATCTCCAGGTAAGAGCGGCATAACCACCAATCCAGTTTCCACAAAAACAATTAAAAACAAAATGGCATAAACCCATATGCCGTAGTCCTGTATAAACAAAAACAGATAAGAATCAATATGGAGGATAAAGTCGAGAAGATGTAAAAGCGTAGCCATTTATTGACAAGTGATTTGAGGTGCATTTTGAGCAATCCAGGCATTGATTCCGCCGTCCAAAACAAAAATATTTGTGGCATTAAACTCCGTTTCCATAAAGTTGGCAAGTGCTTCGGCGCGTTTTCCGGACTGACACATTAAAATGATTTGCTCGTATGAATCGAGCGAAGGGTATTTTGCGGCAAATGACGCCATTGGTATAGCCAAACAATCAATTTTGCAATTGAGCAGTTCATAGGGCTCTCGGATATCGACAAGCACACATTTCGTAGAATCTTGGAGCGCTTTAAGAGCAGCCTCTGGACTGAGTGTTTTCATTATTGAGCTTATTTTAAGCAAAGATAAAAGACTTGTTCAAAAGCATTCTATTTTTTGCCTTTGCTTTTTGGCTTTTATACCTAGTTTGAAATCTTTGTTATTCGCTATTTCAATTTCGATGTTGTTTAAATGAAAATGATAAGTGCCTGGTTTGATTTGTTGGTACGTAAGATGACAGTTTTGCTTCATTTCCAGCGCCTCAAGTAAAAACGCCACTTTATTTCTCGGTTGAAGCCCAATAGCCATAGCGCGATTCCCATTTTTATATAAAATGAGCTTTTCTTGTTTTAAATAAAACACCCTTTCGTTGTAAAAAAGCAATTGTTTTTGGTGTGTCATCCAGAGCAAACAAAATAAAAAGCCCGATTTGAGCCAAAAGATTCGAATTGCAAATAAATGGTAGAACCAAAAATAAGTCAGGATCCAAAAGAGCGTCACCCACCAAAATGGCACAACGATCCCTTTGGCGAGCGCTCCAGGAGCTTCACTAAAAATACGCATGATCCAAAGCATGAGCTCGATGGCATTTTGAAGCAGCTTAGCACTTAATGTATCTACAAGGGGTAGCAATTGTAAAATCGGAAAAAACATGCCTACAATTAGAACCAGACTTGAAAGGGTCATCAACAGCAAATTTGCGATTTGTGCGTAGTTTGGGTAAACATGAAAATGATACAAGCTGAGGGGTAGGGTAGTGAGTGTGGCAGCAAGCCCCAGTGCTGTTCCTGCCCATAGCGATTGGAGCCAAGACCAGCGAAATGTACACCAAGCTAAAATCAAATCGTAATATAAATAGATGCCAATCATTGCTAAATAAGAAAGCTGAAATCCTAAATCGTACAGATAACTAGGGTCATAAACTAATGAGCAGAAAGCAGAGAAAAAAAGGCCTGATAAATTGCCCATTTGTCTTCCTGAAAACTGGCTGAGCAACAGGACGCTATACATAAATACACTTCTTAGAACAGAGGCAGACATACCCGTTAAAAAGGCATAGTACCAAACAATACACAATACAAAAATCAAAGCTTGCTTTCTGCCGATCCAATTGGAAAACAAACCAAGCAGTTTTAGAAGCGCCATAATCAGTAGCCCAATATGCATTCCTGAGACGGCCAAAATGTGCATCGTACCCGTGGCCATAAAATAGGTGCGCAGCCGCTGATCAATTCCATCGCGTTCACCTAAAATAAGTGCCCTGCCAACAGCCTCGGCATTCGAATGCATTCCTTTTTTGAACAATGAGGATAGCCGTTCCCTGAAGCCCAATAATTTTTCGGACCATGAGCGCTTTTGCGGGCTTTTTATTGCGGTTAGTTGGTTTTGAGCAACAAACGCACGGTGTCCAAGGCCTTGTAGCTCATAGAAGCGTTCTTGATCAAAAGCGCCTGGGTAAAGTTCGTTTTCAATTTGTTCGACCCGACAACTCAATTGATAATAACAATTTGTATGTAACTTTTCTTTGGACTGCACATAACAAAGTAGGGGCAGTGCTATTTTTTGATGCTTTTCGATAAAATAGAAAACACCCTTGCATTTGGTGAGTTTCTCTTTTGGCTCTATTTGCTGGATCTTAAATACGCCATTTTTTACGTGTTGAGATCGAAAGGCTTTTCGTGTTCTGTATTCTTCTTGATTGAAGAATTGACAATAAAAACCGAGCGTGAGAAACAAAATAAAGATGCCCAGTTGCTTGGTCAACTTAATGAGCAAGAGCAAAAAACCAATAAAACTTAAAAACATAAAAAAACAAAGGCTCTTGTCCGTTAAATTACGGTAGTCGGCCAGATAGATGCCCGAAATAAAAGGCAATAAAAGCAAGAAAATATGCCACTGCTGCTTGGTGGCAATGACTTCGGTAGAGGGTTGCATAGGCAGGTCTTAGAGGTAGAATTTTCCTGCCTTAAATTTGATTTTTTCAGTAAGTAAATGTGGCCGAATGAGCACTTCTAAATCGTTTTTTGCGCATTCAAAGTGGTTTTGTAAATCTTGTAAACTTTTGGGCTCGGTAAGGAAAGCGAAGAGGCTTGTCTGGTTGAGCATCTCACTTTTGCAAATATCGCATTGCCCACAAGGCAAGCTATTTTGACCAAAGTAAGCAATAAGCTGCTGGGCTCTACAGCTGCGCACTTTGCAATAGTTTTGCATCGCGTCTAGCTTTTGCTGTGCGGCTTGCTTTCGCTCCAAATAGATGCTTGATTTGAGTTCAAAATAAGACGCTGGAAGGCGTTCTTGATTGAAATAAATTTGTGGCAAGGTGCTCTTCTTGCTGAGTTCTATGATTCCGTTTTTTTGCATGAAGGTGAGTTGTTCATACAAACGCGATTCGTTGGTTTTTAGTCTTTGAATGAGTTTGTCTTCATGAAGAACAGTCATGTGCTCAAAGATGCCCGGATAGGTGCGCACAAGGGTGGTGCAGAGTTGGTAATACGCCTCATTTTGAACCTGAAAATTGTACAGAACCTCGTTATTGACAATGAACTGCAAACGCGTAGGCTGATAAAAGCCATCTGAAAGGGTGAGGTTGCCATTTTGCTCCAATAATTTGAGCGCAAAATAGACTTCGTTGTCTGGAAGTTCAAATGTGCGGCAAAAGTGTTTGAGGTCGAAGTCGTAACTCTCGTCTTTACCAGCACCCACCGCAATTTTTAGGTAGTTGCAAACCGCTCTGTATACAAAAGTAACGCGTTCTGCACTTGGAAATGTTTGGTCTAAGTGCCGTTGCATTTTTTCGAAATCCTTGCTTTCGTATAGCAATAAAGCATATGCGGCTTGGCCATCACGGCCGCCCCGACCAGCTTCTTGAAAATACGCTTCTGGCGATGTAGGTATTTCGTAGTGCAAAACAAAACGAACGTCTGGCTTGTCAATTCCCATTCCGAACGCATTGGTAGCTATCATGATTTGCGTATTGTTGTTGAGCCAATTATTGAGCGCAGCACTTCTTTGTTCGGCGTTGAGGCCTCCGTGGTAAATACCAACGCGCAGCCCGTTGTTGTGTAAAACGAGTGCTATTTCTTTAACCGATTTTCTGGTCTGGCAGTACACAATTCCGGTTCCGGTCTCGCGTTTGCAAATGGCCACAATTTCTTCAGACTTTTGCGCTACCTGCTGTACCCGATATCGCAAGTTGGGCCGTATAAAATCTGCTTCTAAAACGCGCGCAGTTGACATGCCAAGTTGCTTGAGAATGTCTTGCTGAACTGCTTTGGTGGCAGTAGCTGTAAGTGCCAATACGGGAACTTCAGGTTGCAGTTTACGCAATTTTTCAATTTGACGAAAAGCAGGCCTGAAATCATGTCCCCACTCAGAAATACAATGCGCTTCATCGATTACGAGTAATGATATCTTCATGCGTTTGAAGCGCTCTATAAATAAGGCAGATTGGATGCGCTCTGGCGATGTATACAAGAAATCTAAACCGCCGAAGCGCGCGTTGTCTAGAATCTGATCGATTTCTTTATAACTGAGCCCGCTGGTTATGGCTTTTGCGCGCAAACCGCGTTTTTGTAGGTTGTCAACCTGATCTTGCATGAGTGCAATTAAGGGTGAAATGACCAAACAAAGTCCATCTCGTTGCAATCCGGGCACCTGAAAACAAATGGATTTACCACCTCCGGTTGGCAACAGCGCTAATATATCTTCGCCTTCAAGTGCCGCTTTAACAATCGGTTCTTGGCTCGGTCTGAATGCAGTAAAGCCCCAGTGTTTTTGGAGGAGTTCAAGGGCTTGGGCGAAGGCATGCATAATACAAAGTTAAGGATTGCTTTTAATAAGGTCAATAAGTTGTGTGCTCGGCGATTTAGTGGTATATTCGCGCATCAATTAACGCTTATGTCTGGAGTTTCAGTACAATTTCCCGTCACCCACAACACCAATAGCAACCTCGCCAACGTCGATTGGGACAACCTACCATTTGGTAAAATCTTCGCCGATCACATGTTCGTCATGGAATACGCAAATGGCGAATGGCAACAAGGAGAAATCTTGCCTTTTGGTCCAATTGCCATGCATCCGGCAATGTCTGCCATTCACTATGGTCAGTCCATTTTTGAAGGCATGAAAGCTTACCGAAATTTAAACGACGAGGTTGTCTTATTCAGACCTGAGCTCAATGCGCACCGTTTTGCCGAGTCAGCAGCTCGCATGTGCATGCCTGAAGTCCCAGAAGAACTTTTTTTAGAAGCTGTCAAACAACTCGTGGCACTAGATGCAGCTTGGGTTACCAATAAACCAGGCTACGCGCTTTATATCCGTCCGTTTATGTTTGCCACTGACGAATTTGTCGGTATCAAACCTTCAGACACTTACAAATTTGTCATTATTAATTCGCCGGTTGGTGCGTATTACGCAGAGCCTGTTCGCGTTAAAATCGAAGAGCATTACACACGCGCTGCCGTCGGTGGTGTTGGTCGTGCAAAAGCAGCTGGCAACTATGGTGCATCGTTATTTCCTGCCAAGCAAGCCCAACAACAAGGTTACCATCAGTTGGTCTGGACCGACGCCAAAACCCATACTTTCATAGAAGAGTCTGGCACCATGAACATCATGTTTGTCATCAATAATACGCTCATTACACCTTCCGAAGATTCAGATACTATTCTAAGAGGAACCACCAAGCGCACTGTACTTGAATTAGCGGCTGCCTGGGGAGTTCCAATCGAAGAACGCCCGGTAACTGTTATGGAAATCATAGAAGCTGCTAAAAATGGCACCCTACAAGAAGCGTTTGGAGCCGGAACCGCTGCAACAATAGCGCCCATTGCCATTATAGGCTACCGCGATGAAAAACTTGAGTTGCCAGCTTTGGAAACCAGAGAGCTCTCTTTAAAAATCAAAGCACACCTCGACGGCATCAAATCTGGAGCTATTGCAGATACCCAGCATTGGGTTCAAAAAGTCTGCTAATTTGTGAAAAAAGCACAAAAGAAGCATCTTTGGCATATGCGCCATGTTTGTTTGTTTCTTTTGTTTTTGAATTGCCTTTTCCTAAAAGCACAAGTGCTTGTATTGACATTCAAGGACCAACAAACCAATGAGCCGATCCCAAATGTGCAGTGCCTATTGGTTGTGAAGAAAGACACGCTCAGGGATTTTAGTACCCAAATTGGCAGCGTCGGTTTTCATGTGAATCAATTGAAGGAAGTTGCTCAATTAACCTTGACTTTTGCGCACCCCATTTACCATGAGGGCCTAAAACAGCTGCTTTTTGATCCCCGAAAAGACACCAATCAATTCACTTTTTACCTTAAATCGACACGCATACAAGAAACGCCGGGTATTACAGTCAAACCCAATCAGCCCGATACCGTATTTGCTTCCAAGACCTATAGTGTTGCTGACTTTGAACTGGGTTCAGCTGGTGAGCTTTATCTTTTGACCTATGAAAAAAACCTGCTTAAAGAGGCACAATTGCAGTGTATTTGGAATGACACCACCCTTTTCTTACAACAAATACCCGAGCGTGCAATTGCGCTCAAACGCGATTTTCGTGGAAATATCCACGTAGAAACAGATCAACTCATGTATGGCATCAAACGCCAAGATTCCACACTTGTGCTGGGTACGATACCTAAAGACTATTTTTTCAAATATATCGCACCAATTGTAGACACCAGTCTGACCCGTCAGTTTTACTCGAGCTATATGGATATTTACCCTGCGTTTGAGTACGGTGCCGTGGACCTCTTGGACTCAAGTTATAAAGCCATTTTACATATTCAAGACGACCTCATGATGGAGCTTTACCGTTCCGAATACAAATGGGTCGACGTACGAACCAAACTCTGGGCGAAAAACTTAGAGAATCAAACAGGAATAGATGCCGAAATCTACGTTGGTGCCAATGTATTTACGCAGTCTTTGTATTACCAACCTGTGTATGCCCCTTTGTTTTTGGTGAGTGATACAATTTACATTTTCGACTACCCTAAAGACATGCTGAGGGTTTTTTCAATCGATGGCAAACTCATCAAGTCTATTCCTATCTTTCATCATTATCAGGCCAAACAAACGGGTTTTCAAAAGAACCTACAACAAGATAGAAAAACGGGTAATATTTATGCTGTATATGAGCAAGAGGGGCATTTTTATGTGGGTTTGATCAATTTACAAACCGGACAAATCAATCAAAAAGTGAGGCTTGCATACCGATACGTAGAAAAGGTGCGCATTCATGACAACGCCGTTTATTTTATTTACAGACCTTTTGAATCCACTCAAAAAAAATTCCTCTACAAGCAAAAACTCCCCGTTAGAACGCATTAAGGATGCAAAATAAGCTGAATTGAAACGGGTAGGTGATCAGAGTAGCCGCCTAGGTATTTTGGACCAGCATATGTTCTGTTGGGTACCGTTTGTCCTTTGTATTCTGTCAGTAAAAAGGGGAAGCTATGAATGCTGCCGCTCTCTTTTTGAATTTGAAGTTTGCCCTCGAATGCATTGCTAGAAACCATCATGTGGTCAAGCACCTCCCATTCATTCTTGTAATTGTAAGACCCGCCAAAAGCACCACTTGATTTGGTAATGAGCGGCGTAAGTTTTTGTGCAACCAACTGAGGTCCAGCATCGGAAGGATGGTCATTTAAATCTCCCATAAAGATAATTTTTGCCTTTGGCTCGTTCTTTTGAATGGAGTCAATAAATTGGGTAGCCATTTGGGCGGCTTTGAGTCTCCTTGGTGCACTTTCATCGGTTCCGCCTCTGCGGCTAGGCCAATGATTGACCATGACGTAGAGTGTTTCTTTTTTATATTTGAATTTTGCCCAAACGATGTCTCTAGAGCTTGGAATGGTGTCTCCGGGTAGCGTAAATCGGATATTTCCAGAAGATTTTAATTGTAGTAAGTCTTGCCGATACAGCAAGCCTACATCGATGCCGCGGGCGTCTGGACTTTCGTAATGGACAATTCCGTAGCGTTTATCCGAACCGACCAAATCCATGAGCACACTTTTGTTTTCAATTTCACAAACACCCATAATGAGTGGCATTTGCAGTTCGGTCATGACCTGTCGAATATGTTGAATTTTTGCGTTGTATTTTTCTGTGTTCCAATTACTGGCGGCACCGGGCAAAAACTCAGCGTCGTCGTTTGGACCGTCAATGGTGTCAAATAAGTTTTCGACATTATAAAAGGCCACCGTTTGTATTTGCTGGGCGGTGGAACTTACACTGAACAGCAAAAACAAAAGGAAAAGCTGGTGTTTGATCAGGGTTTGTACATTTTTCATTGTCTTGAATTTGCAGTTAGTTATCAAATTTATTTCACATTCTTGAACCGAATGTGTGATTCAAAAATCTTTTCTTCTTTTTTATGGGATTTTTTGAGCAGCGCTACCAACTGCCGCCAGATCCGCCGCCGCCAAAGCTACCACCTCCAAAACCGCCAAAGCCGCCTCCAGATGAACCCCCACCAAAACCACCGCCTCCGCTGTAGCCACCAAAATAAAAGAAGCCAGGCCCTCGACCTCTGCCACCTAAAGTTGTGCCGCCACCACCGCGTTTGATCAATAAATAAAGCACCAGTAAGACAACAATTAATGCAAAAACACCTCCGATTTTGTCATATTTATGAATTTCGTCACGGTAGCTTTTTTCATTGATTTCGCCTTTGGCCAATCCAAATAGCACATCGAGGGCTTGGTTGATGCCTGCAGCATAATCGCCTTCTTTGAATTTTGGGAGAATTTCGTGTTGCACGATGTCATGACAAGCTAGGTCGGTAATAGCCGCTTCAAGACCTCGGCCGGGCGCTAAAAAAACGTGTCGGCCGCCCAATTCTTCATTGGGCTTGATTAAAAAAACCAAACCGTTATTTTTATCGGCTTTTCCGACACCCCATTGTTCGCCGATTTCAGTGGCGTAATGCCAGGGTTCGTCGTAGTTGATGTCATCGACAATGACGATGGTGATTTCGTTGCTGGTTTCTTGCTCAAATTGATCGAGTCTTTGCTCGATTTTTGCCATTTCTTCAGCACTCAGAATGGGTAATTGGGAATAATTATTTAAAAAGCGAGGAGGAGTCTTTGGCTGCGGATATTGCCCGTAGAGTTGAAGGCTTAAAAAGCTTGCAAACAATATAAAGAGTAGTGATTTTTTCATCCGAAACTGATGTCGTTAGAGAGTTCATTTTGATCGCCAGCTAGCGGTGGAAAAAATTCGGCAAGTTTTTGGCCAGCGTGTAAAATACCCTCGGACAAGCCTTCGGTAAGCTGCTTTTTTTGAAAGTGTTTCAGCATGCGGTCTCGGACGCTATCCCAGAAGTTTTCTGGCACCAAAGCGTCTATGCCGGCATCGCCAATAATGGCAAATTTTTGATCTTTGACGGCAAGGTAAATCAGGACGCCATTGCGCTGTGCGGTTTGCTGCATGCCCAACTGATGAAAAACTTCAATGGCGCGCACCACTGGATCTTTATGACAAGAGGCCTCTAAGTGTACGCGCAACTCACCACTTGTGGCTTGTTCGGCGGCTGCAATGCTTTGGAGCACCTTTTGTTGGTCAATAGCGTCGAACATCAGAACTTTACCTTTGGGGCATTTTCAGCACCGGCTGCCGCTGCGAATCCATCTTTTCTTGGGAACTCTTCTGCGTTTAAGAAGAAACGTGCAAAAAAGCCGCGGATATGGGTGTTGTATGCTTTCACAGCTGAATTATAGTTGTCGCGTTCTGTTTTGATACGGTTTTCTGTGCCTTCTAATTGGCTCTGTAACTGACTGAAATTTTCTGTGGATCGAATTTGCGGATACGCTTCGTAAGCCAAATTGATGGCTGTGTTGATTTTGCGCCCCATGAGTTCGAGGTCTTGAGGTGTTTTGGCGCCAACAATTCCGGCGCGTGCTTGGGTGACTTGCGTGAGGATGTCTTTTTCGTTGGCGGCGGCTCCTTTGACGGTTTCCAACAGATTTGGAATAAGATCGGCACGGCGCTGGTAAGCAGATTGTACATTGGCAAATTTTTCATCGAGACCTTCTTGTAGGCCTACGGCTTTGTTGTACATATTGTAGTAGCCTAGAAAAAGGAACAAGAGCAGGGCGCCTATGGCAGCCAATACGACATAAATTGGTTTCATTTTTACGATATTAATTGTTTGTGTTTGTCTTTGCAAATTATGTTCCAAGTTACAAAAATGACACAATGGCAGTTTTTTTTCGCTTTGTTTTTTTTGATGTCGAAAACTTTTGATTATTAATTCGTCATTTTATTGTTTAATTATTAATCAATATTGTTAATTTTACAGCACCAACCAATCGAACTTTTATTGTTTCACTTTTTAACTGACAGTACCTATGGCTACGCGTCGTTCGATTGTTCATATGGACCTCGACACCTTTTTTGTTTCTTGTGAGCGCTTGCTAGACAGTCGCTTAAATCAAAAACCTATTCTCATTGGCGGCACCAGCGAAAGGGGAGTAGTCGCCTCTTGTAGCTATGAGGCCCGCCGTTTTGGCGTGCGCTCTGGTATGTCCATGAAAATGGCCAAAGAACGCTGCCCAGAAGCCATTTGCATCAAGGGAAATACCCAAACCTACAGTAAATTCTCTAGAATGGTTACCGACATCGTCAAAGAAGCGGCTCCCGTCTATGAAAAAACATCCATAGACGAATTCTACATTGACTTCACGGGCATGGACCGCTTCTTTGGCATCTGGACCTACGCCTCCGAACTACGCCACCGCATTATCAAAGAAACAGGGCTGCCTATTTCGTTTGGCTTGTCTGAAAACAAAACGGTTTCTAAAGTAGCTACCGGAGAGGCAAAACCCAACAACCAACTTCACATTAACTACGGTGCCGAAAAAGATTTTTTGGCACCGCTTTCCGTTCAGAAAATCCCATTGGTAGGCCCCAAAACCTATCAAACACTTTGCAGCTTAGGCGTTAAAAAAATCGGCACCCTACAAGCGCTGCCACTCGAGCTCGTAGAACAAGCACTCGGAGAAAACGGCCGGCATATTTGGTCTAAAGCCCAAGGAATAGACCGCAGCCCTGTAGAGCCCTACAACGAACGCAAATCGATTTCCAACGAGCGCACCTTTCATCAAGACACCACCGATATCGCTAAACTGAGCGGCATCCTGGCCGCTATGGCCGAAAACCTCGCTTTTCAACTCAGGCGTGCCGGAAAACTAGCCGGCACTGTCACCGTTAAGGTCCGTTATGCAGACTTCCAAACCCAGACCCTCCAACAACAAATCCCTTACACGTCTGCAGACCACGAACTACTGCCGTTGGTGCAAGAACTTTTTAAGCGGCTTTACCAACGGCGCGTTTTAGTGCGCCTCATTGGTGTGCGCTTTAGCGGGCTGGTAGGTGGCGCACACCAACTTCAGCTCTTTGACCAAGACCTCTCTTATCCTGCACTTTATAAAGCGCTCGATCATATCCGAGAGCGCTACGGAGACCGCGCTATCTTGCGGGCCGCAGGCCTAGAAGCGCGCAGCATTGGCCACTACAATCCTTTTGACGGCGAGCCGCCTATTTTACTTGCCAATCGCAGTATTTAAAACCCAAACAAAGGTCAGTAAATGCGCGCGCACTCTTGTTTCAGTTTAGGCTACGGCATCTTAAAGCCCGAAGAACTTGTCGGTTGGGCCTTGCAAAACGGGCATCAGCAACTTTTGCTCACAGACATCAACCACACCGGTTCTGGCTTGGCATTTGTGCGTGCTGCCCAAAACAACGGTCTTAAGCCCTTGCTGGGCCTAGAGCTGCGCAACGGCTTTGCGCAGATAGCGACCATCATTGCCCGCAACAACACCGGTTTTCAAGAACTCAATGCGTATTTAACGGCACACTTGCTTGGCGCAAAGCCGTTTGTTTTGCCGCTGCCCTCCTTTGATAACTGCTGGGTTTGGTATCCATTGCAGCAACATCCACCTGCACTGAGCCCTCATGAATTCATTGCGGTTCAGCCCAGTCAAATCATCCAGTGGCAACGTGGGCAGCGGCTTTTTGAAAGTCACCAATATGTAGCCGACATCCCCATGAGCTTTCGGCATAAGCGCGATCACAACACCCACCGCTTGTTGCGCGCCATTACCAACAACTGTTTGCTCTCCAAGTTGCCGCAACAAGAACAAGCGCCGCCCACCGAAAAATTCCTAACTGCTACGCAGTGCGCAAGTGCTTTTGGGGCGGCGCCCGAGTTGCTAACCAATACCCAGGCTTTACTTGCGCAATGCCATATTCAATTTGATTTCGGCGAAGCTGCAGCACCACAACAACCCCAACACCCATTGGGGTCCAAGGCCGCAGACCAACAGCGCCTCAAAGAACTTTGTGCAGAAGGCCTCAGCTACCGCTACCAGACCATCACCGATGAAATCATTGCACGCATCGAAATGGAGATCGACGTAATCACCGAAAAAGACTATTTATCTTATTTTTTGATTACCCATGACTTCACCTCTTATGCAAGAAGCAAAGGGTATTTTTATGTGGGGCGGGGTAGTGGAGCCAATAGCATTGTGGCGTATCTCTTGCGTATTACCGACGTCGATCCACTAGAACTCGACCTCTATTTTGAGCGCTTTATCAACTTGTATCGCAAAAATCCGCCAGATTTTGATATCGATTTCTCTTGGAAAGACCGCGACGACGTCGTTCGGTATATCTTTGAACGCTATCCGAACACCGCTTGGCTTTGTACCTATAGTACTTTTCAGTACCGCGCTTGCATCCATGAACTCAGCAAAGTTTTTGGGTTGCCAGCAAACATCAGCAAAACACTCAGTAGAGGTAAGGGAAGTATAGCCGAGTTTTCTGAATTGGGAGCGCTTGTTTTGCGCTATGCCAAATACATAGAAGGCTTGCCTTCGCACCTGAGTGTACACGCTGGTGGAATTGTCATTAGCCATGCGCCACTCACTGTTTTTTCGGCTTGTTTTTTACCCCCAAAAGGCTATCCCTGCACTCAGTTTTCTATGCTAGAAGCCGAAGACGTTGGTCTCTACAAATTTGACGTTCTCAGCCAACGTGGGCTTGGTAAAATTGCCGAAGCACTACAACTCATTGGGCAAAACACACCCAAAGACCAACTCCCCGATATTCACAACATCCAAGCACTGAAGCAAGACCCTAAAATTGCGCTGTTTTTACGTCGTGGCTGGGCCCTGGGTTGTTTTTATGTGGAGTCGCCCGCCATGCGCATGCTGCTCATTAAACTTCAAGTAGACAACTACCTAGCGCTCGTGGCAGCCAGTTCGATTATTCGTCCGGGCGTGTCTCAATCTGGCATGATGCGCGAGTACATTTTGCGCCACCGAGATCCAGTGCGCCGCAAAGATATCCACCCCCTGCTATTGGCGCTCATGCCAGATACCTATGGTGTCATGGTTTACCAAGAAGATGTCATTAAAGTAGCACATTACTTAGCTGGCCTGAGCTTGGCAGAAGCCGATGTCTTAAGAAGGGGAATGTCCGGAAAATTCAGGTCCAGAACCGAATTTTTACGCGTTCAGGAGCGCTTCATGGCTTCTTGCCTCAAAAGAGGCCATGCGCCCGAATTTGCCAGCAGCATCTGGAAACAAATCGAGAGCTTTGCAGGCTATGCTTTTTCAAAAGGGCACTCGGCTTCTTATGCGGTGGAGAGCTACCAAAGCCTATACCTCAAAGCACACTATCCTTTGGCTTACCTAACTGCTTGCATCAACAACTTCGGCGGCTACTACCGCACCGAAATTTATGTGCACGAAGCCAGGCGCTTTGGCGCACAAATAGAAGCGCCTTGCATTAATGAGGGGGCTTACAATTGCGTTTTAATAGGCCAACGCCTGCTTCTGGGTTTCAACCTGGTAGCGGGCATCGAAGTATTGCTCATCGAAAAAATCGTCGCAGAGCGCACGCAAAATGGCTGTTTTTCCGATCTTGAAAATCTTTTAAAAAGAATCTTTATACCCCTTGAACAACTCAGTATTCTGATTCGAGTAGGGGCGCTGCGTTGTTTTCAACAGCCCAGAAAAGCGTTGCTTTGGCAGGCACACTTTTACCAACACAAACACCGAAACCAAGCTTCTAAGACCGAACTATTTGAAATCAAGCAAAAAAAACAACCCCTCCCTGAACTCGAGGAACACCCCTTAGAAATCACTTTTGAACAATTCGAACTTTTAGGCTTTCCGCTCTGCGACCCTTTTTCACTCTTATTGCAGCCGCTTCCGAGCTCATATGTTTTGGTTCAAAATTTTCATCATTATATCGGAAAAGAGCTCCTTACATTTGGCTACCTGGTGAGTATCAAGCAGACCAAAACCAGCAAAGGCGATACCATGTGTTTTGGTACCTTTCTAGATCCTTCAGGTGCTTTTCTAGACACTGTTCATTTTCCACAAGTTGTAGCGCGTTATCCATTTTATGGCAAAGGAATTTACCGCATTACCGGAAAAATCACAGAAGAGTTCTCCTATTTCACCTTAGAAGTAAACACCATGGAAAAACTGCCATTTGCCGAAGATGTGCGGTTGGCGCTATAGCACCCGAACCCCGTCCACTAAAGCAATGCGTTCCAATGCGGGGGTGCTTCCAAATTGCGCATGGTAAGAAGTGGTAAGCGACTTTAAACTATTGAAATCAAAACTATCCTGAGCCATCACCAGTAAGCAGCCGCCAAAACCGCCACCCATCATGCGCGCACCTAGAATTTCAGGTTGCTTTATGAGATTTACCTGAAGAAAATCAATTTCCTCGCAGCTAACTTCATATAAATCGCGCAAGCCCTCATGTGTTTGATTAATCAGCTTCCCAAGCTCCTTGTAAGGTTCTATCGACAACTTGGCATTCATTCCACTAACCGAAATATCTTGCGCTAAGGCCTGAACGCAAGCCACGCGCGCTATTTCATCAACAACATAGCGCAAGCGTTTTTGGGTATTTAAATCAAGATGCGCGAATAAAAGGTTCAATTGGATTTCATCAATAGTTCGCCAACTTTCTATAGATGGGAAAAGTTCTTTTGCCTTCATCCAGGCAGCCTCTAATTGGGCGCGCCTTTCGTTGTATGCTGACTCCGCTAAATTGTGTTTTACCTTAGAATCCAATAAGAAGAGCTGTACGCCAACCAATGGCAAAGAAAATGTTTCGATAGAATTATCCAAACAATCAAAGGTAATTAACTGCCCCTTTTTTCCGAATAACGAGGCTACTTGATCCATTAGACCACATTTTACACCTGCAAATTGGTGCTCGGTTTGTTGGGCCAGCAAAGCCAATTCTAAACGAGACTTACCCAAGCCAAACCATTCATTGAGCCCAAATGCCAAACCACAACACAAGGCTGCCGAAGAGGAAAGTCCAGCTCCAATAGGAATTGTGCTTTTGAAATGAATTTTTAAGCCCCCTAATGAAGTAGGAACGTATGATAAGGAAGCACGATCGAAAGAAATATTCTTGGCGGAATAATCGGCAAACAACAGCATAAAAATACCTTTCACATATGATCGCCAACCGCTAGTTTGCAACGCATTTAGCTGTGAGAACTCAAAATCCCAACTTTCATTTAAATCCAGTGCGTTGATTTCGATTGAGGGCAAATCAGTTGCTTCAAAATCAAACTTAAAATAACGGTCAATGGCCGCAGGCAACACAATGCCATGGTTGTAGTCGAGGTGTTCACCGAGTAGATTGATGCGCCCCGGAGCGCTAATCTGAAGCTTTTTCATGGCTTCCAAGTCAATTGATTGTAGCGTCCCAATGCTGAACAAGAAACTTTGATCACAATAGGTGTTGATGGTGCCTCGGTGCGCAGAAGTGCACTTGCGATACCAGCCTCTACTTGTTGGATAGCCGGACTCATGAGCCCGGCCTCTTGTGCTTGCACACTAAAAGTGACTTTGTAATCATTGGTGGGCACAAGCGTACCGTTGGCATCTATTAGCTTGGCGCGCACAAAAATTAAGTCGGCTTTTGTCGTATCAATGCCCGTTTGCAAAGTGTCTAATGCTAAAATGATCTGAACCGGTTTGCCTGGTGTCTGGACAATTGCGGTGGCCAATGGTTTTTGCTTGCCGTCGTATGCTATTGCCGTTAATTTTCCGGGTTGAAACGTATTCATTTCAAAAAGGTAAGGCGGGTGTGGTAGATGGTCGGAAGCGGGGTTAGGGGCTGCTACTTTTTTGGCAATAAGACTGTCATTTAAGTACAGTGACACCTGAGGGCAATTAGAAAAAACAGTAACGTTTAATGAAGAGGCGTTATTCCAGCGAGAAGCAATAGTAAGTTCAGGATCCTTTATATCGAACTTTTGCTGACTCTTATAAAAATCTACAGCATATTTGGGCAAGCGCGTGATATCATAAATACCGGACGCTTCAAGGTCGTGGCTGTAGCCTCGGTTGTAGTCGAAACACACCCAATTGGCTTCACCGATGATATTGGCACCTTTGCGATTTGAATTACTGCCTTCCTGAAAATTAAAGGCTTGTTGCAAGAGCGCTTGTTCAGTTGCGCCTCTTAAGTGCCTTGAATTGCGTTGGGCTGGCGCCAAATCTGCAAATTGCGTCTGATTGAAGCCAGCATTTTGCGCGTAGTATTCCCAGTCACCGTATTCTGCTATGAGCAGCGCTTTGGCTTTGGGCTTATAACCCGCCCAATAATGAGGGGCTTTTGCGTGTTGGCGCGCCGGAATAAAAACATCGTAATTTGAATTATCTATCCAGCCTGCCGTGAAGCTGTTATCACCAATTAATTCTTTGGCTATTTGATTCATTTCAAGCATGAAAGTTTCGCTCATTTCTGTTTCATTGAGCGAGTTCTCCCAAAAAATAACACTCGGATGACTACGATCCCTCAAAATCAACGCTTTTAGATCTTTCTTACAGCGTTGTTCAAAAGGTAAAGGACCAAAAAACTGCCAACCGGCGATGGCATCCATGACAATAATGCCCAGTTCATCGCAAGCGTCATAAAATGCAGGTGCCTGCGGATAATGCGAAAGCCTGACAAAATTGAAACCCGCATCTTTGATGAGCTGTGCGTCGCGTTGCTGTGCATGATCCGGCACCGCGTACCCCACATATGGATATTCCTGATGCCGATTGGTGCCGCTCAAAAAAAGCTTTGTTCCATTCAAATAAAATCCATCTTCACGCAATTCAGGTTTGCGAATACCTACCTTCATTTCTTCTCTTGCCAGCGTGTCGTTGGCGTAAATAATATGTATCGATAAATCATAGAGATTGGGGTCGGTTGGTGACCACAATCGGGGGTTATTCAGATTTAAAGAGCCCTTATAAATAATTGTATTGGTCGAATCAATGAATTGTGCATTATTGAGTTGAATAGGGGTTTCTCCGAGTTTGGCCTCAACTTGAATGGGGGTAATAATCCAATCGGGCTCATATGTTAATTCAAATGCTAATTGAATTTCAGCATTTTGAGTGTTGGCGCTGATCGTCTGAAAATAGGGGTCTTGTATGTGAACACCACTCGCTTCTATTAACCAAACAATGCGGTAAATGCCAGCGTGGTAATAAAAATCAAGGTCTTTGATGGGTTTGCCTGGTGGAATAGTGGGATCCTCGCGGTTGTCTAAATAAACTTCAAGTACATTGGCTGAGTCACGAAGCACTTTGGTTAAATCGACATCGAAAGGCAAGTATCCACCTACATGAAAACCCACCATACTACCGTTAAGTGAAACGTTCGCACTATGCATCGCTCCTTCAAAATGAAGCACTAGTCGGTGGCCTTCGGGCAACTTATAATCAAATCTTTTGCGGTAAACCACTTCTCCTAGAAACTGCTCGGTCATCACCAAAGGCTCAATTTTGGGGGTATGTGGCAATGAAACAATGGTAACCGGATCAGTAGCATTGATTTGAAATTCCCAATTGTCATTGAATAAGGTGCGCTTGAGCTGTCCAATACAAGGCGTGCAACAAAGGATAAAAAAGAAGGAAAAGAGAAAGATTTTCATTTTTGGATTTGAAATAACTCAATATAAAAAAGCATCTAGGGCAGGCGAGGGGCGCCCGTTGTCTTGCCAACAATTGAGCTGGTAACCACTCCAAGGTTTAGCACCCTGAGGCTCCCAATAAAAAACGCCTAAACACTGCTGATTTGGAACATCTAAAGCTGCACCGATGGTTGCAATAAGTAGGTCTTTTGAATTTTCGACTTGCCAATAATCGCCGCCAACCTCTACGATCATGACGGGTTTGTTGTAACGACTCACCATGTCCTGTAAGTTATTGCCTAAATCTGAAATGGTAACGGTGTAATCTGTCCCGAGCCAATGCGGATAATAAGATGCGCCAATGATGTCGAATTGGGCGCCATTTTGCTGCATCAGGTCAAAAAACCAACGAAAACGGGCGTTGTCATTGCCTTGGTCGATATGAACAATTGTTTGAATTGCTGGATTGAAATCTTTAACTGCTTGATTTCCAGAATTAATAAGTTGTGCGAGTTGTGTAGGGTTATTCACGTGCCCTTCAGGCCACAGAAGGCCACTCGGAATTTCGTTGCCAATTTGCACCCATTTGGGTGTCACGCCGGCAGCATGGACTAAATTTAAGGTGTATTGGGTATGTGCATAAACGGAGTCTTTCAAGGCGGCAAAATTTACGTTGGCCCAAGTGGCGGGTTTGGTCTGGTGCGCTGGGTCGGCCCAAGTGTCTGAATAATGAAAATCGAGCATGACGTCGAGTCCTTTTTCTTTGGCGCGAGCAGCCATTAGCGCTGTTTCTTCAGGGCTACAATGCCCGTTGATTTTATCTGAATTGGGGTGTACGAAAACGCGTAAACGAACCGCATTAATGCCACGCGCCATCAATAAATCAAGGCAATCTGCAGGATTTCCGTTTTCGTCATAGAAGATATAGCCTGTAGCCTCCATTTGTGCCAACCAACTGACATCAGCACCTCTAAAAAAAGAAGTCTCAACTGGCGGCGTTGGTGGCTTTGGTTTTTCTTTTTCTTTGCACGCCGAGAGTGTAAAAGAACAAAAGAGTAAAATGAGGGTCGTAAATTTCATTTGTTTTGTTCAAAATTGATCGTTATACTGTTGGTCTTCTTTTGACCTTTCTTCAGATAAATATCGCTAAAATTTAGCTGATTCGGTGCGTCGGGTTCAGCTTGTTGCTCCAAACAGATACCGGAGTATTGATGGTAGCTTGTATTTTGCTTCCCGGATACTGCACTATGCCCCCCAATATAAACCTGCATATATGGTTGATTGGTTTGAAAAGACAATTGAAAACCGTCTGTAGCGCGCAGTTGCGCATGCATGGCTACTGGATTCAAACGAAAAGCATGATCTATTTTCGGAAAATCGGCTAATTTGTTGATTTGAATGCCTTTTTTTTCATGCCAATCCGCACATTGAATTGATTTTCCTGTTGGCAATTTATCTTGATTCAATTCAAGGTAGGCATTGGATGCTACGGTTATTTCACAATCCAAAATACGACCTTGATGCCCAGCAGGATTAAAATAAGCATGTTGCGTTGGATTGGCGATCGTGTCTTCCAACGCAATACTAGTGATTTCTATCAGCAACGTGGTTTCTTTTAAAGTATAACGCACCTCAGAACGTAGGTTTCCAGGTAGGGAAATACCTGCATTTTTGGTCTCCAAGCAGAGCGTAACACTTGGAAAGGGTTTTTCTTCATAAGACAATAATTGCCAATTGACATTTGAAAAATTGCGTTGTCCGCCATGCAATAAGTGCTTGCCTTCATTTGATTGAAATTCGTATATGCCGTCTTTCCAAGGAATAGTTGCCTCAGTAACTCGACCCGCAATTGGCCCAACAATAGCACCAAAATAAGCACTTTGCTGCTGGGTAAAAAGTTGCTGATAAACTTGCCAATCCGAATAACCCAAAACCACGTCCCTTTTTTCAAAGCCTGGATAATTGATCTCAAAGCTTTGAAGTGTGGCACCATATGAACTTAATGCAACACGAGCCTTTTCATTTTGGAGCGCAAATTCTAAAACTGGCGCTTGATTTAATTCTTCATGCGCATTGTAAATTTCTATCATGAATAGAAGTTATTAATGTAACCAATTGCGAAATAAACCGTGCCATTTGAGCGGGTTTTGTTTGGTCATGAACAAATATATCAATTTTAAAAATCTTGATATTACTTGCTTTACAGGAGCCTATGCAACCTAGGTTACATTTTAGCTAAGTAAAAACATTCAAATTTCGTTACGCAATTCAAATTTTACATCAAAACCTATGAAAGAAAAACACCAAATTATCATCATCGGAGGAGGAAACGCAGGCCTATCAGTTGCCTCGCAATTATTGATCAAAGACCGTAGTTTGGACATCCCTATTATTGATCCTGCTCGAAAACACTACTACCAACCGGCCTGGACACTTGTTGGGGGAGGTACTTTTGATATCAAAGCAACAGAAAGAAACGAAAAAGATGTGATTCCGAAAGGCACCACTTGGATCCAAAAAGGCGTGGTGAGTTTTCAGCCAGAGGAAAATAAGATTACCTTGCAAGATGGTTTGCAATTAGCTTATGATGCCTTAATTGTGGCTCCAGGCATTCAATTAAACTGGGATGAAGTCAAAGGACTCAAAGAAAATCTCGGTAAAAACGGTGTTTGTTCAAATTATAGTTTTGAAACCGCACCCTACACATTTGAGGTCATGAAAAACCTAAAAAATGGGAAAGCTATTTTTCACAATCCGCATACACCCGTAAAATGTGGTGGAGCACCTCATAAAATCATGTATCTAGCTGCTGATTATTTCAGAAAGCATGGTATTTTAAAGGATATTAACATAGAATATTGGAGTGGTGGAACCCGTTTGTTTGCTGTTGAGAAATACGAAAAGACCCTTCTAAACGTTTGTAAACGCGGCAACATCAATTTGAACTTTTTTCAAAAATTAGTAGAGATTGATGGCGAAAATAAGCGCGCTAAATTTGTAGGTTTTGGAGAAAACAACAAAGACGTTGAAACTTGGGTTGATTTTGATATGATCCATGTCACACCGCCACAATCTGCACCCAACTTCATCAAAGAAAGTCCTTTAGCCAATGCAGCAGGCTGGGTGGATGTAGACAAACATACTTTGCAGCATGTGCGTCATGCCAATATATTCTCTTTGGGCGATGCATCAGGCTTGCCAACGAGCAAAACAGGCGCTGCTATTCGCAAACAAGCGCCAGTTTGCGTGTCAAATGTATTGAGTCAGCTCAAGGGGAGCCCGCTCAAGGCGAGCTACAATGGTTACACAAGTTGTCCGCTTGTAACGGGTTATGGCAAATTGGTCTTGGCAGAATTTGACTACAACAACAAACCACAAGAAACCTTCCCGTTCGACCAAAGCAAAGAACGTTGGAGCATGTTTGCACTTAAAAAGTATGTGCTCCCATGGTTGTACTGGGCTAAAATTTTACCAGGTAAGGCTTAGACACAAAAATTACAGTAAAGGGAGTGAATGCTCCCTTTTTTTACGCTTCGAACGCTTGATTCAAATCTGAAATTAAATCTTGCAAATTTTCAACACCTATGCTGAGTCGGATAAGTTTTTCTGTTATGTTCATCTTGAGTTTATCGGCAAGCGGTATATCGACGTGAGTCATGGTGGCTGGGTGTTCGGCCAAACTCTCAGTAGAGCCTAAACTTACCGCCAACTTAAAGAGCTTGAGTCGATTTAGGAAGGCAAATGCAGTTTGTTCATTTCCATTGATGTCGAAACTGATCATAGCGCCAGGGCCCAGACATTGCTCTTGATAAATTTTTTGGGAAGCAGCTGAAACTTGACCACCTTCTCCCAAGAAATATACTTTTTCAACCTTTGGATGCATTTCAAGAAAGCGTGCCACTTCAATTGCATTGACTTGTTGACGTTCCATTCTGATTTGCAGCGTTTCTAATGAACGCAAGAGCATCCAGGCGGTATGCGGAGAAATCATATTTCCTAAAAAAGTACGCAATGTTTTTACGCGTGGAATCACTTCTGACGTTCCCATGACTGCACCGGCAATGAGGTCTGAATGCCCTCCGAGGTATTTGGTTGCTGAGTAAACTGTTATGTCTGCTCCGAGTTGCAAGGGCTTTTGCCACAGAGGCCCCAAGTAGGTGTTGTCTACAGCAACAAAGACTTTGTGACCATTTTCTTCCGAATATTTTTTACCCAATTTAACCATATCCAAAATAGAGAAGAGGTCGTTGGTAGGGTTGGCCGGAGTTTCTATATAAATGAGCGCTAAGTCTTTGGCTTTGCCACTCGCTTCGATTTTTTGAATGATCTCGTCTTGCTGATCATTCACACCAAATTCAATGGCATCAATACCAAATTTTGTCAGAACATGATGTATAAAATGATGTGTTCCGCCATAAACAGGGGCAGAGTAGAGCAACAGGGAGCCTGGCTTTAAAAATTCAAGTAGAACTGTTGAAATGGCACTCATGCCCGACTCAAATACAGCTGAACCAGCTGCTGCATCCCAAAGGGTTAGTCGATCTTCTAGAATTTCAAGATTTGGATTATTAATCCGGCTATAGATGAGGCCTAGTTCTTCATTTGGCTTGCTTTGGCGATGGCCATAAGCGAGTTCAAAAAAATCCTTACCTTCTTCTGCTGAGGAAAAAACAAAGGTGGAAGTAAGGAAAATTGGGCATTTAACTGCGCCCTGACTGAGCTCCGGCTTGTAGCCATGACTCATCATGAGACTTTCTGGTTTCATGTTAGTTGTTGTTGATGTTTCGTAAAAATAGCGGTTCTTTTTTTATTAGATTAGGGTTCATATTGATTTCACAAACATTTACGAATTTTGAAATATGATCAAATTACACATTTCTACCTTTTTATTCTTGTTTGCATCATTTGCTTTTTCACAAATAGAAAATGGCCCAATGATTGGTCATGTTTCACACGCAGAAGCTAAACTGTGGGTGCAAACTGCAAAAAGTCAAACGGTTGAATTTGCATATCGCAGCGTTCAATCAGGAGATAAATGGCATTATTCTCAACCGTTTACAACTAGCGCAAACGATGCATTTATCTGCGAGTTCACCATAAAAAACCTCAATCCGGGCCTTACATACGAGTATAGAGTAGCTTTGAATCATCAATTGCAAAGACCAATTGGTAAACAACAATTCACAACAGCCAGTCATTGGGCATACCGAACGCCACCACCCAAATTTAGCATTGTAATTGGGTCATGTGCCTACATCAATGAAGAAGCCTACGATCGTGAGGGAAAGGCTTATGGTGGGGCATATCAAATATTTGAAAGCATGGCAAATCAAGACCCTGACCTCATGCTTTGGCTTGGCGACAATGTATATTTTAGAGAGCCAGACTGGACAACCCGAAGCGGCATGTTACATCGCTATACCCATTCAAGAAATATTTCAGCACTTCAGCAACTTTTAGCTAATACGCCACAATATGCCATTTGGGATGATCACGATTTTGGACCTAATAACTCGGACGGGAGTTTTATCAATAAGGGTTTAAGTAAGGAAGTTTTTGATTTATTTTGGTCTAACCCCGACCAAAATCATCCAGCATTAGAAGGGATCACCAATCAATTCGAATGGTCCGATTGCCAATTCTTTCTGCTTGACAACCGTTTTTACCGCTCACCCAACGATCGAAAAGACGGGGAGCGCAGTGTTTTAGGTGAAAGTCAACTAGAGTGGCTAAAAGACGCCCTTGTTTCAAGCCACGCTAGTTTCAAGTTCATTGCAATGGGCGGTCAATTTTTGAATACCGCACCTGTTTTTGAAAACTACAGTGCAAATGGTTTTGACAAAGAAAGACAAGAATTGATTGACTTTATTTACCTTCATCAAATCAAAAATGTTGTTTTCCTAACCGGTGACCGTCATCATAGCGAATTGAGCATGCTAAAAGTAGAGGGTAGGCCGACGATTTACGACCTTACTATTTCACCTTTAACTTCTGGTGTTCACGATGCGAGTCAAGAAGCAAATCTGTTGCGCGTGGATGGTAGCCACGTTGCAAAAAGAAATTTTGGATTTTTAACAGTTGACGGCGAATTGAAAGAAAGGGTATTAACCATTGAAATCAAAGACTCAGAAGGATTGCTGTTATGGCAAACGCAAATCGAAAAAGAAAAATAATTTATTTAACTTTAAAAATGCAAGTATGTGTATACTGTGCCTCGAGCGGGCGCATTCATCCGGATTATTTTGAGGCGACGTCGCGCTTGGCGCATTTGCTCGTGGACAACAACATTAAGGTTGTTTTTGGCGGAGGTTCGTCGGGGCTTATGGGTCAACTTGCCGATAGCGTTTTGGCTGCAGGCGGTCAGATCAAAGGGATCATGCCACAATTCATGAATGAAGTCGAATGGGGGCACCGAGGTGTTTCAGACTTTATCTATACCGAAAGCATGCACGAACGAAAAGCCAAATTCCTTGAAGGTACCGACGCACTCATTACCTTGCCTGGCGGTCCTGGCACTTTTGAAGAACTACTCGAGTCCATTACACTCAAAAAACTGGCTCAGTTCACCAAACCAATTGTTATTCTCAATACGAGAGGTTATTTCAATGCTTTTCATCAGATGATGCAACAAGCAGTAGAAGAGCAATTTATGACTGATGACCTCAAGTATTTATATACAATAGTCGACACCCCAGAGCAAGTAATTACTGCTATTCAAAACGAACACCTTTGGCATAAAGGCTTGCGCGATGCAGGTTCCTTGAGGTAAATACAACTTCATTTAATGGTTATTTTTTTGTGATTATGCTTTTTTGCTTTCCTTTTTATCGTAATATTGCGATATATCAATAAAGCGTAAATGGGACTCACAAAAACGGATACATATACCAATCAAACATTAGACATGGCGGGTATTTTCAAAGCGCTCGGACATCCAGCTCGTTTGGCAATACTTGAATTTCTAGCACGTCAAACCAATTGTATTTGTGGCGATATCGTTTCTGAATTGCCATTAGCGCAGGCCAGCATTTCAAGACATTTATCTGAACTCAAAGAAGTAGGCCTCATCAAAGGCACCATTAGCGGCACTTCGGTCTGCTATTGCTTGAATACTGAAAAGATACCTTTTATTACACAGTTTTTAAATCAACTTCAATCTCCAACGAATCAAACCTGTTGCGCATGAAAAACAAACGCCTCAATTTTGTAGACCGCTTTCTTACCCTTTGGATATTCTTGGCCATGGGTATAGGTGTGAGCATCGGAAATGCCTTTCCTACGATCGACCAATGGATCAATCAGTATTCCGTTGGTACAACAAATATACCACTAGCCATTGGCTTGATTATCATGATGATACCGCCACTAGTTAAAGTTGACTTCAAGAAAATTCCGGTTGTTTTTAAGAATCGAAAATTGCTAACTATTTCATTGCTCATCACTTGGGTGTTAGGTCCGTTTTTAATGTTTCTATTGGCAACAACCTTTTTGAAAAACGATCCAGAATACCTTACTGGCCTGATTATTATCGGTCTAGCGCCTTGTATTGCTATGGTCATTGTTTGGAATGAACTCGCAGGCGGAAACCGAGAATTGGCAGCCGGTTTGGTTGGCATTAACAGTCTTTTGCAAGTCTTTTTCTTTTCGGCTTATGCTTATTTTTACCTTGAAATCATGCTGCCGTTTTTTGGATTTGACGCCATTCAAATTGATTTAAGTTTTTGGGAGGTTGCCAAAACGGTAGGTATTTACCTCGGCTTGCCTTTCGGAATTGCCGTGTTTTTGCGCTATTGGATTGCAACTAAAAAAGGAGAAACCTTTCTAAACACCAAATTTATCCCGCTGATTTCACCCTTCACACTGTACGCTTTGCTCTTTACTATTGTCGTGATGTTCAGTTTAAAAGGTCAACTCATTGCCAAATTACCTTTTGACGTACTGAAAGTTGCGCTGCCTTTGGTCATTTTCTTTCTCGTGATGTTTTTCTTGATGTTTTTTGTAGCCAAATGGACCGGCGCCACTTATGCTGATACTGCAACGGTTGCCTTTACAGCTTCAGGCAATAATTTTGAATTGGCTATAGCCGTTGCAATTGGCGTTTTTGGGCTCAATTCCGGGCAGGCATTCGCGGGTGTAATTGGCCCATTGGTCGAAGTTCCGGCTTTGATCCTTTTAGTGAAGGCGAGTTTAAAATTGAAAGCTCTCTTCCAGAAATAAGAATGCCGATTTTGATGATTTTATATTAATTTTTATCTAACAATTTTCAAATGAAAAAGAATGTTCTCGTGCTTTGTACCGGTAATAGTTGTAGGAGTCAAATCGCAGAAGGTTATTTACGTTATTTTCATGGCGAAAAAGCGGAGGTTTACAGCGCCGGTGTAGAAACGCACGGCGTGAATCCGCGCGCCATATCCACTATGAAAGAGGATGGCATTGACCTCAGTGCACACACTTCAAATCATGTAGACGAATACCTTTCTATCTCATTTGACTTGATTTTAACCGTTTGCGACCACGCCAGTGAACGCTGCCCGATTTTTCCAGGAAAAGCACAGCGCATTCATCACAATTTTACAGACCCAGCCAAAGTTATTGGTACTGAGGAAGAGATCATGGCTGAATTCCGAAGGGTGAGGGTGCAAATCAAGGAATTTTGCAGATTGCTCGAGATTTAAACGCAAGGCTTCCTCCTTATTTAACTTAAAAACAAAACCCTGCCAAAAGCGGGGTTTTTATTTGTCGTTAGAATAGTTGAGAACACCTTATTGGAGATCAAAACGGTCAGCCATCATGACTTTTGTCCAGGCGGCAATGAAGTCCGTGATAAACTTTTCTTTGGCATCTGCGCTGCCATATACTTCGGCAATAGCGCGCAATTCTGAGTGCGAACCGAAGATAAGGTCAGCACGCGTAGCAGTGTAAACGACAGCGCCTGTTTTGCGGTCACGACCTTCAAATAGCTCTTGGTTGGCATCGATTGGTTTCCAAACCGTATTCATATCAAGCAAATTGACAAAGAAATCATTGCTAAGGGTGCCTACTTTTGAGGTCAATACGCCTTTATTTGAATCATCGAAGTTGGTTCCTAAAACGCGCATTCCACCAATGAGAACGGTCATTTCTGGAGCCGTCAGATTGAGTAATTGTGCTTTGTCTACCATTAATTCCTCCGTAGAGAAAGTGTATTGTGTCTTCTTGTAGTTACGGAAGGCGTCGGCCATAGGCTCGAGCACGGCAAAAGAAGCAACATCAGTTTGCGCTTGGGTTGCATCCATACGGCCCGGCACAAAAGGAACAGTTGCAATTACGCCTGCATTTTTTGCGGCTTGCTCGAGCGCAGCGGCGCCACCCAAGACAATAAGGTCAGCCATTGATACTTTTTTGGCGCCGACCTTTGCGTTAAAATCTTTTTGGATTTGTGCGTAAACAGCGAGTACTTTGGTGAGTTGCGCAGGATTATTAACCGCCCAATTGCGCTGTGGTTCAAGTGCGATACGTGCGCCATTAGCGCCACCACGACGGTCAGAGTCTCGGTAAGTGGATGCAGAGGCCCAGGCGGTTTCTACCAATTCTCCGATGCTCAGACCAGACTTTAATATTTGCGCTTTCAACGAGGCAATATCTGTTGCGTCGATAACAGCATGGTTGAGGGCTGGAATTGGATCTTGCCAAATGAGGTCTTCTTTAGGTGCTTCTGGGCCAATGTAACGGGTGCGTGGGCCCAAATCGCGGTGCGTGAGCTTGAACCATGCTTTGGCAAAAGCTTCTTCAAAAGCCTTTGGATCTTCCATGAATTTTTTAGAGATCGGACCATAAATGGGGTCAAAACGCAAAGCCAAATCAGTGGTGAGCATGGTTGGTTTGTGCTTCACATTGGGGTCAAACGCATCAGGAATAAATGCATCGGCATCTTTGGCCACCCATTGCTTGGCACCAGCTGGGCTTGTGGTGAGTTCCCATTCGTAGCCAAATAAAATCTGAAAATAGGAATGTGTCCACTGCGTTGGCTTTGCTGTCCAGGTGACTTCTAAGCCTGAAGTAATGGCATCTTTGCCTTTTCCGCTTTTGTAAGTCGAGGTCCAGCCAAAACCTTGCTCTTCAATTGCTGCAGCCTCTGGTTCTTTGCCAACATGACTTGCAGGGCCCGCGCCATGGGTTTTCCCAAAAGTGTGTCCGCCGGCAATGAGCGCTACTGTTTCTTCATCGTTCATACCCATTCGTCCGAAGGTTTCGCGGATGTCTTTGGCCGACGCTAAGGGGTCCGGGGTTCCGTTAGGACCTTCCGGATTTACGTAAATTAAACCCATTTGCACTGCTGCGAGCGGATTTTCTAATTGACGGCCTTCTGCGTAGCGTTTGTCGTCGAGCCATTTGGTTTCTTTTCCCCAATAAACATCGAGTTCAGGTTCCCAGACATCAACGCGGCCTGCCGAAAAACCGTAGGTTTTAAAACCCATTTCTTCAAGAGCCACATTACCAGCCAATACCATGAGGTCGGCCCAAGAAATCTTGTTGCCGTATTTTTGTTTAATAGGCCAAAGTAATCGGCGTGCTTTGTCAAGGTTACCGTTATCTGGCCAGCTATTGAGAGGTGCAAAGCGTTGTTGACCAGCAGAAGATCCGCCGCGTCCATCTCCAGTTCGGTAAGTACCCGCGCTGTGCCAAGCCATGCGTATGAATAAAGGACCGTAATTGCCGAAATCTGCAGGCCACCAGTCTTGTGATTCTGTAAGTACCTTTTTTATATCCGCTTTCAAAGCGTAATAGTCCAACGTGGAAAAGGCTTTTTCGTAATCGAAATTAGGGCCCATGGGATTCGACAACTCAGAATGTTGACGCAATACCGTAAGGTCTAATTGATTGGGCCACCAATCTTTGTTGGTGGTTCCATTTAGGTTTTCTACAGGAGGTGGCGGTGGTGGGGTTCCGGGTGTGGCACCATGCATAACAGGGCACTGACCAGCCGGTGCTGGAGGTGGAGGAGGAGGCGTGTTTTTCTTTCCTTTTTGAGCGGCAAGGTTCAAAGCCAAGCCAAAACTCAAGAGCAAATAAACTTTTTTCATAGCGATTTGATTAATGTTGGACTCAAAATTAAGTCTTCTTCAACATTAGTTTCATCGATAGTTTTTATGAGTGCATAGAAAGAATCTATTGCTTAAGTAAAGTCCGTAAGTTGCCGTTTGCACCTATTTTTAGGCTGTAAATTCCTGAGCTAAAGGAAGTTGTAATTGTATTTATTCCGGGAAGTAACATACCACTTTGTACAATCCGACCATCAATGGCAAGAATGCAATAGTGAACAGGTGCCGCATTAAAAGATTCAATTGTGAATTGATCTTCAAATGGATTGGGCCAAACTTCATAACCTATTTTTTCTGTGGAAATTGTATTTACACCAATTTTTAACGGGACTAAATTTTGACCAAGTAAATTATGATTACGTAGGTCAAAATACGCTACCTGAATAAAGGTGTCAAGCGGAACTTGGCTTTTGATCAGGATATCAAAGCGCTCACCTGGATAAAGTTCAAATTCATTTGAAAATACTGGAGTAGGCAAAACCCGACCATCTGCCATGTACATCGCTGCCTCGGCTTCTTGCGGAAAAATAAATTGCGTTTTTCCGTAACCTATATTGGCAAGACGCAATGCCATATATGTATCTGTTACGCCCAAAACGTCATGTTCTCCTGAAAGCAACTGCGTTCCTGCTTTTCCATTGATCATAAAATAATTTGCTTCGTACAACTGAAAAGGTCCCGGAGACAACGGATTGTCATTCCAATCGAGGTCAAACTCAGAACTCAACAAAGTGTAATCCTGAGAATAGCTCGGTAAACCTGTATCGAGCTGTCCGAAACCTGATGGAGGATCTACAACCACAGTGCCATACATTCCCATTGCCAAATGAAGTGTGGTTAGGACATGACAATGGTATAAAAAAGTACCGGCGTTATTGCATTTAAAATGGTAATCGAAAGTCTGATTTGGGTAGATTTCTTGAGAGGTATGACCTACACCATCATTCGCCTGATCGACATCTAGTCCGTGGAAATGGATGGTATGCATTTCGGGCGAATTGTTTTTAAAATGTATAATTGCGCTATCGCCTTCTTTGAAACGCAATTGAGGCGCAGGTAAAAAGATCTTATTACCTGGATTGGGTGGCGTATTATCACCGTAGCCCCAAAACTCAACCTCATTGCCATTTTCCAGTTCGTAAACGCCATTCATGCGTGCTTGAAGCCAATACTCTACAACAGGTTGCGCCCAAAATAAATTTTGGAAACTGAACCACACCAAATACAACGCGAGTACCTTTTTCATGGGTCTATCATTAACATGGTCATCATGCCGCCTGCATAACCACCGTTCGAGGTATTGGCAGTAAGGTTGTGGTCGTGCACTGGGTATGCGCCTGGCTTATCAGGGACAACTTTTAAAATCATGGCGTCCTGAATGAAGATTGGACCTGAATCCTTTATCCAGAGATGGCGTTCAGGTTGTTGAAGGCTAAATAAAATTTGGTAATGAAAACCATGAAAATGCATGGCATGCGGCATATTTCCAGCATTGACTACACATATAAAAATGGTATCGGAAACTTGTGCCTCAACCATTCCTAAGCTGTCGTTTTGATTAAGCGGGTAGTCGTAGCCATTGATAGTGAACACATTTGGCCTGTATGGATTGAGCGGTGTAGTAATCGTTTGATTGGCAATAGCAGCTGAAAGTGGACTTTCGATATCCCAGAGCTCCCAATAAAAGCGATTTTCACCTGGTACACCCGAAACAATTGAAAAGCTAGCACCGAGTGTTTTTGCCGAAAAATCCGCACAACTTAGGGTGTAAATTGCCACTCCACTGATGTTTCTTACGAGTGTAACACTGCCGTTTGGTGCAACAAGTACACCAGATTGTTGGTCAGTCCATTTGAGTTCATGCCCGATAGTGTCCAGATTAAAAACATTCAATATTACATTGCCTGGCTGTAGCGTAAAGTAAGGGCTCGGTTTGAGGCTCGTGAGCGTATCTTGACGCATCGTTGTTTTATAAACTGTTGCTGTTCCGATTTGAAAAGAACTGGTTTTGATATAAACATTGAGCGCCAATGCATTGCCAGCGAAAGTTCCAATAAAGAAAAAAAGCAATAGACGCATGTGCAAATTTAATACTTATCTCAACAACTTATAATAAACCAAAACCGGAAAATGATCTGAAGGAAAACTCAGTCCGAACGGGGTTTCAATAACAAGGCTTTTGAGCGGTATAATTTTTTCCGAACCAAAAATGTAATCGATGCGCTTGTCGTCAAAAATAGTAGAGGTAAAGCCATTAAATGTTGGAGGGAAACATATTTCATGGAATTTTTTTCTTCGCTTTTTATCGGGAACTTGAACGCAAGAAAAATCTTTGAATCGAGCAACAATCAGCTCGATGCCTTTATCAGTATCCTCCATATTGAAATCACCAATCAATAATACAGGCGCGTCTTGTTTTTGAAGTAATTCGGCAATTTGATGAAGAATTAATTCAGCAGAATATAAACGCGCCTCTACGCCAACATGATCAAAATGGGTATTGAAAACCCAAGTCAGTTCTTTGTTGAATTTATTTTGCAAAAGCGCATAGGTACAAATCCGATTCAATGCAGCATCCCAACCTTTTGAAGGAATTTGAGGCGTAGGCGACAACCAAAAAGTGCCGCTTTGCAAAGCGATAAATTTCGTCGAATCATAAATAATAGGGGCGTACTCGCCTTGGGTTTTACCGTCGTCACGACCGACGCCAACGTAGGTGTAGTTGGGCAGTAATTGCAGTAAATCTAAAAGTTGGTTGTGAAGTACTTCCTGAAAACCGACGATATCAACTTGATAGTTTAAAACAAATTGTGCAATCGGTACTTTTCTCTCAACCCAGTCATTGGCTAAATCGGTATGCCCGTCGTAGCGGATGTTATAGGTGGCAATGGTATTTTGGGCACCTAACCTTACGAACGAAAATAAAACAATTAGCAAATGCAATTTCATGTACTAAAATTAATGATAATTTGGTACATGCTTTTTGGATTGAATTAAAGAGCAACGATTAACCTTTCACCACGCCCAATTCCTTCTCAATGATTTCTTTTAAGGTGCTTTTTGGCAAGGCGCCCGCTTGCATCATGGGTTGTTTGTCTAGCGGAATAAACAACATGCTAGGAATGCTGCGGATCTGAAAAACAGCCGACAATTCTTGCTCTACTTCTGTATTTACTTTATAGATCACAAGGTTGTCATATTCATTGCTGAGTTCTTCGAGGATAGGAGCCACCATTTTACATGGCCCACACCAATCGGCATAGAAATCAATGATGGCTGGCTTATTTCCTTTGAATTTCCAGTCTTTCTCTGTGGTATAATCAAATATTTCGTCGAGAAACATTTGGTTGGTGAGTTGAACAGTTGGCATAAGATTAATTTTACGCAAAGTTACATTCGAGTTGACTGCCAAAGTGTAACTAAAGTTGCAACTAATCCCTTGCTAAGGCATTGATTTGTTGATTGTGTAGAATGGCTGAACCGACAATTGGATTTCGCAAAGAAGCTATCATTGCAGCACCAATCCTGCTCGTAGTAGTCACGGAACTCATTTTTTTGAAAATTGGATAAAAAGGTCTTAAAATTTGATATATGGTATTGTACCACTTGGTTGCGGATTGGATGCCATCTTCAGGTAAGATCATGCCAGGCCTAAAAAGTAATGCCTGATAAAATCCTTTATTTTTCACATAATTTTCTGTTTTACCTTTTACCCGAGCCCACATTTGCCTTCCGCTTTCTGTTTCATCCGTACCCGTTCCAGAAACATAACAAAAGGTGCTAGTGGGATTTAATGCAAAACATAAGTCCGCGAGTATTCTCGTATAATTATACGTTTTGAGCGTGTATTCCTCTTCAGACATCCCAATTGAAGACACACCCATGCAATGAAAGCATGCATCAATTGTTTCAACTTGATCTTGAATAGCGCCTAGGTTAGCGAAATCTTCAATGATAAGTTCCTGAATTTTTGGATCTGAAATCCCAACCGATCTTCTACTCAGAAGGATTATTTTCTCTATGGATGAATCTTTCAAGCAACTGAGTAAAACGCCTTTGCCAACCATTCCAGTTGCGCCGGTGATAAGGACATGTGCCATATGCGTATCAATTAAAACGAATGTGAATGAAAACTTTGAACTTCAGCGATCATGCTGTGGTAATACCGATACCATTTGTTGCGGCCTAATTCTTTTGCTTTTTGATGAATTGGATGCTGTGCCCAAACTTTGATGGCATCTTTATTTGCCCAGTAACTAATAAAAGTACCGCGGCCTTCGTGTTTCATGCTTTCGTAACCCAAAAAACCGGGTATTTGCTTGACAAGTTCAAGCGTTTGTACATCATATGCCTCGTAACCTTCGAGGTCTTCACCGAGGTAATAATTGAATATAGAGGCAAAAAACGGTGCTTGGGGCGGGGCGGGGGTATACCAGTTAATCATGGTTAAAATTAACTTTTTTAAGTTTTAATTGTGGCGAATTCGCCCTAATTAAATTCTCAAAGATCGGTCTAATATAAATCCAAGGCCATCCGACAAACACCACTCAACACCTTCAAATTCAAATCTTCTAACTTTTTGAAACTGATACAATAACTTGAAACTTTGGCTTTGCCAATACCTTGACATAAGTTGGGTAAATCTATTTTTGATCGTATTCCCAAAAGGTATATCGAGAAACCACTTTTTGTCTGCGCCACACCAATTTGAAAATGTATTTTTTTGTCTCCGTTGGCATAGGTTTGTTCAAATGCACCAAAACCGTAAGTGGGGTTCGTAATTTGCTTGCCCTGTTCGTTTTTGCCATCGTGAAATGTGGGATGCAAACCGGGAAATTCCGTTTGCATCCAATTTAATATCTGTTGCAACTAATCCATTAATAATCCCTACCATTCTCTTGCAAAAGTGCAAATGCCTCATTCCATGTCGGAATTGTTTGAGATTCATACCCGAATGTCCTGCCGGTTGAATTCCTTTGGGTTTAAGTCCGGTGATGGAGATGTAGGGCATGTTCAAAATTTAGTTATTGATTGAAGCCGATTTATTTTTGAGCAACCCCTAAAACTGCTGCATCAAGCTAAAGTACTCAATGTTTTTTCGCAACTGAAAGAAAGGCAGGGTAGTCATCCGTTCTCTGGCCTCTTCTTCTGTCATGCCGCCAAACACCAAAACAGCCCCGTTGCGCTGCTCTCTTAGGTATAAATTTTCAAGTATGCCTTCCGCTTTCCATTCGGCAACAATTTCTTGCTCGTGTTTCAATATTTCTTGAAAATTACTGGGTAAATTATCCATATCGAGGGTAAGGATGACTAAAATTTTATTCATGGGTTCAAAAATATTAAGTAAAAAATAGTAGTGCTATTTGCACATAAAAGCAAACCTAATCATTAGCTTTGGATATGTGAATAATAGTTAGGATTATTGTCTCTAATTAAATATGCATTCCTATGACAACAATAGAAAGTTATACTGAAATTATTTTACCATTAATAAAGCATTGCTGTGAAGAAAGCCAGAAAAAAGATTTTCAAAGAGATCATTTGTGGTACCTTTATCGGCAAGCTTTTTACGGCTACGGCATGTTCATAGATAAAAATCTGTTTTCAGAAAATGCACGCATTAAATTCAATGAACTTTATGCAGAGTACTTTTCAAAAATAACAAGTCAGAATAAAATCCCAAAGTTATTGACCATCGAAAGTCTCAAGTGGACAGATCAGCCATTAATTGACAAAAATAGAAAAGTACTACTTTTCGAACATATGTATACAGGTACAATGTTTAGGGAAGATCTTAATCAACTTTTTAATGAAGAAAAACTTAGTGTTGTTGAAATTTCAAAACTAATACGATCGAAGTATAATATTTGTCTAATAACCCAAGATGAAAATAAAAACTTACATAAAACACATAGAGGTGCCAATCCTTTGGAATACTACCAAAAAGTTGGTAAAATAACGATTGTGAATTTGAACAAATGAATTCAGTTGGAGTAAGACTAGCAATTATTGGATCAAGGAGCTTTAATAATATTGAATTAATTCAAGAGGTATTAAAAGAATATATTTATACTGCGAAAATGGTTATCAGTGGCGGTGCCAAAGGCGCTGACAAACTGGCACAAGAATGGGCAATACAAAATGACATTCCCGTCAAAATATTTTTACCCGACTGGACTAAATTTGGAAAAGCTGCAGGGGTCATTCGAAATAAACAGATAGTACTAGATGCAGATTTTTGTATCATTTTCTGGGATGGAAAATCAAAAGGCACCAAAAATACTATTGAATTATGCATTAAATTAAACGTGAAGTATAAGCTTATAAAATTTGAAAACTAAATATTGATATGTCCACCCAATTCTCCATCTGCCTGTGGCACCATAACGCAAAAGAAATGGCTGCCTACTATCAAGGTATCTTTGCAGACTTTAAACTCATTTCAGAAAACCCGATGGCAGTGGTTTATGAGATCAATGGAATCCGTATGATGTGCCTCAATAACGCAGCTCCAAACATGCCATTCAACGAAAAGATTTCCTTTGTTCTTACAGTTGATACCCAGGAAGAAATCGATACGTATTGGTCTTATTTTACCAAAGAAGGGCAAGCCGGGCAGTGCGGTTGGCTTGAGGATAAATACGGCGTGTCTTGGCAAGTTGTCCCGAGTATTCTAGGAAAGCTCATGACCAACCCAGCAACAGCCCCCAAAGCCACTTATGCTTTCATGCAAATGAGCAAATTCGATATTGCAAAATTGGAAGAGGCGGTGCGGTGAGCATTTAATCTTAACTTTAGACCAAACCCTAAATGTCAAACGATGGATTGGTACATGAAAAATAGATGGTGGATTTGGACGGTTACAGGCGTATACCTGGCCTACAGAATTTTTGTAAGTATTTATTACATGCCGGAATAAACAAAAAAAGCCATCATTGCTGATGGCTTTTTTTTTTCGCTCCCCCTGCTGGACTTGAACCAGCGACCCTCTGATTAACAGTCAGATGCTCTAACCAACTGAGCTAAGGAGGAATGTCTCAATTCGAGGATGCAAATATATGTAATTTTTCGAATTCAAAAAGTGAAATTTTCAAAAAAATCTGCACTTTTTTTCATCTTTTTGCTAAGTTATTCAAAATCATCGCTATCCAATGTGTAATCGTCGAGGCTTGTGGCATATTGGTCTTCGTCTTCATCCTGATCTATGAAACCAAGTGCGTCGTCGTCGCGGTTGGCAGGTCTTAGGATATTTGTTTTGGATACATTGAGTCTGATTTCTGTGCGTGATTGGCCATCTTCTAGAAGAACCGTTTTGGCAAAAGGTGTGCCCAGTACTTCTACGAGTGTTCCGCGGGTTAAAAAATCGGTAATGCGCATGTTGGAGCCATCTCTTTTCCAAATGGTGCAATTGACCCAAGTGGTTTTGGTGCGCATTTGGCCTGATTTTTTGTCTTTCCAATTTTTATTATGCGCAACTGGAAAATTGATGGCAACGATGCCGCGCTCCATGGTTTTGACATGGGCGTCTTTGCCAATATTGCCGATAAGTCTGGTTTCAAATACTGTAGCCATGAGTAGGTATCAATTAAAAAGCGTGTACCGGAATATACCGATACACGCTTCTAACAATGAAGTACTTAAATTGTTTTAGTGCTGATGTCCGTTAGGGCCATGTGCATGTCCGTGCGCCAATTCTTCTGGATCTGCATCGCGCACCTCGAGAATAGTTCCCGTAAAATGTAGGTCAGTACCTGCTAACGGATGATTAAAGTCCATTTGTACGGTTTCGTCGGTGATTTCCAAAATACGACCGCGCAATTGGTTTCCTTCGTTGTCAGACATCGGAACCATACTGCCTACTTGAAACATTTGGTCGTCAAATTTACCCTCTTCGGTATGGAAGATATTGGCCGGAAGCATTACAATATGCTGTGGATCTTGCTCGCCGTAGGCATTGGCTGCAGCAATATGAAAATCAAAGTGCTCGCCCGCAGCTTTGCCGGCTAATTTTTCTTCAAATTCTGGAATCATGCCACCCACACCATATAAAAAGGTCAAGGCGTTTTCCGGAGTTGTTTCTTCGATGTGTTCTCCGGTGGTGTGATCAGAGAGTTTGTAGGTCAAGGTAACGACCTTTTGGTGGGAGATTTGCATGTTATTTTTGAATTAATTGCTTTACAAAATTAGGAAGTGCAAATGTTGAGAAGTGAATGTCTTCGTTGTAATAACGAAGGCCTTTTTCTGAAACAAATGTTTTGATGGCAGCAGTGTTGCTTACTTTGCGTGGATCTGCTGCGCCTTTGAGCCCGTACTGGAAACTCCACATGCCGGTAGGGTAGGTCGGTACAAAGAACAGGCCGACTGGTGCGTTGTCTTTGCCGAAAATACTTTGCAAGGTTTGGTTGAGCTCGGCGAACGCTTTTTCATTGAATTTCGGAGACTCACCTTGGGCCACCAAAATGCCATCGGATTTCAGGGTGCGGTAGCAATTTTGATAGAAGTCTACGCTAAACAAACCTTCTGCAGGGCCTACAGGGTCTGAACCGTCAACAATAAGCAGGTCGTAAATAGCATCTGGTGCGTTTTTAACAAAAGCAATACCGTCGTCTACGATAAGTTCTAAACGCGGGTCGTCGAAAGCTGCGGCAATTTCTGGAAGATGCTCTTTACAGGCCTTGATGACTTCGCCATCGATTTCGACCATGGTGACTTTTTCAATGTTGCTGTGACGCAATACTTCGCGGACTGTTCCGCCGTCGCCACCACCTATGACCAATACATTCTTGGCATTTTGAAGCGTAAATAAACTCGGGTGAGCAATCATTTCGTGGTAGTGAAACTCGTCTTTGATGGTGGTCATGACCATGTCGTCGAGTGCGAGCATTTTACCATATTTGGTAGATTCAAGAATGCGTACACGTTGAAATGGAGACTGTACATCAAAAAAGACATCGCCTGTGAAGCGCAAAGAGAGCGCTTGGTCTTCGTCTTTGTCTGTGAACCAGACATTGCGTGTGTAAAAATCGGGGTTGCGCCATTCGGCCGCTTTCTCGCGGGCGGTAGTGATATCAAAGTCGTTGCGCGTCAATAAATTGACAGAACCACGCTTCATTTCGATTGCAGAATAAGATTTGGCGCCAAAGCATTCTTTGAGGTGGTCAAAAGCAATCCAGGCGTTCATGTCGCCACAAGTAAAGACATCGACAGCAGCATAACCGTATTCAGGCCAGGTATGAATAGCGAGGTGGCTTTCTTGGATAACAACGACACCGGATACACCATATGGGGAAAAATGGTGAAAAGTAGAGTTGATCACAGTTGCCTCTGCCTTTCGGGCTGCGCCGACCATATCGCGTTCGATAGCCGCGACGTCGTTCATGACATGCGGATCACAATTCATAAACTCCACCAAAATGTGGTTTCCAAGTGCTGTGTTGCTCATTTTTCTGCTTAAAATTTAAAAATTGACCGCAAAGTTACGGAATTTCAAGGGATTGATGTGTAATGTATGTTAAATTTCAGTCTGATAAATAGCGTAACTTATCCAAACTCAACTTAATGCGGGCCTGCCCAAAAATCACACTCAGCTGCTTGCCTTTCATTTCCTCGACCAATCCGATGCGATTGGTCTGGATCAATTGTACTTTGCTACCGATTTTGATTTTTTCTTGTTCGTATTTTTCTGCGCGCTGTACCTCTTTTTTGGTGGGTTTTTGAGTAGGCGAGGCGAGGGGTGCCTTTTTCTTGATCGTTTGTTTTGATTTTTCGAGGCGCAGGTATTGTGTAAGTTCCTGAAATAAGGCCGTATTCACGTCTTTTTTTCGGGAAGTGGCATTGAAGCGATCAATGAAAGCCAGCATTTTTTTTCCTGCTTGCAACTGCTTTTGGCTGGTTTCTTGTACTTGGGAAACCTGGCTTTGTTTGTGTTGCAATTTCTGTATTTCTTGCTCGTGCAACGAAGAGGATCGCTCTGCGGCTTTAGCTGCTTCTTCGAGACGTTTGTTCTGCGCCAAAAGCGTGTTTCGCTCTCTTTGCAAGCCGCTCAAGAGCTTATCTAAACGAACTTTTTGCTGATTGAGACGCTGTTTGGCCTCTTCGATGAGCTGCTTGGAAATCCCATTTAGCTGCGCAACTTCGAAGGTAAATGAACTTCCGGGTTGGCCAAGCGCAAACCGATAAAGCGGGGAGAGGTCTTTTTCATTGAAAAGCATACATCCGTTGCGTGCTTGTGGCAGTTCATCGGCTTTTAGTTTGATGTTGCTGTAGTGGGTAGTAATGACCGCAAAAGATTTCAGTGCATACATTTGTTCAAAGAAAACCTCTGCCAAGGCGGCGCCAAGTTCTGGATCAGAGCCTGTTCCAAATTCATCGAGCAACAGTAAAGTTTGGCCATTTGCACGACCCAAAAAGTACTTCATTCTTTGCAAGCGATAAGAATATGTACTTAGCTCATTTTCAATAGATTGATTATCACCAATATCGGAATAGATTTGCTTAAAAAAGCTCATTTGACTATCGGGTGCAACCGGCACGAGTAAACCTGCTTGCAACATAATTTGCAATAAACCCACCGTTTTAAGTGTGATGCTTTTTCCACCTGCATTTGGGCCAGAAATGACCAACATTCGGGCTTGTTGTTGTAAGGTAATTTCTTGTGCAAAGGTAGGCTTGCCGGCTATCTGATTGGCGCGTCTTAATAATGGATGATACGCTGCTTTGAGGTGCATCCCGGGGTGCTGGCCAATAGCAGGTAAAACCGCCTCCATTTCAAGTGCTAGCTTGCATTTGGCATTGAGAAAATCGACCCGAGTAAGCAAGGTTTGGTAGGCTTCTATTAGTGGTTTGTATTGAACCATAAGCCCAGTGAGCGCTTGCAAAATACGGTGGATTTCCTTGCGCTCATCGTCAAAAAGGAATTCGAGTTCGTTGTTGAGCGGCACATTGACCAAAGGCTCTATGAAGGTGAGGCTACCCGTTTTGCTAGAGCCGTGTATGTTGCCGGGTACTTTGCGCTTAAAGGTAGAAAGGACCGTCAGCACACGACGTTCATTGACAAACGTCTCTAGCGTTTCTGCCAAAACTTTGTCTTTGTTGTAGCGTCTTAGTTCTTTATCGAAGTTCTTATTGATTTGATTGCGCAAAACACGAATGCGTGCACGAATTTCAGCTAATTCAGCAGATGCATCGTCTTTAATTTGGCCATTTCGGTCAAAGACTTGGTCAATTTCGTTGGTAATTTCCTTTGTGAAATAAACGTCGTTGGTGAGTTCATTTAATAAGGGATATTTGAATAGCGAATTTTCGAAAAACAATACCAAAGCATTGACCAGCTCAGAGGCTTGGTAAATTCTACGGAATCCTTCCAGAGAAATAACGGCTTTTTGAATACCCAATAATTTGATTTCTTGAAGGAGTTCCTCAAACTCGAGCACCGGAAATTTTTCGCCATGAACCCGAACTTGCCTGAGTTCGTCAAGGCGCTTGAGTTCTTGGCGCAGCATCTGAAACTGGCTGCGCGGCTGAAGGGTCTGCACTTGTTGTAGCGCAGTCGGACCAATACAGAATTTTTCTAGCCAGTTTTTGATCGCTGCAAATTCGAGGTCGTGGAGGGTCTGTTGATCAGTACTAAACACAATGCAAAGATATACAACGTACAGATATGTCTTTTGTTTTAATTGTCATATAATTAATATTATGTTAAATAGAATAATATACAATAGAATGGTTATCTTTAGCACTCAAAAACAACTAATGGCTATCTATTCTTTCAATGGGTTTATTCCCGTAGTGAAACCATCTAGCTTCGTTCACCCACAAGCGAATGTCACTGGCAACGTCATCATTGGCGAAAACGTTTATATCGGGCCCGGTGCTGTTTTACGCGGCGATTGGGGACAAATCATTATTGAAGACGGTTGCAATGTGCAGGAAAATTGTGTCATCCATATGTTTCCCGGAACTACCGTTCATTTAAAAAAAGGCGCCCATGTCGGCCACGGCGCCGTTATTCACGGTGGCACACTCGAAGAAAATTGCTTGATCGGCATGAATGCCGTTCTCATGGACGACGTAATTATAGGTAAAGAAAGTATCATTGGCGCGCTCTCATTTGTGCCTGCGCAAATGCAAATACCACCGCGCAGCTTAGTTGTTGGTAATCCGGCTAAAATCATCAAAGCTGTTTCTGACGAAATGATCACCTGGAAAACAGACGGCACCGCCTTGTATCAGCAACTCCCAAAAGATTGTCAAGACACGCTCAAACCTTGTGAACCACTCACCGAAATAGAGCCGAATCGCCCCGTTCAGCAGGTTACTTACTTCAAATGGCAACAAAAGAAATGAACAATTGAATAATTTGTAAACAATCGTTGGGTCAAAGGCAAGGAATGTATTACCTTTGTTTCCCGTAGTTACAAACGTTATATGTCCAATTCAACCAAGTATGTTTTTGTAACCGGGGGTGTGACTTCTTCCTTAGGAAAAGGCATCATATCTGCGTCGTTAGCAAAACTTTTACAAGCCCGTGGTTATACCACCACCATTCAAAAACTAGATCCATATATCAATATCGATCCCGGAACCCTCAATCCCTACGAGCACGGCGAATGCTACGTCACTGACGACGGCGCAGAAACCGATCTCGATTTAGGGCACTACGAGCGCTTTTTAAATGTGCCCACTTCACAGGCCAACAACGTTACAACTGGTAGAATTTACCAGTCAGTAATTGAAAAAGAGCGTCGCGGCGATTACTTAGGCAAAACGGTTCAGGTCATTCCTCATATTACTGATGAAATCAAAGAGCGTATTCAAGCAGTAGCCAAAAACGGCCAATTTGACATCGTCATTACTGAAATCGGTGGAACCGTCGGTGACATCGAATCATTGCCCTACGTTGAAGCCGTTCGTCAAATGCTTTGGGAATACGACAACGATTGTATCGTTGTTCACCTCACGCTTGTCCCCTACTTATCGGCAGCCGGCGAACTCAAAACCAAACCCACCCAACACAGCGTTAAACAACTACTAGAATTAGGCGTTCAACCCGATGTTTTGTGTTGCCGCACCGAACACGAACTCGACCTCGGCTTGCGCAAAAAGATTGCTAAATTCTGCAACGTTTCGGTCAACGCTGTTATAGAAGCCAGAGACGCCGCCTCCATCTATGATGTTCCGCTTTTAATGCAAGCTGAAGAACTCGATACGGTTGTCCTGGAAAAATTGGGCTTATCCAAAAAACAAAGTCCAAAACTCGACAACTGGAAGGCTTTTCTTGAACGACTCAAAAATCCGAAGCACACCGTTAAAATTGGATTGATCGGAAAATACGTCGAACTCAAAGACGCTTACAAATCCATTTCTGAAGCCTTTATTCATGCTGGTGTATCCAACGAGACCAAAGTTGAACTATCTTGGATTCATTCAGAAAATCTGGACCCGGACAATATTTCCAAAGAGTTAGAAGGTCTTGATGGCATTTTAGTTGCACCGGGTTTTGGCTCTAGAGGTATAGACGGCAAAATCGAGGCGGTGCGTTTTGCCCGCGAAAACAACATTCCTTTCCTAGGAATTTGCCTCGGGATGCAAATTGCTGTCATTGAATTTGCGCGCAACGTACTTGGCCTCAGCGATGCACACTCCACCGAGATGTCGGAAAACACCACCGCGGCGGTTATCTCCATGATGGAAGAGCAGAAACGCATTTCCAACATGGGCGGCACCATGCGCTTGGGCGCCTACAAATGCGAACTCAAACCGAATTCCAATACGGCAAAAGCCTACCAAAACAATAATATTTCGGAACGTCATCGTCACCGTTATGAATTCAACAATGACTTCCTAGCTGATTTTGAAGCCAAAGGCATGATTGCCACCGGTAAAAACCCAGATACCGGTTTGGTAGAAGTTGTTGAAATCCCAACCCACCAGTGGTTTGTAGGGGTACAATTTCATCCAGAGTACAAAAGTACAGTAGATGCCCCTCACCCACTCTTTGTTGCTTTTGTTAAAGCAGCGCTTAAAAATAAAAAACACTAATTATGGATCGTAATTCCACCATTGGCCTGGTTTTGATAGGCCTTATCATCACCGTTTTTTCGGTCATGAATCAGCCCTCTGAAGCTGAAATTAAGGCTGCTCAGAAAAAAGAGGCTAACGTAGCCCGTAAAAAATCGGTAAAAAAAGAAAACGCAGTTCAACCATCGGCAGCAAATACTCCGGCAGCTGTTTCGAGAATTGCAGCAAAAGAAAGTATCACGAAAATTGAGAACGACGAACTACGCATTGAACTCAACAATAAAGGTGGTATGGTTGCAGGGGTTTACCTCAAAAATTACCGCAACTACAAAGATTTTGCCGCCAACAAAGACAATGCACTTTGCCTATTTGAAAACGGAGATGCCCATAACCAGCTTGTCTTGAGTACCGCAAAAGGCAAGATATACACCAAGAATCACTTTTTTAATTTGGTAAAAAGTACCAAAACGAGCGCCATATACGAGGCGCAATTTGCAGAAGGCACTATTCGTCAGACCTATAAGCTCAAAAAAGGCCACGACCTCTCTTACCATATTGAAGTCCTTGACAACAAAGGCTTTATCCTAGACAACACCGTTTTGAATTGGGCTGCCGATTTCAAAAAAACCGAGCGTTTGTTTTCTGAACAACGCCGTGTATCTACCATTTGCTTTGAACAAACAGAGAGCGGACTCGATTACCTTTCTGAAACAGCCAGTGAATCCGGTGCGGCAGAAGAAGACATCAAGTGGGTCGCGTTTAAACAAAGTTATTTCTCGGCTATCCTCCACCCTGCCAATGCTTTCCCAAAAAAAGGAACCAAATTCTTTATTCAAAACTTCAAAGAAGGACACCCTCAAGCCTGGACTCACCTAAAAGGTTACCATGCTACAATGGCCCTCGATTTTCAAAACAATGCGGCGTCGTTTAACTGGTTTTTTGGGCCCAATGACTACGAGGTTTTACAAAGCTACAACAGCGGTTACGACGATATCCTCAATTTTGGTTGGGGCTTGTTTCGCTGGATCAACATCTATGCGGTCCAACCCATATTCAATTTATTAGTAGACAACGGCATTGCGCTTGGTTGGGCGATCCTCATTTTGACGCTCATCCTCAAAACTATTTTGATGCCCGTTCAATGGAAAATGTTTGTCTCCTCCGTTAAAATGCGTATTCTCAAGCCAGAAATCGATGAGCTGAATGCCAAATACCCGAAGCAAGAAGATGCCATGAAAAAACAAATGGAAATGATGACGCTTTATCGGGAATCTGGCGCTAGTCCATTAGCTGGTTGTTTGCCAATGCTCATTCAAATGCCGATCTTATTGGCGGTGTTCCGCTTTTTTCCGGCAGCCTTTGAATTGCGTCAAAAAGGTTTCCTTTGGGCAGAAGACCTGAGCTCCTATGACTCTATCCTCGATTTTGGTTTCCACTTACCTATTTATGGCGACCACATTTCCCTTTTTACACTTTTGATGGCAGGTACTACCCTCGCCTACACCTACATGAATAGTGGCAATATGCAAACGCCACAGCAACCGGGAATGCCCGACATGCGCATCATTATGTATATTTTCCCTTTCATGATGATTTTCTTCTTCAACAACTATTCTGCTGGTCTTTCCTATTACTATTTCATTTCTACCCTCATGTCCATCCTCATGATGGTCCTGATCAAGCGTTTCTTTGTCAACGAAGACAAACTCAAAGTCAAAATGGCAGAAAGAAAAGCCAATAGTGCTGCCAATCCAAAAGCCAAGAAAAAATCGCGTTTCCAAGAAAAACTCGAAGAAATGCAACGTCAACAACAAGAAATGCTCAAAAACCGCAAAAAATAAACCCATGAAATTTTTTATCGACACCGCTAACCTCAAAGACATCGCCGAAGCCCACGACATGGGAATTTTAGATGGCGTTACCACCAATCCATCTTTGATGGCCAAAGAAGGCATCTCTGGAAAAGCCAATATTTTAAAACATTATGTGGATATCTGCAATATTGTAGACGGCCCAGTTAGCGCAGAGGTGATCGCAACCGATTTCGAAGGCATGGTCCGCGAAGGCGAAGAGCTTGCCGCCTTGCATAAGAATATCGTGGTCAAAATCCCAATGATTGCAGAAGGTCTCAAGGCGATTAAATACTTTTCTGGCAAAGGCATTCGCACCAATTGTACACTGATCTTTTCGTCTGGCCAGGCTTTGGTTGCCGCAAAAGCGGGTGCAACTTATATCTCACCGTTTTTAGGGCGCCTAGACGACGTCTCCACCGATGGTTTGTCTTTGATTGAACAAATCCGCGTCATTTACGACAACTATGCATTTGACACCGAGATCCTCGCTGCATCTGTGCGTCACCCCATGCATATTATCAATTGCGCAACAATTGGAGCCGATGTCATGACCGGTCCGCTTTCTGCCATCAAGGCGTTGGTCAAACACCCGCTTACAGATATTGGGCTCCAGCAATTTTTAGCAGATCACGCCAAGGCGAATCAATAAGCTAAGATGTTATCTAAAGAAGCGCGTAAAGCTTGGAATGAAGCCTTTTGGGCTGGTTTCAAAAACCATATGCGCGCTTGTCTTTCTGCCTCTGGTAAACGCGTCAATTGGATCAATTACCCAACGCAAGTTAAAAATACCTACTTGCGCATGGTTTGTGACGGCAAGCAAATTTTACTCTGCTACGATATCCAATTCAAGGACGCAGGAGTTCAGGCTATTTTTTGGGAACAGCTTACCGAGCTAAAAGTGGTACTTGAAAGCAATATGTCCATCCCGACCCATTGGGAGCCACAATTAGTCAATAATGAAGGGCAAACATTCGGTAGGCTATTTTGGCAACTCGAAAACGCAAATTTCTACGACGAAACCCATTGGCCGCTCATTTATGCTTTTTTCAAGAAACATTTAAGAGAGTTTGACGTCTTCTATCAAGAATTCAATGAAATTTTGATCACATTGGTTGACTAAATAGAATACCTATCTTTACACTATGAAATTATTCTTCACGATTTTACTATTTTGCTTCTGCACCTGTATTCAGGCCCAAACCAATTTATTGCAAACCGATTTTCAGACAGGAATCCCGAGCAATTATACCTTACTCAACCTCGACAACCAGACCCCTCACCCACTTGTACAGGAATACGCGAGCGGTTGGATCACCGCGCCAGACCCTGAAAATCTAACTGATACCGTTGCAGCCGTAAGTTCTTATTTTGAAAACGCCGATACGGCTAACCGCTGGCTTATCACGCCTGCATTGCAATTGGGCGGATTCGGCAATTTTATCTCTTGGCAAGCAAAATCTCACGACCCTTCATATCCAGACGATTACTTGGTTTTGGTTTCTCATACGACCAATGACCCCAGCGCATTTACAGACACCATCGGTTCGGTTCAAGAAGAAAATTTTGAATGGACTTTTCGCGAAGTCAACCTTTCTGAAAATGGCTACAATGATTCTACCATTTACATCGCTTTTGTACTCAGAACCGTTGACGGATTCAAATTGTACATAGACGACATCGAAGTACGCAAAGACGACCCTGTAGGCATCATTGAAATGCCAACCGTTGATTTAGTGGTTTATCCGAATCCGAGTTCTGACCTCATTTCCGTAAAAAATATCCAAGACGTTTCGAAACTTGAAATACTGGATTTCAACGGTAAAGTTCTACTTCATTCTTTCCAATCGAGCATTTCAATAGCCGAGCTGCTTAACGGTTCATATCTATTGCGCTGCACCACCCCTAACGGCACTTACACCAAACCCATTCTTAAACTGTAATGAAGCAGTTGCTCCAAGAAGTTGAAAAACGCGTTCGCGAAAAATTTACCGATCAAGAAGGAAGCCATGACTGGCAGCACATCGATCGGGTCCGAAAAAATGCGCTTCTGTTGCAAAAATCTGAAGGTGGCGATGCCCAACTCATTGAATTAGCAGCGTTGCTTCACGATTTCTCAGATCATAAGTACAACGGTGGAGATTTTCTGGCTGGTCAACAAGTTGTGTATGCCTTATTAAAGGAGTTGAATGCCCCTGAAAAAATTGCTCATGCGGTTGCAGAAATTGTCGGTGTTGTGTCTTACAAAGGCGCGCAAGTCCCCGATGAAAAAACATCGTTGGAGGGGCAAATTGTGCGCGATGCAGACCGACTAGACGCAATTGGTGCTATCGGAATTGCCCGTGCTTTTGCCTATGGTGGTAGTCGTGGCAGGGCTTTGTATGACCCGGCGATAGCTCCTACGTTCCATCAGACCAAAGAAGCTTATGCCCAAGACAAAGGTCATACGATCAATCACTTTTACGAAAAGCTATTATTGCTCCAAGACCGCATGGAAACCCAAAGCGCCAAAGAAATTGCGGCACAAAGGCACCAATTCATGCTGCATTTTTTAGCACAATTTAAAAAAGAGTGGTCGGCCGAAAATCAGGATATTTCTTAAAAAAAGCAAGTTCATCTGCGGCAATAGCCTTTTGAAATTGTTGCGCGGCCTGACTTTCCGGATACAAGAGTCGATGTGCACTTCTTTGTTGCAATTCTTGCCACTCATCCAAAATCGCCAATGACGATACATCCAAAAATTGGGTCTTGAATGCTTCCCAGACGGCCGCGGTGGCTTTTTGATTTGGATGTGCGCCATCTTCTTTGAAATAAGCGTAGTCGCGCAGCTGATCTAGCACCAATTCATATGCTTCAAAATAAGTGCAATTAGGCAGCTCAGTGAGTTCCTCTAAAAGCAAGATCAGCCTTGCTTTGCTGCGGTTATTGCCAACCAGGCCTTCTTTTAAATGCCTAACTGGGCTCAGCGTAAAGACAATTTGCAAAGACGGATTGAATGCCCTGAGTTGAACCAATAGTTTGATCCAAGTTGCGCTTAACATACCCGTTTGCGAAAGCGATTTCAGAAATTTCGAAGGCGGCGCCTTGTGGCAATTTGCAACAATATCGTTATCTGCACAAAGCGTATAAGCCCAACTACTTCCAAAAGTGAGCAAGAGATGGCTGCTTTTTTGAAGTGCGCCACGAAGATCTAGGTAAAGTGCTTCAAATTTTTGATTGAGTGCTTGTTCGGACATCGCGTAGAAAGTCCCGGATAAATCCCAAGACAAGAAAACGTCGTCGCGCTGGTGAATCCGAAGTGGTCGGTATTGATCAGCAAGCGCCCAAAAAAGTAGTTTCGACAACGCCAAAGGATGAAAAATAGTACCTCCGGGGTTTACTGTGGTAACAAAACCATTTTCTTGAAGCTTTTTGCCTATTTCATCTGAAAAACAGCTGCCTAGTAATAGCAGTTTACTTTTGTGCGAAATGCGTTGATAAGCACTCATTGATCTGCTAATAAAGAAGCTGCATTTGCCAAAGCGGCATCTGAAATGATTTCCCCACTTAATAAACGTGCAATTTCTTGCGTGCGCTCAACAGGCGAAAGGGTACTTACTTTGGTTTGCATGCGTTCGTTGACCACCGTTTTTTGAACGAGAAAATGATGTTCAGCCTTAGCCGCCACCTGAGGCAAGTGAGAAATGGCCATACATTGTCCATTGTGAGCCATTTCATTGAGCAACCTTCCTATCTTTAAAGCGACGTCGCCTGAGACACCAGTATCAATTTCATCAAAAATGATGGTTGGCAAGGCCTTTTTCTCAGAAACCATTTTTTGCAAAGCCAACATGAGTCGTGAAAGCTCACCTCCACTCGCAGCGCGTTCAACGGCTACAGGATTGTGACCTAAATTTGCCGAAAAAAGCAATTCAATTGCCGAACACCCCAATGAATTGAGCTGATCGGTTTGTTGCAGATCAAAAGCCAATGTGGTATTGGGTAGTTTTAATTCATTCAATATTTGTTTTAATTGTGCGGCAAGCGCGCCCACTCCGGAAACCCTACTTTGGTGTAAAGCCTTGGCATCTGCCCACAATTGCTGTTCGCGTTCGGCCAATTCTCGACGCAAGTCGTTGAGGGTTTCTAACTGTGCTTGAAGGTTTTGAGCCTGGTTGCTCAGTTGATTTTGTATGTCTAATAATGCGGCAATATCCTGAACCCTATGCTTGTGCAAGACTGAATTAATTTTATCCTGAAGAGCCTCGAGGACAGGAAGTTGGCTTGGGTCAAGCTCTTGGGCACTTGCCCTCGATGCGTCTCTGGATAATTCTTTGATTTCGATAAGGAGCGCTTCCAACCTTTCGGCAAAACTTGCCATCTGAGCGTCGATGTGCTTGACTTTATCTAATACCAACTTGCGTTGATACAACGAAGCGTAGGGTCCGTTGTCGTCTTGCAAGGATTCCAGAGCAGCATGCGCCTCTTGTAGCTGGGCTGCATTTGCATAACGCTGAAGCTCGGTTTCTAGTCCTAATATTTTTGGATCGTGAAGCTGCAAGGCCTCTAATTCTTCTCGTAAAAAATCATTGTAGTCTTGCTGGGCACAATCTTGTTCATATTGTAATTGCTTTTGTGTAAACTCCCGTTGCAAAGTTTGAAAGCTTTTAAGCGCATCCGAAAATGCGGTTTGCTGCTCGCCCAGGCCAAGTAATAAATCGATGAGTTGTAGCTGATAGCTTTTTGACTTGAGCTCAAGTGTATTGTACTGCGAGTGAATTTGCAGCAAATTACCCGTGAGCTGTCTAAGGACTTGCAAAGAAACAGGCGTATCGTTGATAAAAGCCCGGGATTTACCTTCAGCTGCAATTTCTCGACGGATCAGGGTCTGAGGCTCAAAATCGAGGTCATTTTGCTCAAAAAAAGGTAAAAGCGTTTGGGGTAAATCAAAAACCGCCTCGACAATGGCCTTTTTAGCACCTGGTGCCAAAACGCTCAGATCAGCGCGCTCACCGAGTATGAGTTGTGTAGCCGCTAAAATTATGGATTTTCCAGAGCCAGTTTCACCCGTAAAAACGGTAAATCCATTTTTAAAATCGAGTTGAACAGCATCGATGAGTGCAAAGTGCTGAATGCGAAGCGAACGAAGCATTAGTCGAGGATTGTGGCGTAACGCGTAGAGTTAGCTGGATCAAGTTTCTTTAAAAGATTGACTAAATCTTGTTTGTCCTTGAGTTCTGAATCAGAAAAAATGTTTTTGAGCTCGGTCGTTTTACCGAATAAAAAACTAACGATATTAACCGTATTTGGCCTTGTTGCCATAATTGGGCTCAATAAATTAAGTGCGGCAACAATGGCTTTTTTCCCTTCTTCTTTTTTGTCGTAGAGTTGGTCAAGCCCCAAACGGTGATACTGATATAAACAGACACGAAATGGTTCAAAAACAGGTTGTAACATGTTGTCAGCTAAATAAAAACGATTGCGCTTGCTGCTTTCAGAAGATTTCCAGCCTGCAGCACCGCCTGTCTGGGCAAGGGTTACAATTTGCAACGCTTCCTGAAAATAAGGTGTTCCGCCTTTTAAAGAAAAAGAATCGTAATCCATGCCAATGATAAAATAGGCATAAAATGCCAAGATAGACGTCAGGTTATCACGGTATTGATTGGGAACGTAATTCAGAACAGCCCCTCTAGAAAAGGTTGCCTGGAAGTTTTCATCCTGAAAATTAAATAAAGTAGAATTGTAATTGCTATTGAACGCAGGGCGAACACTCGAGACTTGAATATCACCCTTGTACGCACCCGTTGCCGGGATTTCGCGAATTTGAATTTGAATATTACAATTGATGCGCTCTTCGGTCTTGAACTTGTCTTTGGTCCAGACGGTATTGTTCATGATTTCGGTGATGCTCTGTTTCATCTGATTGATGATCTCTTGTTCGGTGGAACTCACCTCTACCTTATTGTCAACGACGATATTCACCTGACAATTGAGTTCTTGGGCAGTCACGTACTGACAAATCAATAAAACTACTATTAAAAAAAAAGTCTTTTTCATGCGTTTGCGTCGAGGTATTGAATCAATGCTGCTGCAGTAGCTGCTTTGCTTTGTAAAGGCAAATCCAGGCGCTGCTCGGCTTTATCGAAGATACTAATTTTATTGGTAAGCGCTGCAAATCCAGATACACCATCATGTTGTTCATTCAGGACGATATAATCGAGGTTTTTCTGCCTTAATTTACTTAACGCGTTTTGTGCTGAATTATTGGTTTCAAGTGCAAAACCCACCACAATTTGTGTAGATTTATGCGCTGCAGCCCAGGCCAGCACATCCGGGTTCTTTACGAGTTCGAGCTGTATTTGATCGTCCTTCTTTTTAATTTTTTGCGTTGCTTTTTCTTTGGGTTTGTAATCGGCTACAGCGGCACTAAAAATACCATGAGTGGCCCAAGACCAATGCGCTTGAACTGTATGAAGTAAATCTTGGGCTGTTACAATTGGAATTGTACGCAAATTTGGATGCGCCAAGGAAAGTTGCGTTGGCCCTGAAATCAGTAAGACTTCGTGGCCAGCCGCAAGCGCAGACGCGGCAAGCGCATAACCCATTTGCCCCGTTGAATGATTACTTAAATAGCGCACAGGGTCAATAGGTTCTTGTGTAGGGCCAGCCGTAATAAGAATGCGTTTTTGAGCGGCCGTTTTTTGAGGTTGTGACTCGAAAAAAGACTGCAAGTAAGCAAGTATATTTTCGGGTTCTTCCATCCTGCCCTGCCCTTCTAAGCCGCTGGCCAAAGCGCCGAAAGTTGCCGGAATTACCGAGACGCGGTCCTCTTGTAATTGCGCCAAATTGCGCTTAAAACTAGGATGCTGGTACATGTCAAGATCCATGGCAGGTGCCACCACGCAAGGGCATTTGAGCGATAAATAGGTGGCCAATAACAAGTTGTCACAAGCGCCGCTCGCCATTTTGGATAGCGTATTGGCAGTGGCAGGTGCAATAAGCATGAGATCTGCCCATAGACCGAGCTCGACATGGTTGGTCCAGACACCGGTTTCTTTGTTCCAAAATTCAATATGAACAGCTTGCTCGCTGAGTGTAGCCAAAACCAGGGGGCTTACAAAGTCGGCTGCGGATGGCGTTAGCACACAACGCACCTCTGCACCTTGCTTTTTAAGTAAGCGAACTAAAATAGGGATTTTGTAGGCAGCAATACCTCCTGAAATACCAAGAAGGATTCGCTTGCCGCGCATGATTATTGCAAAGACTCTGGTTTGCGAAGGTAGATTTTTTCTTCTAACAACTCTTGCATGGCAATTGCTGTAGGCTTCGGCATTTTTTCGTAATGCTTAGAGATTTCAATTTGCTCACGGTTTTCAAAAACCTCTTCAAGGTTATCGGTGTGCGTAGCAAATTCTTGCAATTTTTGAGTCAATTCTTCTTTGAGTTCTGTAGAAATTTGGTTCGCTCTTTTTGAAATAGCAACCAAAGACTCGTAGATATTACCAGTTTTTTCTTCGACCAAAATGGTGTCGCGGGTAACTGTTGTACGTTCTGCAGAGATGTTTTTGAAACTCATTGTGTGGACTTTATTTGATTTTTTCAAGCGCCGCAATGTAGGCTTCCAATTCTTTTAGGTATGGAGAACTTGCATAGCGAAGTGCAAAGTTACGGAATCTTTCGTTAGTTTGGGCGCTGCGCTCACTTTTTTTGCTATCAATGCTATTGATCGTCATGAAAAAAGAATTCTTGACAAGGATATAATGTGCTTTTTCCACAAACTGCGAGCGACTGTAGTTTTCCAAAAAAGCCTCGGCAGCAGAAACGGCAGCCTTGTAGTTTTCTGTGCGGTCATAGAGTTCGACGGCATCAAAGGCTTTGCGTTCTAGCTTGAAATGAAGTTGATCGATGATTTGATTACAAGTATCCACTAAATAAGATCCAGGATAACGGTCTACAAATTGCTGCACATTGCTGATCGCAAGCTCTGTTTCGGTCTGATCAAGTGAATGTTCTGGCGAATTTTTGACCGAACACATCGCGATCATAAACAATACCTCTTCGGATTTATTGCTGTAAGGAAAACGCTGCATGTAAGAACTGTAGTAGTATTGCGCCATGTAATAATCTTCGATCTCGTAGTAGGATTGTGCCATTCGGTAATAAGACAACTCTCCTTCTCCGGATTTGGGTGCGTGCTGATAAATTTGTTCGTAAAGAACAATTGCTTTATTGAATTCTTTTTGATCGTAAAGCTCGTTGGCACTCACAAACTTTTGACTGTAATCAGAACCTTTGACAATTTTGGCATAATCAGAACAAGCGGTAAGACCGGCTGCAAAGAGTAAGAAAAGCAATAGTTTTTTCATATTATTTAACTCTTAGACTACGGCCTAACTGGAGTACTGTAGTGGGTTTGATACCGTTTAACTGACATAATTTGGCCACGGTAGTGCCGTTGCGCGCGGCAATTTCGGTGAGGGTATCGCCCGGTCGCACCTTGTAGTAACGTACTTGCGGCGTGCGCACAACAACAGGCGCCTGCACAACCTCGGCCGGATGATCTTCGTAGTAATCTGATGGTTTGGCGCCAGGTCTAAACAAGCCTTTATGCACAAATAAATTTTCGTTTTTTAGTTCTTTTGCTGCGAAATCAATGATTTCTTCAGGGTTCATGGGTGCATCGTAGAATCTTATTTCAAAATGCAAATGCGAACCATAAGAGCGGCCTGTGTTTCCGCCAAGACCAATAGGTTCTCCGGCAACGATATCTTGATCTGGATACACCAAAAATTTACTTAAATGCGCATAAAGTGTTTCTAGGCCGTTCGGGTGTCGGATAATCACCAAATTTCCATAGCCGCCGTCGTTGTATTTGGCGTAGCGTACTTTTCCTGACCAGGTTGCGTATATGGTGTCTCCGGTTTCCAAATCGATGTCGATGCCGTTGTGGTTTCTTCCATTACGAGGACCGTAGCGAGATGTAACAATTCCAGGAGCAGGCATATGAAAATGTTGGTCAGATTCGTTGTTGACACAAAGCCAGAGGGTATCCTTGAGTTTACCCATGTCATTGCGGCTCGTGAAACACACTTCGTTGCTCCAAGGATGATTAAAACTAGGGTCTTGCGCTTTCATTTGGGCATGAATGCGCGGATTCATGATGCCGTCAAAAGTTGAAACTTGAAGAAAAGCCCACGTTTTATTGCTGTACAAGACGACTTTTCCTGCAGCGGTTTCTATGGTATCCAATGCGCGTTGTGCACGAAGCTGAAAGCCAAGCACAGAAAACAGGAAGATAGCAAAGATGGACAGTTTCAAAATCAAATTTTACGTTGCAAATTTAGTGATTTCCTACGATATGGACCTGACCCCAACAACGTCGAGTAAAAAGAAAACGGGTTCATTCGCCCCAATAGACTTGCCATAGCCTTTGCTGCCATAGGCTTGCTCAGGTTGTAAAATCAGGTAATAACGCTCTCCTTGCAAGGCATTTTTAAGGATTTTACGCAGCCCTGGAACAGCTGTTTTTTGACCGACCACATAGCGCTGCGGAAACTTACGCGCCACAATTGCATTTGCTTTATTTGGTGTCGAGGCGACGTATTCATATGCAATTTCCTTGGCGCCGCCTTCTTCTAAAGTAAAAGGTTGGCCGTCGGCAAGTTTCCATGCGCGTATGCCATCAGCATCTATACTCGGTTTGATTTTAGAAAGTACCTTCACATAAAGCCAATTAGGTGTATTGGGTGCCAACACATCTTTAATTCCTTTGGCACCATATGCCAAAGCAGCCGGAATTTCAATTTTGACGAAATCCCCAACTTTTAGATGCGCAAAAGCGAGATCCCAACCTGGTGTTTGCATGCTGTAGCCAACCACAAATGGGATAAACGGTAATTCGATACGGTTGTTGCCATCAATGATTTTACCGTCAGGGGTCCCCAAACGGTAATCGATGAGCGCCATTTCGCCTGCTTTAAAGCCAGGCCCGTTGCCACGCTCAATCCATTTAAGAACTATTCCGCTCGACAACTTCTTGGTTTTGTCTACCTTCCCTTTTTCAAAGTTGATCAAGTTTTTTTTGGATCCTTCAACACTCGTGTCAAGTTCGGTAAGATCTTGGGTGTTGGCTTTGGTAATTTGTTTGGTGTCTTTTTTGCTTTTTTCGCTATCGTTGCAAGCAAAAAAGGTCAGTATCAGTATAAAAAGGAAAATATTTTTCATTGTAAATCAATAAGTTCAAGATCAATATAGAGTATACTTTGTGGCGGAATTTTCATGCGGTCACCAAGCAAGCCGTGACCCAAGTAGCTCGGCAAAATGAGTTTGGCCCGATCGCCTTTTCGAAGCAATTGTAGGGCTTCGTGAATACCAGACTCTTTTTCGGAATGCGCAATCGTGATGCGTTCGATTTCATCGGGCTTGGTTTGATAGCAGATAGTGCCATCGAGCAGGCCGATCTGCAAACGAACCAGCGCTTGCTGACCATCTTTTGCTAGTGGCAGTTGCTCTAGACCCTTGTGGTAAATGTGATAGCGCAAACCCGAAGGTGTTTTGGTCATTTTTAATTGGGTAAAATGCGCCAAAAAGGTCTCAATTTTTAGGTTTTCTCGGATGCTCAGTTCTTGATTGAAATCTACGGAATGTGCCGAACTCCATTTTTGTTTGTCTTGGTTTGGTTCTGCGGGCCTGCGACACGCGACCAACGGTATAAACGACAGCAATAAAATGGTTGCAACGGCCTTCATTAACTTACAATTGATCCAAAAGATTTTTGAGTAGCGGTAAAACTTCTGTGAGTGTGCCACTAGAAAAACCGCCTGCAGCATACTGATGTCCGCCACCCGCAAAATATTTTTGCGCAAAAGCATTGACAAACCGACCGCCTTTGGAACGAAAAGATAACTTCACCCCTTCATCGGTTTCCATGAGAAAAACCCCTACTTCATAACCTTCTATTGATAAAATCACATTCACCAAACCTTCGGTATCACCTTTTTGATATGCAAAACGCTTGAGCTCCTCTTTACTAAGGCTGATCAGACCAATGCGTTTGTCGGCAAAAAGCTCCAGCTTTTCTGCAATAGCATAACCACGCAATTGCAAGCGCGTTACACTATTGACATCATAAACGGCCTCGTGAATGAGAAAATGTTGCAGACCAGTCTGGAGCAGTGCAACCACCATTCGGTGTGTGTAGGCTGAAACAGACGGAAAGCGAAAAGAACCTGTGTCTGTAACCAGTCCGAGATACAAGCCCTTGGCCATTGGCTCGTTGAGCAAATGCACTAAATCCAGCTTTTCAAGTGTTTTATAGATCACTTCAGTAGTAGAACA
>VFQT010000499.1_pt1 | contig 56486 bp, 37 predicted proteins | sample 3512381 | NCBI WGS metagenome assembly VFQT01 (sample SAMN10412376, study PRJNA504923) | tailings metagenome | isolation source: Relicate 2 Philex TSF3 active mining site | place: Philippines: Tuba, Benguet | collected 2017-08-29
AATCTTTCTTTTAAACGAGTAGGCTCTGCACTAACTTTACTTGTTTTATTTGCATTAGCATTTATCAGTACTTTAACAGAATCTAAAACTCCTGATTATATCTACGATTGGCTTGTTATTATAGTGCTCACAGGATTTGGAGGGACAGCAGCTGAAAATATTATTAAAGCTAAAAATCCTAAAACTAATGAATGATAAATACGACAAGATTATTGCATTAGTTTTAATGGGGATAGTAACTGTTGTTACTATACTGATATTATTTAAAACTACAGAACCAGATCCTATTCCTACTCCAACATATGACAATGCTAAGTTAGAGATGGAGATAGAGAATCAAAAACTTAAATTTTTAGTTGATTCTTTAAAGCTAGTAGATAGTCTTCATCTTATTCAATTAAAAGAAAAACAAATACTTATTAAAAATAAAAAGAATGAAATTACTAAAGCTATTTACTTTATCCCTAATGCTGATACTAAGTATAAAGACAGTCTCTGGACAGTGTATACTCAGGACACCATCGGGAGAGGTTATACTAAATAAATCTCAAGAAGATAAGATACTGCAGTTGCTTGAAGAAAAAGAAATCTTATATTTGACAATAGAAGATAAAGACTTAGAAATTAACTATCTAAAAAATAAACAAATGGAAAACTTTAGATTAATTCAAGCAACAATGGAAGCTAATGAAAAGCTCCAAAACTCTGTTTTAAATCTATCTAAAAAAGTAGATAATCAAAATCAAGAGATCGGACAGTTGAAAAATGAATTGTCTATAAAAAATAAAAGACTTAAGTTTTTCCAAATAACTACAGCAATTACTGGTGGAATTATTCTACTAATTTTTGTTATGTAAAAGATTTACTTATATTTGCATTCAAATACCTAACATAATGAATGCAATTAATTTTAATCCTACCCGTGATTGGGTAGTAGTTCCAGATCCGTCAGTAAAAGAAACAGAAAGCGGAATCTTATTGTCAGAAGGAGCTGCTATGGCAGCAAAGAAACCTACATCTACAGTCGTAGCGTGTGGACCACAATGTACACAAGTTAAAGTAGGGGATGAAGTATTAGTTCACCCAACAGCTGAAGGATTTTTCTTTGAAGTTGATGGAAAGAAATACGCAGCAGTTAACGAATTTATGATTCTTGGAGTAGTACCTACTAAATCAATAGAAGGTCCAACTAATCTATAATAACATGGATGGCACAGTAACAATTTCGTTGAAAGATTACGATGAGTTACGCAATCAAGAACTCTTCGTAAAAGATACAAAACAAGCTTTAGTTAAATCTGCTAAAGAGTTAGAAGTATTCTTGTCTTTTCTATGTACTAGAGAAAACATTGAAGAATACTTAACTGAATTTAATAATCATGCTAAAACTTGCAGGATTAGAATAATAGATGGACGGGCTAAAATTGAACTTTTAAATTTGAATACAAATGAAACCAATCAAGATCAAAGCACAGACGACTTTTAAGTATTTGTCTTTTTTTAACGGACTATTTAAGCTTACAGAAAATGAACTTAAAGTTCTTACAGCTCTTATAGATAATCAAGATGGAGACAACTTATGTTCTGCAGCTAATAAAAAGAAAATAGCAGAAGTACTAGAGATTAAAGATCACAATACTTTAAACAATTACGTCAAAAGACTTAAAGATAAAAAAGCTATTTTAAAAGATAAAGCTAACTATAAACTTAACCCTATGCTAATTAAACAAAACAGGGTAATAGCAGTTATCGCTGATGAAGTATGACAATAAAGTAATTTGGATGTTTGATAAATCTCCATTTTACATAGCTACAATACAAGATTCTCAAGGTAAATTAATCGCAATAGAAATAGAAGAATATGAGCAACAAGATCAAACCCAACATCTTACAGATGATTAAAAATTATACTACAGATACTTGGGACTACATTGCAGAAGGTTGTCCTCCTACTCCAAAGGAAGAATACAGACAACGTATAGAAATATGCAATGCTTGTCCATCTATTACAGAGTCTTTTAAGTGTTCAGAATGTGGATGTCCAATGGCTATAAAAGCTAAAAGACAAACAGCAAGATGTCCACTTAATAAATGGCCTAAAACTGTAATAGGATCTGAAGGTAAAAAAATTACTATTACTAAAGGTAAATGAGTACAAAAAAAGAAAAGAAAATAATCATTCAATTAGCTACTAAACATAACCTGCCATTACATACTATAGAAGATATAGTGTTCCATCAGTTTAAATTTGTAGCTGAAATGATGAAACAGCCTGATTTTCAAGTAATTAGATTACCTTATTTTGGAAAATTTCATGCAAAAAAAGGACGAATAGCGCATCTTAATGAGAAAACTAGGCGTAAATTAGAAAAACAGAAAACTATATGAAAGATTTACTTACTATAAGTGAGAACGTGGTACTCCCATCTCCATATGCATTACTAATTCCAGAGTTTAGTAAGTTATCTAAAAATGAATTAGCTTTCTTGTATCATTTTGTAGACCACAGATCTAGTTATGCTACATACGAAGAGAATGAAAGGCAAGAGATTCTAATTAAAGATTTAAATGTTAGCATTACCCCAAAACTTCAAGCAGGAATGCTTAAGTATAAAGAGTTATCTGAGACTCACGCTATTAAACTTCTTAAAGCTGCACGTATTTCAGTAACTAAACTAGAAAAATACTTTGCAACTATTGATCTAACAGAGATGGATGAAAACGGACGGTTAATATACCAAGCAAAAGACTTGGTTGCTAACTTATCTAAGATGGGAGATGTAGTTGAAGGACTCGATAAATTAGAAGAGTTAGTTAAAAAGCAAGCAGAAAAAGATAATCCAAACCGTGGAGGTGTCGTAACAAATAAGTATAGCGAATAATAACAAATGAAGTTTACAAATACTCACTTATTCTCCCCAGCATCAACAAATTACCTAACTAAAGGGTTCTACACCGATGAGACAAAAAACTCAAAGCGATATTATGAGTTTTGGGATGAAGAAAAACATAGATGTTTGTACGGATACGAAGTAAATGGGGTCCATATTACAGGGTTTCATTATTTTTATCTAAACTATTGTGTTATAGATAGAGTAGTAGATGTAATTGACCCAGTAACTGGAGAAGAATACTCACAACGTGAAAGAACTTTCCCTGCATTTTATGATGGAGATTACGATTACTTTCAAGCAATAGAAAAAGCTAGGAAAACTAACAAACATATTGTAGTACTTAAGGCTAGACGTAAAGGTTATTCATACAAAGCTGCTGCAATGCTAGCAAGAAACTACTACCACTTACGTAATTCTAAAAACTTTGTATTTGCATCAGATAAACAATACTTAATTGGTGATGGTATCATGTCTAAAACATGGGATATCCTATCATTTATTGATGACAATACAGCTTGGACTCAGCCTAGGATTAAAGATACAGATATGCATAAGCAATCTGGGTATAAAAAGAACGTAAATGGAGCAGATGTAACATTAGGTTTTAAGTCACAAATACTAGCAGTAAGTTTGAAAGATGATCCAGACAAAGTACGTGGTAAAGCAGGAGAGTTAATCTTCTTTGAAGAAGCGGGATCCTTTACAGGACTACTAAAAGCTTGGGAAGTAGCTATGCCAACTATGAAACAAGGGTCTAAAACACTAGGAACTATGGTAGCATTTGGTACTGGTGGAGAAGAAGGACCTGGATTTGAAGGGTTGGAGGAGTTATTCTATCATCCTGAAGCTTATGATTGTCTTGCATTTGAAAATGAATGGGATGCTGGAGCTTTAGGTACTAACTGTGGATTCTTTCATCCTATTTATAAAAACTTAGATGGGTTTATTGACAAAGATGGGAATAGTGACACAAACTTAGCAATTGAATTTGAACTTGAGCAAAGAGAAAAGAAGAAAAAAGGTAATGATGCTAAATCATTTGACCAATATGTAGCAGAACATGCATTTACCCCACAAGAAGCTACTCTTCAAGTTACTGGAAATACCTTTGACGTTACTTCACTTAAAGAACAGTACAATCGAGTGATAGCCAACAACTTAGATGCTATTGGAGTAGCAGGAGAATTGTATTATAACTCTGAAGGGAAGATAGATTTCCGAGGAAATACCCCATTTAAACCTATTACTAAGTTCCCACACAGGAAAGATGATGATGTAACAGGTGCAGTAGTTATATACGAGCCTCCATTTAAAACAGATCAAGAGCAACTTACCCCAAAAAATATGTACATAATTGGGCATGACCCTTATGCACAAGCAGGAACCTCTGGATCTTTAGGAGCAGCCTATGTTATTAAAGTTCCTAATAACATGTCTAAACCAGATGATTTAATTGTAGCATCTTATGTAGGAAGACCTCAAACTCAAGATGAATACAATAGAAATCTGTTTATGCTAGCAGAATATTATAACGCTAAAATAGGATTTGAGAATGACCGAGGAGAAGTTATACCTTATGCTAAGCGATTTAGAAAATTGCATTTATTGCAAGAAGAATTTGAAATGTTAGATAAACGAGACTTACGAAGTAAGAATGTTAAGCGCCAATATGGAATGCACATGACTGAGCAACGTAAGAATCAAGGGGAACTTTACATTAGAGACTGGCTTATTGATAGCAGAGGAGCTGATGAAGACAATACATTTACTCTTAACTTACATAAGATTTATGACCCAGCTTTACTTCAAGAGTTAATTAAATTTAACCGTAAAGGTAACTTTGACCGTGCTATGGCGTTAATGATAGCTATGTATCATATGCGAGAATTGTACAACAAAGAAGTGTACATTCAAATTAACGATAACTCTGCTAATGACTGGTTCGATAAAATATACAAATAACCAAATAAATTACTTAATTTTGTATCTTTACTAAGAATTTAATTTAATTTTGTGATTAATGTACGGACAAGCCCATATACCTAAACAAAGAATTCCACTATCTCAAAAAGATGAGAAGTGGAAAAAAGATTGTGTTGACGCATTTATTAACTTGTCAAAGTTTGGAATTAGTGAGCGACGTGCGTATCTTAGATCTTTGTATGACTACTATAATGGTGTAATAGATGAAGAAGATTATAATTATGTACTTAAGCCATACGGAAAGACTAGAAAGAATTTCCCTACTAAGCTACGAAACTACCCAATCATTAAACCCATTATTGATTTACTTCTTGGAGAGAAATCTAAGCGTCCTTTAGAGTATTCAGTTACTGTACAAAATGCTGATGCTATAAGTCAAAAAGAAGAACAGTTACAAAACTTACTTCTTAATAATATTCGTACTCAATTCTTAAATGAATTGATTAAACAAGGGCAAGTAGAAGGAGAACAGCAAGAAGTTCCGCTTCCTAAGCAAGTTCAAGAAGAATTCAATCGTTCTTATGTAGATTCAAGAGCAATTAGAGGACAGTATTCTTTGAATTATATTATGAGTCAACAAGAAATTTATGATAAATTTCAAAAGCAATGGTTCCACTTTTTAGTTGCAGGAGAGTGTTACTCACACAAAGGAGTTAGACGTAACGAACCATTCTATGAAGTAATTAATCCACTAGATGTTGACTTTGATAAAGACCCAGACATCGACTTTGTAGAAGATGGAGATTGGGCAATCATTAGAAAGTTCTCACATGCTTCAACTATCATTGATGCGTATGGAGAGTTTTTATCTGATGAGCAAATTCTAGAATTAGAGAGCCCAACACACACATCTGCAGAAGCTTATCTTTTGTATAGAGCTGAAGCAAGCGGTGCTGATGATAATATTTATCGTAACAGATTAATTGAAGTTGTTACAGTTTACTGGAAATCAAGAAAAAGAATTGGTTTCTTAAATTACATAGATCCCAATACGGGAACTCAAGAAGTTAAAGAAGTAGACGAAACTTTTAAACTTACCAAAGAAATGAAGGAGCAAATGGGCGCTTCTTTAGAATGGGAATGGGTTAACGAAGTATGGGAGGGAGTTAGAATTGATAGAAGATTTTACATTAAGATGAATCCATTAGCTATTCAAAGAACTAGCATGGATAACCCATCTATTTGTAAATTACCGATTAATGGACGTAAATACTCTGACATTAACTCGCAACCTATCTCTTTAGTTAGTCTTGGAATACCTTACCAACTCAACTACAATATTTACAAATACAGAATGGAATTAGCAATAGCCAGGTCAAAAGACATTATTGCTCAATTCGATATTAACATGATTCCTAAGAATTGGGATATGGATAAGTTCATGTACTTTGTAGAGGGTACAGGTATTGCTTGGGTAGATTATAACAAAGAGGGAATACAACTTTCTCCGCAACACCAATCTGTGTTGGATATGTCAATTAAGACAATCTCACAATACCTTACCCTCTTAGAATCAATAATGGTTGAATGGGAGAAGTTAAGTGGTGTTAATAGACAACGTCAAGGTTCTATGGGAACCTATGAAGGAAAGGGAACATCTCAACAAGCCATTGTACAATCTTCACACATTACTGAAGATTTATTTAGAAAATTCTCAAACTTTGAGCAACGTGAATTGCAAGGATTAATTGACTATTCTAAAGTAGCTTGGCTTGGTGGAAAGAAAGGAATGTTTGTAATGCCAGACAATACTCTAGCAGAACTAGAAATTGATGGGTTAGGACATTTGGAAACTGAATATGGAATTTTTGTATCTGATGCAGGTAAAGACGTTGAGAAGCTTCAAGCAATTAGAGGATTCGCTCAAGCCGCAGTTCAAAATGGTCTTCCAATGTCAGCAGCAATTTCTATCTTTGAAAGTGACAGTTTCCCACAAATTAAAGATAAGATTAGACAAGCTGAAAAAGCTCAAGAAGAATTGCAAAAAGCACAACAGGAGGCTCAGCAACAACAACAGCAACAAGCAATGCAAATCCAACAACAGCAAATGGAACTTGCAAATATTGATAAAGAAAAAGATCGTCAATTACAAATTGAACTTGCTCTTATCAATGCTGAAAATGATGATAAAAAGAATTCAGCTAGTTTAGAGAAAATGATGAAAGACTTTGAGATTAAGCAAAAACAACTTGAACTTAAAGAACAAGAAATCAATGGTAAATTAGCACAAAATAATACAGAAAGCAATGGCTAAAAAAGACGCCTTAATGTCAAAATATCTTACTCCTCTAGATAGTTTGGAGAAGAATGGAACAGAAGTAATTAAAGATTTAGAAGCAGGATTTAGAGGTTCTGGAAGATTAGATAATTTAGTAGCTGAGTTAGCTTTAAGTATGTTAGAAGTTGCTAATAAAGTTCATCTTCTTCATTGGGGAATGACTGGCCAAGGTTCTTATTCTGCTCATGTAGCTTTAGGTGACTTATATGATAGTCTTAGAGATAAAGCAGATGAAGTTGTAGAAAACTACCAAGGTATCTCTGAAACACTACTTACATTTATGGACTTTAATGTATCTCCAAAGTTCAAGCAAATAACAGATTGTTTAACTGCATTAGATACTTTAAAAAATAAAGTAGATGATCTTCAAAAAGAAAGTAAGTTCTCTGAATTCAATAACTTACTAGATGAGATTAAAGCAGATATTAATAAGGCAAAATATAAGTTGACTTTTTTGAAATAAAAGTAAATGGATAATGCGACTAGAAGACAATTGCTTGAACAAGCAAAACAAGTAGGATATACAGGAAGCATATTAGATGTATTCCAAAACCCACAAGTTCTAGATCAATTTGTTCAAGAACAACAAACTCAACAACAAACTCAACAAGTTCAGCAGCCTCAACAAATTGAGATGCCGACTCCTCCTGCTACAACTCCTAATTACAGAGTTCCTCAACCTAGGCAATCTGAAGCTCAACCTTTAGTAATGTCTAATACTGAAGTTCCTATTCAAATTAGAAGAAATGGAGGAATATTATATGAAACAGGAGGAGATACAGAATCTATTACTGAAGCTGACAAAAGATTAACTGCAGAAATGGAACTCCAAGCTAAAATGGAAAATTTACGAAATGCTTGGAATAATACAGCTTCTTCAAATTTAAAAAACTTATATACAAAATTAGATGCTGAAAAAGAAAGAGTTGCTAAAGTAAGAGCTAATGTTCCTATGGCAGCTAAGCAATTAGATGAAGGAGATAATTTTAGACATACTCAAGGAATGGGTGAAGACCTTCGTCCTTATAATAATTATTTAACAGCAAAAAATCCTAAGGAACTAGAAACAGCAAGACAAGCTTTATCTCCAAGAATAAAAAATTTACTTATTAATCAAGGTAAGTATAATGTTGCTCAATGGGATGCTAGCAAAGGAACCTGGAATCCTCAAGCCACTCCAGCAAGAGAATTATATTGCACACCTTATGGGTGTTTTACATATCAACTTGCAGGTGCTAACGATGTTCCTATTGTTGGAGGCAATGTAGGACTTGTAGACATGATTAAAAAAGGTAAATTACCTTTTGAAGAAGTATCTGATCCAGAACAAGGAGATTTAGGGGTACTAGTAGGAGCAGCTCCAAAAGTTTATACTAAACCTGAGTTAGGAAATACAATCAGACCTCACCATACAGTTATTTACGATAGTACAGATGCTAATGGAAATGTAAATGCTTATAATGCATTTGATGGAACTAGATTAAATTATACTAAAACTAATTTTCAATTAGAACCGTCTAATACAAATTCTCCTAGCCAATATATGAATTATTATAGATATATAGGAGATACTAAAAATTTACAAAATCAAATTAATAAAATAACACCTTCAAACTTATTAAGTATTGAACAACAATTTAAAGAAGCTCAATTAAAAAATGCAGATTTAATAAATAGTACTCCAAAAATGCAAGGTAAAGATGCTACATTTTTACCTAGAGAAATTCCTCAATTAAAAATTATACCTACTGATAGTTTTACTGCATCTAAAAAATATGGAGGTAAAAAATGCTACACTTGTAACCAATCAAATTTACAAGTGCTATATAATAAAAGAAATTATAAAAAATAATTACATAGTTTTTAATTAAAACCCTTAATATATCTTTGTGATATGAGTAAACCAACACTAAAATTTGAAGACATTTCTCTAGACGATGTTCTAGGGGATGGAATCGAACCAACTGGCGCAGACGAAGGCGCAAAAGGCGGTTCAGATCTAGACATTGATAAAAACAAAGATCTAGATAAAGATGATAAGAAACCTATTAATGATCCATTAGATGATAAAGAAGATAACGAAGACGATAACAATGCTTCTGATGATGATTCTAATGATGATGATAATTTTGATGATAACAGTGATGATGGCGGTAATGATAATGACAGTATTATTTCTTCTATTGCTAAATCACTTGGTTATGAGATGGAAAAGGAGTATGCAGAAACCGAAGAAGGTTTAGCAGAATTTACTAAAGATGTTGCTCAGGAAATAGCTGAAGAACAACTTGAAGGATTATTTAAACAATTCCCAATGGTTCAAAAACATTTGGATTTTGTAATGGCTGGTGGAGATCCTGAAAAGTTTTTTGAAGCTTATAATCCAAGAACAAGTTTTGAGAATGTAGAAATTGAACAAACAGATTCTCGTACTCAAAAATACATGATTACAGAGTTTTTAAAATCTAAAGGTCATGATGATGAGTTTATTAAAGACATGATTAACGATTACGAAGATTCTGGTAAATTGTATGACCGTGCTAAAGTTGCTCAACGTAACCTTGCTAATATTCAAAAGCAAGAACGTGACAATATGGTACGTCAACAACAAGCCGCACAACAACGTGCTGCTGAAGAAAATGAAAGATTTTGGGAGGGAGTAGCTAGTACAATTCAAGAAGGAAAAGAATTTGCTGGGATACGAATACCAGATCGTGAGAAAGCAAAATTCTTTGATTACATTTCTGAACCAATTAATGAAAATGGTCAGACTCGTAGAGATGTTGATTATTCTAAAGCTAACATTGAAGCTAAGCTTGCATTGGACTATTTGATGTACAAAGGATTTAACTTAAAAGATATTATTGATGTAAAAGCAAAGACTGCTAGCGCTACTAGTTTGCGAGATAAAGTTAGACAAAACGAAGAGCGTGTGAAGTCAATGCAAACTAACGATAAAAAAGGAAAGAAATTTGATGCAGATAATCTGGATCTAAAAGCATTGTTTGGGTAATCAAACAATATTAACAATTAACTTTAAATAAATTATAATTATGGCTCTAATGCAAGTTCTTAAAACGTACTATAACGATGCCCAAATGACCGACACTAACTCGTTGGTTAACGCACTTATGGAACGTCCAGAGGAGATCTCTCCTATTATTACTCACTTGGCTGGTCGTGAGGAAAAGAAATTTCCATTGTCTTTCTTGACTGAAGGTGTTGGAAACACTCGTTCAATTGATCGCTACGAATATGAATATCGTGTAAAAACTCACGAAATCAATGTTCGTCCTGTTGTAACTAGTTCAGGTACTGGAGCTGGTGGATCTTTGTTCACTTTGACTTTTCCTGATAAATGGTTTATTTTCCCTTACACTTTGGTATCTCAATCTGGAGTTCTTGCTCGTATTATGAGTGAGCCAGTTGCTGACGGTAGTGGTTGGAAATATACTTTGAAACTAGTTTCTCCTGATGTAACTAGCATTGATTCTGCTGATATTGCAGCTGGTGCTTTGTGGGGTATGTTGTATGCTAACGTAGGAATTGATTTCTCTCGTGGTAATGCATCTAACTGGACTGCTCCTGGTTTGGTACGTTCTAAAATTGGTACAGTACGTAAATCTTACCATTTCTCTGGAAATGCTAAAGATTATGTTGCTCAATTTGAATTGCCTTTGAAAGAAGGAAGCAAAACTAAATTGTGGATGGATTATGAAGAGTATCGCCACATGTTGAAGTTTAAAGAAGAGTGTGAAATGTACTATTGGTATGGTCAAAAAACTCATGATGCAAATGGTGTTAGCACCATGTTGGATGAGAATGGTCAACCTGTAGTTTCTGGTCCTGGTCTTCTTGAGCAAATCATTAACAAAGACACTTACTCTAACTTGACTCAAGCTAAGATTGAAGAAGTTATTGGTGATTTGTTCTATGGTATGACTGATGCTACTGATAAGCAAGTTACTTTGTATACTGGTATCGGTGGTGCTCGTGAGTTTGACCGTGCTTTGAAAACTTACTACTCTTCTAACTCTTATTTGCAAACCACTCAACCAACCTTCATTACTGGTTCTGGTCGTAACTTGGGAATCACTGGTTACTTCACTAGTTATGAGCACGTTGATGGTCATAGAGTTAACGTAGTTAAATCTCCTTTGTTTGATCACGGTCCTGTTGCTCAAGCTTCTAAAAAGCACCCAGTTTCTGGTTTGCCTTTGGAATCTTATCGCATGGTGTTTGTTGACCAATCTACTTATGATGGTGAAAACAACTTGCAAATGGTCAACAAGAAAGGTCGTGAATTGTTGCGTTGGTGCGTAGCAGGTTCTGTAGTTCCAAAAGGATTTACTGAAACTGATACTCGTGCTAGTGATATTGATGGTGCTTCTGTGCATATGTTGAAGACTGCTGGTATCTTGCTTCGTCGTTTCGACACTAGCTTGGATCTTCAGTGTATCGCGTAAGTTGTGTTAGGTTTAAGGTAGAGATAGGGGGAGGATACTCCTCTCCCTTTCTTTTTAAAATATAAAAACATCCCTAGTTATTCTTTGCCTAGGGCTATAATTAAAAATAAAAAGAACTAAAAAACATGAGAACAATTATTATTAGAAGGAAAGAAGTTTTGAACCATCTTCCTAAAGAAATCAGAGCAGGAGCTAAAGTTAAAATTGGTTCCTTATTTGTAAACAGACTTCCACTCAAAGGAGTAGAAGGTAAAGAAGAAGAAAAATTATTAAAAGAGTTAATTGATGTTCCTCCAACACACAATGAGTGGCCTGCTAAAACAAAAGACTTCTGGTCTAGTTTGAGTATTACAGTTCCATTTGAAGGTGTTGAATTAAACATTGCAGTAGACGAAGATGGTACTCCAGTTAATCCTATGGATTATATTAAATATAAATGGGCACTTAAACATCGTCATGTTGCAATGTCAGAAGAGGAAATGAAAGCAACATCCGACAAACGGTTTTATATCTACGATCCTCAAAAAGACTTGCTTAAGAAGAACAATAAAATTCAACTTAAGAAAGATGCGGATAAAGAGTTTATTAAATTGACAGGAGAATTTGATAAGATGCGTACATTGCTACGTGTATTATCTAAAGGAAATCCTGATAATTTAACTGACATGGAAGTTGAAAACCAACTTTACGATGTTAAAGATTCTAATCCAGAACGCTTCTTGAAGTATTGTTTAGATGAAAGTTTAGAGTTACGTTCTGAAATTGAACAAATGATTGAGTATGGAGTTCTTCGTCGTATTGGTAATCAAATTATCTACCAAGATGCTACATTAGGAGAAAACATGACTGACACTATCATTTACTTTAAAAATAAGAAAAACTCTGGAGCTGTAAACGCAATGCGTGCACAACTAAAAGAAGTTAAATAATGACTGTAAATGAAATGCATATAGCTGTTAACCTGGGGGTGCAAAAACTTGCATCCTTCCAGGTTGACAACTTACTACCTGAAGAAATAGATCATGAGTTAAATCTATCACAACTTAGGTTTGTTAAACAACGATTTAATGCTAGATCTAATCGTCAAGGTAAAGGATTTGAACAATCTCAAAAAAGAATTGATGATCTTAAATCTTTAATAGTAGAACATCAAGATTTTACTAAATATTACGGAGAAGTGTATACATCTAAGTATTCTCCTATTTATGTAGATAGATATACTCTTCCTTTAGACTATCTATTTCTTATTTCTGTAAGAGCAGAAACTAAGTACTCTTGTACTATACCTCCAGAACAAAGAGAGGTAATTACAAATTATAAATACACTAAACTTGGATTAAACCCTCCAGTTAAAGGTTATTTATTAAAAGACATTTATGTATTTAAAAGTTCTTCTGCTACTTGGGTAAAAATTAACACAGAAGATTTAAATACACTTAATCAAGTATTAGATTCTAATAATTATATTGAAGATATTCATCCAGTATTAGCTTTACCTGAACAGAATTCTGCAGGTTTAACTAATCATATATCTCCTAATGTAGATTCTAATCATATTTATTTACAGTTTAAATTTAGTATTGGATTAGATGTAGTATCAGATGATGCTCTTCCAGAAGCTAATAACTGTATGTACGCAGTTTGGTACAATCCTTTAGATGTAACTCAAACAGCCTTAGTGTATTATAACACTTTTTACAGTTTAAGTACAACGTCTAGAGATTTTAAAACAAATTCTGAAATTCCATTGTATAATAAAATTTCTTATTGTACATTTGCTCAGCATGACGATATTTATGCTTTATTAGATGACCCATTTAATAAAACAGATTACGACTTGCCGTTCTACAACATAGAAGAAAGTTATTTGGATATATATACCACAAATATGTTTATTGCTAAAAAAGCAATAATTAAATATTTAAGGAAACCAATTGCTATCTCTTACAACCTTGGAATTGGATGTGAATTACCATTTCACACACATGATGAAATTGTAGAGATGACAATTAAAAGCATACTAGAGGGATTAGAATCCCAACGGTATAACACGCAATCAATGGAAACATTTGAAAGCGAATAAATAAATATAATGTTAAACGCCTAAAAAATTAAAAAAATGGCACCTTCTAATTTAAATCAAGTATTTGTAGTCAACGAAGAAACTATGTTGCCTGCAGGTACTTCTTTCAGCACTTCTACTGCTGCTAATGTATCTCAATTGGGTATGTGGAATGTAGATGCAGCTGATTTTGCAGTATCTGATATTACAGCTCTTAAAAGAGTTCAGTTTGTTCAAACTGCTTATGGAAGCAACAATTTTGTTTCTCCTATTATTGATGTTGCAGACATTGTAAGTATTAATTATAATTCTTGGGCAGATACTGCTCCAGCAGTTACTAGTTCTTACTTTACTAATACAATTGCTGTAACAAGTTCAGGAGTAACAGATGATGGAGCTGCTTATTCTGCAGGAACTAATTTAAAAGCTTCTGCTATGCTTAGAATTGCAGTTCGTACTGCTCCTACTGCTTATGCTTATTTTGCAAAACCTGGTGACATTAATCTAGACGTTGCTGCACCTGCTGGTTCTAAAAAAGCATTTCCACTTGTAGGTAATTTTTCTGCAGGTCGTATGATCTTTAATGTAGAAGTTACTGGTGCTGACCATAACGGTACTGAAGCTGATTTGTATGCAAAATTACTAGCAAAAATTGAAGACAATAATTTGCTTAACAGCATTATCTATTGTACTCCATCTCCTTCAACTTCTTTGGTATTAAATGCTCGTCATTTGGGAGTTCAATTTGATGCTACTATTACTTTTGATAATGGAACTAGTGCAACTACTGCTGATGTAACTGCTGGTACAACTTTGTTGGGAAGTAATTACATTCAAGCTTTGTCTGATGAAATGTCTCAACGTGCTAAATACGGAAACTTTAATCGTATGTATTTCCCTCAAACTATGGTAGATTATGCTCAACCTAACTTCAAGTATGATACTTTGGAGATTGCTTATAAGCATGGTCATCCAAGTTCTACGGGTATTGCTCGTGCAGGAGAATTGAACATTCTTAAAATTTATTTTGGTAATGGTTCAACTGCAATTACTGTTGGTGCTGGTGCAAATCCTGCTGCAAATTTTGCAACTGTGTTTGGTATTACTACTGCTACTGACTCTGAAAGAGTAACTGATATTGCTCTACAAGCATAATCTTAATTAATTAAATAAAGACCTCACAAAAGTGGGGTCTTTATTTATATCTTTGTAATAAATAAAACATAATGGCACTAATAGGATCTTTAATATCAGTATCACCTAATTGCACTGGAGCAAATCTTGTAGTAACTAATACAAACGATATTGGTACCCCAGATGTATTAGGAAGTATTTATTTAATACAAGGTACTGAAGAAACTAAAATATATCAATCTCTTAATTATGTAAATATAGATACAGTAAATGCTACTAATTGGTTATTTAATATTGAGCAATTAACTGATCCAACATGGAATGAGTTATACAATGTAGGAAATACTGAATTAGATGCATTAATTGAAAGCATTACAAACCTTAATGGTTTATATAAATTTGTAATGACTGTAGATAATGAAAATGGAGAATTTAAAGAAACTTATGTTTTAGGAACTTGTGCAATTGATTGTTGTATGGCTAATTTGTTAGGTACAGTAATTAATTGTAATTGTGAAGGTGGAGATTGCCACGATGTTATTAGAAAAATAGAAAAAATATTAATCTTAATTAGATGTGCAGTTGTTGATGCAGCTAATGGAGATATTGCCGCAGCTCAAGAAAAATATAATAAAGCTGCAGAACTTTGTGATTCAACTTGTGATTGTAATTGCTAATGGGACAAATACCAAGTACATTATACGGAGCTCCTTTTACAGACTACGTTAGTGCTAAATACGATTGTATTGGCAATAGCGGAGATTCTTATTATGATAAATTAATAGGAGGAGTAGAATGCAATCCAGTTGAATTATCTAAAACAGTAATAATTCAGTATCTTTTATCTAAATATGATCCTGTTACAGGAGAAGGTTTAGATTGTATATATAATCAACGTCCATTTGTTGGAGTTGATGATCCTAATTATAATGCAGAAGATCAGTTAAATGATTCTAATTATCTGCAGTTATTTACAGGATATTTAAATACGTTTTGTAATAAGCAAACAAAAATTTCAAAAATAACAATTAAAACTATTCCTATGGGAATTAATCCGTTTACATTAGCTTCTGATGGTTCAGTAGAATACAGCACAAATGGCACAACTTATAGTACAGATCCTTTAGAAATTGTCGGAGGGGAAACTGTATATCTTAGAGCTGCAGGTTCTGACTGTTTAGAGTGTGGTAAGTCTGCGTATGATATTTATTTAGATACTGTACCAGTAGGTGAAACTCCTTTAACTGAAGTAGAGTGGTTAGCTTCATTGCAGGGTCCTGCAGGAGAACAAGGCCCTCCTGGAGAAAATGCTAATATTGCAGGATTAACTTGGAAAGGTAATTGGACAGCGTCTCCTACACCTGCTTATGCAGTTAATGATGCAGTTCAAAGCGGAGGGTCTTCTTATGTATTAGTTAATACTAGTTTAGGATCTGCTTCAACAGACCCTGCAGTAGATACTTCAGGAAGATGGGATGAACTAGCATTAGCTGGTATGACAGGTCCTACAGGAGCAGATGGTGCAGATGGAGTAGATGGTGCTACTGGTGTTAATGCAATTAGAGCAGAAACTACAAGTACAACTATGTTATCTTCTGGATCAACTCCAGGTGCTACTCCTGGAACTGATAAAGGAGTACTAGTTACTATAAATAATGCAAGTGCTAATACATTCACAATTCCTTATGATTTAGGAACTACTCATTATCCTCTTGGTGCTAATGGATCTGAAAAGTTTTTTCAAACTTCAGTAATGCAATTAGGAGCTGGGCAAACTCGTATTGTTGCAGGAGTTAATCCTTTAAATAGTGCTCAATCAGTTACAATACGTAGTGCAAATAATATGACATATTTAAGAACTCAATATAGTGCTTGTACTATTATCAGAGTTGCACAAAATGAATATTATATGTTTGGAGATTTAACTAACGTAGTAGCGTAATTTAAATAAACATGTTAACATTAGCAGCAGCACAATCATCTACTTGGGGGTATAGCGCAAAAACGCATACTATAACAGGATTAACTAATTTAGGAGGAACTTCTACTAATACAGGTTCTTTTACTAAACCTACATTAGCTCCTAATGGTAAGATGTATTCTATTTTAACATGTCCTAATGCTACTATAAATGGAGTGGTACAAACAAATGTTATACTAGAAATAACTCCTGGAACTAGCAATACTGCTACAACTAATTACTCTGCTCCAACTTTTAATTTTATATATTCAGATAATACAGTAAGCTCAAACGGTGCTGGATTTGCAAAACCTTCTTGGAATCAAGGAACTTTAAATGTTGTTCAAGCTTTTAATACAGGAATACTTGCACCAAATGGTTTAATATATTTTGTACCATTTGATAATCAAGCAGCTACAAATAAATGGGTAGTTTTTAGTCCTAGTAGCGGAAGATGGAAATTAATGAATATCCACCCTTCTTACGCAGAAGGAGCTACAACATATATTCCAAACGCTGTAATAACAACAGCAGTTTTAGGAACAGATGGTAAAATTTATGTATTTGGATATGGAACTACAACAGTACCTTATTATAGATTTACACCTTCATCAAATGCAGCAGCAGATGTAACTTCCATAGAAAATAGTTATTATTTTAATTCAAGCTTAAATTCAACTCCTTTATGTAATACTAACATGCAATGGAAAGATTCTGCTGGTATTTCTTACACAGATACTCCAGTAAATACTGTATTAAAAGCTTACGATAATAGCGGTGCTACAGGAAGACCTTATGAAAAAGTAAGAACTTTTATAGATATTATTGTTCATCCTAGTGGTAGAATTTATTTTATTCCTGGAGCCGCTAACACTACAAATGGAGCTGCTGGCGGAAGAGGGAGAATATTTTATTTGAATATAAGTGCTTGGGGAACTGCTTTAGAATTAGTATCTGCTACTGGGTTAGTACCTTCTGGAAATAAAAATATATCTGCTCATTATGCATTTTTAGAAAAACCTAGAGATGCTGATCATGATAAAAATACTCTTAAAATTTATATAGTTCCAACTAAAGGATTGTATACTACTACTACAGTTTGTAAAACTATTTTATGCATTGATCCTGTTACTAATACTATTTCTGAAACAAGTATTAATTATTCTAGTGATCCTACTAGCACTATTGGAAAAAGAATAAGCTTAAGTAATGGTTTAAATATATTTTACAATGTAGGAAGTAATACTCCAGTTCTTGCAAAAACTAGATCAGGGGGTCATTTGTTAACAGGGTGGGATGTTCCTGCTTCTGATGTAGATGGTGGACTATTTATTGATACTCCTGGACCTGGAATTCTACATAATACAGCTCCTGCAAACTTTGGAGAAACTTCGCCTGAATACAGTTTAATAGGAGGAGGAGTTAATGTTCCATATCCTCATCATAGCAAATTTATTGGATATCCAGGAGTTTTGACTAATATTTCAGAATTAATTAGTGTTAAAGAATATGGACCTGGCATTACTAATTTTAATTTTGAAAACATAGATGCATCTTTTATAGCACCACCTACTAGTGGTTTAGCAACATCTTTATTTAATTCAAACTTTAATAAACCTAAATAACACAATTTATATGCAAATCACAACGACGAACCAAATTCTTTTGAATTTGTACAAAGCTTTACAAGACAGTAAAGAATGTAAAGGCTTAGACTTTGCTAAAGCAGTTATATCTAATTCAGATATAATTAAAGACCATCTTCAATACATAGAAGATATGGCTGTTCCTTCTGAAGAGTTTATTAAGATATCAGTAGAAGCTAAAAAGTATATTGATGCTGAAGATATGGAAGCTCTTCAAAAAATGGAAGCAAAAGAAGAAAATGCTAAAATTATTGAAGAGCGTAAAGCTCAATTAGCTAAAATAAATGAAGAACTACAAAAAGAAGCAACTTTAGAATTAGCAATTATTAAAGAAGAACTTTTACCAAAAGATATTTCAGTTGCTAACTACGAAGTAATGAAAGTGATTATTAAATAATGTACGGAACCAAATCTGAAATATTACTTAATAAGATATTAAAGAATGTGGGGTTAATTAATACAACCCCATATTCATTTAATGCAGAATCTAATCCGTATTCAACTAAAACGGAGAGGATACTTTATTTAATTGAATTACAGACTAGGGGATTAGGACCATTAATTGATGATCTTAGATTAAACAGAGAATATTATTTTGACTTTCAAACTACAGATTACATTAATTTTACAATACCTTACACCTGGGTATTAAAAGATATTGTTAAAAGTGATACTAATGCTGTTATTACTATTGTAAAAGCAAGTAATAATATTGTAGTAAATATTGATGATGAAATAAGTCAATATACTCAATTAAAAATTACTTCTGACATAGTTACTCACTTAACCCTTAAAGTACGATTAAATGATTATATCTGACGGAAAAATAATTAAATGTTATAATGGAACTGGTGTTACAATAAACAGTAATAAAGTTGTTATTGTAAAAGGTAAACAAATTGTCATAGCATCTAACACTGATGTAAATTCTACTCAATATCCATTAGGTTATACTTTATCTTCTATCAATCCTGGAGAATATGGAGAAGTATTATTAGAAGGTTCTATTCAAAATATCAACTCTAACATTTATGGACCTATAAATACAATATTATATTTAGGTACTAGCGGAGGCATTACTACTGTTAAACCTACTAATTCTATTATATTAGGGTCTATTATTGTAAGCGATTTAGTTAATGGTAGTATTTACTTTAAAGTATCTATAGATTTAAAAGGAATTCCAGCAGGGGGTAATGAAGGAGATATACTTGCTAAAGCTTCTGCTACAAATTATGATGTTGAATGGATTGAAAATTACACTAGTAATGTAAAACATATTGTAAAACTTGCAGAACCAATTAATAAAGGGCAAGCTGTATATGTTTCAGATGCAGATGGTACTAACATGATTGTTAGTAAAGCTAGTAATAATACTGAAGCTACTTCTAGTAAAACAATGGGGTTATTAGCATTTACTGGAACTACTAACGACCAAGGATTTATAATAACAGAAGGATTACTTGCAGGAATAGATACATCAATGGCTGTAGCAAAAGATCCTGTATGGTTAGGTGTAGATGGTAACTTAATATATGGTTTAACAAATAAACCAACAGCTCCTGATCATTTAGTTTTTATTGGAGTAGTCACAAGAAGTCAACAAAATAATGGAGAGATCTTTGTAAAAATTCAAAATGGATTTGAACTTAATGAGTTACATAATGTAAGTGCTAATGATCCTCAAAGAAATGATTTTTTAAGTTTTAATGCTGATACTAATTTATGGGAAAATACACCTTTAAAACGTGAACTTATTACAGATGTTTTAGGGTATACTCCTTACGATGACTCTAATCCTGAAGGATATATAAATGCTACAGCGTTAGCAACTGCTTTAACAGCATATCAAGAATTACTAACTTTAACAACATTAGGGAGTTCTGGACCTGCCACATTAATTGGAAATACTCTTAATATCCCTCAGTATTCAGGAGGAAGTTCTCAAACAGCACTTCAAAAAGCAGCAACTGGTTACGAATATTATAATGACTTTTTAAGTACTTCAACATTAAGCGGTACTTCTGACGGCCAAGGATATATATTTTTCTTTTCAGGAACAAGTGCTGGTGTAGTAAGTTCAACTTTTCCTGCTGTAAGAGCTTCAAATCAACATGGATTTATTCGACCTATAACTGGTACTCAAAGTACAGGGTATGCTGGTCTTTATGGCGGCTCTTCAGGTAATCAATTTTTATTAGGTGGCGGAGTGATGACTTTTCAAACTTCTGTTTTATTTAACACTGTAAGTACTGGTGTAGAAAGATACCGTGCTGTAATTGGATATGGTAATCAAGCAACAAGTGCTGCGGAAGTAAATGGTATATTCTTTACTTATGATGAAGGAGGTACAGCTAATGGAACAAGTGCTTCCCCAAATTGGCAGTGTGTAACATCAGCAAACTCTGTTAGAACATTAACAACAACTTCTGTAGCAGTGAGTACAACAGCTTGGCATATATTAAAAATTGAAATCAACGCTGGTGGTACATCAGTTGCATTTTATATAGATAATACTCTTGTAGCTACACACACAACAAATATCCCATCAGGAACTTCTCAAACAGTAACTCCTAGAATTAATATCTCTAAAACTCTAGGAACTACTTCTAGATTCTTTCATGTTGATTACTTATATTATGCTCAAACTTATACAACATCAAAATCATTATGATATTAGTAAAATATAGAATGTTATTACCTAATGGGTATATTGAAACTTTAGACATTGCAGAAGCTGAAGCATCTGGTAATTATATAATTGTAACTGAAGAAATACCTGATCAAAATGAAATTTGAAGAAGTAGTTAAATATTGTCTAGCTAACCCCTCGTTTTTTAAACGGTCTAAAGTTGAATTAGCTAAAGTATTAAGCATAGAAGTTAGCTTAGCTGAAAAAGCTAGGAAACAAGCTAGACGTATACTTCTTAAAAATAACATTAAACATTATAATGATCGTAGTGCACGTAATAATATGACGGAAGCTACTAAGGAAGATTACAAAAAATTCTTAGAAGCTAATGGTATTGATCAACAACAAGTTAAGTCAGTTAAATATTGGCAAAACATGGGAGGAGATTTTAGGTTTTCTGTAGTAACTAATGAACAAATTAAGCCTGAAGTACTTAAAGAAGACTTCTTAAAATTTGTAGAAGAATATAGCCCAGTCGTTGAAAAACCTGCACGATTGGCACAAAAAAATCCTGTAGTATTAGAAATGTCAATTCCTGATATTCACTACGGAAAACTTACAGACACAACCTTAGAACAGTTTGAACAACTTTATTTAGATACGGTAGCAGAACTTTTAGAAAAAGCTGGAGGATTAGAAATTAAACAAATCCTACTACCTATCGGTAACGATGGTCTCAATTCTGATAACTTAAACTACACAACTACTGCTGGCACTCCACAACATGATTCTATTCATTGGATGAAAAGCTTTCAAGGATATTGGAAACTTCTTGTTAAAGCTATTGATTACTTAAAATTAACTGCTCCAGTAAATGTAGTAGTTGTTCAAGGTAATCATGACTATGAAAGAATGTATTATGTAGGAGAAGTATTATCTGCTTGGTACAAAAATGATCAAAATGTTTCAGTAGATAATAAGCAAAATTCACGAAAATACGTTAACTTTGGAGTTAATTTAATTATGTATACACACGGTAACAACGAAAAAGCTGCAGATATGCCGTTAATTATGGCAACTGAAGAGCCTTTGTTGTTTGCTAATGCAAAGTTTAGAGAGGTGCATTGCGGTCATTTACATAAAGAAATGGTTAACGAATATAGAGGAATTAAAGTAAGATTTATTCCATCTATTTGTCCTGCTGATTTATGGCACAAAAAAATGGGTTATGAAGCTCAACGTGCAGCACAGGCTTATATATGGAGTTATAAAAATGGATACGAAGGACACTTACAATGTAGTATATTAAATAGTTAATCATGACTTTAGACGAAATCGCATACAACATCAGAAACTTATATCGTGGAGGTAGGACAAACCAAGACGATCCAATAAGTATTTCTCAACTTAAATTTAACATCAAGTACTATCGTGCTATGTTTATCCGACGAGATTATGCTCGTAATGGATTAGTAACCAGGCACTTAGAGCAAGACTTAAGATGTATTAAGTTAGAACCTATTGATGCAAGTAAGTGTTGTAACTTAGAACTTAAATGTCCTGTATATCGTTCTGAACGTCAGATTCCTAGAACAGTAAGATTTAACTTTGAAGAAGCAATTACATTTGTAGGAGATGTTACTGGACACGGTCGTATACAATTAATTAAACCATATGAAGTTAACTTCTTGACTTATGATAAATATACGTCAAGAGTTAAGAAAGCATTTATGCTTGAAGATTATTTGTACATAGTTAACCCCGAAGGTATGGATACTGTTAATCTTCGTGGTATATTTGAAGATCCAGAAGAAATTAGAAAATTTTTAGATTGTAACGGATTTCCTTGTTACGATGGAACTCAAATTTTTCCTATGCCTATGGATATGGTACAAGGAATTGTATCAGGAATTGCAGGAGGAGAATTAAGATTATTAGCTGGAAGTATTAGTGACACAGAACTTGATAGAGGATCTGATGGATCAGGACAGACAGCAGCACCTAGAGAAACTAAAGACTAAAATATATTATAAATTAAAAAATGGCATCTGCAGCTTGGCAAAGAAAAGAAGGTAAAAATCCTAAAGGCGGACTTAATGCTAAAGGACGTGCAAGTTATAAAGCTTCACATCCTGGTTCACATTTAGGAGCCCCACAACCGCAAGGAGGTTCAAGAAGAAACTCATTTTGTAATAGAATGTGTGGTATGAAATCTAAACTTACATCAGCTAAAACAGCAAGAGATCCAAATTCAAGGATTAATAAATCTTTGAGAATTTGGAAATGTGGTAGTTGCTCTAATTGGAATTAATCATGGACACAAAAGTTATACATTTTATAAAAGAGCAAGCAATGAACATTGAATGGGCAACAATTAATTTAGCGTGGATTACATGGACTTGGGCCATGTTTTCTAGTGTTGTTACTTGGGGCTTAGGAGTCATAGGTGCTATTACACTTATTTGGTTTAACGTAGAAAGAGCGTTAACTGCTAGAAAAGAAAGAGAACTTTTAAAATCTAAAGAAAATGAAAAAGCTAATTAAAAGAGCAGACGGTTCTAAATCTCCTAGAGGATTATGGGATAACATTCGTGCCAATAAAGGTTCTGGAAAGAAGCCTACTAAAGAAATGCTAAAGCAAGAAGCTAAAATTAAAAAAGAAGATATGAAAGAATATAAAAATGGCGGAAAAAAATCTGCTAAAGTTATGAAAGAGGCTAAAAGAGAAAAAGAATCTTTTTTGCAAGAATCTAAAGAACTTAAGTTTGGTAATAAACCTATGCCTAAAGAAGAAAAAGAAGAAATGAAAACAGGTGGTAAAAAGACTATGGAGCCAGGTGGTGGTGGTCGCTTTGCTAAACTTGTAAATAAAATGAAAGGGCAAGGTAAATCAGAAGAGTCTGCTAAAGCAATTGCTGCATCTATTGGTCGTAAGAAATATGGTAAATCCAAGTTTCAAGAAATGGCTGCTGCAGGTAAAAAGAAAATGGGTGGTAAGAAATGCTAATGCGAATGCAGAGTAATACAATAAAAGACGCCTATAAACATTATAAAGCTACAATAGAACATCCAGTTGATTTAAAGCTTTATGAAGATATATGTAAAGAGTTCAATATTAAACTATTTGATTTAATATTAACTGGATACGAGTTTGATATGGGATCTAATATGGGAACAATTTCGATTGCTCGTATAGAAAGATCCCCAACTACTTTAACAGTAGACTGGAACGAAACAAAAAAGTACAAGCAAGAACTGATTGAACAGGGGGTTAAACTTTACGATAGTACAACAGGAGAAGGAGAGAAATACCATATTTATTACACTGATAAATTTTACTGTAAGTATCATTGGACTAAAAGTAAATGTAAAGTAAAGAATAAGATGGCATATAGATTTGATGCTACTAGAGGTAAAAAAGGTAATAAAGAAAAACTAATTAGTCTGCTAAAAACAGATGATATTGCATACTTAAGATTTAAGAAACATGATTTACAGATTAACAAGTAGTAAAGCCATCGTTAGAAAGATCATGCGTGATCTAAAACCTCCTGGTGATAACTGGATTGACGATTCTATTGAATGGATTGGTGAGGCTTTAGAGCACATCGGAGCAACCCCACAATTAGTGCAGAAAGGAAAAGTACTTAATGTAGTAGACTACAAAGTACTTCTACCTGCTGATTTGTATTACATTAATCAAGTTGCAATTAACAATGTAATTAGCCCTACAATTACTAATGAACTTACAGAGTTAGTTGCTCAACTTACTGCTCTTAATGCTCAAGTTATATCTGATCCTAATGATAGCATATCTTATAACTATCAACTACGTGAAATTAATGCACGTATTGGAGTATTAGAAAATCTTTATTTATCTGCAGATAACACTTTAAGTCCATTGCAATATGGAACATCTACATTTCCAGCAGGAATTCATTGTGATAATTGCGTAAACCAATTTATTAAATGTAAAGAAACTTACATTGTAGATGGTGGGTATATTAAGACTTCATTTAAAGAAGGGCCTATCTGCTTAAGTTATACTGCATTTCCATTAGATGAAGATTGTTATCCAATGGTACCAGATGATATTAGCTACAAAGAAGCAATGTTCTGGTATGTATATAAGCAAATGGTTTTGGGAGGTTACACCCCTTCTATGAATGGAATAGATTACAATTTTGCTGATCAAAAGTGGAGATACTATTGTACTCAAGCTAGAAATGCTGCTAACTACCCAAGTATTGACAAATATGAATCATTCTTGAATCAATGGGTTAGATTAGTTCCAAACATTAACAGACATTCAACTGGCTTTGAGAATTTAAATACAAGAGAGAATTTAGATAGAGGTAGATATAACAATTACGGAACATTATGAAGTTTTTAAAAGGATTATATAAAGATTCAGGAATACTAGACCAACCACAAAGCACTCACAGAGATGCTTTAAATATGGTTATGAATTTAGATAAAGGTTCTATCTCTACTGAGTATGGTAATACTGTATCTCAAGCTAGTGCTAAAATAGACTCTTCTATTCCAAAAATATTAGGACAAGACAGAAAAATTAATGGTTCTATTTTATTACCAGATAATAAGTTTTTGTTGTTTTATTCGACTTTATATAAGACTGGAGATTTCTCAAGTTCATATATTTATTTATTTGATCCAGAAGGAGACTTAATGACATTGTTATTTGCTACTTCTGATAATCCTAATGATGCATACTATGATATTAATACAGGACATTTAAATTTTAGTCCTGAGTATCCAATTACTGGGGAAGCTAGAGTAGCTGCTAATGGTGATATTATTGTTTATTTTACAGATAATTATAAAAATGTAAAAGTAGATGGTCCTACTAATATTGAATATATTGATGAATATAATCCTCCAAGAACTTTTAATATTACTAGACAATTAGCTAATCTTAAAAATGGTGCTCCTGTTAATTCTTTATATTTAAAAGTACCTGGTAAAAAAGGTACTTTTACTGGTAAACATGTAGATTATTTAAATCTATTTCTTACTACTAAAAAAATTCCTGAAATTAAAGATCACAAACTTATTAAAGGAGGAATTCTTGAAACTGGTGCTTACTATCTATGCTTAGCTTATGCTACAGAAGACTACACTGAAACAAATGTATATACTGTAAGTCAACCCGTTTATATTCCTAAAGGTAATTATTTAGATAATGGTGTAACTCCTGCTGTTCCTTTTGAACACATGACTGGAGCCCCTGCTAATACGCAAACATCTTTTGCTATTCAATGGACTTATTCTTGGAGAAGCGACGTTGTTGGTTCTCAAGATTTTCCATTATATGATAGCAATTACCCATACATTGTTCCTTATATTATTAAAGTATCAGGAACTACAAGATCTGCATTTAAATTACCATTAGTTCCTACAGAGTTATTAGGAAACATTACATTTACAGGTAATGAAAACTATGCAATTAGTTCTGTAGAAAATATTGTATTAGATAAAGCTACATATTTAACTGCTAAAACTATTACTCAGTTAGATAATAAACTTTACCTTGGTAATTTAACTGCACGTAAAGATATTGGATTTCAAAGGTTTGCAGGTAATATTAGAACTATCCCCGTAATCAAACAAATTAAAAGGTTTGATAATAGAGTGTATGATAAAATGAATCTTAATTATGGGTATACAGGAATATTTAAAAAATATGATGGCTCCTATACTCAAGAATTTGAAGATTACAGATTTAATACTAATTACTATACTAAATATCAAATAACTTCTATTTACGATGGAGACGCGTATTTTTGGACAGAAGATGAAGATTATCCTGGAACATACGATCCTGCCACTTATACAAATAGAATGGGTGGATATAAAAATCAATACACTGCATCTTATTTAAAATCTTATCGCAGAGGAGAAGTATATGCTTTATATATCTCATTTGTATTAAATGATGGTACTGAAACTTATGCATATCATATTCCAGGTAGACTTTCTTCAGAATTATCAGCATTTTATTCTAGTCCTGAATTTCATACTAGTGCAATTACAGAAACTGGAACTAGTATTGATCCTTATGAGCCTTATTTAACAATGACTGAATATGATGAAACTAATACTGCTAGATATTCATCATTGCAAAATTTTGATTTAAAAGAAAGATTAGGTAATTATCATTACAACAAAGTTTATGATACTGGTAAAGAAGTTATTCCTGATCGTGAAAAAACTGATGATGAATATTCTATGGGATATTGGTCAAATGAAAATGAAACTTACCCTAAAACTGATGACTTTAAAGTATTTGAAGTAGATTCATTTGGAAATGCAGTAGATACTGAAAATCCTTTATATACTCAAGAAGGAATGGGGTATGTTAGACATCATAAATTCCCTAGTAATTTAAATCCTGACTTTTCATTTATTGAAATGGATAGGACTCATTTATATAGAGTAGTTATTCCTTCAGGACATGTAGAAAATAATTTACTCCCTAATCTTAGAACTGTTACTAGTAGTTGGAATGATATGGTTAATCAAACTTCATTCTTTTATGAAACAATTAACATTTTAGGGTTTCAACTTAAAAATATTCGCATCCCTAAGTTTATACTTAAACAAGTACAAGGATTTAAAGTTTATTATGCTAAAAGAACTTTAGAGAATAAAACAATACTTGGGCAATCTTTAGCTCATCCTTCTTTTTTTAGAAATAATGGATTCTTTTCATATTCTAAACTTAGTCTTACTGCTAAAAAACAAGGACCATTTAGTAAATACTTTAGTTTTTATGCTAACATTCCTGATGTTGTAACTGAAAAACAAGATTCATTTATTAAATACAATACTTCATTTTTTGGTAATTTTTACTATTTAGCAGATAATAACCCAGAAGAAGATGTATCTTATTTAGGAAGTCCTGTTATTAAATTCCATGACTTTACAATGCTTAGAAAGAAAATTAATGTATCTACTGCTGATTACATTAGTATTCAATCTATGGTTACAATGCATCAGTATAATGGAATGTTTAGAAATGCAAAACAAGATACTGGAAGTAGAGAAAATGATAATTTAGAATATGTACCAGGATACTTATTCTTTTTAACTGCTCAAAATACAAACGAAGAATTTAGTTGGGTAAGTGAAGATTTAAATAACTTAACTACTAAAGTTGCTAGAAAATATATTGAAGGAGAGAGTAATGGAACTTTTAGAGATTTAGCACCTTCTAGAGGTCCAGAATTTTTTAAAGCAAACTTAATGGTGGCAGCTAGATATAATGCTTATTATCAAAGTAATTGTTACGCTTATGAAAATTCTAGTGATGTATTTGTAAATCAATTTAAACCTAGAGCTTTAGCAAATGTATTTACTATAACTAATAATGGAGCTACATATATTAATGGGTCAAGTTATTTAAAAATTACAGATGCTGATGCATTTCACGGAGCAGAATATTTAGATAATTATGCAGGAGAAAGCGCTATTGCATTAGCTTTAAAGTCTGGACTTCCTAGATTATTAGGTTATATCCCAGATAATACAACTTACAATTGTGCATCGTTTGATTCAATTTCTAGTTCAGGTTCTATATTATCAGCATTAAATCCTGAAGATGAAAACTCTTCAAATACTGCTTTACAAAGAGGAAAAGGAAATATATTCTTAGTAAATCTTCATAGTTACAAAACTGATGTATTTAACCCATTTGATAATCAACAATTAGTTTGGACTGGATATTATCATCCAATGCAAGTTAGTGAAGCTAGTTTAAATACAGGAGCAATTGGTGGAGTATTAAATTGTATTGAAACTTTAAATTATGAATTAGTTGCAGAACCTACAGTTCCTATAACTACTACTGTTTTAGGAGGATCAGTAATATTAAGTTACAATACACCTCCAACTGATCTAGGATATCCTAATTTAGAATTTATCTGTACAGATGAAAATGGAGATACATTACTTCCAAATACAACTTACAATTATACATTAGTTTTAACTAATTCAGTTACTAATTATATGTCAGATGCTTATTTACAAATTGGAGTAGGAGGAGATGGATTAACTATTGAAACTAGTTCTGGAAATACTTCATTTAGTGGAACTTATACTACAGGAGAATTAGCAGAAGGGGAAGAATCATTAAATTTATTTTTTAATTTACATGATAATGGTTATAAAGGAACTGCGACTTTAACTATTACATTAGATGCTCCTACCTGTGTAGATTTATATGACTCTTCTATATTAGGATTTGCATTTCAAAACACTCCTAATTATTTAACTAGTCTAAATACATATGCTGATTTAAATAATTATTATACAGGTTTTGAAACTGGACATATTTTTGGAGGAGATACATTTATAGCTCGTCATACTTATAGAATGACTAGTATGGATTTTCCTAATTATTATTTAGTTCAAAATGAAGTCAATGATCCTACACCAATTGTAGGAAGTCTTAATACTATTAGTCCTGGATTTGGAGATCAAATGTCTCTTCCTGAGTATATTAGTATTACTACTCCAACAACTGATCCGCTATCACCTTCAAATATATATTTAGGTGCAGTTGCATTTATGAATCAAAGAGTTCTTCGCACTTATGGTGCAGATTCTTGGCCAGTAATTAATTTTTCATCATTTAATTTATATACTCATTTTATTGCATTACAATATGCATACTCAGGGTACATTTCAGGACAAAATCCTGATTCAATGTATAGTTTAAGAAACTTTTTTGAAAGACAAATTCCTGCTGCATTTACAACTTTATATTCTGTATTTGTAGAATCTGATGATAACTTAAACTTTAGACATTCTGGAGATGTAGTAAAAGGAGTAGGAAAAGATAAAAGTTTATTTTTTGATGGATACAATGCTGCTGAAATTATATTTAGATCTCCATTAACTGATTTGACTAAACAAGATAATCTTTTGTATGAAGATCATTATTCTGCATTACAAGACATTAAAACTACAGTTCCATTCCCAAAGAAAGGAGAAATTGAAACAGCATTTCCTTCTAGAGTTATACGTTCTAATGTACAAGATGGAAGAATTGATGATAACTACAGAAACTTTTTAGCTCTTCAATACAAAGACTTTTCTCAAAATAAAGGAGCTATTACTAATCTAGTAGCACTAAATGGTCTTTTGTTTATTCATACTGAAAAATCTTTATACAAAACTACTGGTAAACAAAATCTTCAATTAGGAGATAGTACAGAAGCTTACATTGGTTCAGGAGATATTTTTGCTCAAGAACCTATGGAACTTGTAACAGCCGCTGAAGGACATGGAGGAAGTTTTAATAAACACTCTTCTATTATTAGTAAATACGGCTACACTTACGTTTCTAGAAAAGAAAAAAAGATATTCTTATTAACTGACAAGTTAACTGAAATTAGTCAACAAGGTATGGAAAATTGGTTTAGGTTAAACATTCCATATACTTTAGAAACTGTAAGTGAAGTTAATCCTTATCCAGTTAACTTAGATACTATTCCTTATCTTAATCTAGATGCTCCTACAGGTTCATTTGGATTTGTAAGTACTTATGATCCATTATTTAAGAGATTTATTATTACTAAACGTGAGTTAATTTACTCTGATAAACTTAAAACAATAATTAATCAATCTTTTATTCCTAATGGGATTGATTATACTTATGATCCAGAAGGATGTTTAGAAACTGAATACAATACAATTAATAACGATACTATTCCTCAAGGAACTGGAGTTGGGATTATTAATGGATCTGCTCTACTTACTAAACCTTATTTAGCACCTACTTCTGCTGGTATATGGTATGATCCTAACTTAGGAGCATTTATATTCAACCAAGCATTAGCAGAGCAATTTGCTGATTTAGGAATTGAAAACTGGTCACAATATACTAAAGAAATTGTTCTTCAAACCACAGGAGAAACTTCAATAGATTGTACAACTGCTACATTTTATTTAATAAATATATCTAACGATAATTATTGGTTTAAAGAAAATGGTTGGACTATATCTTATTATCCAGACAATCAATCTTGGATTAGTCGTCATAGTTATGTATCCCCTTGGTATTTCTATAACTCTGAATATTTCTTTAGTTTTGACTCATTTGTTACTAATCCTGTTCCTGATACATTTAAAATTTGGAAACACAACTCCACTAATGGTGCTCAATTCTATAATGTTAATTATAATTATGAGTTTGAGTTTATTGTAAATGATTCTCCAGAATTAACTAAAGTGCTATCTTCTGTAAACTTTATTGCAGATGTATATACTAAAGATGAGACAGGATCAACAGCTTTAGAACAATCTGTAACAATGTTAAAAGATAAGTTTAATACTTATAATATTGAACTTCCTTTTAAACAGTTTTACATCTATAATACTTACCAAAATTCTGGACTAGTAAACTTTGAGTATCTTAACAACATTAGAAAAGTAGAAGGTTCTTGGATGTTTAATGATTTTAGAGATTTAGTTAAATACTCTAAAAGTAACGAACTATCTGATAATCAATATAATATCTCTGGAGCATTTAATTCAAATGTACAAACTCCAGAAAAACAATTAATGTTTACAGATGAAGGAGTAATTAATACTAACATTTTAGATACAACTAAACCTTGGTATGAACAAAAGAAATTTGTATCTAAGTATTTTGGAGTTAGATTAATTGGTCAAGGTAATAATAATTTAGTAAATTTGTATTCAGCTAACGCTACATTACGTAAATCTTCAAGATAATGGCTAAACCTAAAAAATATATATCTTCTAAACTAAAAGTTAAACGCAAATTTGTATTAGGAGGAGATACTGAGCAAGAGCTTTACTTAAATGGTAACACTACATATCAAGCTGTAGATTTACCAACTGCTATGCTTCAACACCAGTTTGATGCTAATGAGCAACTTAAAGCTAAGCAGAATACTGCCATTTTTGGTAATCAAATGGCTAGGCAGATGGATTATCTTCAAGATCTAAATGCTGATATTGAAAAAAGAAAGAAAGCAGAAGAAACTGCTAGACAACAACAAGCTGAAGCTGATAAACAAGCTGTTAACCAACAAGTTACACAAACTGCAGGTAAAGCTGGAAAACAAATAGCTAAAGATTATAAAGCAGGATTATTTAATACAGTAACTCCTGTAGCAAGTAATTATTATTCTCCAACTTGGGCACCAACAACGCCTGCACCAGTTGCACCTGTTGGTCCTGCACCAGTAATGATAGATCCTGCACTACAGGCTACAACTAGTACTACTGGAGAATTGTTTGCAGGTGCTCCTACTGTTGGACAAAATTTAGCTACAACTACTACTACAAGTGGATTTGGACAAACTGCAGCAGCTATAGGTAAAAGTGTTGGAGGTGCTGCTTTAGTAGCTGCTCCAGCAATTGTAGGACAAATTGCATCTAATCAGTTAAATAAAGCTGATGATAGACAAATGAAACGTGAAGGTAGAAGTCAATATTATGATGATACTGAATACTCTAGAAAAGAATTTAATGCTCAAATGCTTAAATCAACTGGTAAAGGTGCTACTATTGGAGGAACAATTGGAAGTGCAATTCCAATCCCAGGAGTAGGAACTGGTTTAGGTATGGCTATAGGAGCTGGTATTGGAGCAGGTGTAGGAGCTATTAAAGCTACTCATCAACGTCGTATGACTAAAGATGAAAATGAAAGAGGAGTTAAAATTGGAAATAAAAGATTTGGTAAAAAACTTTTATTTGGAGAAGAAAATGTTTATGATGAAAATTTAGATCCTACAGTAATTGAAAAGCGTAACAGAGAAGCGCAGTTAAAAGCAATGACTGAAACTGCTAATGCTATGGATAATGCAACACTTAGTAGTATGACTCAATATGATACTAATACTGGATTTAATGTTGCTAGATATGGTGGAAAAATTGAATATTTACAAGGAGGTATAGCTAAACCATTACCTAGAGGAGCTAAAGAATATATAGGAAAATCTCATGAAGAAGGTGGAATTGATTTGCCTAACAACATAGAAGTTGAAGGAGGAGAAACAGAACAAAATAATTACATCTTTTCTAAGCATTTAAAATTACCTACAGGTATTAGTTATGCTCAAGCTCATAAAAACCTACTTAAGTCTGGAGCATCCTCTGAAGAAATTAAACAACTTGCTTTATCTCAAGAAGCAGCAGCAGGTAGAAATCCTAATGAAATTAAAACTATGAAGTTTGCTAAATATGGTGGTCCTTTAAAATATGAAGATGGAGGAAACACTGAAACTGATCCTCCTAAAAAAGGAGAAGGTGAATTAGATTTTGATACTAAAACTAAAATGCGAATTCATGCTAATGAAGGAATTGGACCTAAAGGGTTAACAGTTCCTTATTTAGATTCTAAAGGATATTGGACAGTAGGTTATGGACATTTATTAACTAAAGCAGATGGTACACCATACACTAAAAAAGATAAATTACCTGCACAATTTAATAATATTACTAAACAACAAGTTGAAAATTGGGCTAAATCTGATTATGATACTTTAAAACAAGTTGCTATAAACTGGATTGGAGAAGATCAATGGAAACAATTACCTGATTCAGTTAAAAGTGGAATAGTAGAATTAGCTTATGGGTTAGGACCAAGTAAACTTGCAGGATTTGTAAACACTAAAAAATATATTTTAGAAGGAGATTATGAAAGTGCTGCTGAAAATATAACTAATAGTAAATACTTTAAAGATGTAAAAGAACGAAGAGGAACTCAAGTAGCAGCATTAATAGGAGGAAATGAAGAAGTATTTAATAGTTCTGCAACTAATAATCAGTATACTGTTCCTAAAACAGTTGCAACTGCGTATTTTAAACCAGGAAAACAATTAAATTCTACTACTAACACTAAACCTACTAATACTTCTAATACTTCTAATACTTCTAAATACCCAACAGCATCTAGATATCAAATACCTGGACCACATGGAATGATGATTTCTTCTGACGATGGAATTAGTCCAAATGCAGAAGGTATGAAACAAATAGAAGCAACTGCTAGAATAAAAGCAGAACAAGATGAAAATTTATTTAATTGGGGGATGGGAGCTCTTACAGGAATATATGGAGGAGCAAGAGCATTAGTTACAGGTGCTGCTAAAAAAGCAGGGCAATATATAGACGATGCAATGTCAGAAGAAGAAGCTGCTAGTAATGCTGCTCAAAATGCTAGTGGAGCAAGATCATCTTCTACTGCTGTACAACGCACTGGCGTGCCTTATAGAAATGAACCTCTTAATACTAATCTTGCAGAATTTAAACCTTTTGGTCAAAATACTGGATTAGCAACTGAAGGACAATGGATGGCTGATGCTAACGCTGTTAGTGCTGAAACTCCTGGATTTAGAATAGATTATGGAAATACTGCAGTAGGTCCATATAGAGGTCCTCAATATATAAATATAACTGGTAGAACTGTAACAGATCCTAGAGCACAAATAGGATTAGGATTAGATATACTTAAACCTAGTTTAACTAATAGTATTACTAATATTTCTACATACAAACCTGGAACATTCTTAGCAGAACAAAAAAGAAAAGCAGAAGAAAATAAAAAACCTGAAGACCAAACAGTTACTGAACCTGAGTTATCTGAAGATCCAACAACTGGAACTGCAGATACATCTGGTTTAAAAGATAAGTTTACACTTCCTAAAATATCTGCAGGGCCTTTTAATAGACCAGAATATCCTGTAAAAAGTGCAGAAGAAGTTCAAAAAACTAAAGAAAAATATGATTTGTCTAAATTACCTGCAGATAAAAAAGATTATACAGGATTGTTAAATATAGCTCCAGCAATAGCTGCTAGTATGGTTCCTAATTTTAAAACAGTAACTCCTTCTTTAATTCCTACTGCAAGTGCAGGTCCAGGTGCCATAGGAAGAGTAACTCTTAATAGAGAAACTGATAGACAACTATTAGCAGAAAATCAAAGAACTGCAGCAGCTATGACTGAAGCCGCTTCTATGGCTGGCGGTCCTGGAGGATTAGCAGCTATGGGAAGAGCACAACTATTAAAGTCAGATGCAGATTTAAAAGCTTCAGGAATGGTAGCAGCTAAAAATGCAGAAATAAATGCAAGAGAAGCTTCAATAAATGCAGGAATTAGTGGACAAAATTTAGCACTTGCAAATCAATATGAAAATAGAAGAATGCAAACTGCTGCTATGAATGCAAATATTTTAAATACTACTAATCAACTTAATACAGATATTAAAAATAAAGAAAAATATTTAAAATATGCTACAGGAGTTGAAGCAGTTCAAAGTGGTGTTGAAAATTATTTAGGTTATAAAAAAGATCAAGATACTTTTAAAAGAGATAAAGATGTTGCTATGGCATTAGATGCTTATCACACTTTAGAAAGAAAAGATATTGAAAAAAAACTAACCGAAGCTAGTCAAGATAAAAATAGTAAATACTATGGAACAGATCCTGTTACTGTTAGAAAAATGGCTAGACAATATATTGAAGAAGCTTACCCAGACCAAATGAAACTTGGAGGTAAAAAATATGTATCTAGATTAGGAGATTTAGTAAACAAAAGAAATAAAAGATTTTAAATATGTCATTTGATCCACAACCGATTAGACTTAGAGGATATACTAGTACTTATGTAGATCCTAAATATGATGTAATGCTAGAATCTTTAAACAAAAGATATGAAGCTAATTACGCAGCTAATGACGCTTTAGAAGCACAATTATTACAATTAGAATCTGCACCTTTTGAAGGAGATAAAGCTGAAAGAGTTAAGTTAATTAAAAACACTCAAGCAAAACTTCAAGAATTTGCAGATAGAGGAGATTTTGAAAATTTATCATTAGCAGTAGCTCGTACTGCAAAAGAATATTCTAAACAAGCTGCTCCTATCTCTGCTAATTATAAAGCATACTCTGCTTATAAAAGTTCACTTGATGAAATGGTTAAAAATGGAGATATAGATGCTGGTACTAAAAATAAACTTTTAGGCTATTCTTCTGCTAACTATACAGGGTTTAAAAAAGATCCTCAAACAGGAATGGCAGATCCATCATCTATGTTTGTAGGAGTTGGCGCTGTAAAAGATCCTAAAATTTTAAATTTATTAGATGAACATTTAGCTAAAATAAAAGCTGATGGAGATAAGTCTAAAATTAAAAGAGTAGACCAAATTCAATATGATGCATCTGGAAATCCTTTACCTGGACGATATGAAGTACTTACAGAAAACGGATGGGAAAAAGTAAGTGAAGAAGATGTATTAAATTCATTTAATACTATTATGGCAGAACCTGCTGTTAAAAGTTGGTTAGGTCAACAAGCAGTATTAAATACTTATGATATGGATGCTAATAAGTTAAATACTTGGGCTCAAAGTACTTATGATTCATATGCTAATATAAAACAATCTTTAGGAGAAAAGAAAACTGAATTAGAAGCAAAAGCAGGAGATATATTAAAACAAGATCCTTCTACTTTAACTCCTCAACAACAACAAATTGTAAATACTTATAACTCTATTAATTCTCAATTAGGAGAAGTAGATAAAAGAATGACTCAATTTAAAGGAGCTGCTGGAAATGAACAAGCTTTACGTAATATGGCTGTACAAGGATGGTATGAAGATAAGTATAAAGAATACCAAAATTATGCAACTAATACATTTGGATATACCAAAACAGATACTACTTCTGAAATTACATGGGATTCTAAATATTTAAAAGAAGTAGAACAAGCAGCTAAATTAGGAGCAGAAATAGGTGCTGAAGTAATTACTGAAATGCCTGCAACAGAAACTCCATTAACTTCTCAAAGTTTTGAAAGTATTTCAACTGCTACAACTACTGCTCAGCAAAATATTGCTAATATTGATAAACAATTAAATGATCCTAATAATCCTATTAGTAATGATTTACGTGCAAGTTTAGAAACTCAAAAACGTAATTTACAAAGTAATATTGAATTTAATAATGAATTAATTAAAAGAACTACTAATAAATCTATTAGTATAAACGATCTTCAAAGTGTTATACCTAAAGAAGCTTTGAGTGTTTTACAAACAATGTATCCTAATAAAAAGACTAATGAATTTATTAATGAAGTAATAAATACATTACAAAATACATCTAATCCTGCATACATTAATTTTAGAAATTCTTTTATTAAAAAATATGGAGAAGATAAATTTAATGCTATAAATGCTACAATTTACAATTATAATACTTCACAAACTGTAATAGGAGGTAGTACATCACTTGCCGCTGGTACTCCTTCAAATATAGAGTTAAATGAAAAAGCTATTAGTGATGGAGTGACTGCTCTTAAAATGAATATTAATAATTTAGTTACTTCTAAAATAAATGAAAATTTAGCTTCAAATCCAAAAATAGCAGTTACCATGACTAACATGTTTCCTGGTATGACAGATCAAGAACGTAAGTTAAATACTAAAGCTATTAGACAAAGATTTGAAAAAGGAATAGATACAGGATTACCTGTATGGGTTGAAGGACAGGATCCTAATACGGCTTCTAATATTAATCAATTAATTGAAGATGGTATTATTCCAATAGATTATGTAGTAGATGTAAATAAGATTGCAATTAATACTGAAAGTGGTAGTGTTGGTAATAGTTTTGGAGAAGACATTATAGTTTTACCAATTAAAAAAGAAGATTCAGAAGGATATGTTAATATATTTGTACCAGCTAACAGTGTTTATACTCCTACTATGAAACAGGCATTAAACTCTCCTGCTAATAGATTCTCTAGAATTATGACAAAAGCAAGTACTTTACCAGAACTACAAGGAGAAGAAAACTACTATAATCATAAAATTATGAGTACTGCACCTGGATTTACAGGACCTATGACATTTCAAATTAACCCTTCAAATAATACAGTAAGAGTATTATATAATGGAAATACAAGTGTGTGGTATGCTCCTAATGATTCACAATTTAAAGATAGATTTTTAAATGTTAGAGGTATCGGAGATAAATTTTAATATATGGCAGAACAAGATTTTTTTTCAGGGTTAGATAGTGCATCTAAATTAACACAAGCTCCTATAAATTCTGATACAGGATTACCTACTAATGCTAATGGTAGTGTACAAAAACCACCTGCAGATCCATTTGCAGGATTAGAATCTATTGAAAAAATAGCAACTCCTAAATCAGGACCTGGTACTCAATTTGGAGAAACTGAAAACTTATCTAAAACTTATGCTGATCCTTTAAATAAATATTTAGATTATGGAGTTCCTATTACTCGTGGATTTGATTGGAATGAAATTCGTGCTCGTAATCAAGGATTTGGAGAAAAACTTGGATATGGTCTTATTAAAATGGGGGCAACTGCCGCAGGAGCTGTTGCTGAAAATACTATAGGTATACTTACAGGAATTGGATCTGCAGTTACTGGAGGTTCATTTGCAGATGACCCACTTGGAAGATCTGTAGATGAAATGAATAAATGGATGTCAGAAAATCTTCCACATTATTATACTAAAGCTGAAATGGATCCTAATAGATCTGTATTAGAATCTTTAGGTACTGCTAACTTTTGGACAGATAAATTTGCTAATGGTTTAGGATATTCTTTAGGATCTATTGCAACAATGTGGGCAACTGGAGGAGTAGGATTATTAGGAAGATCTGCTGGTACGATTGGAAGAGGAATTGCTGCTGTAGGACAAGCTAGTAATGCTTCACGTGTAATTTCTGCAGGAGAACAGTTAAAAAATATTTATGCAGCTAGTAAAATGATTAAGTCAGGAGCTGCATTAACTACAGATTTAGCAGCTTATGGAAATATAGCACGAGGATTAAATGCTGCAAAGTATTTAGAAATGGGAGCTATGATGTCTATTGGTGAAGCCAAAGTAGAAGCTCGTGAAAAATCTTCTGCATTTGTACAAGAGATGTATAAAGATTGGGAAGAGGCTAATGATGGAATGTCTGCAGAAACAGATATGCCAGAAGAAATTAAAAATAAAATATTAGATCAAGCTAGATCTGTAGAAAATTTTACATTTGGTGCTAACCTTGCAATACTTACTCCTGGTAACTTATTTACCTTTGGTAAAATGCTTAAAGGTAAATCTGTAGGAGCAGACTTAACTTATAAGTTAACCAAAGAAGGAGATAAAGTTGTACAAGCTATTCCTAAAAGTGGATTTGGAAAAGCATTTGCAAGAGCTAATGAATTTGCTAAACCTATTTATAAAAGTCAATTAGAAGAAGCATTTCAAGAAGGCGCTCAATATATGTCTGGAGAAACTGCTATTGATTATTACAAAAATAAATTTAGCAATGGTTCAGAAGATTTATTAAGTTCAATTACTAAAGGATTAGAAAATACTTTTGGATCTGCTGATGGTAGAGAAAGTATGCTTCTTGGATTTTTAATTGGAGGAACTACTACTGGATATAGTAGTGCATTTGGTGCTGAAAAACAAGAACGTGCTAATAAAATGGCTAATACTCAAAAAGTTATGGATATCTATAACTCAGGAGTATTTAAAGATCTTATTGCTAATATATCTCAAAAAGAAGAAGGATTAAAATTAGCAAAAGCTATTGAAGCAGCTAATGATATGGGTAACTATAAATTAGCAGAAGAGTTACGTTTAAATTTAGTAGCAAGTCACGCTATTAAAATGGCAAATTTAGATGCATTAGATTTAGCATTTGAACAGTTAGATGACTTAGCCGCTTTACCTGAAGAAGAGTTTAAAAAAGCTGCAGGATATGCATTAGATAAATCTGTTAAAGATCAAACTGGAGGTAAATCTCAATTAGAAGTTATTAGTGATCTTAAAAAAGAAATGACAGAGTTAGTAGGATATCAAAAAAATATTGATGAAATTCTTAAATTAAATGAACCTGCTATTACTCCTATTGAAAAATTATTTGAATCTAAAGATTCTAAAGCTAGAAGAACTGCTAATGCTTTATATGATCAAAAACTTAAGTCTACTTTATTATCTAATTTAATTGGTATTAAATACAGAGATAATCAAATAGATGAAGATATAAATACTTTACGAGATCTTGCAGGAGAATCCAAAACAATGGCAGAAGCTTTTGCAGGATTTGATAAAAATAAATTATTTGCATTATTAAAACGTAATGAGATTGTAATGGACGAAAATGGAAATATTAAATTTCCAGATAAGTTTGTTGAGACTGACGTAGTAATGAATGCAGAATCAGAATCAAAAGATAAAGAAATTGATTCTGATAAAACTATTAAAAATAACATTAGCAAAGAAGATTTAAAAAGTTTAAGTTCTTTAGCACAAATGTTACAAGAAGCAGAGTCTTTTGATCCACTTAAAAAACAAAATTTTGCAACTGCTTTAATAAGTTTGTTTAGAAATATTGATGCCAGAGAAACAGCAATTACTTCTTTTGAAGAATTAGTTAAAAACCCTAAATATAGGGAATTTAAAATGGCTGAAAAAATAGAACAAGAGCAAAAAGCTAAAAGTGAAAAAGCAAATAAAGAAGCTGATATTACTTTAGATAATGCTAGAACTACAGCAGAGCTTGATGCATTTTTAGTAGATAACATGGATAGTTTATCTCCTGATATGCAAGAGCGAGTTAAACAAAAATATAAAGAACTTTTAGATTTAGAAAACGAATACATCAGAAGTTACGATGAATTTGATGACGAAAATTTAGAAGATATGATGCAGAATATTGATGAAATTTATGATCAAGATCCTGCTCGTGCATATGCTTTAAATATTATCTACAACGCTCGTAAGAATAAAACGAGTATTTATGAAGAAGCAAGAAAAGCTAGAAAATATTACCAAGGAGATTCTGAAGAAGAAACTACAGCAACAGAAGAAGATGTAAATAGTTCTATTAATGATTTATTTAATCAATCACAAGTAGATGCTAATGAGACTGCAACTAAATACACTAATAAATTTGATATCAGTGCTGATGGTACTACTATTAGAATTAATGGTGCTATTTATAAAAATTTAAAACATAATTTAAATGATGTTCTTACTTTAGATGCCACTGGTTCTAAAGTAATTGCTGTAACTCTTACAAATGATAAAGGAGTAGAAGTAACATTTAAAATAGAAGATGATGAAACATTAGTTACAGAACTTGCAGATCTTATAACTACAATAGCAGCATCTGTAAATAACATGCAATCTGTAGGTAAATCTGCAGAAGAAATAGAAAAAACAATTCTTTCTCAAGTTGCCGCACTTGAAAGAGAAATAATAGCAATTTTTGAAAAATATGAAGGAAGTACTATTACAGATCTTTCTGTAGGAGAACTTGAGACATTTATTAAAGATGCTACTTATATTGAAGAGCAACTTGTTAAATTAATTAATAACTGGAAACAGTTAACAATTAGAGAAGGTCAAGATATTGCAGAGTTAGAAAAAAAAGAAGAGTACCAAAGTCTTATAAACCTTGTAGATACTATAATTAAACCTGCTAAAGAAGAGTTTGTTAAAGAACTAGCAAATAAAACTAATACTTCTACTAATGTTAACTCTACTGAAGTTGTAAATAATCCAATTACTGACACAGAAGAAAATGATTATAAAGCAGCTATTGCAGAACTTACAGAGAAAATAGATGATAGACTTGCTAAAATTCAAGAAGCTCAAACTAAAATTCAAAACCTTCAAGAGTTACAAAAAGCTTTATATGAAGCTGATCCTAATACTGATACAAGTAATATTACTTCAGAAATAGAACAACTTGATAAAGATATTTTTGCAAATCAAGTAGAGATAGAAGTATTTACAGATAGAATTAAAATAATTCAAGACGATTATGAAAATAGAAAATCAAGTCAAACTAGCACGAATGTACCAGACTCCCAAGGAACTGAAGAAACTGGTCAAGAACAAGGAGATACAGGACAGGATACTGCAGAATCTCAGGTACCTCAAACTGAAGAATCTGATGTAGACATTGAAGCTATTGCTGCTCAATTAGAATCTGGAGAATTAGAAGATGCTACATCTTTTGGTTATGGAGATACAACTGAAGAACAAGAAGGAGATGATATTATTTTAGATGTTGAACTTCCTGAAATGGATACAACAATTGAAGATGAATCTACTTCTGAAGATGCTATAACTTCTACTCCTACTCCTGCACCTATCTCAGATAGTGTAATGGATATTCAACTTGTTAGTAGTGAATATGAATTAAATGATAGTTATGATGGAATTATTGTAGATGCTAATGGTAATCCTTTACCAAATAGTACATACAAAAAAATTGCAGATAATCAGATTGATACTAAAACAGGTAAAAAAATTGTTGTTACTCAAGATGCTTTAAACTCTGGAGCATTTCCAATAGGATCTGAAATTATATTTGAAATTAGACCTGATACTAAATGGTTTCAATCAATTATAAATAACAAACAAATTCCTGAATCAGACTATTGGAAAAATATTCCTATTTATGTTTTAATAAAAAATCCTGAAGGAAAGTACAATAGAGTAGGTATGCTTGAAGCATACAATCCTAATAAATTAGGAAGTACTAAATTAGGAACTACTAGAGAAAAGATTTACAATCTTAGACGTGAAGGTAAAATTCCAGGTTCTACATTAGGAAATATATTAGTTAATTACTCTAATGCAGAAACTACAGATGGAGAAACTTACTTTTATAATCCGTCAATGAACAATACTGAAGATACTGCTTTTATCCCAGGTATTGCTATTTTAAAAGTAGTTAAAGGATTGCCTATATGGAAAGCAGCTAGTTCAGGTACAAATTTAACTATAGATGAAATTTCTGACTTAAGTTATATTAGTCAATCAAAGAAAATAACTACTGGGTTAGAAAGAGAGGTTGGTAGTGTTGGATTTTTATTTAGACATCCTAATGGTTCTGTTGGATTAGTAAAAGGATTTACTAAGAAAATGACAGAAGTGGGTATTAGAGCAGTATTAGATAATATTAAAAATGACAAAGCAGAATTAAATACTGATATTGTAGGTTTTAATATTATAAAAGAATCTGGAGTATATGCTCAAAATAAAAATTTAATATTTTCTGAAACTATGGGTAGAGGAGAAAACGCTCCTATTGCCTATATTTTTTACTTACCAGCTGCTGAAAGTTACATAAGAATAAGTGCAGCAGAACTTAAAAAAGTAATTAAAAATCCAAATGCTAGCATAATCTATCAAATTGGAGAATTAGTACCTACAGAAAAAGGAGCTATTAACTTTGAGACAAATCCATCTATTAGCAAAGAACAATATAAAGCATATGAAGGACAAGTATTAAATGCTTTTACAGATGTTCTTGAAACTAAAAGATATGAAGTTAGCGCTAATAATTTAATGGAAGATGCTAATAGATCTACTCCTTACATTAGTCCTATAGATGGTAAACAGTATCCAAGTTACTATGCATTTATTACAGATCCAAATGCTATACCTGATATTGATAATCAAGGACATACAGGTATTCTTAGTATGGATACTCCATTGTCTGTTACTAATTCTCCGTATAGTAATAGTAATATAGCTTTTGGTCCTTTAACAGCTGATGGTAAACCCGTAGATAATGTTAATAATATAAATAACATTGCAGCTAAACTTGATATAAACATAGATCATAGTAAAACAAATGAAGAGGAAACTACTGAAATTCCTACAACAATTGATTTAGATGATCTTAATAGTCATCATGAAGATAACTCATTGTTTGACGATGATGAATTAGCAGAAAATAAAGCTAATATTGAAGAAGAAGAATCTACTATTATATCAGCAGAATTAGAAGATGAGGATGAAACTACTGCAAGTACTACTAATTTAAATGATCTTTTAGGTGGTAATCTTAATATAGAAGAAGATGATGCATCTGCTAGATTAAATGAACCTATTATCAATATAGAAGAAGAAGTAGAAACAGACAATCCTACTACTAAAAAACTTCTTAAAATTCTTGATAACATTGAAAAGCAAGAATTTAAAGGAATGTATGTAGATCCTACAACTGGAGTTGAAAGTCATTATATTATTAATGATAAAAACTTTGGAAGAACTACTGCTTCTATTTATCCTAAATTTACTGAAACTGAAAAAAGTAAAGCCAGTGCTGCGGCTGGAACATCTATACATGCAATTGCTCAAGCAATTTTTGAAAATAAAAAGTACAGACGTCCTGCTAATATGAAGCCAATAGCTTTTTTGCAGTTAAAAACTCAAATAGATAATATTAAAAAAGTTTTTGCTAAAAAACAACAAACTGTTATTGCAGTAGAAAAAATTGTTTATAATGAGCATAAACAAATTGCAGGAAAATTTGACATCTTAGTTCAAAATAAGAGTGGCTCTTATACTATCTATGATATTAAAACAGGATCTGAGTATGGTTTAAAAGAATATGACAAACCTAAAAGCAATGGAGGACCTAGTAGTAGACAATTACACGGTACTCAATTGAGTGTTTATGCATATTTTTTAAGAGGTCATGCATTTAAAGAAAACCTTAATATTAAGATTACTCATGGTAATGTGTTATATTTGCCTGTAGAATTAAATGCAGAAAACGAACTTAAATACGTAGGAGATCTAACTGTGAAGTCATTTAAACTAGAAACAGATTTAGATAAACTATTAAAAGGTAAGTTTACTTTTGAGCAAAAAGAAAGTACTGAAACTTCAGATCCAGCTATTAAAAACGCAGGAAAATCTAAGTCAAGTGCTACTACTAAAACTAAAAAAGCAGAGTATAAAGATTCTGCAAATGCTGAAGAAACTGACTCTAAAACTCCAAAAGAAGGTAAAAAACAATCTTATAAAAGTTTTAAAGGGGCTATGGCAAATGTAGAAAGTACTAAAGTTTATACAGGATCAGATCCTGAAACTGATGAAGAAAAGTTTGGAGCATTAATTAATATGGTAATAAAAAGTGGGGAAGGATTTGACACTGAAACATTTAAAGAAAATGTAAAAGATACTATTGGATTAAGACTTTCAGATGATGAAGCAGAGGAGCTTCAAAATAAAATTATAGAAAAATACTGTAAAGGAGAATAATATGTTAGCATGTCCTGCAAATAGAAATGATCCAGATTGGGTTGCATTATTAAAAGCTCAACCTAAAAAAGCTTATTATTTATGGAATAAGTATGAAGGTAATGTGCCTAAAGAATACTATGGAAAAATTGAAACTATTGATACTGAAAAAGTAACTCAATATTTAAACAATCTTTTTCCAGGAGAAGAAACAGTATTTTATGATTTTGCAAAAGAAATTGGAAACCAAGCTATTCATGGATTTGTAGAAGACGGAGTTATTAATCTTTGGACACAAGCAGAAGTAGGTAGTGAATATCACGAAGCTTTTCACAAAGTATTTCGTTTTATGTTATCAAAAGATCAAAGATCTATTCTTTATAAAGATGCAGAAAAACAATTTGGTAGACCTACACCCCAAGATTATAGCGATTTATCTAAACAATTCCCACAATTATCTCCAGAAGATATTTATGAATTAGCTCTTGAAGAAAAAATGGCTGAAGGATTTAGAGAGTATATGCTTTCTGAAGGAGAATCTACTGGTTTGCTTGCGTCTATTGCAAAATGGTTTAGAGATCTATTTGCTTGGATGAAAGGAATGATGACTAACAATCTTGCTCTTAAAGATGTTTATTCATTAATGGGAAGTACTAAACTTAATACTGATTTATTTGGTAGAAAGATTTTAAGAAACCCTGAACAAATGTCTAATAAAATTAATCCTAATCGTTTAAGACCAGGAATACCAAAAGACATTGCAGATAACCTTGTAGATGGTTTAGCTGTTATTGCTAAAAATGAAATTAAAATAAATAATAACATTACAGATCCTACTAAAAAATTAACTATTAATCAAATACTTGGAGATAAATATAATCCAGGTAGCGTAGTTAATGGGTTAGTTCAAAATCTTTTTAAATTTAAGGATGATAGAAAAGTAACTCCTGAGAATGTAAAAGATTTAATGGATGTATTTAAAGTTTATAGACTTCTTAGTGTAATAGATTTTCAATATAAAAATGCTACTAATCCTCAAGAAAAAGCTAAACTTAAAGAAGCCGTAGATCTTCAAACTTTAAAATTTAAAGAGTTTAGAAAGTTTAAAGGAGTGGAAATGAATAATTACCCACAACTTGTAGAAGGAATGCCAATAGAAGCTATCAATAAAGTTCATATGGCTAGAGCACATTGGAATTATATATTCAATGTAATTGATAACTGGAATGGAAAAATGGATAAAACCACTGGAAATATTCTTATTGCACCTTGGAAAAATGATGTTGTTCGTAAATTAAAAGACTATGGATATGAAATAAGTCTTAGTAAAAATACTATAGAAATAGAAGATACAGGTATTGATTTTGACGAACTAGAACTATCTATAAATGATGGCGTTACAGAAAAAATTCATGGTGTTAGACATTTTACTGAATCACAAAAAAAGAAATTAGGAGAACAAGCTAGGGAAATTTTAAAAGAAATCCCTATGATTAAAGCTGTTGAAGTTAATGGAAAAATTCAATATGAAGAATTAAGAAATCCTGTACTTAAAAAAATTCCTCAATATTATAGTAAAGATTATGTGTATAGAACATTATCTGAAATATTTGCGGATAAAGATACATGGATGGATATGGAAATGGCTTTAAGGAATTTTGCACAATACAGACCAGATGCACGTGCAATGCTTCTTAGAATTCAAACTTTAAGTGTAGACGATATAGCAACACTTACTAGTGCTTTTAAAATGACAAATAAAATATTTAAATTTGGCATGACAGGAGCAGATAGTAAAATAATTGATGCTAATAGTTTATCTACTCCTATCAAAGAAAAAACAAAATGGAGAACTCAAAGTGTAGAATCTGAAGGAACTGATAATCCCAATAGTAGAGCCTTATACACTAAACTTGTAGGAAATAGAGATGAAGAATTTATTTCAATAAAACCTTCAAAGTTAGATAATATTAAACGAGAGTTTAAAAATGCATATGATTTGATGAAACTTCGTCCTAATGATACAGTTGATTCAAAATATTTTTTCTCAGTAGAAAATCGTCCTAATAGAGCTGCTTTAGTTTTAGGAAATTTAATGTGGGAGTTATCAATGAATATTGGTAATAATGTAGATAAAGGAGAAACCATTAGAAATATTCAAAGACTTTTAGATACAGGATTAACAGTTGTCCAAAATAAAGTACGTAAACCAATAGACGGACAAAAGCTATTTAACTACATTTTAGAACAAGGAAACTTTGCTGGTATTATAAAATCAATGGTAAGTTTTACTGCTACAAATAATTCTATTGTATTTGGAGATCCAGTTAAAAATCCTATCATGTATTTTGATGGTAATGAAAAATCAGGTATTACATTTTTATCTGAACTTACTCCTTATTTCTTAAATAGAAAAGGAGAAAGTTTTATTACTCCAGTAGGAACATCAATGTTCCCAATTAACCTTGCTTCTCCATTAGATACTAGAATTAATATGCTGAAGAAGAACCTTATGGGTAAAACTCCAGCTGAAAAACTTAATGCTTTAAATGTATATAGAGCAGATAAGTTTATGTTTAATGATTTAGGTCCTAGTTTTATATTCACTCATCTTCTTGAAAATGAAGAGTACTTAGACATGCTTAAAACTTACAACAATAGTTATGTAAGAGATGAAGATGGAGATGGTATGGATGTAAGTAATTATGGGGAAAGTGATCATTATACTAATAGAATATTAAACTTCATTAATAATGGAGATGAAAAATATTTTGGATGTATTATTCCTACACAAGCAGAACGTGAAACTTCTGACTTTTATATTGTACCTAGGTTAAAAGGACATGTAGGAGTAAAAAATTATAATACTTATTCTGAAATATTTACTCAACAAATTATTGAAGACTTGTTTAGAATTAATCAAGCAGAGCAAGTTAGTAAAGATCCTAATAAAACTAAAATTCAAGACTATCATAATGGTAAAGGATTAGCATTTGTAGATAGTTTTATGCAATTAGATGGAGAACTAGAAGGTAAACAAATAGTAAGAAATCTTACTTTAAATAGTGCCCCACTAAAAATGTCTGATTTAGTTGCTGAATATGTAAAGCATAAAAAATTAGGACCTAATTCTCCTAGTACACCTGTAATGCAAGAGTTTGAAAAAAATCTTTCTAAGATGGTATCAGACTTAAATAAATTTTATAAACTTCGTGCAGAAGATGTTTCTAAAAAATTAATGACTACTAGACATTACAATGACATTGGTATTAAAAATATCAATAAATGGGCTAGTAATGTTAATGATAAATTACAAGTTAAATTTCAACAACTTGTATTAGACTTTTTAGTACATGAAGATATAGGAAGAAATGAGTACATTAAATTGTACAGAGGTAATCGTGCACTATTTAAAAATACTCAAGAACTTACTAAACGTCAAAGACTTGTAAGTACTCCTATTCAACAATTGTATGAAAAAAATACAGCATCTAAAAAAGATGAAAGAAATAAAGTAGACTGGATGGATGAGTCTTATGGTGCTAACCCAACTTTTACATCTATAACTTTTGATGATTTAAAAGGAGATATTACAGGTAGTATACAGGCAGATATTGACTCATGGGTAGATAGAACTGTTGCTATTTTAAAAAGTCCTTCTATTAATGCAAGTCAAAAAGATATTAATAATATTCTTGGATTTAAAAGTGGAGCATTTAAAGAGACAGACGGTTTAGCTCTTATTAGTGTTCATATGTATAGAAGTATTATGCAAGGAGGTTTAAATAATAATTGGAAACCTTGGCATGAAGCTGCTTATAAAAACTATCTTAAAACTGGAAAGTTTGTTTATGTAAAAGAAAATCTACCTCCTAATGGTAAAGAAGGAGATCCAGTAGAAATTCTTCCAATGAAACCATATTTTGAAAATGTTATTAATGTATCTGGAACAGTAACATCTGAAACTCATAAAACAGCGTATGTAGTATTAACTAAAGAATATACTGCTAATATTCCATTTCTTGATAATTTACGTATGAGAATGGAGTTAAATGAATTAGAAGAAGGTAATCCATATGTAGGAAAAGGTTTACAACGTATTGATGTAGCTCAAGCTGCTTCTGCTAAAAAATCTTATTTAGGTCCTATTTATGATTTTAAATCTGGTATAGGATTAGATGCTGCAATTGTCCAAACGCATGCTACTAAAAATTTAGGATTTCCACAAACCATTCCAGCTAAAACAACTAAACTTGTTACGTTTAACGTACAAATGAAAAAGAATGGTATTGCTAACGTAAACAATTCAGCTTCTTATTTTTATAATTCAGGATTAGCTTTTGAACAAAAAGTAACAGGTAGAGATCTTAAAAAAATGTATCATGCTGCTATTGAAGAAAAAATTAATAGAGGATTTAGAGGAGTAGAAAAAAGAATTGGTATTGATAAATTTAGAGATGTAATAGATAAAGTAGCTAATAGTATAAATGCTACTGGCAAAGCAAGAATTAATTCAATAGTAGCTACTCAAGAATTTCAAAAAGCTAAATTAGAATTGTTGCAAAACATTAGAAATATTCTTCAAGATTTTGCTTACAATAGAGAAATGGGTACTAATTATTTAGATGCTCTAGATATTACCATTGATCCTGTAACTCTCATCCCAAGATTTAGCATACCAATGGACTTACCAATTTTTGGAAATAAGTTTGTAAGTGGTATCTTAAGTATGTTCAATAATGAGGTGTTTACACAAAAACTTTCAGGAATGGAAGCTGTGCAAACTGCATTAATTGGAGGAATTAATAAAAATCCAAATGAAAAAGGATATGAAACTTCAGAAACTTTAAGATTTTTAGAAATTGTAGATCATGGAGCTAATAAAAATAAACCATATAGATTAGCACATGCTGAGATTATGCTTAGAGAAGATGTACTTCGTAAGTTTAATTTAAAGCCAGGAGATACTATTGATAGCATTTCAGAAGAACTAAGACGTTTAATAGCTTATCGTATTCCTAATCAAGATAAAGCTTCTATGATTATCTTTAAAATTGCAGGAATATTACCAGCTAGTCATGCTAAAACAATTGTTGTACCTCCTCAAGTAGTTCCACTTATGGGATCTGACTTTGACGTCGATAAATTGTTTTTGCTTTTGCCAAAAGTAAATTACAAAGATGGATATGCAGTTAGCAAAGTAGTGCCTGATTATAAAGCTATTTCTAGAGATACTAGTGCTATTAAAAATGCTACTGATGATGAAATAGATAACATTCTTTTAGATTCTATTGAAGCAGTATTATCTAGTCCTGAGCACTTTTTAGAAACATTAACGCCATTAGATAGTTCTGTACCTAAAGAAATTTCTAATGAATTAATTGAAAAAAACCCTAGCATTGAATTAACAAACAGATGGACAGGTGGAGAATATGAAACTCGTAGTGCATTAACCGCTTTAGCTTCTGTTCCAATGCGTGGATTACACTCTAATGCAGTAGCAGGTCGTAACGTAGCTGTAGAGTTAGAAGTTAATTTAGATGCTAATTATGCAATTAAAATTGCTGGAGAGAACATTAATACTACATTATTGAAAAATGTACCAGATTTAATAGATGCTGATACAGGATTACCAAATATAGATGCAGGAGTGCCTACAGATAAAGTACAATCTAGAGGCATCTCATTATCTGTGGATGCTGTTAAAGATCCTATTCAACATATATTAAATGATAATATTTTAACTTTTCCTGTTACATTATTATGGAATAACTTTCATGGTAATAGTAGATACTTATATCATTTCTTAAATCAACCAATCATTAGAGATTTTACAGATTTAATGGCTAACGTATACAACTATGACCTTAGAAGTATTTATGAAGCATATAATAAAGTAGCTGAAAAATATAATATTAAAACTTCTAATGATCCTTCTAAATATGGAGGATTACCTTCTAATCCTAAAGACATTCAAAAAACTTTAGGAATGGATCCTATTAAAATTTTAAATCTACAATTATCTCCTGCTGTTGCATTAAATAATTTTATGAAAATGTATTATGGAGGTAAACAGATACAAGAATTCTTTAAAGTAATTACTCCTGATACTAGCCAAAGATTAAATAGATTAGAGGCTATTCAAGCTTTTGTAGATAGGATGAATAAATTTAAAAATCCTGAGCATGGTTTATTTAATGGTACTCCTTTAGCACTTTATGGAAGAGTACCACATGAAAGTCCTGTAGACCAATTATTAGATTCTACTAGTCCTTATGGATTAGAAAAAGCTTATTATAATCTTCTTGAAAATACTTTTAATAGTGTAGCTCCTATATTCCCAATTTTAACATCACCAGAAGTTACTAAATTTAAAAATGCAATTAAAACATTAAGTAATAATCAATCTTTAACAATTGAACAGCATAGAGATATAAACAATGCAATTATGTTTACAATTCTAACAAAAACTGATTCTCCAATTAGACAGTATTTAGATAAAGGTTATAGCGACTTGCATTATAAAGTTAATAAAACTCAACCTACTTTACATAATAGTTTACAAACATTACTTAGAAAATATCCTAATCTTCAAAATAATGAGTTTCTTATTAAACTTGAAGAAGATCCAGATAATGTTAAACTAGTTAAAGAAGGATTTAAAACTATTAGATTTGATGCTACTCAACAATTTTCTACTGAAGAAAAAGATCGTATCTCTCAAAATATTGAACTTCTTTTATATAATACTAAACAGTATTTACCAGGATTAACTGGAGATGCTTTAAAAGAAGCTATAAATGAAATTACATCTCTTACTAGAAAATTAGTAATGCATAACTTTATAGCTTATGGATTTAAGAGTACAGGATTTAATATTTTAGATTTAGCTCCTACTAAATTTTATTTACAAAAATTTGATAGAACCTCTCAAAATTTAGAACCTATTAGTATTGCTACTTATATTCATGAACAAACTGATAAGATTCTAAAAGGAAATTATTTTGATGAAACAGATCTTATTCGTTTCTTTAGAATGTTTGGAGAAATTCGTCCTGGAGGTAAAAATTTGGTAGAAAGATATACTCCTAAAGAAGCAGTAGATCTTAAACCTGTAATGTACAGAACTATTGCAGAAGGAAAAATACCTGAAAATATTCTAGTAATTAGACCTACCGAAGGTGATAAATCTGAAATATATATTTTAGATACTCAAAATAGTAGTAAGACTAAAGCTAAATATTTATCTTTGTATAAAACATCTAACAATAAAAAACATATTGTCGGAGGTAAAGAATTAGATAGTACAAAAATTGGTAATGAAAGTACTATTGTAGATATTACAGGAATGTTAAATGCAGCATTAGCTTCTAATTCTAAAAATTCTTCTCTTGATAATCTGTTCCAGTTATGTATGTTATAACCTACTACTATGAGTAAAAGATGTCAAATGTATGAGATGTTTGCTGAAGGATATTCGCAAGAAAGCCCTGAAATTCAAACATTTTTAGAAACTTTAGAAAGTATAAATCCAGATTTACCAAAAAAAGATATTGATAAAGCTTTAAAATATGCTTTAATTGATTCTCTTCCTGGTATGGTTATTTTAGAACCATCTGGAGAATTACTAGTACGTGGAGATATTAGTTATCCAGATCATTTATTCTATAAGTTAAATAAAATAATTGATGCATATTATGGAGAAATGACTCCAGGAAGTGCTTATACATTACCATTAATGACAGGTAAAACTAGACGTAGAGGAAGTTCTCCTGCATTATATACATCACTAGAATTTAGAGATTCATATTTTGAAAAATTAGTAACTCCTAAAAATAAAACTTATATACAAGAATCTGTTATACCTGAAGTAATTAATAAAGTAGATAGAACATATTCTCAAATGAAAATAGCATTTGAAGAAGATATTCCTACATCAACTACTACAGACCAAGATTCTAGAAAATTAAAATCTGATACTCCATTTTATAATGTTCCAAATTTTGCAGATCAAGTACAACATTTGATTAACAGTTTTGGAGCAGCAGGTATTAAAGTAAATATTACTTTAGATAATACTTTACCTGTAAAAGGAAGAGTATCTGCAGTATCTAATACAGCAGCAGATATTACTCTTAATCCAACTTTAATGACTTCTGATACTCATATTCACGAGTTTAGTCATATTCTTATAGATCTTTTAGGAGTAGATAACCCATTAGTAGCACAAGCTTTAAAGTTAGTAGAAGGTACTACTTTGTATGAAGAAGTTAAAGAGGCATATCCTGAATTAGAAGGAATAGCATTATCTAAAGAAGTACTTGTTACTGCAATGGGAATTGAAGGAGCTAAAGTTATTTCTAAAGTACAAGGCCCTATTCAAACTGCTATTAATAAAATTATCAGAGCAATTAAATCTTTATTTGGAATTAAAGATGATGCAGTTACTTTACTTGTAGAAAAATTGTTTAGCAAACGATTAAATGCTACAGAATTTAAAGGACAACTAACTAAAGAAAATCAAAACAGTAAAAAATTAGATAATAGAATTAAAGATTTTAAAGATCTAATTGAATATACTAGTATAGTTTTACAAGATCGTTTAACAGTATTAGAAAATATGCCTGTTAAAAGTGATGATGTTATTGTAGAATTAAAAGCTCAAATTAACAAAGTTAAAAATGTTAAGAAAGTAGAAGATTTTATTGACTTTGTGCAGTATGTTGAAAAAGTTACAAAGTTAACTGAGATGGGTCTTGATGAAGTATTTAAAAAATACAGTAGTGCTGATAGAGAAAACTTATCTGAAAAAGAAAGGTTAGATGTAATGCAAGATTTATTTACTATTGGTAACAATATTAAAGACTTTTTTGGATCTAACTTTTCGGAAACAAATGTAATGCGAAGACTTAAAGACTCTATTTTAGATAGAGAAGAAATGCTTAGTAGTAAAGGAAAAGACACTGCTAAAGTAACAGCATTAGAAGAAAAAGTTGTAAAACTCATCAGTCGAATGGAAAGAGCTCAAAAGAAATATCATGAAGCTGGTCTTGCATTTCAGTCTGATTTGTTGTTTGAATATCATACTCCAGAAATTAATGATACAATTGAATCTCTTGTAAAAAATATTGAAGCTAATAAACGATTAATTTCTATTAGAAAAGATGATAAATACGAAGCTATTATGGCTAAGTATGCAGATAAAAAATTAACTAAAGAAGAAGAAGCTGAAAAATTAGAAGAGTTAATTCAATTAAATATTGAGCAATTACGTAATAAAAGAATTACTAGAGAAACTTTATTAGAAGAACTTAGAGAGATTCAAACTGATAAATCTGCATTTAGTTACATGTTAGATCCATTTATTTATTCTTCTCAAGTAAGTCTTCAATTATTTGCAACTCACTTAAAAAATAAATTGTATCAAGCTAATGCTGATACTAGAGATCTTATAGATAAAATTGCTCCAGCTTATAGAGAATATGAAAAATGGAAAGGAGCTGATTTAAATCCAAGATCATTTAATGAAGATCTTTTAGAGACTCATACATATTATATACCTGATCAAAAAACAGGTAAATTACGACCTATGGAAATGCTTTCATTTGTACAACCTTATGATATTACTAAATATCATAATGCTGAATATGAAGCAATTAGAAAATTAAAAGAACAATATCAACGTCCTGATAGAACTAAAGATCCTGAAAAATACTTAGACTGGGCTAAAAGTGATGCAGGTACTCAATATTTTGCAAAAGTAGCACAATGGTATAATAAAAATACTGTTGTAACACAAGAAGGTATTAAGATGGTAGAAGCATTGCAAAATAGACGTCAAGTTATTAATGCTACTCTTACTACTTATAGAAAGTCTCCAGATATATATGCAGATAAAATTTCATTGTATGAAGCACAAATACAAGATATTAATATTCAAATTGGAAGACTTTACGATAAAAAGAATGATCAATATAAAGGAGTAGCAGTACGACCTAACGATAGTTATCGTAACCCCAAATATGATACTTTGATGAAAACAGAGCCTGCAAAAAAATATTATGAGGCCCTATTAGAAGTATATAAAGAAAGTCAATCTTTTACAGGTAAGCAAATACCTACTAAAAACAGTTGGGATGAATTTTCATACGTTGTTCCATCTATTGAGTCTGAAGGATTACAAAAAATTCAACAAGATAAATACAATGTATTTAAATCTGCAAAAGATTTTGTAGGACGAGAATTTTCATTTTTATCTACAGATGATTCATACGGAGCAGTTATTAATGCTAATAAAGAACAACGCAATAAAGTAGTTCCAGTATTTTATGTAAATCCTACAGATGCTAAATATGTTAGCCATGATATAGGAACTACAATAGTTTTATTTGGAGGAATGGCTAATATGTACAAACGTAAATCTGAAATTCTTGGATCTGTAATTATGATGCGAGATATTTTAGAAAGACGAGAAGTACTAACTGTAAATGCTGCAGGAAACCCAGTTACAAATGCTACTGCTAAATCATTAGGATTTAAAAGAAAAGATAGAAGTAAAGATTTATCTAATAACTTTAAACATCTTTCAGAATTTATTGATCAACATTTTTTTGGAGAGCATCAAATTAAAAAAGAATTTAATATTTTAGGTAAAACATTAAGTGCTAATAAATTATCTTCTAAATTAGTTGGATATACTGCATTTAATGCATTGGCTGCTAACGCATTGCAAGCTGTTAATCAGTTTACAATTGATAATGAAAAGATTGCAGAAGAAGCAATAGCTGGTCAATTCTTTAATGGTAAAAATGCTGCATGGGGTAAAATTACTTATGCAAAAGAAATGCTTAATGGAGGAATTAAAGACGTTAAAAAATTTAACAGTGATAATAAACTTTTAAGATTTACTGCTGAATTTGATTTACTTAATGATGAGCTTAAGGGTAAAGAAAAATTAACAGGAGCTCAAGCTTTAAAATTTGCATCATTAGATTCTGCTTTTATAATGCAGCAAGTTATTGAACATGAAACAGCCGTTACTCGCGGACTTGCTTTAGCAGATGCATATCGTGGTAAACTTAAAGATAAAGACGGTAATGTAATTAAAAATGCTGAAGGAAAAGATGCTAATCTTTATGATGTATATATTAAAGATGAAACAACTGGTAAGTGGGGCATAGATCCTAAAGTTGCTAATTTTAAAAAGATTCAATTTATTAATAAAGTTAGTGGATTGTATAAAAAAACTAACCAAGTTAAAAGTTCTTTAGATAGTCCTACTATTAATAGAAGATGGTTTGGTAGTCCTTTAACTTTGTTTAGAAATTATTTTATGCCAGGTCTTAGAAAACGATTTGG
>VFQT010000500.1_pt1 | contig 56440 bp, 49 predicted proteins | sample 3512381 | NCBI WGS metagenome assembly VFQT01 (sample SAMN10412376, study PRJNA504923) | tailings metagenome | isolation source: Relicate 2 Philex TSF3 active mining site | place: Philippines: Tuba, Benguet | collected 2017-08-29
AGTGCGATCATCCAGCGGGTGCTGAGCACTGACGCGGACACTGTGATGCCACCGCCGCACGCGAAGCTGGGGACGTTGAGTACGGGGGAGGTGAATTTGCTGCGTGAGTGGATTCGCGGTGGTGCAGAGTATCAGGCTCACTGGTCATTTATTCCGGTTCCGCGGGGTGAAGCGACGGATGCGACGATCAGCGGGCGAGTGGACAGTTTGATTCGTCGGCAGTTGTCTGAGCGTGGTCTGCAGCAGCAGCGGGTGGCTGATCGTCAGACTCTGATTCGCAGGTTGAGTTTTGATCTGACGGGAATGCCACCGACTGCGGATGAGGTGCGGGTGTTTGTGGAGGATGCTGATCCGGAGGCTGTGTCGCATCTGGTGGATCGTCTGCTGGGTTCGCTGCGTTATGGCGAGCGGATGGCGGTGGACTGGCTGGACGTGGCTCGTTATTCGGACAGCTATGGTTTTCAGGTGGACCGTGAGCGTGAGATGTGGCCGTGGCGGGACTGGGTGATTGACGCGTTCAACCGCAATCTGCCGTTTGATCAGTTTGTGACCTGGCAGCTGGCGGGTGATTTGCTTCCCGGTGCGACTCAGGAGCAGATTCTGGCGACGGCCTTCAATCGGCTGCATCAGCAGGAGGCCGAGGGTGGCAGTGTGGAGGAGGAGTATCGGGTGGAGTATGTGAGTGATCGGGTGCAGACTTTTGCGACGGCGTTTCTGGGTCTGACCTTCGAGTGTGCTCGTTGTCACGACCACAAGTACGACCCGATTACTCAGCGTGAGTACTATCAGTTGTTTTCCATGTTTCAGAACATTGATGAGGCGGGGTTGTATTCGTATTTCACCCTGTCGCCTCCGACGCCCGCATTGACGATGACGGATGCGGCGGCCGAGGCGAAGTTGTCGGAGCTGCGGCAGCGCGTGCTGGATGCTGAGGCGGCATTGCAGACGGAGCGAGTGGCGGGTGCGGAACGTTTTGGCAGCTGGCTGAGTGAGGTGAATTTGGGTGAGTTGTCATTGGTTTCGGGTGAGCAGGCGCGATTTGGTTTTGATGGAGCGGAGGGTGGTCATCTGTCGAATGCGGTGCGGGCGGATCAGCCGGCGGTGCTGCGTGGAGAGAATCGACTGGTGGCGGGTCGTGTGGGTGAGGCGGTGCAGTTTTCGGGTGACGATGCTGTGGATCTGCCGGTGGGTAATTTTCAGCGGCATCAGCCGTTCAGTGTGTCATTGTGGCTGAAGACTCCGGATGTGAAATCGCGTGCGGTGGTGATGCATCGTTCGCGGGCGTGGACGGACGCGGCCAGTCGGGGTTATGAGTTGTTGATTGAGGACGGTCGACTGAAGTGGTCGTTGATTCATTTCTGGCCCGGGAATGCGGCGTCTGTGGGGTTGCGTGAGCTCCTGCCGCTGAACGAGTGGGTGCATGTGACGGTGGTTTCGGATGGCAGCAGTCGTGCGGCGGGTTTGTCGATCTATGTGAACGGCCAGCGTGCTGAGACGGATGTAATTCGCGACTCGCTGACTCGCGAGATCACCGGCGGCGGCGGTGACAACATTTCCCTGGGCGAGCGTTTTCGGGATCGGGGATTTCGTGATGGAATGATTGATGATGTGCGGGTGTTTGATGTGGGGCTGACGGCGCTGGAGTGTCTGGCGGTGTTTGATGCGTCGTCGTCGTCGTCGCTGCTGGGTGCGGGTAGTGGCGAAGCGGGTGGTGGTGCGAGTTTGTCGGCGGATTTGAGGGGGCAGTTGCTGGAGTGGTATTTGCTGCGGCGGGATGCGGCTTATCAGGGATCTCTGCAGCGTCTGCAGGAGGCTCGGCGTGCCGAGGCCGACTATTTTCAGGGCCTGAAGGAGATTATGGTGATGCGTGAGCTGGCGGAACCGAAGCCGGCTTATGTGTTGTTCCGCGGGGAGTATAATCAGCGTCGCGAGCAGGTGCAGGCAGGAGTTCCTGCAGTGTTGTCGGCCTTCCCGGAGGGGGCTCCGCGCAACCGTCTGGGGCTGGCGCGCTGGCTGACCGCTCCGGAGCATCCCTTGTTGGCGCGAGTGACTGTGAATCGGATCTGGCAGAGTTTGTTTGGTCGGGGTTTGGTGCGAACGGCGGAGGATTTTGGCAGTCAGGGCAGTCGTCCGTTGTATCCGGAGGTGCTGGATGAGTTGGCGGATTATTTTGTGCGCAGTGGGTGGGATGTGAAGAAGCTGGTGAGGGCGATTGTGCTGACGGAGACGTATCAGCAGCGGAGTGTGGGTTCGGCGGGATTGATGGAGGACGATCCGGACAACGAGTTGCTGGCTCGCGGGCCGCGTTTTCGTTTATCGGCCGAGATGATTCGGGATAATGCGCTGCATTCGGCGGGGTTGCTGAAGGAGCGGATTGGTGGTCCTCCGGTGAATCCGTATGAGATGACGGAGGCATTCAAGCCGGCTGGTGTGAGTGGTGGTGACGAGGCGTATCGGCGAAGTGTGTATACGAGCTGGCGTCGGACCAGTCCGCCACCAGCGATGCTGGCCTTTGATGCTCCGAGGCGTGCTGTGTGTACGGCGAAGCGGGAGCGAACGGATTCACCTTTGCAGGCATTGATACTGCTGAATGGTGTGCAGTATGTGGAGGCAGCTCGAGTGCTGGGGGAGCAGTTGTGGCAGGGGAGTGGAGGCGATGTGGAGGCGATGATTCGGGAGGGTTGTCTGCGGTGCTGGAGTCGTGAGCCGGACGAGGCGGAGCTGGGGATTTTGAGGCAGTTGTGGGTTGAGCAGTTACATCATTTTGCGGGGCAGCCGGAGCGAGCGGCGGAGTTGCTGTCGGTGGGTCAGCGGAAGGCGGCAGCGGGTGTGTTGCCGGCGGAAGCGGCGGCGGCAACTGTGCTGGCTCAGGCGTTGCTGGCCTATGACGAGTGTGTGGTGCGGCGGTAGGTGCAGGTGTTTGGTGTGGTAGTGAGTTTGTTGAGGAGAAGCGAGATGCTGTCGGAAATCCTGTCGCAGAATCGGCGGACATTTCTGTCGAATTCGGGTTTGGGTCTGGGATCGATAGCGTTGGCTGATCTGTTATCGCGGGAGGTGCGAGCCGGCGAGGGTCAGGAGTCGTCGGTGGCGGATGCTGTTGACTCGGGGCCGCCCGGTTTGACTCATTTTGCGGCCAAAGCGAAGCGGGTGATTTATCTGTTTATGTCGGGTGGTCCATCGCAGCTGGATCTGTATGACTACAAGCCGTTGCTGAAGCAGCGTCATGGCGAGCAGTTGCCGGATTCTGTGCGTGGCGGTCAGCGTTTGACGGGGATGTCGGGGAATCAATCTTCGATCCCGTTGGTGGGTTCTCCATTTGGATTTCGGCAGTATGGCGGTGGTGGGGCGTGGTTCAGTGATTTGCTGCCGCATACGGCGTCGGTGGCGGATGAGTTGTGTGTGATTCGATCGTTGTATACGGAGGCGATCAATCATGGTCCGGGTGTGACGATGTTCCAGACGGGGACTCAGATCGCGGGTCGCCCGAGTATAGGTGCGTGGCTGAGTTATGGTCTGGGTCAGGACAACGAGGATTTGCCGGCGTTTGTGGTGTTAATTACGCGGGACAAGGGAGGTCAGCCGCTGGGTGCGCATTTGTGGGGCAGTGGTTTCCTGCCGACTCGCCATCAGGGTGTGTTATTCCGGGCGGCCCGTGATCCGGTGCTGTATCTGGGGAATCCGGCGGGTGTGGATGCGGGCAGTCGTCGGCTGCTGCTGGATCGTCTGCGTGAGCTGCATGAGCATCAGCATGAGCGGATGCCGGATCCGGAGATTCGTTCGCGGATTGATCATTATGAGATGGCGTATGCGATGCAGTCGAGTGTGCCGGAGGCGACGGATGTTGCGGGTGAGCCGCAGCATGTGCTGGACAGTTATGGTCCGGATGTAACGAAGCCGGGGACATTTGCGGCGAACTGTCTGTTGGCGCGGCGATTGGCTGAGCGTGGTGTGCGGTTTATCCAGCTGTATCATCAGGACTGGGATCATCATGGCGGGTTACCGGGAGCGTTGCCGAAGCTGTGTCAGGAGACGGATCAGCCGGCGGCGGCATTGATTCGTGACCTGCGTGCTCGGGGTTTGCTGGATGAGACACTGGTGGTGTGGGGCGGCGAGTTTGGTCGGACGAATTATTGTCAGGGTCGGATTCAGCCCAATTTTGGGCGGGATCATCATCCGCGTTGTTTCAGTGTGTGGATGGCGGGTGGTGGGGTGAAGGCTGGTACGGTGTACGGTGAGACGTGTGAGTTCGGGTATAATGTGGCGACGGATGGTGTGCATATTCATGATTTGCAGGCGACGATGCTGCATCTGCTGGGGATTGATCATGAGCGACTGACGTACAAGTTTCAGGGGCGTCGTTACCGACTGACGGACGTGCATGGTCGGCTGGTGACGGGAATTCTGTCTTAGTTGTGAGCGGCTGGCGGGTGTCTGTGATGGTTGGGACGAGGTCAGTGGGTCGTCGTGAGTTTCTGGGTGCGGCAGCGTTGCCGTTACTGTGTTCGCGTTCTGCTGTGTGGGGTGGTGGTAATTCTGATGCGGCTGAGCTGCCGGTGGCGGCGCTGATTACTGCGTATTATCCGGTGAGTCATGCGGATGTGATTGTGTCGAAGATTCTGGAGGGTTATTTGCGGAACGGTGGGATGCCGCGTCCGGGTCTGAAGCTGGTTTCGATGTATGTGGAGCAGCAGCATCCGCATGACATCAGTGCAGCGATGGCGCGGCGTTACGGAGTGCGCGTGTGTGGATCGATCGACGAGGCGATCACATTGGGTACGGATCGTGTGCAGGTTGCGGGTGTGTTGAGTATTGCGGAGCACGGGGATTATCCGGTGACGGAGTTGACTGGTCAGAAGATGTATCCGCGGCGTCGATTTTTTGACGAGGCGGTGGCGTCGTATCAGCGGTGTGGGGCTGTGGTACCGTATTTTAATGACAAGCATCTGGGGTGGCGGTGGTCGGATGCGGAGACGATGGTGGGAACGGCGCGGCGGCTGGGTTTTCCGCTGCTGGCGGGGTCATCGGTACCGCTGGCGTGGCGATTTCCGCAACTGGATTTACCGCAGGGCTGTGAGATCGAGTCGGCATTGACGGTAGGCTATGGTCCGCTGGAGGACTATGGGTTTCACGCTTTGGAGGCTCATCAGAGCATGCTGGAGCGTCGTCGGGGCGGCGAGTCGGGTGTGAGTGAGGTGAGTGTGTCGGTGGGGGCGGGTATTCGTGGGGCTGAGGCGGCGGGGGAGTGGTCTGGTGAATTGTTTGGTGCGGCGATGTCTGTGTTGCCTCGAGGAGCAGCGGCTGCGGCGAGCTGGGATCCGCTGCAGGCGGAGTATGAGGGAGTGCGGAACCAGCCGGCTGCGTATGTGATGACTCATGCGGACGGTCTGCGATCGGCGGTGATTATGACGGCCGGGTTTTCTGGTGGGTTTGCGTTTGCCTGTCGGCTGAAGGGGCAGCGGGAGCCTCTGGCGTGCTGGTTTCGGCTGCAGGAGGGGGGAGTGTTTGGGCATTTTTCGTATCTGGTGGATGCGTTTGAGGCGACCATGCGAGCGGGTCGGGCGGTGTATCCGGTTGAGCGGACTTTGCTGACGACGGGAGTGCTGGATCGCTGCATGCAGTTGCTGGCGGCAGGTGGTGGCCGGATGGCGACTCCTGAGTTATCCGTGGCTTACGCGGGTGGTGACTGGGCATTTGCGAATCATCCGAAGTCACGACTGCAGGTGCCGTATGAGTAAGTCGCTGCGGGGGCCTTGTGGTGTGCCGTTGCCGTTGTTGTGGCTGTGGCTGATGTGGCCGTGTGTAGGTGTTTATGGGCAGTCAGTGGCTGTGTCTGAGCCGCCGTTGTCTGAGCGGATTGACGGATTGCTGGAGGCTGTGGTTCCGGGTTTGGAGCTGGCTGAGGCGAGTGATGCGGAGTTTCACCGGCGGCTTTATCTGGATCTGGTGGGTCGTGGTCCGACGGTGCAGGAGAGTGAGCGGTATTTTCGGCGGCTGCTTGCGGAGCCGGGTGCAGTTGAGCGGACGCGTGTGGAGTTGATTGAGGACCTGCTGAGTCGGGCAGAGTTTGATCGGTATTATTCGCGAGTGCTGGAGGTGATGTTTACGGAGCGTCGTGAGGTGATTTCGGTGCTGGAGTTTCGGGCGTGGATTCAGCGTTGGCTGGAGGAGCGTCGTCCGCTGAACGAGTTGTGTGCGGAGATTCTGGCGGCGGACGGGACGGGTGAGCAAATGCGTCCGGCGGCTGCATTTATGCTGAATCGTGCCGCCGAGCCTCATTTGGTGACGAGGGATATTGGGCGAATATTTTTTGGTCGCGACATCCAGTGTGCGCAGTGTCATGATCATCCGCTGGTGGCGGATTACGAGCAATCGGAGTATTTTGGGATATTGTCGTTTGTCAGTCGGACGTATGTGTTTCAGGACGAGAAGCGTGGCAATTTTCCATTTTTGGGTGAGAAGGGTGAGGGTGTCCTGGAGTATGCGTCGGTGTTTGAGCCTGGTGCGGGTCGAGCGTTGGCGCGGCCTGTGCTGCCGATGGTGATGGCGATGGATGCGGAGCCGGAGTTTGCTGATCCGGCTGATCTGTATGTGGTGGTTCCGGAGAAGGACCGGCGTGGTGTGCCGCGTTACAGTCGACGTCAGCAGCTGGCAGTCCTGGCGACTCATCCGGAGAATCATTCCTTTAATCGGAATTTGGCGAATCGTTTGTGGGCGGAGCTGATGGGTGTGGGTGTGGTGCATCCAGTGGACATGCATCACGGTGGGAATCCGCCGATTTCTGCGGCGTTATTGCGGTTATTGTCGGAGGGTTTGGTGGAGCAGGGATATGACCTGCGGGGTTTTGTGCGGGAGATTGTGAGTACGCGGGCGTACAGGCGGAGTGTGCGGGAGCCGGAACTGGAGCGGTGGGCGGGTCCGCCGGGTGGTGTGTCGGGATTGGATGCTGAGGTGTTGCGTCTGGCGGGTGTGATTGCGGGGACTATGCCGCAGTTGCAGGCGAACGAAGCTGAGCGTGAGGGGGCTTTGCGTCAGTTGCAGAAGGCGCAGGCGGCCGTTGAAAGTCTGCAGGGTCAGGTGCAGTCAGCGCGTCAGCAGTTGCAGCAGTTTACGGAGGAGCGGGAACGTGAGCAGTTGCAGCTGGCGGAGCTGCAGCCGGAGCGGCAGCGGTATCAGCGTCAGGTGGAGCTGTTGCAGGGGGCGCTGGCATCGGCGGACATGGCGTTGGAGCAGGTGCCGGAGGATATGGAGTTGCGGGGAGTACGTGAGCGACTGCAGGCATCATTGACAGCGCTGCAGGAGGCTCGTGCGGCCCTGGAGGCTCGCGCGGAGGAGCGGACGGAGGCGGTTGAGCAGGCGAATAATCGCGTGGAGGATCAGCGGGTGCGGGTGCTGGCACTGGCGAACCGTCGTTTGGCGCTGAGTGAATTTGTGGTGGAGGCTCGTGGTGTGCAGCGTGGTGTGCAGCAGCGGAGGCAGGCGTTGCTGGATGCGATTTCGGACAGTGAGCAGCGTCAGGAGCAGTTGCGGGTGCTGCGGAGCTGGCTGGAGCAGCGTGAGCGTCTGCGGAGCGTGGGTGTCGGGGCAGGCGGTGAGGAGCGTGAGCAGGTTGTGGAGCTGGAGCGACGTGAGCGGGCATTGCGGGATTTGTGGCGTCGGAGTTATGTGGTGCGTGGGGTGCGGGGTTTGAATCCTGAGCAGATGTCGGGGGCGACGTATACGGCGCTGGAGCTGGGTCAGGGTGTCAGGCGGAAGGCGGAGTCGGACTGGCTTGAGAGAACTCGGGAGAATCCCCTGGAGCGTGACAATCCGGAGGCTCGCGCGAAGTTCATTTCGGCGGCGGTGGCCGGGCATCAGTGGGACACAGTGGAGGATCTGGTGGTGTCTCGATTTGCGGCCCCCGCGGGGGCTCCGCAGGACAGTTTCTTTGCGACGGTGGATCAGGCGTTGACGATTCAGAATGATCCGACGTTTCAGGGCTGGTTGAAGCCGGGCGATGGCAATCTGGCGGAGCGACTGGGTGGGATGGGGGATGCTGGCGTGGTGGCGGAGCAGTTGTATTTGAGTGTGCTGGGACGATTGCCGGATGCTGAGGAGCGGGCGATGGTGGTGGGTTTACTGGGGGCATCGGGGGGTGAGCGGGCGGGCGTGTTGCAGGAGTTGTTGTGGGGATTGCTGGCGTCTACGGAATTTCGTTTTTCGATGTGACTGTTGGGAAGCTGGGGCGAGCGGATGAGTGGATTTCGGTATGAGCCCTGCGGGACGATTGATCATGGGATCGCGCGGCGGCAGTTTATGGGTGAGTTTTTGACGGGTGGTGCGCTGATGGCGGGCACCAGTTTGTTTTCGCATCCGCTGGGAGCGGGCGAGCTGGTGTCGCGTGGTCGTTCGATGGTGGTGGTGTATTTGAACGGCGGTATCAGTCAGTTTGAGTCGTGGGATCCGAAGCGGGATGTGGAGACTGGCGGGCCGTTTCGCGAGATTTCGACGACGGTGCCTGGGGTGCAGATTTCTGAGTTATTGCCGCGAACGGCGCAGCAGATGCATCACATGGCGCTGATTCGCAGCATCAGCACGGAATTGGATGATCATGGTTTGGCGAATAATTTGGTGCGCAGTGGCCGGATGACTCGATCGGCGACGGAGTATCCGGAGTTGGGTGCGGTGGTGGCGCGGGGACTGGAGCGGGTTGATTTTCCGCTGCCTGGTCACATTACGACATTGGTGGGCGGCGCGGGCGGTCGGGCGAACAATGCGGCGTATCTGGGGCCGGCTTATGCAAGTGTGGGTGTGGGTGCTGAGCAGGGTGGCATTGTGAATGCTCAGCTGCCGGATGGGCTGACGGTAGCGGTGGACGGTCGTCGTCACGACTGGCGGCGGTTTGTGAACAGTCGTCATCGCAGTCGTGTGCAGTCGGCTGAGATGGACGCGTATGCGCAGAGTTACGAGCAGGCATTGCGGCTGATGGAGAAGCGGGATTTGTTTGATATTTCGCGTGAGTCGATGGCAGTGCAGGAGGCTTATGGGAGGTCGGAGTTTGGCAGGCAGCTGCTGCTGGCGCGGCGACTGGTGGAGCAGGAGGTGCCATTTATTGAGGTGCAGCATGCGGGCTGGGATTTTCACCACAATAATTTTGAGTTTCATCTGCATTATGTGGCGGATTTTGACGGGCCGTTTGCCTGTTTTTTGGGGGATCTGGCGGAGCGTGGTTTGCTGGAGCGGACGCTGGTGATTGTGATGACGGAGTTCGGGAGGACTCCGAGTATCAACGCCGGGTATGGTCGGGATCATTATCCGAAGGCGTGGTCGATGGCGGCGGCGGGCTGCGGGATTCAGCATGGTGCGGTGATTGGCGCGACGGATGCGAAGGGTGTGGAGGTGACGGAGCGAAAGGTGGATCATCGGCATTTGTTTCACACGTGGCTGCGAGCGGTGGGGATTAATTCCGGAGGGCAGTTTGAGATTGGGGGCAGGAAGTTTCCGATTGCTGATCCGGCATTTGGTCCGATTGAGGAGTTGCTGGTATGAGGACGGTGACTGTGGACCCGAGGCTGGCGAAGCTGCGGCGGGATTATCCGTATACGGCGCGGCTGTTGTGCTGTCGTGCTGATCCGACGGGGCACTATGTGGTGGCGGGTGCGACTGACGGTACGGTGCAGCGGTGGGAGGTCCTGACTGGGGAGCGGGTGTCGCTGGCTGGTCATGAGAACTGGGTGCGGTCGGTGGCATTTTCACCGGACGGCAGGCTGTTGTATTCGGGTGGCTATGACGGGCGGCTGCTGTGCTGGGATGTGTTGTCCGGGTCGGTGCCACCGGTGCGTTCCGTGCAGGCTCATCGTGGCTGGCTGCGTTGTTTGGCGGTGAGTGCTGACGGGGCATGGGTGGCCAGTTGTGGCAACGACAGTCTGGTGAAGATTTGGTCGGCGGCGGATGGCAGTCTGGTGCGTGAGTTTTCGGGTCATGTGGATCTGCCGTATTGTTTGCAGTTTGTGCCGGGTGCCGGAGAGCTGGTGAGTGGAGACATTCGGGGGAATGTGCTGCATTGGCGAATGGTTGATGGTGAGGTCCTGCGGAAGTTTGATGCGGGGGCGATGTTTTCGCATGTGGGCGACATTGCTCCGTTTGGCGGAGCGATTGGATTGTCGTTTAGTCCGGACGTGGGACGCGTGACGGTATCGGGGCTGCATAAGGTTTCGAACGCACCGGCGGGCAATCGTCGTGGCGTGGCGATGTCGTTTGACTGGGTGACGGGAGAGAAACTGCCGCTGCAGGAGTGTCGTCAGAAGGACCTTGATGCAACGATGTGGCGTGCCGTATATCACCCCAGCGGATTTATGATTGGTGTGCTGGAAAAGGAGATTGGGTTTTGGCAGCCGGGAGCGGAGGACGTGTTTCACCTGCTGACGACTCCGGATCACATCTTTGACTGTGACCTGCATCCTGCCGGGACGGATTTGTTTACCGCACATTTTGACGGGCATCTGAGGTGCTGGCAGATGCGGGGCTGATGTTGCTGTGAGTTGGCTTTGTGTTTGTGCAATGAGATGGGAAAGCGTGGGATGTCTGAGCGATGGAACGCGGTGGCGATTGGTCCGGACGGTTGTTTGCGGCTGATTTGTGACGAGGGAGTTGATACGGGTCGTGTGACTGAATCGCAGTGGGTGCGACTGAGTGAGCAGTTTGCGGTGTCGACGGCTGCGGGTCTGGTGGAGTTGTCATTGTCGCACTGGCCGGGGGAGTTACCGGCATCACTGGCGTACTGGCGTGAGTGGGTGCGGGTATTTTTTCGTGCCGTGTGTTATGCGGATGTGCTGCCGGGGGCAGGTTGGAGGGAGTTACCGTGTCCTGAGGAGGGTGAGCTGCAGGTGCTGGTGGAATCAGCGCCGCCGATGATGGGACTGGAGTATCTGACGGCGGGACTGCTGCGTGGGTTGTGGGGTGAGTTATGTGAGTATGTGGCGGAGAGTGGTGAGAATGATCCCGAGGGTGCTCAGGCGTGGCTGCGTCGTCTGAATCCGTTGGCGCATCAGGTGGGTCGGGTGACGTTTCATCTGGCTGAGAACAAGCGGGATGCGGAGCGACCGTTTGCATTTCTGGCGACGTATTCGCATCGGGTATCGGTGCAGGCCAAACCGGCGCATCGACCATTGGCAGAGGCGTTGAAGCAGAGTGTGGCTGAGGGTGACGGTGGTCAGCTGGAGCGACTGCTGGAGCCAGTGCGGCGTGCTGCGGCTGGTTCTGCGGTGGTGGCGGAGCTTTTGAAATCGAAGCGACTGTTTGCTCCGCAGGCCTGGTCTGTGTCGGAGGCATATCAATTTTTGCAGGAATCGCCGCTGATGGAGTCGGCGGGGGTGGTGATCCGCCTGCCGAACTGGTGGGCGGCGCGTCGGCGGTCACGGCCCCAGGTGCAGGTGAAGATTGGCAGCAGTGCGCCGTCGCAGGTGGGTCTGGACAGTTTGCTGGATTTTCGTCCGGAGGTGGTGGTTGATGGTGAGGCGTTGTCGGAGTCGGAGCTGAAGCAGTTGCTGAAGGGGGCTCCGGGGTTGCAGTTGCTGCGTGGCAAGTGGGTGGAGGTGGATCAGGAGCGGATACGTGAGGCGCTGAATCACTGGAAGAAGGTGCGTGCGGCGAATCCGGACGGTTTGGAGATTGTGCAGGGGATGCGACTGCTGGCGGGTGCTGCGATTTCGGGCAGTGAAGTTGTGGCAGGTGTTGTGGCGGAGTGGACGAGGTTTGAGGCGGGTGGCTGGCTGCGTGAGACATTGCAGCGGATGCGTGCGCCGGGTGCGGAGGCGGATGGCAGCGGTTGTGAACCGGGTCGTGATCTGCGGGCGACGCTGCGTCCGTATCAGGTGCGTGGTGTGCAGTGGCTGTGGTTTATGACGGAGCTGGGTTTGGGGGCGTGTCTGGCGGACGACATGGGTTTGGGCAAGACTATTCAGATTCTGGATCTGCTGTTGCAGCGCAAGCGTCTGGCTGGGAGGCGTCGGGGTGCTCCGAGTCTGCTGATTGTTCCGGCGTCACTGCTGGGGAACTGGAAGCAGGAGGCGGCTCGATTTGCTCCGGGTCTGACGGTGTGTCTGGTGCATGGATCGGAGATATCGGCTGAGGAGCTGCGACGTCGGACGGCTGATCCGGAGTCTGGTTTTGCGGATTGTGATCTGGTGGTGATCAGCTATGGGATGGTGCGTCGGCAGGCGTGGCTGAAGCAGTTGCAGTGGTCCCTGATTATTCTTGACGAGGCTCAGGCGATCAAGAATTCCGAGGCAGCTCAGACGAAGGCCGTGAAGGGTTTGAAGTCTGCTCGTCGGCTGGTGATGACGGGGACTCCGATTGAGAACCATGTGGGCGAGCTGTGGTCATTATTTGACTTTTGCAGTCCGGGTTTGCTGGGCGGTGTGACCGAGTTTCGGCGTTATTTGAAGAGATTGAGTGAGCAGGGTGATGGTCAGGCGTATGCGGGTCTGCGTCGGCTGGTGCAGCCGTACATTCTGCGTCGTCAGAAGACGGATCCGGAGATTTCGCGGGATCTTCCGGAGAAGATCGAGATGCGTGCGGAGTGTGGTCTGACGCCGCAGCAGGCAACGCTGTATGCGGGGGTGGTGTCGGATCTGCAGCAGCAGTTGAAGCGTGTGGACGGGATGCAGCGTCGGGGTCTGGTGTTGTCATCGCTGCTGCAGTTCAAGCAGATTTGCAATCATCCGGCGCAGTTTCTGGATGGGGGCGAGTATGTGCCGGAGCACAGTGCCAAGTTTGAGCGATTGCGGCAGCTGTGTGAGCCGATTCGGGCGCGGCAGGAGAAGGTGCTTGTGTTTACTCAGTTTCAGTCGCTTTGTGAGCCATTGGCTGAGTTTTTGCGGGGTGTCTTTGGGCAGCCAGGACTGGTGCTGCACGGGGGAACACCGGTGAAGCGTCGGAGTGAGCTGGTGAAGGAATTTCAGAATGATGTAAGGCGGTCTTTTTTTGTGATCTCGCTGAAGGCGGGTGGTGCAGGTTTGAATCTGACAGCGGCATCGCACGTGGTGCATTTTGATCGATGGTGGAATCCGGCGGTAGAGAATCAGGCAACGGACCGGGCATTCCGAATTGGACAGCAGCGGAATGTGCTGGTGCACAAGTTTGTGTGCCGGGGCACGGTTGAGGAGCGGATCGATGAGATGATTACGGGGAAGCGTGAGCTGGCGGCTCAGATTCTGGATGGTGACGGTGGTGTGAAGCTGACTGAAATGAGGGATGATGAGCTGCTGAAATTTGTGTCGCTGGATCTGGAGCGGGCGACGGTGGTTTGAGGGAATTTTGTGAGTTGTCAGAGGGAGTGTTGTGATGTCGCGGTATGGCCGTGGGAGAGGGGACTGGGGTGGTGGCTGGGGGCCTTATGTGTCGGTTTCTGAGAAGAAAGAGCTTGGTCGCAGGGCTGCGGCGAAGCTGGCGAAGAAGGAGGGGCGTGATCCCTGTCCGGTGCAGGGAGTGGGTCGAGAGCTCGCGAAGACGTTTTGGGGGAAGAAGTGGTGTGAGAATCTGGATCGGTACAGTTCGATTGCCAATCGTCTGCCGCGGGGTGCGACGTATGTGCGGAATGGTTCAGTGGCGGATCTGGTGATTGAGAGTGGTCGAGTGCGGGCGATTGTGGGAGGCAGTGAAGCTTACACGGTGACGATCAGCATTGGGACCTTGAGCAGCAAAACGTGGAAGGCGATACAGAAGGACTGTGCCAGCGGGATTGAGACATTGCTGGAGCTGCTGCAGGGCCGTTTTAGTACTGAGGTGATGACGAGGCTGACTCAGGAGCGTGGGGGGTTATTTCCGGAGAAGAGTGAGATTTCGATGAGCTGCAGCTGTCCGGATGCGGCGGGCGTATGCAAGCACATTGCGGCGGTGTTTTATGGGGTGGCGGTGCGCCTGGACCAGCAGCCTGAGTTGTTGTTTCGGCTGCGGAATGTGGATCATCTGGAGCTGCTTGGGCGGGCGGGAGCTGCTGCGGCGCTGGATGAGGCACTGGGGGTGTCATCGCAGGGTGAGTTTGCGGAGGGAGATCTGGGCAGTATTTTTGGGATTGAGCTGGAGATGGGCGGAGTGGGTGCGGTTGAGCGGATGGGTGCAGGAGCGGTCAGAAAGGGGGTGAAGAAAGCGGCGAAGGCGGGGGAGGGGAAGGCTGTGGGGAAGGTGGCGGAGCGGGCGGTGGTGAAGAAGGCTGCCAAGACGGCTGCCAAGACGGCAGGGGAAAAAGCTGCGAAGAAGGCAGTCAAAAAATCCGTGAAGAGAGTTTCGCAGGATCTGGCGAAGAAGATTGGGGAAAAGTCGGGGGCAGGTGGCAGCGGAAAGGGGCGGTCCGGTGGTTGAGATGCGAGCGGTGAATGCGTCGGATGTGTCGGAATTTCTGAGGGTTTCGGAGAGCAGCGGATTATTTCGGGGGGAGGAGTTGGGTGCGGTTGAGGGGATGCTGGAGGGTCATTTTGCGGCTGGCGAGTCGAGTGAGCAGACGATACTGGTGTATGAGTCGGGTGGTGTATTGCGTGGTGTGGTGTGTTTTACGGAGCGTCCGTTTGCAGACCGTGTGTGGGAGCTGCAGATGATAGCGGTGGACGGCGCGGAGCAGCGTCGTGGGATTGGTGCGCGGATGCTGCGGGCAGTGGAGGATTGGGTGCGGGAGCGGGGTGGTCGTTTGCTGCTGATAGAGACCAGCGATCAGGGCAGTTTTGAGAGGACTCGGGAGTTTTACCGCAGTCATGGATATGCGGAGGTGGCGCGGATTCCGGATTATTTTGCTGACGGGGATGGGAAGGTTTCGTTTGTGCGGCGGCTGAGTTAAGGACTGTGGTGTTTTCCGATGTGAAACTGAACTGGTCAGGGGGGTGCAATTTGGGGTAGATTTCCGGGTGGCTGTGGCTGGCGGGAGGCTGGCGGATGTGGGTCGAGATTTCGGGGAGGCTGGGTAGCGATGGAACTGTTGTGTCCGATTTTGGGCCGGGTGACTCGCGTGCGACCGACGGCGTTTCGTTCGGGCGAGTGGCAGGTCGTGCGTTGTGAGGAGACGGGGTTTGTTTTTCTGGCGAATCCACCTTCGTATGAAGCATTGACGAGTGAGCATGCGTGGGAGGTGACATCGGCGGCTGAGAAGGAGCGGCGGAAGTCTGCGGAGCCGTTGTTGTCGAAGCTGTCTTTGGCGGCGGCGAGGCTGAAGCTGCGACTGTTTCCGCGTCGCAACCGTTTTTTTACATTGGCGCAGCAGTTGTGTGCGGTTTTGCCGGATGACCAGCCGATGCGGATTCTGGACATTGGCTGTGCGGCGGCTGATTTGCTGCAGGATTTGCAGGGGCGTTTTGCGGCGGTGGGTCGGGGGATTATTCCGCTGGGGATCGAGGTGTCAGCGCATTTGGCGAGGCTGGCCCACCAGACGTGTGCGGGCATGGGTGGTCGGGTGGTATTTGCAAATGCGGTGGATGGTGCGGGGCAGTTTGGTGCTGAGAGTGTGGATCTGGTGATCATGTCATCCTTTCTGGAGCATGAGGCTCAGCCGCTGGTGTTGCTGAAGAAGCTGCATCGGGTGCTGTCGCGGGACGGCATGGTGGTGTTGAAGGTACCGAATTTTGCGTGTGTGAATCGCGTTTTGCGTGGTGGCCGCTGGTGTGGTTTTCGGTATCCGGATCACGTGAACTATTTTACTCCGACGACCCTGCGTCGTCTGGCGCTGGAGTCGGGGTTTGAGGTTTCGCAGGGATTTCTGGACTGTCTGCCGACGAGTGACACGATGTATGCGGTGTTGCGGAAAGCGGCAGCAGCGAAGTCGGCTGCGGGCAGCGACGCGTCAGTTGCATCGCAGCGTCGTGCAGCTTAGTGGAGTTCAGCGGGGGTAGACTTCGAGGGCATTTGGTGCGGCGGCGAGGTCGCGGGTGAGCTGATCGGTGTTGCAGCACTGATTCAGTCGGGATCCCTGCTGCAGCATATGGAGCAGTTGTCGGAGCGCAGCTTTTTCTCCGGCGTGGAATCCATCGATGGCTTCGCTGTCGTCGGCTCCGAGGCTGGCGAGATTTGGGAAGCAGTGGAGTTCGTGGCTGGTGCTGCTGAAGATCTGACGGAGTGCAGCGGGCAGTTGTTCGATGTAGTGATGCCGACCTGATTTTTGCAGTGCGTTGCTGACGGTGTCTGCGAATGGCGGCAGGAAGGCGACGACGTGGATGTCGAGTTCTGAGCAGGTCCGCAGCAGCTTTTGCAGACTGTTAAGAGCCTGTGAATCGGGTATGTCGCCGAACTGAAATCGGTCGGTGCCGCTGGCAATGCGTTTGAGTGTTCCGGCGAACTGAAAATCCGGGGTGCGGGGATCCTCGTCAAGTCGTTGCAGGACCTGTCGACCGTAGGCGAAGGAGCCATCGGGTCGAAATCCTTTGGCGTTCTGCCAGGCATTCAGGCCCCAGGGGGCATCCGGGCGATGCTGCAGCAGCGGGCTGATTTCGATGCGTCTGCGGGCGACGTCAGCGAGCACATCGGGCAGCAGTCGGAGGCCGGTTCTGAGGTCGTGGGAAGGGTTTTGTGTCCAGCGATCTGTGGAGGTATTTCCATTTGCAGCGATCCATGCGGAGTTGAACATCCACTGATCGAGAGCGATGAGCAGTGTTTGTGGTCGGCGGTCTGCGGGAAGCAGGGAGAGGAAGGTGCTGAAGTCGCTGGTGGTAAGGATGGAGTAGCCGGCGTTCCAAAAGGGGCAGACGAACATTTCCCGGCGAAACTGCAGGACTCGAGAGGAGCCGACGGCAAGGACATTCTGACGGGGCAGCATCAGGAGTGCCTGATGTTTCATCCATGGGTAGTTTTGTTCATTCCATGCGAAGCCGATAAGGCCGCGATTGTTTTTGAGTGACTGCTGCAGTGTGGGTCGCAGGTCGCGGAAGGCTTCACCGGACCAAACGAGAATGGTGAAGGCGGGGATGGCAGCGAGCAGTATTGGGAGTGCGAACAGCATCAATCGAAGCAGGAACAATTCCAGTTCCCGGCGTTGGCTGGTGTGGCTGTCGGTGTGGTGGCTGTGAGTCGGTTGCGACATTGGTGTGCGGGATTCAGAACTGGAAGTAGATAAAGCCCTGCTGTTCTCCGCCGAATTTCAGCAGCAGGAAGATGACGGTGTAGCAGATGAGCCAGCGGACCCAGCGAGGCGGTCCGTCGGGGGCGAATTCGAGTGCGTGGGTACGACCTCGCTGAATCCATTCGGCAGTGAGGAACGCGACGACGAGGATCCAGACATGTGAGGGTACGGTCAGGCTGGAGCCGGAGCGGAGTGTGAACATGCGGACAAGGATTTGTGTGGCCTGAGTGAGTGAGGCAGCGCGAAAGAACGTCCATGAGAGCATGGTGATGAGGAAGGTGGTGAAGATGTGCAGGGCTTCGCGGGGCTGTGGCAGCAGTGGCGCGTTTGGTGGGAAGGGTTCGAAGCGGCGGGCTGATCCGGAGAGCTGCAGAGGGAGGAACCAGAGGGCATTGATGAGGCCCCATGCGGGGAAGGTCCAGTTGGCGCCGTGCCACAATCCGCTGATAAGGAAGACGGCCATGGTATTGCGAATCATGCGTGGTTTTGAGCAGCGGCTGCCTCCAAGTGGCAGGTAGACGTAGTCGCGGAACCAGGTGGAGAGTGAGATGTGCCAGCGGCGCCAGAATTCGGCGATATCGCGTGAGAAGTATGGGAAGGCAAAGTTTTGCATCAGGGAGAACCCGAACAACCGGGCGACTCCTACGGCGATGTCAGAGTAGCCTGAAAAATCGCAGTAGATCTGGATTGTGAACAGGAAGATTCCGGCGAGGAGTGTGGTGGCTGAGGCGTGATCGGAGTTTTCGAATGCCTGGCTGGCGAGTGCAGCGCAATTGTCGGCGATGACAACTTTTTTGAACAGGCCCCAGAGAGCCTGTCGGCAGCCGTCGATGGCAGCTGTCATGCTGAAGTGGCGGCTGCTGAGGAACTGCGGCAGCAGGTGCCCTGCTCTTTCGATAGGTCCGGCGACGAGTTGGGGAAAGAAGGTGATGAAGGCGAGCCAGGCGATGAGATTGCGTGTGGGCTGCAGTTGTCGTCGGTAGACGTCGATGGAGGCACTGACGGTCTGGAAGGTATAGAAGCTGATGCCTACGGGCAGAACCAGATCGAGTCGAGTGGTGGCTGGGCTGAAGCCGGCGAGTGCGAGTGCATCGTTGAGTGAGCTGATGAAGAAGTTGCAGTATTTGAAGACGGCGAGGATACCGAAGTTGATGACGAGGCTGCAGCCGAGCAGTGCTTTGCGACCGACGGGGTGTTGTGTGCTGTGGATGAGATTGCTGACGGTGAAGTCGAGTACAGCAGAGAACAGCATGAGCCCGAGGAAGCGTGGGTCCCACCAGCCATAGAAGACGAGGCTGCCGGCCAGCAGAACGACATTCTGCATTCGCCATGAGCTGCCGCAGGCGTACCAGCAGGCGAAGAACATGATCGGCAGGAAGACGGCGAATTCGAAGGAGTTGAAGAGCATGAAGTTGGGGAGGGTGAGGCGGGTCGGGGTCTGATTGATGTTCAGGCGGCGCTGGATTCGGGCGTAGCGAGCGAGCCTGAGCTGTTATGACGGGTTACCGGCTGTGGCAGGATGATGGCTCCGGCGGCCGCGAAATCGTCGTAGGTGGCCTGCAGTTCCCGGAGGTAGTTTGTGGAGGTGCCGGGTGGCATGAGAGGTCGGACATCGAAGCAGGAGACGGGTCGTCCGTAGATGGCGGGGAGGCTGCGTGCGACGGAGGACATCCAGGTGACAAAGGCTTTGGGCAGGTAGCCTTCGCGGATGCCGAAGAATTCGGCGAGGTATGGCAGTTTTTCGGCGTTTGGCGGGCCGCTGATTTCGCGTGGGTGGAGGATGTAGCGGCAGCGGCTGGCGTTATGGAATTTCAGGGCTGCATCAATGGTGGCATCCACATCGAGCTGTAGTCCGAGATCCCGCTGCAGGGGCTGGGAGAGGAAGACGATTTCGTCGCGAACGGGAAGTTTATCCGAGACATGGCTCCGGAATACTCGGTAGTCATTGGTGATGACGGATTCCGGAGGCATATCGAGAGCGTAGCTGGTGAAGAATTTCGCTTTGCTGAGGTCCGGCAGGCTGGTGTTTTGTCCGGGGATAAGTTGTTTGAGGGAGCGTGAGCGGGTTCCCTGCGAGCGCCAGGAGTTGACGGCTGACTGCAGGACACCGGCACCACCATCGAACACGATCAGTTGATTGTGGGGAATGGAGTGCAGCAGGTGACGTTGCTGGGTCTGGAATCCGCCGGTCCAGAGGGACTGGCAGTGACCGATCTGCTGTCGCAGTTTTCGGGCGGTGAAAGGGAACAGCAGTTGTGAGATGCGTGTGAGTCGCAGGTTCCATGTGCGAGTCCAGTGGTGATCGATGGCATCGTCAGCGAGTTCTGCGAGTCGGGCCTGTTTTTTGGAGGAGCGGGGGCTGTGAAAGACGACGAGGAAGTTGTCGTCGTCGGGGTGAAAGCGGTCGCGTGCTTCAGCGGCATTCAGGATTTGCAGCGGAGTGCAGGCGAGGTAGAGGTTGGCGGATCGTGAGGTCTGCATGGGGCTGCGTGCCGGGAGTGCTGTGAATTCGGGAGGCTGCGTCACCGGCTTGTGTTTTCAGGCGGCAGCGCGTTGTGTTTGCATGGCGGGCAGCATTTCGAGGGCTGCTCGGAGTACGGTCTCGACGGACAGTCTGCTGAGGTCACCAGCGGGAGCCTGGAGGCAGCGGTTGCGTGGTTCTTCGGGTGGAAATGCGCCGAAGCGTTCGGGGCTGGTTGGTCCGAAGAGTGCAAGTGTGGGTCTGCCGAGTGCAGCGGCCATGTGCAGTGGTCCGCTGTCATTGGCGACAACGAGGTCTGCGCGTCGGAGCAGTTCGATGAGTTGTGGGAGTGAGGAGCGGCGGGTGAGATTGACGAAGCGATCGGTGTCAGCGAGGGGCGGATTTTCCCATGGCAGGTGGCTGTCCCAGACGACAGTGCAGTGTGGATCAGCGTTGAGCAGGTCGCAGGTCAGCTCACGGAATCCGCGCCATTCCTTGTGAGCTCCGCGACTGTTGGGGATCATAACGACCAGTCGCTGGCGGTTGAGTCTGTGATCGAGGCTGTCGGGTGAGTCACCGTGCATGATGACCGGGGAGTGCAGTCGTGGCTGGAGTCCGAGTGGCGGGAGGAACTGCAGCAATTTGCTGATGGCGTGTGAGTTTTTTCCGGCTGGAGGGAGTGGTGCGATGTGGTTGCAGGCGAAACGGCTGCCTTCGCGTGCATCAGCGATACCGATTTTTAGGGGCGCATTGGCGGCCCAGGTCATGAGTCCGGATCTGAGGAGTCCCTGAAAATCGAGCACGGCGTCGTAGTGTCGTTTGCGGAGAGTCTGCATGACGCGGGCGATTGCCAGGATTCCGCGGAATCCGGGAGCGTGCTGGAATTCGATGATTTCGCCGTTGATGGTGGGGCAGCGTCGAACGATGTCGGCGAATCGGGATTTGACGACCCAGGAGATTTCTGCGGACGGCAGCTGATCGCGGATGGACTGAGCGACCGGGAGCGAGCAGATGATATCGCCGAGTGAGCTGGGTTTGATGATCAGCAGTCGCATACGGTCAGCGGCCTTGAAGTGTGTGGGTCAGGCTGCTTTTCGCAGCTGGGGATTAAGTTCCGTATCATTGTACATTTTGAACTGGAAGTAGACGCGGAAGCTGCGAGTGCCCTGCTGAACTTCGGCCAGCAGGTCGCTGAGTGCGACTGCGAGGTCCTGAATCTGTCGGCGGATGACATTCAGTCTGGTGCTGCAGCGTTCGCGATGTTCGGGAGCCGCGTCGAATCGCAGAGTTTCTTCGTGCATGTGATATTCCTTGAGCGCGAGGATGGACAGGCGATCGACCATCATACCGGGCGTTTCGGAATTGAAGGGGCAGCCGGATTCGCGTGGCTGCAGTGTCTGTATGAGGTGTTTGTCGATCTGTTCGACGAGGTCATTGCGGCGTTGGTTGTGCCGATCGATGGTGCGTTTTGCCTGGCGGATGCGTTCGGGTCCGAGGTCATCGCGGCGTGCGATATCCTCTTCGTGCCAGAGAGAGAAATTTTCGAAGTGGTTTTGTCGGGCCAGAGCGAGGATTCCGGATTCGCTGTTTTCCGGTGGTGCCTGGTGCCATGCGGCTGTCCAGAGTGCGTGTGCAGCGAGGATTTCCTGAACGTTCATGGCAGTTACCTGATCGGGTGAGTGGGGGTGAAGTCAGAGTTTCAGTGTCAGGCGGACTTTTTTCTGCGGGCGCGGTGTCCGGCCCACATTTTTATGGCGTTACAGATCAGATCATCGGTGGTTCTGGCAAGTTGTCCCAGCCACGGGTAGCGGATGGTGAAACCATTTTCGACCATGGTTTTTCCGGTGTGTCGGACGTATTTCAACTGGTCCTGATCGAACATGCGGAAGCAGGCGTAGCGGGCTGCGTTATCGCGGCTGTGCGGCTGCAGGTCTGTTCGGAGCAGGCTGACGAAATCGGTGACAGTGCGGGGTGTGTAAGCGACCTGCAGATTGTCGAAGAAGGATGGTCCGAGTGTGATAACGGGTTTACCGGCCCAGCAGGCTTCGACGGTGATGGTGGAGCCGAAGGTAACTACGATATCGCTCCATTCCATGATGCTGTAGGAATTGACAGGTTCGTCTGCGTAGTGGATGCGTACGTTGGGCAGTTCGGCGGTTTTTTTGAACGGTGTGAGCAGATCGCCGGCCATGTCTGCCTGGTTCGGGTGGAACCGGACGACGAAGAACATGTCAGGATTTTCGCGGCAGGCTTTTTCGACGATGGGTCCGTAGTCGAGGAAGGGTGAGATCCAGTCTTTTCCGAGCGAGGCGAATTCATCCTGGCTGCTGAGAAAGATGCTGACTTTTCGTGTTCCGGGTGACGTTGTCGGTGGTGTGAATTCGGTACCGTGTCGTTTGGCGTATTTGTTGGTGCGGGGGCGTCGATTGGCTGTGTACCATGCGTCAGCGGCATCATAATCCGCAGGCTGCTGCATGATACGTTCCTGAATTTTGCGTCGATCGTGGACGAGGTATCCTGGGCAGATGAAGGGGTGTTGTTTAGCGCTGACTTCGAGGATTGTGAAGTCGATGCCGGCGGAGCGAGCGGCGACGACGGCGAATTTGGAGCAGCCGTGTCGCCCGTTGAAAACTTCAATTCGTTCGGGCTGCAGTTCAGCGACGACGTTTTTCATGGATTTCAGCAACCTGGTGGAGTTGCTGAAGTAGCGTCGTTTGATGCGACGGATGAGTGGTTCCCGGCGGGCGGTTTCGGGCATGGTGCGGAATGTGGAGATGACACCGCTTTGCACACCTTCAAGGACGGCGCGTTGCTCGCTGAAGGGCAGCGTTGGCTGCTGCTGATCGACGGAGGCATCAACGGCGAGTGGGATGGTCTGCAGTCCGAGTTCGGCGGCGGTGCTGCGGACGCGGTTGCGGCAGACGAGGCAGGCGGCGGGGTTTCCGGCGTAGTTGGCGGCGCAGGTTCCGGCAGTGGCATTGCAATGGGTAACGACGACTTTGTGTCCGTCATCCTGCAGTTCGCGAGCGCGTGCCATGGTGACGAGCAGGTGTTTTCGCCAGAGCGGGTAGGCGGCATGTACGACGACCGTCCCGGCCGCGGGCTGAGCCGTGGTGGTGGGCTGCGTGAACTTCAGAGTGTGTTCGCCATCCATATGCGATTGCTCCTGAGCCTGCCCGGCCACAACCGGAATCTCAGGCGGCTTTTGCGCTGTTGCCGCTGACATGTGCTGCCGTCCGGTCATCGACACCATTGCCGCCCACGCGGTGCCGCAGGTGCCAGCGTCCCTGTGCGTCCTGTTTCCACAGGTGCGGAGATCGGAATCTGTCGGTGATGGTGTGGAAGTGGTCGGGGTCCATTTCGATGTAATCCATCACTTCGCGGAAGTAGCGATCGGGGAATTCGCCATCGAAGCGGTTGACGAGTGCGACAGCTTCTTCGCGGGAGATGTGTCCGTTGCGGATTTCCTGTGATGCATCGTAGGTGGCACGACCAATGCCGAATTTGATCCAGGTTGTGTAGTAGTGCAGGTCATCGATTTTGTCGTCGATGCTGTTGTATTTGCTGTAGGTGCCCTGTGTGCGGAAGGGGCGTGCTTTGAAGCCGCAGTTTTCGACTGCGTAGTAGTAGACTTCCTGAGGAGTCCATTTCAGGTAGTAGCCGAGGTAGTGCACCTGCACATCAACCTGCTGCAGTTCAGCTTCGCGTGGGGGCAGAAAGCAGGCGAGGTCCCCCTGACTGACTCCGTAGCGTTCTGTCAGTTCGCGGATGGAGACACCGGCGAGGTACATTTCTTCGAGATTGTCGTAGGTGTGGAAGGATTTGTCGCGGAGGCTGGAAGTGGTATCAGCGATTGGGTTGCCGTATTCCGCTTCATTTTCGCCGTAGAATACGAGCGGGATGCCCATTTTTGCGGCGAGGCGCGGACCGAGATTTTTTTGTCCGAGGATGAATGTCTGGAAGGGGTGAAACAGGTTTTCGATGCTGAGTCTCGTCAGCAGCTTCATGACTCGACCGTTGCGGGTGAACGACAGATTGTCAAAGCCACCGACGTCGATCCAGTTCTTCCAGTTCTGGTAACCGTATTCGGTGTACAGGATAGGAGGCCAGGTAACGGTCAGCGGGTGCATGCCGTATTTGTATTTGAGGACGTGTGCCTGGTAGGCGCTGTCCTTGCCACCGCTGCCGGGCACGAGGCAGTCATATGAGCCATCCTTGCTGCGATAGCGGTCCAGCAGCTGCAGCAGTTGTTCTTCGCGGGATTGCCAGTCGATGGTCTGTTTCTGTTCGGCGACGCGGCAGGCATCGCAGATACCCTGAGAATCGATGGCGAGGGTTTTTTTGCGGGAATCGATAGTGTGACGGAATTCCACTGCGGAAGCGGGGCGCTGGTTGGACATCACGCAGCGGCTGCAGAAGCGGACTTCCGAGGGGAGGCCGTAATATGCCGGAAGTTTCTCATCCATGAGTCAGAATCCGAACAGTTCAGTTGGCGGTGGTGAGGCTGGACGCCCAGTGTTTGAGGAACTGCAACCCGTAGCGAGCGCTGCGTTCCGGGTGGAACTGTACGCCTGTTACATGGTCACGTCGAATGGCAGAGCAATACTGGATTCCTTCGTAATCTGTCAAGGTCAGCACATCGGCGGTGTGTTCCGGTGCAGCAGCGAAGGAGTGGACGAAGTACATCCATGCGGAGTCCGGCAGTCCGCAGTCGATTTGTGGCTGGGATCGGTGGGGATTGAGCTGGATTTGGTTCCAGCCGACGGCGGGTATTCGGCGAAGGCTGCCGTCTGCGCGGTGTTCCGGCAGCTTTCGAACGACGCCGGGGATGAGTCCGAGTCCCTGATGGAGTCCGAATTCTTCACTGGCATCGAGGAGCAGCTGCATACCGAGGCAGATTCCGAGCAGTGGTTTTCCTGCGGCGACGGCATCGCGGAGTGGCTGGAGGAGCTGGAGTTGTCGAAGGGTGTCCATGGCATGTCCGAAGGCACCGACTCCGGGGAGGATGATGCCATCGGCCTGCATGAGGTTTTCGGGTCGGGTTGAGATTTCGGCATCGATGCCGCTGTGCAGGCAGGCGTGTCGGATGCTGAAGAGGTTTCCGAGTCCGTAATCGACGATTTGCACTTTGAGTCTGTTCATGCCGCGTCCTCCATTCGGCAGACGGTTCCGGCGTTGAGCAGAGCTTGTTTGAGTTGTGGGATGGTGCAGGGTCGGACGTGTGTGACGGAGCGTCCGCTTTGCAGGAATTCGCGATTTCCTTCGGGTGTATTTGCGGAGCGGCTTTGAATGGAGTGGATGGCTTCGTAGTGGAGGATACTGCTGACGGCAACAGCACTGACGCTGCAGTTTTTTACGACGTCGACGACGTGTTCTGTTTTCCCGGGACCGCCGTGAGCGATGACGGGGATGCGGACTGCGGCGGTCATTTTTCGGCAGAGTTCGAGATCGAAGCCTTCGCCGGTTCCTTCGCGATCGATGGAGGTGGCGAGGATTTCGCCGGCGCCCAGTTCTTCTGCCCGAGCCGCCCACTGCAGTGCATCGACGCCTGTGTGTTCGCGTCCGTTATCGGTGAAGGCGAGCCATGAGCCGTTGGCCTGTTTTCCGGCTTCGATGGCGACGACGATGGTGGAGGATCCGAAGCGTCGGGAGGCTTCGCGGATGAGTTCGGGGTCATGAATGGCGGCGGTATTGATGGCGACTTTGTCGGCACCGGCGGAGAGGACGGCGCGGATATCATCGAGTGAGCGGAGTCCGCCGCCGACGGTGAGTGGTATGAAGACTTCGCGGGAGATGCGTGAGATGATTTCGCAGAGGCTGTTGCGGCCGTAGAGGCTGGCGACGGCATCCTGGCAGATCAGTTCATCGGCGCCGGCTTCGTAGTAGTGTCGGGCGAAAGTTTCGGGATCGCCGAGGACTCGGAGTCCCTCCAGCCGGATCCCTTTGACGAGGCTGGGGCCTTTGATGTCGAGTCGGGCGATGACACGAACCATGGACATAGGAAGCGGGCATCCCTGCCGTTTGAGACTGATTCGAGACGGAGTCGTGAGATTACCGGTGGTTGTGGCGCCCGGTTTTGCAAATCCATTGCCGGAGGGGAGGATAGTGTGTGGCGGGTATTGTCGTAAAGACAGAACGCGTTGTGCGAGGAACAGGAAACCGACTGATTGCAATGAAAATCCGAACGGATTCGGTTTTTGGCGGGCAGTTTTTTGTGGGTGGGCATTTTTGTTGGGAAAAGCGGCGTTTTCGGGGGTATTTGACGGTTGGGAAATCGCTGGACTTGACCGATGTCGGGAGGGTGGAATATAAGCGGGAGGTCTCGGAGGATTTGCCGGAAACACGAGGTTTCTGCGGAACGAAGATGTGGTATGGCCGGACAGGGAGGCAGGTCGGTGACACGAATTCTCAGTTGTACCTTTGCGCGGGGTGGTTCGAAGGGTGTACCGGGCAAGAACATTCGGATGTTGTGTGGTCGTCCGTTGATTGCGTGGGCGGTGCAGGCCGCTTTGGGCAGCCGTTACATATCGCGGCAGATTGTTTCGACCGATTGTGAGTCGATTGCCGGAACTGCTTGTGCGTGGGGAGCGGAGGCGCCATTTCGGCGTCCGGCGGAGCTGGCGACGGATACGGCGGCGGAGCGTCTGGCGTGGCGGCATGCGATTCAGACGATGGAGCAGCTTGAGCAGACTCGATATGACGTGCTGGTGAGTATTCCGGCGACGTGTCCACTGCGGCAGTCTGAGGACATTGATCGTTGTATTGAGCTGCTGCTGAGCACGGATGCGGACATTGTGGTAACAGCGACGGAGGCAGCGGCGAATCCGTACTTCAACATGATTACGATGGATTCCACGGGTTCGGCGCGGATTGCGGTGCAGCCACCAGGGAATGTGGTGCGTCGCCAGGATGCTCCGGATGTCTACGAGCTGACGGCGGTGGCATATGCAGCGCGTCGTGATTCGGTGATGAATCTGGATTCGATTTTTGCGGGTCGTGTGCGAGCGGTGCTGGTGCCTCGTGAGCGTGCCGTGGATATAGATACTCCGCTGGATTTTGAGCTGGCTGAATTTCTGATGCAGCGTCGGCTGACGTCGGAGGGTATGCCGCAGGTGCTGCGACGTGCCGCGTGAGTGGTGTGAGCGGGGAGGGGGATTGCGTCGTCCGCAGCGGAAGGAGTGAGTGGTATGGAGACGTCGGTGCAGACAGTGCTGGCGGGTGAGCGGGCGATTGGTACCGGTCAGCCATGTTTTGTGATAGCCGAGGTGGGAGTGAACCACAATGGCAGTGTGGATCTGGCGCTGCGTTCGATTGATGTGGCCGCGGAGGCGGGCGCTGATGCTGTCAAGTTTCAGACATTTCGTGCTGAGAAACTGGTAACGAAAGCAGCTCCGACAGCGAAGTATCAGGCGGAGAATACTGGTAAGCAGCAGACACAGTTTCAGATGCTGAAGTCGCTTGAGCTGAGTGACGCGGACCATCGGGTGATCACGGAGCATTGTCGAGCGCGGGGGATACTGTTTATGTCGACTCCGTTCGACGAGGACAGTGCGACGATGCTGAATTCGCTGGGGATGACCATTTTCAAGGTGCCTTCGGGTGAGCTGACGAATCTGCCGCTGCTGCGTCACATTGCTGGATTTGGTCGTCCGCTGGTGATATCGACGGGCATGAGTACTTTGGGGGATGTGGAGGCGGCGGTTTCGGCTGTGGAGAGTACTGGGAACGGGCAGATTATTCTGCTGCACTGCGTGAGCAATTATCCGGCGGCGGCCGGGGATGTGAATCTGCGGGCGATGCTGAGCATGCGAGCGGCTTTTGGTTTGCCGGTGGGTTATTCGGACCACACGCTGGGGATCGAGGTGTCGCTGGCGTCGGTGGCACTGGGCGCGTGTGTGGTTGAGAAGCATTTTACTTTGGATCGCAGTCTGCCTGGCCCGGATCATCGTGCGTCATCTGAGCCTGAGGAGTTGCGGCGTCTGATAGCGGGTATCCGTACAGTGGAGGCGTGTTTGGGGACGGGGCGGAAGGCTCCGTGCAGTGCTGAGCTGGATACGGCGAAGGCGGCGCGGCGAAGTCTGGTGGCTGCGACTGATTTGTCGGCGGGCACCTGTCTGACGGATGAGATGATCGCGATTCGGCGACCGGGCACCGGTCTGCCTCCGGCGATGAAACCGTATCTGATTTCGCGGACACTGCGAGTTCCGCTGGCTGCGGGCGAGCTGCTGCGGCTGGAGGATGTGGGATGAGGACTGTCTGTGTGGTGACAGTCGGTCGATCGGACTGGGGGCTGTATCTGCCGATTTTGCGCTGTCTGCGTGAGCGGGGGGATTTGCGGCTGCATTTGATTGCCGCTGGTGCTCATCTGGTGTCTGGTCATGGTCGTACGGATGCTGTGATTGCGGCGGACGGGTTTGAGATTGAGGATCGTGTGCCGATGTTGCTGGCGTCGGATGACGCTGCAGCGATTGCGGTGTCGATGGGTTTGGGGACGATAGGATTTGCGCAGGTCTATCAGCGTGTGCGTCCGGATCTGCTGCTGGTGCTGGGGGATCGGTTTGAGATGCATGCCGCGGCAGCGGCGGCGGTTCCGTTTCGGCTGCCGACGGCGCATGTGCATGGTGGCGAGGTGACGGCGGGGGCGATTGACGACTGTTTTCGGCATGCGATAACGAAGTATTCGCATCTGCATTTTGCATCGACAGCGGAGCATGGGCGACGGATTGTGCAACTGGGTGAGGAGCCGTGGCGGGTGACGGTCAGCGGTGCGCCTGGGCTGGATCATCTGGGCCGTATTCGTCTGCTGAGTGTGGGGGAGTTGTCGGAGCGGGTGGGAATGTCGCTGTCGGAGGCACCGATTCTGGTGACTCAGCATCCGGTGACACTGCAGTCGGAGCGTGCGGGGGAGCAGACGGAGGCGTTGTTGAGTGTGCTGGCTTCGATGGAGGTGCCGATTGTGATGACACGGCCGAACGCCGACACGAGGAACAGTGAGATTGTGGAGCGACTGGAGCGGTTTGCGGCGGGTCGATCACGTGTGCGGCTGGTGAGTAATCTGGGGACCGAGGCGTATTTCAGTCTGATGCGTCATGCGGCGGTGATGGTGGGGAATTCTTCGAGCGGGATTATTGAGGCGGCGTCGTTTCAGTTGCCGGTTGTGAATATCGGTTTGCGGCAGGAGGGTCGTCCGCGTTCGGGGAATGTGCTGGATTGTGATGACAGTGCGGCGGGGATTGGTGGTGCGATGCGGCGGGCGTTGTCGGCGGAGTTTCGTGAACACTGTCGGGGTGTGCGGAATATTTACGGGGACGGTCGTGCGGCGGAGCGGATCGTTGGAGTGCTGGGTTCTGTGGCACTGGACGAGCGATTGCTGATCAAGCGATTTTTTGACTGTGGGGCGGGTTTGCCGGAGCTTTTGAGTCCTTTCTGAGGTGTGTGATGGTGGCGGACGGGGTGGTGTTGATTGGTGCCGGCGGGCACGCTCGAGTGCTGGCGGATGCATTGCATCTGCTGGGCCTGGCGGGGCGTGCTGTGGTACTGGACGCCCGTCCGGAGTTGTGTGGGACGCGACTGCTGGGGATTCCGGTGGCGGGCGGTGACGAGTTACTTCCGCGGATGAGAAGTGAGGGTTTTACGCAGTTTTTTGTGGCGGTTGGTGGTGTTCGGGCCTTTGGTTTGCGGCGGCGGCTGTTTGAAGCGGCGGTGCAGGCGGGACTGACGCCTGGAATTCTGCGACATCCGGCAAGCGTGGTGGCAGAATCTGCGGTGCTGGGGCCGGGAAGTCAGGTGCTGGCGGGAGCGATCGTGAATGCGTGTGCGGAAATTGGAGAGAATGTGATTCTGAATTCCGGTTCGATTGTGGAGCATGATTGCCGGATTGGCGCTGACGTGCATATTGCTCCGCGGGCCTGTCTGGCCGGTGGTGTGCGGGTTGGTCGGCAAGTCCATATTGGAGCCGGAGCGACAATCTGCGAGAATCTGGAGATCGGTGACCGTGCGATCGTGGGTGCCGGTGCCGTGGTGATCAGGGATGTGCCGCCGGAGGCGGTAGTGGCGGGTGTGCCTGCCAGAGCGATACGGAGATCAGGTTCATGAGCGGCAGGGAAGCCATCTCGATACTGGAAAAGCTGTTGATTCAGGCGTCGGCGACGGTGCAGGACGCGATGGCTGCGATTGATGCCAATTCGCGGGGCGTGGTGCTGCTGGTGGACGAACAGCAGCGCTTTCTGCGAACGATTACGGACGGGGATCTGCGTCGAGCGATTTTGGCGGGTCATGCACTGGGGACGTTGCTGAGTGTTGCGGTGGACATTCGCAACAAGAAGTCGACGACGGCTCCGGTGGGAACTCCGCGGGACGAGCAGCTGGCGATCATGGCGAGGGCTCAGATTCGCCATCTGCCCTTGCTTGAGGCGGACGGCACGGTGGCTGAGCTGAGTTGTGCGGACTTTGTGCGTGAGGAAGTTCTGCCGCTGCAGGCGGTGATCATGGCGGGTGGATTTGGGACTCGGCTGCGGCCGCTGACCGATGATACTCCGAAGCCAATGCTGCAGGTGGGCGGTCGCCCGCTGATGGAGCGGACGATAGAGGGATTGCAGCGTGCCGGCATTTCGCGAATCAATGTGACGACGCATTACATGCCGGAGAAGATTATTCAGCATTTTGGAAAAGGGCAGAAATTCGGGGTGGACCTGAATTATGTGTCCGAGGACCAGCCGCTGGGAACGGCCGGAGCGCTGCGGCTGATCAGTGAGGTGGATGAGCCGTTGCTGGTGATGAACGGCGACATTCTGACGAACGTGGATTATCGGGCGATGATGAAGTTTCATCGCGAGCATCAGTCGCAGTTGACGGTGGCATTGCGGCAGTACGAGATGCAGGTGCCGTATGGGGTTGTGGAAGCGAAGGACGGTATGGTGAGTGAGCTGCGGGAGAAGCCGCGGATCACATTTTTGGTGAACGCAGGGATTTACCTGCTGGAGCCGACGGTGTTGAAGCACATTCCGGATGCCGGGCGCTATGACATGACGGATCTGATTAACCGGCTGCTGGCTCAGGGTGAGCGGGTCGTGGGATTCCCGGTGATGGAGTACTGGCTGGACATTGGTCGGCTGGATGATTTTCAGAAGGCACAGGAAGACGTGGAGCGAGTCAGGTGGGCAGCATGAGCTGGACAGGGAAGCGGGTACTGGTTACGGGGGCGGGCGGTTTCATTGGCAGCCATCTGGCGGAGTCGCTGGTGCGTGCCGGTGCCAGTGTCCGGGCGATGGTGCGTTACAATTCGGGCGGTCGTCGCGGCTGGCTGGATGAGTCACTGTTGCAGAAGGACATGGAGATTGTGGCGGGTGACATTACCGACAGTGGTTCGGTGGCGTCAGCGATGCAGGGTCGGGAGGTGGTATTTCACCTTGCTGCATTGATTGCCATACCGTACTCGTATACGGCGCCATTGTCATATGTGCAGACGAATATTGTGGGGACATTGAACGTGCTGGAAGCTGCGCGGCGACTGGGCACGGAGCGGATTGTGCAGACGTCGACGAGTGAGGTGTACGGGACGGCGCTGTTTGTGCCGATCTCGGAGACTCATCCGCTGCAGGGTCAGTCGCCGTATTCTGCCAGCAAGATTGGTTCGGACAAGCTGGCGGAGTCGTATTACAGGTCGTTTGGTTTGCCGGTGGTGACGGTGCGACCGTTCAACACGTATGGTCCGCGACAGTCAGCTCGGGCGGTGCTGCCGACGATCATTACTCAGTGTCTGGCGGGACGTACGGTGCGATTGGGCAGTCTGACTCCGACTCGCGATCTGAACTATGTGGCTGACACGGCAGCGGGTTTCATGGCCTGTGCGGCTCATCCGGATGCCGTGGGTAAGACTTTGAACATTGGCTCGGGTCGTGAGATCAGTGTGGGTGATCTGGCCGGGCTGGTGGCTCGTCTGGTGGGAACGAACGTGCGGATTGAGTGTGACGAGCAGCGGCTGCGACCTGCGGCGAGTGAAGTGGAGCGGCTGCTGGCTGACAATCGACTGGCGGCTGAGACGGTGGGCTGGAAGCCGACTGTTACGCTGGAAGATGGCCTGCAGCAGACGATTGAGTGGTTTCGCGGGAATTCAAAGGGTTATCGAGCCGATGTCTACAACGTCTGACCAGAGTGGCGAGAGATTTCTGCCATTGAGTGAACCCTGTCTGCAGGGGAATGAGTGGCAGTATGTGAAGGAATGTCTGGATTCCGGCTGGATTTCATCGGTTGGTGCGTTTGTCAATCGATTTGAGCAGCGGGTGGCCGAGTATGTGGGTGTGAAGCATGCGGTGGCGACGGTGAACGGGACGTCAGCATTGCATGCGGCGATGCTGACGGCGGGAGTGGAGCCGGGCGATGAGGTTTTGGTCTCGACGCTGACATTTATTGCCACGGTGAATGCGATTCGATATGCGGGTGCGCATCCGGTGCTGATTGATTCTGAGCCGCGGTACTGGCAGATGGATCCGCAGCTGGTGCGGGATTTTCTGCGTCGGGAGTGTCGGGCAGAGCATGGTGAGCTGCGGAATCGGGTGACGGGACGTCGTGTCCGTGCGATCATGCCGGTGCATGTGCTGGGTCATCCGGTGGATTTGCCGGCGATTACTGCCGAGGCAGAGGCGTTTGGCCTGCGGTTGATTGAGGATGCTGCGGAGTCACTGGGAGCGTCACTGCACTGGAAGAAGATTGGTGCGACGAGTGATCTGGCGTGTGTGAGTTTCAATGGGAACAAGACGATCACCTGTGGTGGCGGCGGGATGATTCTGACGAATTCGCAGTCCGACGCTGATCGAGCCCGTTACCTGACGACTCAGGCGAAGGACGATGCGATCGAGTACATCCACAACGAGGTGGGGTACAATTATCGGATGACGAATGTGCTGGCGGCGATAGGACTTGCGCAGCTGGAGCAACTGGATGGTTTTGTGCAGCGTCGTCGTGAGATAGCGGCGTATTATCGCAGTGGTCTGTGCGGAGCGGGTTTGACGTGGCATACGGACGCGCCGGGTGCGAGTTCGACAAGCTGGTTGTCGACTGCGCTGGTGGATCCTGTGCAGGCGGGTGTGACAGCGTGTGAATTGCGGGATCAGCTGCAGCGGTCGAAGATTCAGACTCGTCGGCTGTGGCAGCCGATGCATTTGAGTCCAGCGCACAGAAGTGCTCAGGCTGTACTGAACGGGACGGCTGACCGGCTGTTTGAGCAGGCTTTGAGTTTTCCGTCGACGCCGAATCTGACGGACGGGGATTTGGAGCGCGTGGTGCAGGCGACCGGTGGCGTGCTGCGGATGCGGGTGCGTCGGACGGCGTGAGTTGTGAATCGGCGAAGCTGTGTTGCAGAGGACCACGGGCTGAGTCCGGAAAGTGCAGCCCTGGCCCGTGAGACCAGCAAACCTCACTCGGCCATGATTGAAAAGGTCGGTTGTGGCGAGGCAGCGAGGGTTCCGGCCAGCAGTTCGAGGCTGTCGGAGCCGGTCAGAGTGGGGTTGAAGCGTCGGTAGAAGAATCCAAAGCGGGGTGTTCCGACGGAGATGCGATTGGTTCCGGTACCGCCTTCGATGACGGCGAAGGTGCGGACGGTAAGGGTTTCGCCGAGTGACAGGCGGTCGTTGCCGGCGGCGAGATCGACGTCAATGCGTGTGGCGGTGATTCGTTCGAGGTCCAGTTTGTCGGCGGCTGCAGTGCCGCGAACAGCCAGCTGGATGGTGGCCGTGATGTTCTGCAGGGCGACGGCTTCAGCGTCTGAGAGGCGGAGGCTGCGAGCGGATCGCAGATTGCTGGCGGTCACAACGTCCTGTCCGGTGCCGAGTGAGATGGTGCCGTCGCGTCCGGCTTCGGCGGCCAGCAGGGTGAGTGCATCGTCACCGGCTCCGAGATCCACCAGCAGATCGCGACGAGCTCGGACGGGCTGTGATTGTGCGGTGGCGGTGTTGTCGATCAGCTGGCGGAACAGTGCGGGGCTGGAGAGCTGATCAGCGGCGACGGTGTTGTGGGCGTGTACGAAGAGTGTGTCATCACCGGCTCCGCCACGGATACTGATGTCCCGGCCCGTGACGAGGGTGCTGGTGGAAAAGGTGTTGACCACCGCGCGATCCGCACCGCCTGCCATGTCCAGCAGCAGGTCCTGATTGATCCGAAGATTGGCCTGTTCGAGTCCGATGTCAATGAAGTCTGTTCCGGGACCCAGGTTAACAGCGAGGTCGCGGGAGATTGTCAGATCGGATTTGAACTGCAGTCGCAGGGTGTCGTCACCGCCACCAAGGCTGATGGAGACACTGCGAATGGCGGAGGTGTTGGTGAGGGGAACCGAAACGGAGTCGGAGGGCTGCTGGCCGTTGATGCGGACGAGTGTTCCGGTGGACCAGCCACTGACGGTGACACCTTCGACGCTGAACTGGACAGCGACGAAGTTGCCGTTTGAGTCACCGGCGATGGAGAGGTCGCCGGCGCGACTGATGCTGACGCTGACGATTCCGGAGGCGGTGGGCATGACGGCCGGCTGGATTTCCGGAAGCATGCTGAGTGATTGATCGGCGATGGCAGCGGCGAGGAGGTATCGGGATTCGAGGGGCTGGATGAGAGCCGGGCAGCAGGAACGGCGGGTGTGGCGACGACGGTTTGGCGATTTGAACATGGCAGGCTTTCAGTGATGTGTCAGTTGTCAGTTGTCAGTTGTCAGTTGTCAGTTGTCAGTTGCTGCGCTGAGCAGCTAAAGAAAACTCCCGCTCGTCCTGGTGGGGGCGAGGGGAGTTGGGGTGATTTTTCGTGATGTGTGTGCCGTCGGAGTGTTATTCGGCCAAGACTATCTGAGCGGGCATGATGCCGTTGCCTTCACCGATCATGTCATCGAGAACGCTGATCAGCAGTTCGAGAGACTGTTGAGAGGTGAGTGTCTGGGTGGTGCGGCGGACGGTGATTTTGGGCTGTGTTTTGCCCGAGTAGAGTGCATTGGTGCCGGTGCCACCATTGACAGAGCTGTCGGCTTTAACGCTGACGGATTCGCTGAGGCTGAGCTGGTCAATACCGGCTCCGAGGTCAACCTGCAGTCGGCTGACGTCAACTGCATTGAGGCTGATTTTGTCAGCGCCGGTGCCACCTCGGATGCCGAGGTTGCTGACAGCCGTGATGTTCTGCAGGGCAGCGGATTCGGCGTCGGTGAAACTTGCGTTTCGGTTGGCTCGCAGGTTACTGGCGATGACGATGTCATTGCCGGCTGCAGCGGCGACGCTGAGATCGCGACCGGATTCGACATTGAGCAGCGTCAGGCGGTCATTTCCGGCGGCGAGATCAACGTTGAAGTCGCGTCCGGCGCGAATGCGCTGATTTTGGGCGATTTCGGAGTTGTTTTCGAGGCCCTGGAAGTATTCGACGCTGTAGAGGTTGTCGAGATCCACGAAGTCACCGTCACCGGCCATGATGGAGTCATTTCCGGCGCCGCCGCGCATAGTGATGTCGCGACCGGCGAAGATGCTGGCGGCGTCAGCGGTGAAGACATGTGCTAAGTCATTTCCGGCACCGAGATCGACAGTGATATTCTGGTTGACTTTCAGGTCAGCACTGACGACCTGCAGGGTAAGTGAATCTTCGCCGGAGCCGAGGCTGACGGAGATATCGCGGGTGATGGTCGCGTCCGAGCCGACTCTGACATCGAGGTTATCGGAGCCGCTGCTGAGGCTGATGGTGAGACTGCGCACGGTGGCGGGGAGTGGGACTTCGAGAACGGGCTGAGCAGTCTGTCCGGGCAGGCGGAATTTGGTGGCCTGGAGCCCGTCGACGATCAGAGTGCTGCCTGCAATTTGTACGCTGACCTGGTTTGGTTTGTCGTCCCCGATGAGGGTGATGTCCCCGGCGCGGGAGATGGTTACGGACACGGTGCCGCCATCGACTGCAGGGGCAGTATAGGGCATGATGACGATCTGGGCATCGGGGTCTTTGTCAACGATGTCGGCGGTCAGCAGCTGGCGGGTTTCCAGTGCCTGGATCTCCAGTTGGCAGGCGCTGGTGAATTGACGGTTGCGGGAACGTTTGTTGTGTGACATGGGCAGATGCCTTCGGGAAAAGAGGTTGGGACAGGGAATGAAACTGTAGTTCGTGAGTAAATATCCTACTATGCGATTTGGCTCAGAAGTCGGTGATCGGCGTATCTTCCTTTCGGGTTTGTGTCGATTTCCGGTGGGATTTGGGCAACATTTGATGGTTTTTGCGGGCAAAGGCAAGGTTTTTTCGATGTTTGGGCCTATAAGGCGAGGTGGCAGCGGTGGCAGCGGGTTTTCTGCGACTGGATCTGGGTGAGGGTGGCTGGCTGTTGTATGAACCGGCATTTCTGTCGGTGGCTGAGGCGGATGGGAGTCTGCGGGTTTTGCTGGAGCGATGTGAGTGGGCGCAGTTGCCGGGGATCTTCGGGCATCTGCAGCCGCGGCTGATTGCGTCTTATGGTGATGCGGGGGTGAGTTATCGGTATTCTGGCCGGGATTATGGGGCATTGCCGTGGCTGGAGGAGCTGCAGTGGCTGAGGGGGCGAGTGCAGTCTGTGGCGGGGCATTACAATTACTGTTTGTGCAACCGTTATCGGACGGGTCAGGACAGTATGGGCTGGCATGCGGATGACGAGCCTGAGATGGGGGAAGTGATTGGATCGTTGTCTCTGGGTGCGGAGCGGAAGTTTCGGATCCGCCACAATGAGACTCGGCAGACCCGAACATTTGCGGTTGGTCACGGGACATTGATTGTGATGGGTGGGACGATGCAGCGTTACTGGCAGCATTGTGTACCGAAGACGAAGCGAGTGGTGGGCGAGCGGGTGAATCTGACGTTCCGTGAGGTGCGAGAGATTTCCTGAGTGCTGGTTTGCCAGCCTGGGTGAGATTGGGAGAATGCGGGCTGAGCCCCGGGAGGTCTGGTGGCAGCGAGTGAGAGAAAGAGGCGAATTGGGGCAGCGGTGATGACGGAGAGTGGCAGAGTTCGGCGGCTGGTGTTGTTGCTGCTGGCGGTGGTGTGTGGGTTATGTGACACAGGAGCAGAGATCGTCGAGGCGTCGGATGATCTGCTGGTGGCGGATTTTGAGGGTGAGACCTATGGTGAGTGGCAGGTGACGGGGGAGGCATTTGGTTCCGGTCCGGCGCGTGGTGCCCTGCCCGGCCAGATGAGTGTGGATGGTTTTGCGGGTGTTGGGTTGGTGAATTCCTTTGTGGGCGGAGATGATGCGACGGGGACACTGACGTCGCCGGTATTTCGTATCGAGCGTGGTTATCTGTCATTTCTGATTGGCGGAGGTCGCAGTGATCAGCTGGCCCTGCAGTTGCTGGTGGATGGTCGGGTGGTGCGTTCAGCGACGGGTTCGAATGATGTACCTGGTGGTTCAGAGCAGTTGGTTGCTGAGTCATTTGATCTGACGGAGTTGTCAGGGAGGATGGCGGTTGTGCGAGTGCTGGACGATGCGAAAGGCAGTTGGGGTCACATCAATGTGGACCAGATTGTGCAGACGGATGTGCGTCCGCGGGGTTATGTGACGAATATGGAGCGCAGCCTGCTTGCGAAGACTCGATATCTGCAGCTACCTGTGCGGAATGGTGCAGCGAAGCGAGTGGTGACGTTGCTGGTGGACGGTGAGCCGGTGGTGCAGAACGAGATAGAGCTGGCGGATGGTGCTGTCGACTGGTGGGCTCCGCTGGACATTTCCGGGTGGCGTGACCGCGAGGTGACACTGCGAGTGGACCGTCTGCATGAGGATTCTGCGGCATTGCAGAACGTGGGTGAGAGTGATGAGTTGCGGGACGCGGCGGAGTTGTATGGTGAGCCGTTGCGGGGGCAGTTTCATTTTTCGCCGCGACGGGGCTGGAACAACGATCCGAACGGGTGTGTGTACTACAACGGCGAGTATCATCTGTTTTTCCAGCACAATCCCTATGGCTGGTCATGGGGTAATATGCATTGGGGGCATGCGGTCAGTCGGGATCTGGTGCACTGGGAGGAACTGGGTGATGTGTTGCAGCCGGATGAGCTGGGTCCGATGTTTAGCGGCAGTGCGGTGGTGGACTGGAACAACACGAGTGGATTTGGGGCGGACGGTCGTCCGCCTTTGGTTCTGATTTACACGGCTGCGGGCAGTCCGACGGTGCAGTGTCTGGCCTACAGCACGGATGGTCGGAAGTTTGTGAAGTATGCGGGGAATCCGGTGCTGGGTGAGGTGACGGGTGGCAATCGTGATCCGAAGGTATTCTGGCATGCGGATACGAGGCAGTGGGTGATGGTGTTGTATGTGGAGCAGCGGGGGGGACATACGGTGCATTTTTTTGTGTCGCCGAATTTGCGGGATTGGAAATTGGCGAGTGTGACAGAGGGTGATGCGGTTGGCGGGCGTTATCTGTTTGAGTGTCCGGATTTTTTTGAGTTGTCGGTGGATGGAGAAGCAGCGCGGCGGAAGTGGGTTTTGCTGGCTGCGAACGGAGAGTATGGGGTGGGTGGGTTTGATGGTGTGGGATTTCAGCCGGAGCAGCAGCGATTGGCTGGGCAGCGTGGTCGAGGATTTTATGCAGCGCAGTCGTTCAGTGATGTTCCGGATGGCCGGAGGATTCTGATTGGCTGGTGGCAAACAGAGACTCGTGGGATGCCATTTAATCAGAGCATGACGATACCGCTGGAATTGGGATTGCGTGAGACGACAGAAGGGGTGCGTTTGACATTTGCTCCTGTGCGGGAGCTGTCAGCATTGCGGCGGGGAGTGCAGTCGCTGGGGGAACTGGAGCTGCGTCCGGGGCAGCGGAATCCGCTGGAGGGTATGGAGTCGGAGCTGGCGGATGTGGAGCTGGAGTTTGAGCCTGGAACGGCGGGAGCGGTGGTGCTGACGGTGCGTGGTGTGGTGGTGGAGTATGATGTGCGGAAGCAGGAGCTGGTAGTGGCGGGTCATCGCGTGGCGGCGCCGCTGCAGTCCGGTCGTCAGCATTTGCGGGTGTTGTGTGACCGAACGGGAGTGGAGGTATTTGCGAGTGGGGGTTTGTGTTATGTGCCGATGCCGTTGAATGTGGATTCGCAGAATCGGCGGCTGTATCTTGAAGCGCGTGGTGGAACTGCGGTGGTGCATTCGGTGGAGGTGCATGCGTTACGATCGGCGTGGTCGCGGGGTGGTGAGCGATGAGTGAGTCATGTGGTGAGCTGGTGGGAGCGATTGAGGCGGGTGGCACGAAGTTTATTTGTGCAGTTGGCGGGCGATCGGGCAGGGATTTGCTGGTGCGTCAGCAGTTTGCGACGGGGGCTGATCCTGTGCGGCTGATGACGGAGGTGGTGCGGTGGTTTGGCGTGCAGCAGGAGCGTTGGGGTCGTCTGGCGGCGGTGGGAGTGGCGTCATTTGGTCCGCTGGATCTGCAGCCGGGGTCGGGGACGTGGGGCTGCATCACGACGACTCCGAAGCCCGGCTGGCAGTGTGCGGACCTGGCGGGGCCGTTGCTGCGGGGCTTTCCGGGCGTGCGACTGGCTTTGGATACAGATGTGAATGGGGCAGCGCTTGGTGAGCAGCGGTGGGGTGCTGCGCGGGGGCTGGAGGATTTTGTGTATGTGACGGTGGGCACAGGGATTGGTGGTGGTGGAATGTCCGGTGGGCGACTGCTGCACGGGTTGATGCATCCAGAGATGGGTCACATGCTGTTGCCGGGTGTGGCGGGGGACAGTTTTCCGGGAGTGTGTCCGTTTCATGGTCGGTGCTGGGAGGGATTGTGTTCGGGTCCGGCGATAGCGAAGCGGGCGGGATGTGCGGTGGAGGAGTTATCAGCGGATGACGCGGCGTGGTCGGTGACGATTCGCTGTATGGCTCAGGCGATGATGAATCTGACGTGTGTGCTTTCTCCGCGGCGGATTGTGCTGGGTGGCAGTGTGCGGAAGGCGGGCCGTCTGGGTGAGTCGGAATTCTTTCGGCGTCTGCGGCAGGAGACGGACGAGTTGCTGGCCGGTTATATTGGTGCTTTGAGTATGCGGGCTGGGTGTCTGGAGGAGTATCTTGTGGCACCGCAGCTGGGGGATGATGCGGGAGTGTGTGGGGCGCTGGCTCTGGGGCAGGATGCGTTGTTGTGAGTGTGTCAGGGGTCAGGGGTCAGGGGTTTCTGTTCATTTTTTTTGAGCTGTTTGTTTCGGTGTGAAGGGCTGACAGATGTATCGAATCTGGGTGGACGAGCAGCCATTGGACAGTGTGTTGCCGATGTTGTCGGGGGTTGCGGAGGTGGTGGGTCCGGGTGCGGATCTGGCTGATTTATCGCGTTGCGATGGTGCATTGGATCCTGGTGCGCGGTGGGATGCAGCGAGGATGGACTGCGGTGATCGGCTGCGGGTGATTTCGCGGATTGGTGTGGGTTATGACAATATTGATGTGGGGGCGGCGACGTTGCGTGGGATTCAGGTCTGTTATACTCCGCATGGTCCCACGGTATCGACTGCGGAGCATGCGATTGCGTTGATTTTTGCGGCGGCGAAGACGGTGGCTTATGCGGATCGGGATGTGCGTGCGGGTCGCTGGCATCGGGCATTTCGGACGGTGAAGGGGATGGAGTTGCGAGGGCGAGTGCTGGGTCTGGTGGGTGCGGGTCGGATCGGCATAGAGGTATCTCGGGTGATGCGGGCGGTGGGGATGCGTGTGCTGGTGTATGATCCGGCGTTGACAGCTGAGCGGGCTCGGGAGGAGTGTGTGGAGCGTGCGGGCAGTCTGGAGTCATTGTTATCGGCTGCGGACGTGGTGTCTTTGCATGCTCCTGCGACCGCCGAGACGCGGCATCTGATTAATGCTGCGAGGCTGGCGTGGATGAGGCCGGGTTCGATTTTGGTGAACACAGCGCGGGGGGCTTTGGTGGACGAGCGGGCTCTGGCTGAGGCGTTGCGGAGTGGCCATCTGGCGGCAGCGGGTCTGGATGTTTTTGAGCGTGAGCCGGTGGAGGCGAGCAACCCGCTGCTGGATCTGGAGAATGTGGTGTTGACGGATCACATAGCCAGTCACACGTGGGCCGGTCATCATCGGTTGTACGAGATGGCGGTGACGCAGTTGCTGCAGGTGCTGCGTGGTGAGCAGCCGGACTGCCCGCTGAACAGTGTGTGACGAACTGTCTGATGGGCTGACGATGCCGCTGTGTCAAGCCAATTCGCACGAGGACACTCGCGCTGGATGCTTCGTGCCAGTTGGCGTATTTCCCTGATTCAATACTCCATTGCTGCCTGACAAAATGGGCATTGGAATGGGGCGATTGGAACAGCCGGCTGACGGCTGTCAGATGACGTTCAGTGGCCGCATCATTTCATTGTCTTCGTGATCGAGGATGTGGCAGTGCCAGACGTAGTTGCCCTTGATATCGAAGAGTGCTTTGATGATGGTGATGTCGCCGGGGTAGCAGACGACGGTGTCCTTGCGTCCGGTTTCATGTGGTTCCGGTGGCAGCATGGGGATGGCTGCAGCAGCGGTATTTGTCATTGCGGCCATATTGGCCATGGCGCCACCGGGTATGCGTCCGACGACTTCGAAGGCAACGAGGTGCAGGTGGATGGGGTGGGCATCCATGGTGAAATTGTGGATTTCCCACGTTTCGCAGGAGCCGAGTTTTGGTGTTTCTGTGGCCGGGTGCATCCAGCGCATGGGCATGGGCATATCCATTTGCATGGCCTGATCGAACTGCATGGTTCCGAGCATACCCATGACAGGTCCGTTGAACGCCGGGCTGGAGGTGGATCCGATTTCGTTGAGGGACACTTTGCGTGTGACGGTTGAGGCGGGGAGTTTTGGAACAGCCGGCAGTTTAAGTTTTGCGACGGGCGTACCGGTACTGCCAGTGGTTGACGGTACGGGCGGTGCATTTTTGTTCTTAACAGTCCTGGCCGTCGGGTCCCATGCGACTCGGAATTCCATCACCTGTCCGGTGGTGGCGGGGTCCGCGCTGACCATATCGGCCATGCCGCCGAAGGGAGCATCCGGGCCGAGGTTGAGCAGTTGAACTTTTGTGCCGACCGGCAGTGTTGAGAAGTCGATGATCACGTCGGCTCGTTCACCGGCTGCCAGCAGCAGCTGCGTGGACTTGACGACGGTGGGCAGGAAACCGCTGTCGCTGCCGATCTGGTGAAATGTCCCGCCGTTGGACAGTGTGAGAACGAGTGTGCGAGCACAGCAGCCGTTCAGCAGTCGGAAGCGATACTGGGATTTAAAGACATTCAGGTAAGGCCAGACTTTGCCATTGACGACCATTGCATTGCCGAAGAATTCGGGGTTCCAGACGGGGGGTACGTCAGTGGGGTTTACGGGGTCAGTGCTGTAGGGGCCGGTGTATCCATCGAAGTATTCCCGGGAGGTGGGGTAGAAGAGGCTGCCGTCGGCATTGAAGCAGCGGTCCTGGATGGCGAGCGGCACTTCGAAGGTGCCACGTGGCAGGTTGAGGGCAGTTTCGGTTTTATCGCGGAGGAGGTAGAAGCCGGCGAGTCCGGCGTAGACGTTGAGTCGGGTGGAGCCCATGGCGTGGTCATGGTACCAGAGTGTGGACGCGGGTTGATTGTTGTCGTAGATGTGGTCGCGGCTGCTGCCCGGAACGTACCAATGTTCGGGGAAGCCGTCATGTTCCGGGCGGGTGTGACCGCCGTGGAGATGTGTGATGGTGCGAACTTCGGGGTTAGGGGTATTGAGCATGTAGTTGTAAGCGCCATCAAGTGTGGGATCGATGGGGAGGAGGTGTTTTGTGGGCAGTGCGCTGGTGAAGCGGACACGTGCAGCGACGCCGCTTTGAGCTTCGATGGTGACTCCGGGGTAGCTGCCGTTGTAGCCCCAGACTGTGGTCAGAGGCAGGCCACTGTGCAGGCGGGTCTGGAACTGGGTCATGGTGATGGTGGTGGGGGTTTTCGAGTTGGGTCGAACGACGGCTGGGATCGGCAGCGGATCGATGAATTTTGTGAGTACCGATGTATCGATCGGCATGGGCAGTGCGGCGGCGCGAGCGGACTTTGACGAGAACGAGAAGAAGGCGGAGGCGGCAGTGGCGGCAACAGTGCTGCGGAGCAGGCTGCGGCGATTGATGGCAGAGGCGGAAAACGTGGGCATTGGCTTGATCTTTCGTCAGCGATTTCTGCAGGTAAGGCGTTAGGGAGTGTATTTAAGCACTGCAGAGCCGTGTCGTGCAGCGGTGAGCGGAGACTGTGGACAGCCGTGTTTATATCGCTGCGTGTGCCTCGAAACCAATCAGAATTATGGATCATAATATACTTTTTACCCTGGCCCGCGTGTGACAATTTTTCTTAACATACAGCGGATTCTGTTCTGTTAAAATTGTGATCGAAAAGTGTAAGTCGATCGTGTGATGAATTAACAAAATGTAAAGACATGTTATCGACTGTCGTGTTGTCTGAGTTTCCGATTGTTGGAACATCGGTGGCACGGGTGGCGGGTGCTGCTGTTGTGGTGGACGTCTGTTGGTGTTTGGGTGGTGTGTTGGGACAGCAAATGTGGTGTTTTGGCAACAGTTGAATGCGGGCAACGGGCCGCGAGAAACGTGAAATGTGCAGCGTTTTTTGTGTTTTCCGCTGAATTTGCGAGCTGCGCACGTGATTTGCTTGGCAGGGGCTGTGAGTCTGCGAGTGTTGAGATTCTGCAATTCTGAGTGTGGGGCTGAGCGTGCCCGAAGACATCCCGGCGGAGAGTAACCGGCTGGCTGGTGGCGGTGAGTTGGATGATTCGTTTCGGACGGATTGTCGGGCTGCGGCTGAGTCTGCGCAGCCGTCGGTCGCGCGGGTGGGTGGTCGGTTGTCGGGATTAAGTCGGCGGAGCTGGGTGTCGGCTGGCAGTGGTTTGCTGGTGTTTTGTCTGCAGCCGCTGCTGTGGCTGGCCATAGCAGCTGCAGCCTTGTTTTTGCTGGGTGAATCTCAGCGGCGAGGCTGGCTTCCACGTGGCGGATCCGTTGTGGGTGGTGGCAGCGTGGCGACCGTTGGCGGCCATGGCGACTGGATCTGCCCGATGATGTGTACGGCGGCGATGCAGCGTGCAGGTCGTTGTCCGGTGTGTGCGATGGAGCTGGTGCCGGCGACGAGCGGTCCGGGTGCGTTACGGGGCGATGGTTCGCTGCGAATTGAGGGTGCAGCGCGGCGGGTGGCGAACATTCAGACGGTGCCGGTGCGAAAGGGTGGTGGTGGCCGACAGGTGCGGGCTGTGGGTCGTCTGGACTACGACGAGGGGACTCGGCGGACGCTGTCAGCGCGAGTGGACGGCCGCATCGAGAAGCCGTTTGCGGACTATACGGGGGTGGTGGTGCGGGCGGGAGACTGTCTGGCGGTGGTGTATTCTCCTGAATTGTACAGTGCTCAGGTTGAGTATCTTCTGGCACGGGGCCAGCGTGAGTCGGGGCTGGCAGGTTCTGCGGTGGGTGGTGCGGGGGTTGGGCGTGGCAGTCTGCTTGAGAGTTCTCGTCGTCGTCTGCTGGAGCTGGGGATGACGGAGCAGCAGGTGGCGGAGCTGGAGTCGGGCGGAGAGGCCAGCAGTCGTCTTGAACTGGTGGCTCCGATCAGCGGCACAGTGGTGGAGAAGCTGGCAGTTGAGGGTCAGTATGTGCGTGAGGGTGAGGCGGTGTTTCAGCTGGCGGATTTATCAGCTGTGTGGCTGATACTGGAGTTATTTCCAGAGGAGGCGGCGGGGATTCGTTTTGGGCAGCGGGTGCATGTGGAGGTGCAGTCATTGCCGGGTCGTCGGATTGAGGGGCGTGTCGTGTTTGTAGCTCCGCGGGTATCCCCGGAGACTCGGACTGTTGGTGTGCGAGTGGTGTTGCCAAATGAGGATGGTGAGCTGCGTGTGGGCGATTACGCGCGAGCGGAGATTGAGCCGGTGATCGTGGGTGGTGGGGGGCTGGTGTATGATCCGGAACTGGCGGGTGCGTGGATCAGTCTGCGTCATCCGCACATGACGGCGGCTGGTCCGGGGACGTGTCCGATCTGCGGGGAGGCTTTGATCTCGGGGCGGGAGCTGGGATTTACGGACGAGTCAGCGGAAGTGAGCCGTTTCGTGGTGATTCCGCGGGATGCGTTGCTGATGGCGGGTGACAGCAGTGTGGTGTATGTGGAGTCGGAGCCGGGAAAGTTTGAGCTGCGGAATGTTGTGGCGGGTCGTGTTTCGGGAGGCGAGGTGGAAATTCTGGAGGGGTTAAGTGCTGGCGAGCAGGTGGCGGTGCGGGGAAATTTTCTGATTGATTCGCAGATGCAGCTTTCGGGTAAGCCGTCGCTGATTGATCCGCGGCGTCATATTCCGGGTCTGACATCTGAGCAGTTGGCGAAAATTGAGATGTCACTGGGGCAGCTGTCGCCGGTGGATCGAGAGCTGGCTGAGCGTCAGCGGGTATGTCCGATTGCGGGGATGCCGCTGGGTTCGATGGGTGTACCGATCCGGGTGGAGGCGGGTGGTGCATCGGTGTTTATCTGCTGCGAGGGCTGTCGCGGTCGTCTGCTGCGAGAGCCTGAGAAGTATCTGCGGAAGCTGTCTGCGGGGCTGCCTGGTACCGGGGCAACGGCTGGTGCAGCGGTGTCGTCTGATCCGTCAGTCGGGGTACGGCGATGATTGGCAGCCTGCTGCGATTCTGCATCCGTGAGCGTCTGCTGGTGCTGGTGGCGATGCTGGTGGCTGTTGTATCTGGCTGGACGTCGATGCAGAGTGTGCCATTGGATGCGATCCCGAATGTGGGTGAGAACCAGGTGATTGTGCTGGCGGAGTGGTCTGGTCGATCACCGCGTGACATGGAGGATCAGGTGACGTATCCGTTGTCTGCGCTGCTGCAGGCGGTGCCTGGGGCGCGGAGTGTGCGTGGTCGCAGTATGTTTGGATTCAGTTTTGTGCAGGTGACGTTTGATGACGCGGTAGATTTTTACTGGGCTCGTTCGCGTGTGGCAGAGCGGCTGACGACAGCGGGCGGGCTGCTTCCGGACGGAGTGCGTCCGACGCTGGCTCCTGACGCGACAGCTCTGGGGCAGATTTTCCATTACGTGCTGGAGGGTCCGGCGGGGACTGATCTGGCGGAGTTGCGTTCGCAGCAGGATTTTTTTATTCGGTATGCGCTGCAGTCGGTGGATGGTGTGGCCGAAGTGGCGTCGGTGGGTGGTTATGTGAAGCAGTATCAGGTGGAGGCTGATCCTGCGGCGCTGCGATTTCATGGGGTGTCTCTGAGTCGGCTGGTGTCGGCAGTGGGGGATTCCGGTGTTGACGTGGGAGCTCGGACGGTGGAGTCCGGGGGTATGGAGTTTCTGGTGCGTGGTCGGGGTTTTGTGGGCTCGGGTTTGAGTGAGCAGCAGACGATTGGGCAACTGGAAGAGACGGTGGTGCTGGTGCGTGACGGTGTGCCGGTGCGAGTGCGTGATGTGGCGCGTGTGCAGACGGGTCCGGCGTATCGCGACGGAGCTTTGGATTTCAACGGTCAGGAGGCGGTGGGCGGGATTGTGGTGATGCGATATCGAGAGAATCCGCGGGCTGTAATTCAGCGGGTGCTGGCGAAGATCGCGGATCTGGAGCGGGATCTGGGTGGGATTCGCATTCGACCGGTGTATGACCGGACAGCGCTGATCGACGAGACCGTGCAGACGCTGATGCAGTCGATTGCTCAGGAGACGGTCATTACGATTGTGGTCACGGTGTTGTTTTTGCTGCATTTTCGTGCCAGTTTGGTGATTGCTTTGACATTGCCTCTGGCGGTGCTGATGGCGTGGATCGGGATGCGGGTGTTTGGTGTGGATGCCAATATCATGTCCCTGGCGGGTATCGCGATTGCGGTGGGGACGATGGTGGACATGGCGATCATAATTCTGGAGAACATTTACGAGGGTTTGTCGACGTGGGAACAGCAGGGATGTCCGGGTGGTAGTCGACGTCGTCTGGAGGTCATTCGCAAGTCGGCCGAAGAGGTGGCTCCGGCGGTGATGACGGCTGTGGGCACGACGATCATCAGTTTTCTGCCGGTGTTTTTTTTGACGGGGCGTGATTACCGATTGTTTGCTCCGCTGGCCTGGACGAAGACCTTTGCGTTGGTTGCCAGTCTGGTGGTGGCCATGGCAGTGGTTCCGATGCTGTGTCGTGTGCTGCTGCGAAGTTCGCGGCTGTCTCTGCGTGCGAGTGTGCTGCTGAGTGTGCTGGCGTGTGCTGCGGGAGCCTGCGGGGCACTGACTGGCGATGGATGTGGTCCGTGGCGGGCTGGGGTGCAGTCGGCCGGTGTTTGTGGTGGGTTGTGGACTGCTGAGTGGTGTGGTGGTGCTGTTGTTGTCGCGGGAGCGGATTCGACCGATTGAGCAGAATCCGGTCAGTCGTCTGCTGCGCTGGATTTATGGGGGTCGACTGCGATTTGCGCTGCGTTACAAGTTGCTGGTGCTGTCGATTCCTGGGCTGGTGATTGTGCTGGGTGCGGGTGCGTGGTTTGGACTGGCTCGGGTGCTGAGTCCGGTGGAGCAGCTGGCTGGCATGCTGGGTGCGGATCTGCGGAGTCTGCCGGGTTATCAGCGGGCGTGTGAGGTGCTGCCGGGTCTGGAGTCGGACGACTGGATAGCGCTGGATGAGGGTTCGTGGTTTTACATGCCCAGTCTGTACCCGGCGGCCAGTTTCAGTCAGGCGATGGAGGTTTTGCAGACTCAGGATTCGCTGATTCGGGAGATTCCGGAGGTGGAGAGTGTGCTGGGGAAGATTGGTCGAGCGCAGTCTGCACTGGATCCGGCTCCGGCATCGATGATTGAGACGTATGTGATGCTGAAGCCTCGTGAGCAGTGGCGTCCTGGAATGACAGAGCGCGGCATCTGGGACGCGGTGAATGCTGCTGCGACTCTGCCCGGAGTGACTCCGGCATCCCCGCTGCAGCCGATTGAGGGTCGGGTGGTGATGCTGCAGGCTGGTATCAAGGCAGCGATGGCGGTGCGGATTTATGGAGACAGTCTGGAGGGTTTGTCGGCTGCGGCAGTGTCGGTGGCGGACCGTCTGAAGCGGCATGCTCTGGTGAATGCTCAGGCTGTGGCTCCGGACATTGTGCTGGGCAAGCCTTATCTGGAGTTTGATGTGGACCGGGCCGAAGCAGCGCGGTACGGGATGACGACGAAGATGGTGAATGAGATTGTGTCTGCTGGTCTGGGCGGGGTGGATGCGGCGACGACGGTTGAGGGTCGTGAGCGATATCCGGTGCAGGTGCGTTTCAGTCGTGATGTGCGTGAAAGTGTCAGTGAGCTGCCGTTGGTTCCGATCGTGACTGAGACGGGCGAGGTGGTGCCGCTGCAGCGACTGGCGAGTGTGCGAACGACCTGGGGTCCGGGGATGATCAGCAGTGAGGATTCGCGGCTGGTGGCGCATGTGATGTTTTCACCGTCCGGCCGAGCGGGTGATCTGGAAACGGTGGAGTCGGTGATGAGTGATCTGTCGGGTGCGCGGCGGACTGGAGAGCTGAAATTTCCCGAGGGCAATTTTGAACTTCAGCCGGTGGGATCATTTCAGAGTCAGCTGGAGGCAAATCAGCGACTGATGTGGATTATTCCGCTGGTGGCTTTGATCAATTTTCTGCTGATTTATCTGGAGTTTCATGATCTGCCGGTGACTCTGGCGGTGTTTACGGGGTTGCCGGTGTCATTTGCGGGCGGGATGCTGATGGCGGGTCTGGCGGGGGTGCAGTTGAATACGGCGGTGTGGATCGGGTTTATAGCGACGCTGGGACTGGCGGAGGACGACGGAGTGGTGATGGCGACGTTTATCCGGCAGTTGCTGGGGCGGCGCAGGATCAGCACGGTTCAACAGTTGCGGGCGACGGTTCTGGAGGCTGGTATGAAACGAATTCGTCCGTGCATGATGACGACTGCGACGACTCTGATTGCCCTGATTCCGGTGCTGACGGCGACCGGGCGAGGTGCGGAGGTAGCTCGGGCCATGGCCTGGCCGGTGCTGGGTGGCATGCTGGTGGAGCCCTTTGCTTCGTTTGTGGTGCCGGTGATGTATTGTGCGTTTTTGGAGCTTCGATTGCGTCTGGGGCTGGGGGTCGTGGAGTCTGAGGATTGTGAATCTGTGCGGATTATTCCGGAGCTTCCGTGTGGTTCGGTGGGGTGAGAAGAGCGGCGGCATTTGGTGGCAAGTGACATTGCTTTTCCGGATAGGTCGCGGGGTCTGGTGGCTGTCGTCGATCGATAGATGGGGATGAATTTCTGCGCCGGAGTGACCACGGATGGTCAGGAAAACTGCGTTGATTCTGCTGATTGTGCTGCTGCCCGGGTGTCGGGCTGCGCGTTCGGCCGCGGATCCGCAGACGGCGGATCTGCGCTCCGGGGCTGGAGTGGATACTGAGCAGACGCTGCGTCTGCGCCCGGCTGGTGTGTCTCGCGATGTGTCGGCAGTGCGGTCGGATTTTTCGGGTCCTGTGTCGCTGGAGGCGGTGGTGCAGGAGTGTCTGCGTCGGCACGGTGGTGTGCAGGCGGCGCGGAAGCGAGTGGAGGCTGCAGCTCGGCGAGTGACTGTCGCGGGCAGTCTGCAGGATCCGATGGTGGAGGTGGACAACTGGCCGACGGCGGCGCGGTCCCCGCAGTATGCATCCGGTCGCATGACAAACGAGGTGATGGTTTCGCAGCAGGTCCCGTGGTTTGGAAAGCGGACGAGTCAGGCGAGTGCTGCGCAGGCGGAGGTGCAGGCAGCGCGGGCCGAGTTATCGGCGCTGGAACTGCGTGTGGCCGAGGAGGCTCGGCGGGCATGGTATGAGCTGTACTACACGCAGCTGATGCGGGGTGTGGTGCAGGAGGACCGGCGGGTGCTGGAGAATCTGCTGACTGTTGCAGAGGCTCGCTACGAGACTGGTCGAGCGGGGCAGCAGGAAGTACTGCGGTTGCAGGCGGAGCAATCAAGTGTGGATGCGGAGCTGCTGCGGCTGCTGCAGTCTGAGGAGTCTGCGCGAGCAGAGCTGGCGGGTCTGCTGCAGGTGTCTCCGGAGACGGAGCTGTCAGCGGGAGAGAGTGCGGAGGCGGGTGATCCGCTGGAGCTTCAGGATCTGTATGAGCGAGCGGTGCGGCAGCGACCGGAGCTGCAGGTGATGCTGGCGGAGATTCATCGGGAGCAGCATCTGGCGGACCGTGCACGGCTGGACTATTACCCGGACGTGACGATGCGGATGGGCTGGGGGCGGATGACGACCGAGGGTTCGATGGCTCATGGTGCGGATGGAGTGGACAACGTGAGCGTGGGTTTTGGTGTGAATGTTCCGGTGAATCGGGGGCGTCTGCGGGCATCGGTGCATGCGGCCGAGGCTGGTGCGGCAGCGGCGGCGCGGGATTATGAGCGGCTGAAGAACGAGACTCAGCGGGACGTCAGGCAGTTATTTTCGCTGGCGGTGAGTCAGCGTGACTCATCTGAGTTACTGCGGGATTCGGTGATTCCGAAGACGGAGCAGGCGCTGCGGGCCGCGTTGCGAGGATATCAGGTGGGTGCGACGGATTTTTCGGATGTGATTGCGACGTGGCGGGAGCTGCTGAAGTTTCATGTGGCGCAGCTGCAGATGGAGCTGCAGTACCGACAGACTCTGGCGTCACTGGAGCGAGTGGTGGGTGGAGGTGGTGTGGTGGAGGCGGCACGTCCGTCTGAGGCAGGGGCTGAAGGAGGGGTCGAGGGTGAAGTTATCGAGGAGGGAGCGGAGTCGGGACCGACAGAGGTGCGTGGTGTTTCGATGCTGAGACAACTGAAGCAGAACTATCGACGTGCGGAATGACCGGATGACCGGCGGAGTGAGGGTGTGATGCTGAGTGAGAACAATCTGGTGACGGTGCTGGGTGTGGGTGGTATTGAGCGGCTGGTGGCGGCATTTTATAGGCAGATTCCGGGGGACGATCTGTTGGGGCCGATGTATCCGGCGGAGGATCTGGCGGGAGCGGAGGAGCGGCTGCGTTTGTTTTTAGTGTTTCGTTTTGGGGGACCGCAGGACTATTTGCAGCGGCGTGGTCATCCGGCGCTGCGAATGCGGCATGCTCCTTTTGCTGTGACTCAGGCGGCCCGTGATCGCTGGATGCAGTTGATGGAAAATGCGATCGTGGAGTGTGAGTTCTCCGAAGAGGTGCAGGGTGTGCTGCGGGGGTTTCTGGGGAATGTTGCCACGTTTCTGATCAATCGTCAGTGAGAAGTGTGGGTTGGTGTTTTCTGGTCTATTCTGGCTGGATCGTGGGTGTCGCTGCGGGTTAGGATGTCGGCCGGGCTGGCGGCGCATGGGGCTGGTCCATGCAGTCTCTGCGTATTGAGGGGGGCTCGACGATGGTTTCTCTGGTGTCAGAGCGGCGTGCAGCAGTGTGGGTGCCGGTGTTGGTGTTTCGGCTGCTTATCGGTGTGTGTCCTGCGGTGATGGCGTCCGGGGGCCTGTGTGCTGAGGATCTGCGTGGCTGGCGGCCGCTGTTGTCGTCGCAGTCGGTGTTGCAGCAGGAAGCGGAGCGGGTGGTTCTGCAGGGCTCTGAGTGGACGTGGCTGGTGTCGCCGGAGCGGCGAACGGACGTATCGTTTGAGGCGACGGTGCAGGTGGATTCTGCGGCGACGCAGTTTGATTTTTTCGGTTCGGGGTGGTCTGCGTGGCCGGACCCGCAGTTTGGAGACCGGGGGTTTGAGGCGGGGGTGCTGCTGCGCGGAGCGGCGGATGCTTCCAGTGGTTATCGAGTGCAGTTGTCGACGAAGTATCAGGAGTGTGCATTGGTGCGGTATCCGGACGGCGGATATGTGCGTTCGGTACCGTGTGCTGTACCGCTGCAGCGTCCGTTGCGATTGTCGGTGGTGGTCTCGGGACGGGTGTTGCGGGTGTTGGTGGATGGCGTGGAGGTGCTGACCTGGTCGGATGGAGCAGCGGAGGGGTTATCCGGTGGTGTGCTGGGTGTGGGTGCATCCAGTGGTGCGCGGGTGACATTTTCGGATTTTCGAGTGGGTGCAGCGGAGCGATTGTCGGAGCCGGAGCGTGGACCGCATGTGCTGCGGTTGTCAAGTCGTCGCTGGCTGGGTGGCCGGCAGTTTGTGTTTGACGACAATGAGCCGATTTTGCAGTTGCATTATGCTGGTGACCCGTCGATGTTTGCGAAGCTGCGGCCTGGTCTGAAGCCGCTGCTGACTTTTGATTCGCACTGGGGACTGGAGAATCAGGGGGCGTATCGTGAGGCGCTGGCGGAGTGGACTGAGCCGCGCGTGAGCGGTGGCGGTGAATCGTTGCAGGCGGAGTGGTCAGCGAAGCACGTGCAGGGGCGTTTTACGACGGGCAGTCGTCTGAAGGTGGGTTTTGATTTGCAGCGGCAGGTGTATACGTATGAGATTGAGAGTGAACTGCGAATGCAGCCTGGTGAGCCTTTTGCTTTTCGTTATGGATTTGACTTCGAGCATCATACTCCGCTGGACCCGTTTCGCTGGCGTTATCTGCTGATTCGGGGTCGTGACGGCGAGCTGACGTATCGACCGCTGTCACCGTTTGATCCGGGACCTCTGGCGGACATAGAGAGTGTGTATGGGGTGCGTGTCTGGCATGGCCGCACCGGTGCGGCCGAGCTGGTGGCTCCTGCGGTGGAGTATCTGCTGCAGCCGGAGTGGCTGGAGGTATTGGATGAGCAGGGGCAGCGTCAGCGTCGTCAGCTGAGTACGGCGGTGTGTGCGGCATTTTATGACACGGGTGTATCATTTGCTCCGACTGTCGGTCGAGCGGGTGATCGTGTGCAGGTGCGTTATCGTTACACGGGTTATCCGGTGGCCGAAACGGAGCGAATGTTTGGTGTTGCGAAGGTGCAGAGCAATCCGCGGATTGATCCGGGGCATCATTTTGTGTTTGCGGGTGAGCAGTGGCCGGTGATTCGGTTTGGTTCGAAGGTGGCGATGGATCAGCCGTGGTGGGGTGGTCGTCCGTTTTTGTCGGGTCACAATGCGCGACCGAGTTACGATGTTGTGGACGAGGGTGGTGGTCAGTTGCGGCTGGGGCCGGTTTCCTGGGGTGTGGCTCCGGTGGGTCCGGCGAATCCTGCAGCGGGTCGCTGGCTGGTCACTGTTCGGGTGAAGTCGGTGAATGCGGTGGGTCCTGGCGGTCGTGTGGAGTTTTACTGTTTGAAGAAGCCGGATGCTGCGGGGAACGGTTATGTGCTGATGGATGGCGGTAATGTGATCAGTCGCCATGCGGGGTGGTTTGGTGCGGGCAGTGCGGACTGGCGTGAGCTGCAGCTGGTGGTGGATGTGGCGGAGGGTACGGGAGGTCTGGCGCTGGGTTTGGGCAATGCGGGTACGGGCGAGGTGTTTGTTTCGGAGGTACGTTTTGAGGCGGTGGAGTCGGGTGTGGCGGTGGAATCGACGATGCTGCTGAAGGCTCCGGAGTTGCCGACGGTGGCGGATGCGATCTGGGATTTGCGTCTGGAGGAGCAGTCGGGTTTGTATGCATTCAATGGTGGAGCTGGGGAGTATCGTGTGCTGGAGCTGGCAAACGTGGACTGGGTGCGTGAGGGCGGGCGACGTGCGCTGCGGTTTTCTGAGAATCCGCGAGAGCGTGCGGACTATCCGTCGCTGGGATTGCTGGACACGTGGCTGCGACATCCTCAGCAGCGAGTGAACTATGAGCCGCATCGTCATGGAGCATTTGGATTGGGTGGATATCATGGTGGTGGTCGGCCACTGCGAGCATTGACACTGGCGACGTGGATTCGACCGGCGGGAGAGATGGGAGCGGGTCCGCATCCGGGGCGTGGAGATCTGATTGGGTTTGGTGCGCGGCGATTTATTCTGGGGCTGGAAGGTCAGACTGCGCCGTATCGACTGGGTGCGTGGCTGAATGTGAATGACCGGGTATCGAGTGACTCGACGGTGGAGGCGGGTCGCTGGTCACACGTGGCGATGACGTGTGAGCCTGTGGGTGGGAAGTGGCGAGTGCGGTTGTATCAGGATGGTCGGCGTGTTGGAGAGGGTGTGACGGAGAAGCTGCAGGTGAGTGAGACGGTTCCGGATTCGCTGGTTCTGGGGAGTGAGTATTTCTATCTGCACTGTCATTATTATCGGGGTTTGATGGGTGCAGTGCAGGTGGTGGAGCGTTGTCTGTCGGAGGCGGAGTTGCGGGAGCTGGCATTGCGGGACTGAGTTGGGGGGGCAGTCGCCGGGAGTGAGCGACTGTCCGCATTGACATGTGAGGTCATGTTCACTCGTTGAAGTCATTTGTTTATCAGGTACGCATGCTCAGTAAGCAGGTATTGAAGTGCGGACGGAAGTCCTGTCTGAGCTGGCAGTATTTGTTCGCATGGGTTTCAGGGTTTTCTGTGCAGAATGAGTGCGAGGGAGTCCGGGGCACCGGCTTCGGCGAGCAGCGTGGCTGCGACTGTGAGCGTCCAGCAGGAGCGGGCCGTGGTGGAGCAGAGCAGCACGGGACCTGGGGGCAGGCTGATGTTTCGATTCAGTCGGATGGCCTGTTCGAGGTGATTGACGTGCGGGGTGCTGGGGAGGTTTTCGGGGCATGGCGATCCGGACCAGGTGAAGCAGTCGAGCAGCGGCAGTTTGCCGATTCCGGCGATGTGCTGGGCGAGCAGTCGATTGCCCTGCATTTGTGCGGCTGGTGCTGGTGCGGGGATCACGACAGCGGGGCGTTGCTGCCAGTGTTTTTTCCAGCGGGCGAGCAGTTGAACGGCTCCGTCAAGCAGTTCGGGTGGAATGGTGGTGTGGTTGCTGTTTTCGAGTTGAGCGAGTTCGGCGGACCAGCCGGGGTCATCAGCGAAGGCGACGGCGCGGGCGGACGGGCTGGCGGTGATGGTACCTTTGCGGCTGCAGCCTTTGGGCCACAGTTTGCGGGGTTCGATGAGGACATCCTGTTGTCTGAGGAAGCTGCGTGCCTGTTGAATTCGGGCGGGTTCGGGATGCAGTCCGGGTGCTGGCAGGTGGCCAGTACAGACGGAGCAGCGGCCGCAGGGTGCGGGCTGTGGATCGCTGAGTGCCTGCTGGAGATATGCCATGAGGCAGCCGCGACCGTTGGCATAGTTGCGCATGAGTGTGGCTTCGTTGCGTCGAGCAGCAACGAGGGCCTCCCATTTGCGGGTGTCGTGAATCCACGGTTTGCCTGTGGCGGCCCATTTGCTGCCGTCCTTGCGAACGGCGTCATCGACAGCGAGAATTTTCAGGAGGGCTTCCAGTCGTCCGCGGCGGATGGCTGTGAGGCCTTCCAGATCGACGATGCTGAGAGGTTGTCCGGCCAGTGCCTGGAGGGTGCGATCGGCGGCGGCCTGATCGGGAATATTGGCGGTTGCGAAGTATTCCCAGATGGCTTCATCGCTGCTGGCGGGCAGCAGGATGGCTTCAGCGTGATCCAGTGCGCGACCGGCTCGACCAATCTGCTGATAGTATGCCACGGGAGTGCCTGGTGACCCGAGGTGGAGGCAGAAGCCGAGGTCGGGTTTGTCGTAGCCCATGCCGAGTGCGGAGGTAGCGACGACGGCTTTCAGTTCATTGTTACGCAGTTGCTGCTCGATCAGCAGTCTGTCGGCAGTTTCCATTTGTCCGGTGTAAGCCGGGACATTGAAGCCGGACTGCTGCAGGAAGGCAGCGAGTCGTTCGGCTTCAGCGACAGTGAGGGCGTAGATGATGCCGGAACCTGGCAGAGTGCTGAGGGCATCGGCTGTCCATGCATAGCGTTCGGCGGCGGACAGTCCGGGGATGACGGACAGTCGGAGTGATGTGCGAGCGAGTGTGCCGCGGAAGACGGCGGTATCGGACCCCAGTTGCTGTCGAACATCTTCCGTGACACGTTCGTTGGCGGTGGCTGTCGTGGCGAGCACAGCGGCGTTGGGAGCGGCGAGCAGAGAGCGTGCGAGTCGCTGGTAGTCGGGGCGAAAGTCGAAACCCCAGTCGCTGATGCAGTGGGCTTCGTCGATAACGATGAGTGAAGTGCGTGCGAGGAGTTGGGGCAGTCTGGCGGCGAAGGAGGGGTTACCCAAACGTTCGGGGGAGACGAGGAGTACATCGAGCTGATTCTGTTCGAGTGCGTGGAAGATGGGGTCCCAGTCATCGATGTTGGTGCTGTTGATGCTGGCGGCTGTGAGTCCGGCTTTTTCGGCGGCGGCCACCTGGTCGCGCATCAGTGCGAGCAATGGTGAGATGACGAGCGTGGTGCCGCGTCCGTCGTGTCGGAGTGCGGTGGTGGCAGCCCAGTAGACGGCGCTTTTGCCCCAGCCTGTGGCCTGCACCACGAGGACTCGGGCAACGGGCTGCAGGATTGCGGAGACGGCATCGAGCTGATCGCTGCGGGGTATGGCGTGTGGTCCGGCGAGTTTGTGCAGGACGGCGGTGAGGTGTGTTTCAGCGGGAGATGAGGTCATGGTTGGGGGCCACGGATTTTTTGCCACGGATCAGGGGTGTCTTTGAGCCACAGATGAACACGGATATTCACGGATAATCGCAGTGTTGGTTTGTGTTGTCTACTTTGTGTGATCCAGTTGATGTTGGGCTCACGCGAAGCCGCGAAGCCGCGAAGGGAGAATGCAATGTGGCGTTGTTTTGTGTTTTATAGGGTGCGTTGCTCCCTCACCCCCGAACTCTCTCCTCCGATGGGGGCGAGGGGGGGAATTAGTTGTCAGTTGTCAGTTGTCAGATCGGGGATTGTTGCGTGAGGTCAGGAAGAGCGCTGTGGCACTCGAACAGCAGACTGGTGGGGTGGTTCGGTGGGCGGTGTGATGCGTGAAATGGTGTTCAGGGGAAGCATGATGGATCGCGGTGGTTGCCGCCAAAATCGCCAAATCTTCCGACTTCCCGGGGGCTGGCGGAGGAATCAGGTTTGCTTCCGTGGGGAATTACGCTGTAAGCTGACGAGGTGATATTGAGAGATCTCTGCTGTTCCTCGCTTGTTTCCCTCCGCACTGTGCCGCTGAAAGGACCCTGCCATGTCTGGTCGGATGTTTCATCTCCGCCATCCTCGGGCGGGGCGTCGTGC